>Ga0160470_100125_pt1 | contig 80422 bp, 64 predicted proteins | sample HID1973I_E11MG_FD_108214 | JGI IMG/M metagenome (GOLD analysis project Ga0160470, IMG submission 108214) | Enriched mosquito-associated microbial communities from UW Madison campus, WI, USA - HID1973I_E11 MG | ecosystem: Host-associated > Arthropoda: Insects > Digestive system > Unclassified ... | reverse complement strand
GCCGACTCGTCCCACAGGTAGTTGGAGCGAACGATGGTGGTGTTGCGCGCGGTGTTACCGCCGCCCAGCCAGCCTTTCTCAACCACGGCCACGTTGGTGATGCCGTGCTCTTTGGCCAGGTAGTAAGCGGTCGCCAGACCGTGGCCGCCACCGCCGACGATGACCACGTCATAGACCTTTTTCGGGGTCGGCGTGCGCCACATCTTCTGCCAGTTTTCGTGATGGCTGAGGGAGTGTTTGAAGAGGCCGAAGCCTGAGTACCGTTGCATAGTCATTTACTCCAAAACCGCACTCAGCGATAAACCGGGAAGTCCGCGCACAGAGCCGAAACCTGCTGGGCAACATTGGCCTCGACATCGGCGTCGCCGAGGTTGTCGAGGATGTCGCAGATCCAGCCGGCCAGCTCGACACACTGCGTCACCTTGAAACCGCGTGTGGTCACCGCCGGGGTGCCGATACGCAGGCCGGAGGTCACGAACGGGGACTGTGGATCGTTCGGCACGGCGTTCTTGTTCACGGTGATGTGGGCACGACCGAGTGCCGCATCCGCCTCTTTGCCGGTGAGGCCCTGACGGATCAGGCTGACCAGGAACAGGTGGTTATCGGTACCGCCGGACACTACATCGTAGCCGCGTTTGATAAATACGCCGGCCATGGCCTGGGCGTTGTCGATGACTTGTTGCTGGTAGGCCTTGAAGCCCGGCTCCAGCGCTTCCTTGAAGCACACCGCCTTACCGGCGATGACGTGCATCAACGGTCCGCCCTGACCACCGGGGAACACGGCAGCGTTGAATTTCTTTTCCAGCTCTTCGTTGGCACGGGCCAAAATCAGACCGCCACGTGGACCGCGCAGGGTTTTGTGGGTGGTGGTGGTGACCACATCGGCGTACGGCAGCGGGTTCGGGTACAGGCCAGCGGCGACCAGACCGGCCACGTGAGCCATGTCGACGAACAGGTAGGCGCCGACCTTGTCAGCGATCTGACGGAAGCGCGGGAAGTCCAGGGTCTTCGAATAAGCCGAGAACCCGGCGATGATCATTTTTGGCTTGTGCTCGACCGCCAGGCGCTCGACTTCGTCGTAGTCGATCAGGCCGGTGGTGGTGTCGATGCCGTACTGCACTGCGTTGTAGAGCTTGCCGGAGAAGCTGACTTTGGCGCCGTGGGTCAAGTGACCGCCGTGGGCCAGGCTCATGCCCAGCACGGTGTCGCCTGCATTCAACAACGCGAGGTAAACAGCAGCGTTGGCCTGGCTGCCAGAGTGAGGTTGCACGTTGGCATAGTCGGCACCGAAGAGTTGCTTGGCGCGCTCGATGGCCAGGGCTTCAACCTTGTCCACGTGCTCGCAGCCACCGTAGTAGCGCTTGCCCGGATACCCTTCGGCGTATTTGTTGGTGAGGCCACTGCCTTGCGCTTCCATGACGCGTTTGCTGGTGTAGTTCTCTGACGCGATCAGCTCGATGTGATCTTCCTGACGTTGCTCTTCGGCATTCATCGCCGCCAGCAGTGCATCGTCGTAACCCTGGATCTGGTCTTGCTTGCTGAACATCGCGTCTCTCCCAGCGGCGGTGGTGCGCCATTCGTCTCGGTGAGGCACGTACCTTTCGGCAGTGCCCTTTGAATGCGATGGTATGACCGGCGCAGACAGGCCAAATGCCTACGGACGCCACGCAAAGGTGCGTTTACGACATGGCGGGAAATGACCTGAAGCGGGCAGCTCGACGTGGCGAGGGGATTTATCCCCGTTCGGCTGCGAAGCAGTCGCAAAGTCAGTCAATGACGGGGGAAAGGGGGAAAGGGGGAAAGGGGGAAATACCAAGGGACCGCTACGCGCTCCAACGGGGATGAATCCCCTCGCCACGGGGGAAGGTCAGTCCAGGAGATCCCGCAATGCCAGAAGCACCAGGAAATGCGCGGGATAGAGTGCATACGCCCAGCGACGCATCGGCGGTGGTTTGAGGTGCCTGGCATGTCGCAACAAGAACAGCCCGATCAATGGCGCGAACAGGCACGCGGCGATGCCAAGGATGGCCGCACTGTTACCGAACCGGGCAGAGTGATACAGCACCTCCCATTGATTGGCGGCGAGGCATGCAACCCCCGGCAGCAGGCTGAAATACCAGGGCCGCCTGATCACCAGCAACATCGCCAACGGCAACAGCACGCCGAAGAAACCGAACATCAGGCGCTCCGCGAACAAGGCCGCCAACACCACGGCACCGACCGCCAGCAGCCATGTTTGCAGTGCGTTGTGCTGCCAACCCCGCGCCACCAACAACCCCAACACCAACGTTGGCATCACGTTCAAGGTGTCGGGATCCGGCATGAACATGCGGTAGGGTATTTCACTGATGGCGCTGAACAGCAGCAGCCAACCGAGGTATCGCCATTGGCCGTCCTGGGTCATTGCACGCACCCGAGCCAGGTTCGCCGCCATCGCCAGACAAAACCATGGAAACGCCAACCGCCCCGGCACATACAGCAGATCAACGGAGTAACCGACATATCGCAGGTGATCGAGCACCATGCTCAGCAGCGCCAGCCACTTGAGCAGATCGAGTGCACCGTCCCGTTGAGTCATGTGCATAATTGCCCATCGTCATTGTATTTTTCTGACAGATACATAGCGTGTGCTCCCCGGACGATCTTCGGTACAGTGCGCACCATCATTGACCACGATGCTTTTCACCATAAAAGCGTCGCACACGGAAGCCGGCCATGACCGACAAGAGCCAACAATTCGCCAGCGACAACTATTCCGGTATCTGCCCTGAAGCCTGGGCTGCCATGGAACAGGCCAACCACGGCCACCAACGCGCTTACGGCGACGATGAGTGGACAGCTCGCGCCTCCGATCAATTCCGCAAACTGTTCGAAACCGACTGCGAAGTGTTCTTCGCCTTTAACGGCACCGCCGCCAACTCCCTGGCCCTTTCGTCACTGTGCCAGAGTTACCACAGCGTGATCTGCTCGGAAACCGCCCACGTCGAAACCGACGAATGTGGCGCGCCGGAGTTTTTCTCCAACGGCTCCAAGCTGCTCGTTGCCCGCACTGAAAACGGCAAACTGACCCCGGAATCGATCCGCGAAGTCGCCCTCAAGCGCCAGGATATCCACTACCCGAAACCGCGCGTCGTGACCCTGACCCAGGCGACCGAAGTCGGCAGTATCTACACCCCCGAAGAAATCCGCGCCATCAGCGTCACCTGCAAAGAACTCGGCCTGAACCTGCACATGGACGGCGCGCGGTTCTCCAACGCCTGCGCATTCCTCGGCTGCTCACCAGCCGACCTGACCTGGAAGGCCGGCGTCGACGTGTTGTGCTTCGGCGGCACGAAAAACGGCATGGCGGTGGGTGAAGCGATCCTGTTCTTCAACCATAAACTGGCAGAAGATTTCGATTATCGCTGCAAACAGGCCGGTCAGCTGGCGTCCAAGATGCGCTTCCTCTCGGCCCCGTGGGTCGGGATTCTGGAAAACGACGCCTGGCTCAAATACGCCCGCCACGCCAACCACTGCGCGCAGCTGCTGGCTGAACTGGTCAGCGACATTCCGGGCGTGGAACTGATGTTCCCGGTGCAGGCCAACGGCGTATTCCTGCAACTCTCGGAACCGGCCATCGCCGCCCTGACCGCCAAGGGCTGGCGCTTCTACACCTTCATTGGCAACGGCGGCGCCCGCTTCATGTGCTCGTGGGATACCGAAGAAGAACGCGTGCGGGAATTGGCAGCAGACATCCGCGAGGTCATGTCCCGCTAAGCTCCCCGTGATGATCGTTCCCACGCTCTGCGTGGGAACGCCTCTCGGGACGCTCCGCGTTCCTGCCCCACCGCCTACGTAGCGCCGGACACCGCTGTGACGCAGAGCGTCACGGGTTGCATTCCCACGCAGAGCGTGGGAACGATCAGTGGAAGAGCGTCGCAATTTCCCACTTACGCCACAGCTATGTCCGCTGGCACCATCTCGTATCTGCGCCCACCCTGATCATTCCCTCGCAAAGGAATGCACCCATGGGCCGAAGCCGCTACACCATCACCGAAACCGACAAACCACACTTCCTGACCTGCACGATCATGGAGTGGCTGCCACTATTCATTCGCCCCTACATCGTCGATCACCTGCTCAATTGCTGGCGTTATCAGCAATTCCATAAAGATCTAAAGCTGTATGGCTACGTAATCCTGGAGAACCACCTGCACTTTGTCGCCCAAGCCCCGGACCTGAGCAAATGCCTCAGCCAGTTCAAATCCTTCACAGCCCGGAAAATCATCGACGACTTGCAAAGTAAAGGTGCCGAGCGCGCATTGCAGCGCCTGCGTTTCAGTAAACGAGCACACAAAAGGGATCGTGTTTATCAGCTTTGGCAGGAAGGCTCACACGCCGAGATGGTGTACAGCGAATCGGTGATGCGCCAAAAGCTGGATTACATCCATTACAACCCGGTGAAGCGTGGGTATGTGGATTTGCCGGAGCACTGGCGATATTCGAGCGCCCGAGACTACGCCGGCAAAGAGGGCCTGATCGAAATACAGCGATGGTACTGACACGTTGATCGTTCCCACGCTCTGCGTGGGAACGCCTCTCGGGACGCTCCGCGTTCCTGCCCCACCGCCTACGTAGCGCCGGACACCGTTGTGACGCAGAGCGTCACGGGCTGCATTCCCACGCAGACCGTGGGAACGATCAGTAGCGACTGACGACTTGGTCTACATTGTTTGCGGGCGGTATCGATCCGCTCTAATAACAATAATCAGGAGCGCACGCATGTCATTGAAAGGCAAAACCCTGTTCATCACCGGCGCCAGCCGCGGTATCGGGCGGGAGATCGCGCTGCGGGCTGCACGTGACGGTGCCAATATCGTGATTGCCGCCAAAAGCGCCGAACCTCACGCCAAGCTGCCGGGCACGATTTTCAGTGTCGCGAAGGAAGTCGAGGCCGCAGGCGGTAAAGCACTGGCCTTGCAAGTGGACGTGCGTGATGAAGTCGCGGTGCGCGAGGCGCTGGCTCAAGCCAACGAACATTTCGGCGGCATCGATGCGCTGGTGAACAATGCCGGCGCGATCAAGCTGACCGGCGTCCAGCACATCGAACTCAAGCGCTTCGACCTGATGCACCAGATCAACACCCGCGCCGTGTTGCTGTGCAGTCAGGCCGCCCTGCCCTATCTGAAAAAAACCAATGGCCACATCCTCAACCTGTCGCCCCCGCTAAATCTGGCAACGAAATGGTTCGCGCAGTACAGCCCCTACACCGTGACCAAATACGGCATGAGCATGCTGACGCTGGGCATGAGCGAGGAATTCAAGAACTACGGCATCAGTGTCAATTCGCTGTGGCCGCAGACGATGATCGCCACCGCAGCCATCGAGTTTCAGCTCGGCTCGCGCGAGTCCTTTAAGCATGCCCGCTCGCCGGCGATCATGGCCGATGCGGCGCACGTCATTTTGAGCAGCGCTAATCGCAGCATGACCGGGCGGCTGCTGATTGATGAAGAGATTCTGAGAGAAAACGGAGTGAAAGATTTTGAAGGTTATCGGTTTGAACCGGACTCCACCGACAAGCTGATGACAGACCTGTTTGTTGACTGAAATACCCACACCCTTGTAGGAGCTGTGTAGGAGCTGCCGAGTGAAACGAGGCTGCGATCTTTTGACTTTGGCTTTTAAAAGCAAGATCAAAAGATCGCAGCCTCGTTTCACTCGGCAGCTCCTACACAGCTCCTACAGGAGTAATTCAGTGGGTATCAGAACTCGATCCGCACATCCCCTTTCGGCACGCTGCAGCACGACAGGATGTAACCCTCGGCTTCGTCTTCCTCGGTGATCCCGCCGTTGTGCTCCATCTCCACCTCGCCGCCCAGCTTCAACACTTTGCACGTCCCACAGATCCCCATCCCGCAGGCTTTCGGAATCAGCAGGCCGAGCTTGGCAGCTGCCGCATGCACGGTTTCCCCTGGCGCCACACGAATGCTTTTCCCGGAAGCGATGAATTCCACCTGGTGCAGATCCGCCAAATCGACTTCTGGCGCATCCGCCGCTATCTCGGCTTGCTCCACCGCATCGGCACGGGCTTCCGGTGGCGTCGCGCCGAACGACTCCTCGTGATAACGCGACATGTCGAAACCGACCGTTTCGAGCATGCGCTTGACCGCATTCATGTACGGCGTCGGCCCACAGCAGAACACTTCGCGCTCCAGGAAGTCCGGCGCCATCAGTTCCAGCATCTTGTGGTTCAGGTAACCGCGATAACCGGCCCAGGGCTCGCCCAGACCATGCTTCTCGCAGATCAGGTGCAGGCTGAAGTTGTCGATTCGCGATGCCATGTGCTCCAGCTCGCGGTGATAGATGATGTCTTTGGGCGAGCGGGCGCTGTGGATAAACACCATGTCGACGTTGCCGTTGGTGTCATAGAACCAGCGCGCCATCGACATCACCGGTGTAATGCCGACGCCGCCGCTGAGGTACAGCACTTTCGGCGCGGTGAAGTCCATGGCGTTGAACAGCCCGACCGGTCCGTGCACCGCCAGCTCCTGACCTTCATGCAGAGTGTCGTGCAACCAGTTGGACACCTTGCCCCCCGGCACGCGCTTGATGGTCACCGAAAAGCTGTAAGGCACCGACGGCGAGCTGGAAATGGTGTAGGAGCGCATGATCGGCACGCCCTCGATTTCCAGCTCAAGGGTGACGAACTGCCCCGGCTTGAAGAAGAACAGAATCGGCTGATCGGCCATGAAACAGAAGGTGCGCACGTCCCAGGTTTCCTGGATGACTTTGACGCAACGGACGATGTGTCGACCATTGGCCCAGGTCTGGGTCGTTACCGGATTCAGGAAGCTGTTGGACATGCTGTTCTCCACCGCCGATGCTCGGCCTTATGTTGGCGATTCTGCGTATAGCGCGAACCACCCATTTACCTATCTGCGACATTCACATACTTATCGCGACCAGCCCCCAACTACCGGGGGTTGCGCGTCGGGAACAGATTGGGCCATGTCGCCCATGGATAAGGTTCCGGGCAGCGTCGGCCCCACACTCGCTTCACACCACTACTGTTTCTTTACACCTTGCGTAGCAAACCTGATTAGCCACTTTCGCCGGCCTCACAGAAAGGCCATGAGGATCAAATCGATGGACGTCACCGCAAAAATCAGCCTGGGCGATCCGCTGGAACCCGCACGCAAGGCCACCGCGCAGATGTTGCAAGAGCGCGAACGCACTTACTCGCTGCCGCAGCCGTTTTACTCTGACGAGCGGCTGTTTGATATCGACATGCAGGAGATCTTCCAGAAAGAGTGGTTGATCGCCGGCATGACCTGCGAGATCCCGACCAAGGGCAACTACCTGACCCTGCAGGTCGGCAAAAACCCGATCATCGTGATTCGCGGCGCTGAAGGCGTGGTGCATGCGTTCCATAACGTCTGCCGCCACCGCGGTTCGCGCCTGTGCACCAGTGAAAAAGGCAAGGTCGCCAAGCTGGTCTGCCACTACCACCAGTGGACCTACGAGCTGGACGGTCGTCTATTGTTCGCCGGCACCGAAATGGGCGCCGACTTCGACATGAAGCAATACGGCCTCAAACCGGTGAACGTGAAAACGGCCGGCGGCTACATCTTCATCAGCCTGTCGGAAAACCCGCCAGCCATTGATGACTTCCTGTCGACGCTGAACCATTACATGGAACCGTACGACATGGAGAACACCAAGGTGGCGATCACCACCACCTTGATGGAAAAAGCCAACTGGAAACTGGTGTTGGAAAACAACCGCGAGTGCTATCACTGCAACGCGTCGCACCCGGAACTGCTGAAAACCCTGCTGGAATGGGACGACGTCACCGACCCTCGCGCCGATCAGGCGTTCAAGGACCACGTTGCCGCCTCTTCCGCTGCCTGGGAAGCCGAGAAGATTCCTTACGCCCACGCCAGCTTCGGCCTGCGTAACCGCATCGTGCGCATGCCGCTGCTCAAAGGCACCGTGTCGATGACGCTGGATGGCAAACAGGGCTGCGCCAAACTCATGGGACGCATCAAGAACCCGGACCTGGGCTCGATGCGCATCCTGCATTTGCCGCACTCGTGGAACCACTGCATGGGCGACCACATCATCGTCTTCACGGTGTGGCCGATCAGCGCTCAGGAAACCATGGTCACGACCAAGTGGGTCGTGCACAAGGACGCCGTTGAAGGTGTGGATTACGACGTCGACCGCATGCGTCAGGTCTGGGATGCGACCAACGACCAGGACCGTCGCCTGGCCGAAGAGAACCAGCGCGGGATCAACTCCACCGCTTATCAACCTGGGCCTTATTCCAAGACCTACGAGTTTGGCGTGGTGAACTTCGTGGATTGGTACAGCGAACGGTTGCTGAGCAATCTTGGGGCAGAGCCTGCGCCGTACCTCAAAGGCGTCCCTGTTCAAGGTTGATGCCCCCCTGTAGGAGCGAGCTTGCTCGCGAAAAACCTGAGAGCACCGCGGGGTATCAGGCTCCCCGCGTCATCGTTGACCTCCATCGCGAGCAAGCTCGCTCCTACAAGAGACTTGGCTCGCGACAGGTTATGCCCCGCAGCAAATTCCTCACTTTTTTTTAGAACTGTACGAAATATGATCTATGTCGTTCAGAACTATGCCAGCCGCACCTCGCAGCCTTCCACAAACAAGTTATCCACACCTCCACCCACAGCTAATGGGGACAAGTGTGCATCTGCCTAAATTTTCTCCACGCAATCCGAAGAAAATCCGTGACTTATTAACATTCACGGTTTTGAACAGCGATTGGTTATTTTTTGATCGTAAGCCTGAAAGCCACACGTTACGAGGCCTGTAGACGACCGCGAACACCTTATCCACAGAAGCGCCAACAGACTTTGGGGGCAACTTTGGCGCTACTGTGGAAAACTACCAAAACCGCTGATTTATAGCGCTTTTTTAGAAATTCAACACCCGAAATAGACTAATTGATTGTTTTTTAATCAAAAGCTTGTAAGCCCCTGTTTATATAGGCTGTGGCGGACAGCAAACATCTTATCCACAGAGACGCCAACAGAGATCGGGGGTAAATTTTGAGAATGGGCAACATTATCCACAGAAGCGCTGACAGCACTGGATAGACTCTTAACAAGCACCTCGGATCAAGTATTGGAAGTGCCCTGCCTAATATTTTCCTGCACCTGTGGCGATGAACTGCGAGGTTCGACATACACACCTGTCATAGGCACATCAGAAGTATGTGGAACCTGACCCGTAGGCTGACGCCGTAGCAGGTTGTAGCCACTGACTTCCTTGATTGACTCACCAGCCACACGCCATAGGGATTGACCGTTTTGGCGGGCTGTTGCCAGGGTTGATCGAGCCATATCCGCGTTCGCGATCATCCCGCCAACAAACGTAAGCGCCTGACTGACGGCATTACCCGAGACAGAACTGGCCTGCAACGTATTAGGCAAGGCAGCGGCTACAGCGGATGGAAAGGCTAATGGGCGAGCTGCAATGGCGGAGGCACCGCCATAAAAACCGAATACGTTAGCCAGGCGAGCTCTGAAAGTCGCTTGCACGCCCTTCACAACGTTCTGAGCCGTTCTGTTCAGGGCGGCGAATGCAAAAAGACCGCCTACTGAAGTGCCAATAGCCTGCCCCAAGACGGAAACCCACCACTCTCCCGAGGGATCAACCCGATTGACTGGAGAGCCACCACAGTAAGCGTAAGGATTGAGCCCCCCCTTGCCAAACGGACTCAACCGATCCGGGCTATGAAAGCGCATCAGCACCGGGTTATACACACGATGACCGTTACCCAGGTGATACCACCCGACAGGTCGTTCTCTGAGTTCTCCGTTAAACCCAAGACGCGACGCCGCCGCTAATTGACTGCTCTGCGAACCATAGGGACTGTAGGCAAGGTGATTGGGACCACTGCGATCCAGCTCGGCAAGAACGCTTCGCTGCAGGTCAGTGGCCAGCAACAACGTCTTCGACGCGTTGCTACCAATCGAAGGAAAGGGGCTGGTTCCAAGGATAACGGGCATAGAAAGATTCCTTTTTGAAGCCTGATTGATCCACCTGAATGCAGCGAAAATCTCTTGTTCAGTACCCTAACAAATAGCCCGTTCAACCAACACTAGCAGTTCTGTTAGGGTCGAACACCGGCGGGGTTTGCGAAGGATTCATAAGCACCCAGGTTCAGCGCAGATGAAAACGGTAGCTCGCAATCTACCTGTAGCAGCTGCCGAGCCTGCGAGGCTGCGTTCGAGGATGCAGTCCTCGCCAGCGTTAGATGTCGGTGAATGGTTTTACGACCGCTCCGCGGCCGAACGCAGCCTCGCAAGCTCGGCAGCTGCTACAAAAGCAGATGTCGGTTACGAGGTGGCGGGTTTAACGAACCACGCCTTCTTCGATCAGCAGCTTGAGGATCGCTTCGGCACCAGCCTGTGCGGTCACACCCTTAAGCACTTGCCCACCGCCGCCACTGGCTTTGGCCGTTGCAGCCTTCATCCGGTCAGCGCCGCTCTTGGCCTTGATAACCTTCAAGCGTTTCGGCCTTGGTTTCGCCAGTTGCAGGGTAGCGACCGCGAGCAGTTCATCGTCGATCACTTCAACCTCATCGGCCTGCAAAACACCCCTGCGTGCTGGGCCATAAGCACTTTGCCGAGGTTTGGGCGCAGCGTTATCCACAGTCGCCAGAAACGGTAAACGCACTTTCAAGCGACGACGCTGACCACGAGGCAACGCCTGCAGAACAAGCGCCGAGCCTGCGTCGATGGATTCCACCTGAGCCAGTCCCACCACCAGCGGCCAACCCAGACTTTCGGCCAGCAGGAACGGCAGCATGCCAGAACCCTCACCGGTTTCCGCCTGGCTGCCGGTCAGGACGACTTGCGCGCCAGCCTCCCTCAAATAGGTGGTTAAGGCAGGCAACGCGTCGGCACCCAACGGCTGTTCCAACACATGCAGCTGTTCCAGCCCCATCCCCAGATACGCACGCAACGCAGGCTCGGCGGCGTCACCGGCATGTAGCACTTGCAGGTTATCCCCAGCCAGTTGCAGACCCAGTTCCACCGCTCGCGCATCCTGCTCGGCGCGACGTGGTCGGCCGGAGGTCGGGTGGGCGCCGATGGACACCAGGCTGATGATTTTCGTGCTCATAACCCTTTCCTTCCCTTAGGCCGCATCGCGCTTGGCGTCGTTGCGGTAGGCCGCTATCGCATCAATCAAGGCTTGAAGAATCCCGGTGCTCTCGCCGATTACCGACAGGTCGGCCCGTTTGATCATGTCGCAGCCCGGATCGAGGTTGATCGCCACCACCTTGTCACAGGCACCAATACCTTGCAGGTGCTGGATCGCGCCGGAAATCCCCACGGCCACATACACCCGTGCAGTGACCCAGGTGCCCGAAGCACCGACCTGCCGATCACGCGCCATGAAGCCATCGTCCACCGCCACCCGGGATGCGCCTTCGGTGGCGCCGAGGGCTTGGGCGGTCCTGTGGAAAAGCTCCCAATCCTTGACGCCATTGCCACCGGAAAAAATGAATTCCGCTTCGGCCATGGGAATGGCCGCCGGGTCTACCGCGACCGCACCCAGATCTTCGATACGGGAAAGGCTGCGCGCCACAGTTGTGGATAACTCCACGGGCAAGGCTTCGTGACGGGTTTCGCTCACTGGCTCGGCACATTCGACGGCGGCCAGAATCAAGCGCGCAACCGGGCGCGCCAGGTCTTGCAGGCCAGCCCCGGCGCGGCCGATGCATTGCTGATCCTTGACCTGCCAAACCCGTGTGGCCGGGCGCTCGCCAAGGGTTGCGGCAAAGCGCCGACCCAGTTCGCCGCCGCCGCTGCGGCTGTCGGGCAGCAGCCAGTGACGCGGACTGAACTGGTTATCCACAGCTCGCAAGCCCTGAACCCGTTGCTCCGGTGCATAACCACTGAATTGCTCGCCGTCGAGCACCAGTAATCGATCAACACCAGCGGTGGCGAAGGCCGCTTCCTTGTGCTCGCCGAAGATCACGGCCAATACCGCGCCGTCCTGACCGGCCAGTTGATGCGCCAGTCCCAGCAAGTCGCGATCGTGGCTGCTCAAGCGACCACCCACCATGTCGGGCACCACGCTGATGTAGAACGCTGGCTGCAGTACTTGATGCAGCGGCAATTGCACTTCAATCGTAGCCGAGCGTTTGGCCGCGCCGCCCTGCTGAGCGCCACTACGGTCGATACGTTTGATGCCATTGGGACCAATGAAACCCATGCCATGGGGATTTTTGCGGATGACCCCATTGGGCCCCATCCAGCTGTGTTGCGCCGGTTGCATGGCCGCGTGCAACGGGTGCAGGCGGTTGCGGGCAATCCATTCGGCGCGGGGGTCGCGGCGGATAATGTCGCTCATCAGTGGGCCTCCGCAGGTTCTTCACGTTTCAGCGGCGCATTCGGTTTGCTCGGCGCTGCGTCTTCAAGCAAGGCGTCGGCCACCAGTTCGGCGATGTCCTTGATCAGTGGACGCGGTTCGACCACGCCTTCGAGCATCGCCGTGCACTGTGGACAACCTACGGCCACCAGCTCGGCGCCGGTCTCGCGGATGTCTTCCATACGCATGTCCGGAATCCGTTGTTTGCCCGGAATGTCAGTGATCGGCGCACCACCGCCACCACCGCAGCAGCGTGAACGGAAACCGGAGCGTTGCATCTCTTTCACTTCGATGCCGAGGGCGCGCAATACCTCGCGCGGCGCCTCGTATTCGCCGTTGTAGCGACCGAGGTAGCACGGGTCGTGATAGGTCACGCTGCTGCCTTTGTGCTGACCGAGATTCAGGGCACCCGCACCAATGATTTCCGCCATGTAGGTGCTGTGGTGCTGCACGAGGTAGTGGCCATCGAAAGCGCCGTACTCGTTTTTCAGCACGTGGAAGCTGTGCGGATCGCAGGTGACGATGCGGTTGAAGCTGTATTTGGCCAGGGTCTGGATGTTGCGGTTGGCCAACAACTGGAAGGTCGCTTCATCGCCCAGACGCCGGGCCACGTCACCGCTGTCGCGCTCTTCCAGGCCCAATACCGCGAAGTCGACCTTGGCCGCCTTCAGCACTTTGACGAAAGCGCGCAAGGTGCGCTGGTTGCGCATGTCGAAGGCGCCATCGCCGACCCAGAACAGCACGTCGACCGACTTCTTCTCGCTGAGCAGATTCAGATTCAAATCCGCCGCCCAGTTCATCCGCCCGCCCGGTGCGAAGCCGCCAGGGTTGTCGGTGGCAATCAGGTTTTCCAGGACTTCGGCGCCCTTGTTCGGGGTCGCGCCTTTTTCCAGGGTCAGATGGCGGCGCATGTCGACGATGGCATCGACGTGCTCGATCATCATCGGGCATTCCTCGACGCAGGCCCGGCAGGTGGTGCAAGACCACAGGGTGTCGGCGTCCACCAGACCGTTGACGATCGGTTGATGCGGATTGCCGGCGTGTTCGCCAATGGCTTTGCCCGGATAGGGGCTGCCGGCGAACTTGGCGTCGGTGCCACCAGCGAGGCCGACAACCATGTCCTGAATCAGTTTTTTCGGGTTCAACGGCTGACCGGCGGCGAACGCCGGGCACGCAGCTTCACACTTGCCGCACTGCACGCAGGCGTCGAAACCGAGCAGTTGGTTCCAGGTGAAATCCTTGGGTTTTTCAACGCCCAACGGCGCGCTTGGATCGTTGAGGTCCAGCGGTTTCAAACCCGTGGAGCGGCCACCGCCAAAGCGTTCGGCGCGACGGTGCCAGGCCAGGTGCAAGGCACCAGCGAAGGCGTGTTTCATCGGCCCGCCCCAGGTCATGCCGAAGAACAACTCCGATACGCCCCACAGCACCCCGACAAAGAGGATCGCCGCCAGCATCCAGCCGCCGAAGTTTTCCGGAAGAATGCCGGCCACCGGCAGGGTCAACAGAAAGAAGCTCGCCGAGAACGCCAACAGGCTTTTTGGCAGGCGCATCCACGGCCCTTTGGACAGGCGAGCCGGTGGGTTGCGACGACGCAGGTACATGAAAATCGCACCGACGAACATCACCGCCGAGGCAATCAACAGGGCAACGCCGAGAATGCGACTGTGCAGGCCGAAACCGTGAACCAGTATTGCCAGCACAATGGACGCCACCGCACCACCGGCCGTGGCGACGTGGGTGTTGGCGATGTATTTGTCTCGCGCAACGACATGGTGCAAATCGACCATGTAGCGCTTGGGCATGGCGAACAGGCCACCGATCAGGTCGACCTTCGAGGCTCGTCCCCGGCGCCACATAGCCACCCGCCGCACCGCGCCGAGGACAGCCAGGCCCAGAGCAGCGAACAGCAGGATTGGAAGAAGGGTGTTCAACATGGTGGAGCTCCCACGGGACTCATTGATCATGATCGTTCCCACGCTCTGCGTGGGAATGCAGCCCGGGACGCTCCGCGTCCCAAGAGCGGACGCAGAGCGTCCGTTGAGGCATTCCCACGCAGAGCGTGGGAACGATCAGCTCACCGGTTTAGAAGTCTTTGCACAACCGCAATGCGTCATAGATCGCGGCATGCACGTTGCGTTGCGCCACACAGTCGCCGATGCGGAACAGCAGGTAACCGTCACCGCTCTGTTCCAGACAAGGTTGCGGCTTGATCGCGAACAGGGCTTCGACGTCGATCTGGCCTTTGTTGCGCGAGCCTTCTTTCATCGCGTAGTAGATTTCTTCGTCCGGACGCACGCCGTTTTCCACGACCACCTGGTCCACCACCCGCTCCTCTTTGGCGCCGGTGTATTCGTTCTCCAGCACCGCCACCAGCTTGTCGCCTTCGCGGTAGACCTTCTCCAGCATCATGTCGCCGGTCATGATCACTTCTTTCGGGTACATGCTGCGGTAGTAGGTAGGGAACGAGGTGCCGCCGATCGCCACACCAGGCTTGATGTCGTCGGTAACGATCTCGACCTGACTGCCTTTGTCGGCCAGGAAGTCGGCGGTCGACATACCGGTGAACTCGCAAATGGTGTCGTACACCAGCACGTTTTTACCCGGCGCGACTTTGCCATCGAGAATGTCCCAGCTGCTGACAACCAGGCCTTCAGCCGCACCCCAGTGTTCGTTCTGCTCAAGGAACGGATGCCCGCCAACCGCGAGCACAACCACGTCCGGACGCAGGTCCATAATGGTCGGCGCATCCGCCGCCACGCCCAGGCGCAGGTCGACTTTCAACCTCGCAAGTTCAAGCTGATACCAGCGCGTGATACCGGCGATCTGGTCACGTTGCGGTGCTTTCGAGGCGGTGGTGATCTGCCCGCCGATGAATTCTTTTTTCTCGAACAAGGTCACGTCGTGGCCACGCTCGGCGGCCACGCGAGCGGCTTCCATCCCCGCCGGCCCGGCACCCACCACCACGACCTTGCGCTTCACGCCGGTGGTCTTTTCGATGATGTGCGGCACGCCCATGTATTCACGGGAGGTCGCGGCGTTCTGGATGCACAAAACGTCCAGGCCTTGGTACTGGCGGTCGATGCAATAGTTGGCACCGACGCACTGTTTGATCTGGTCGATCTGGCCCATCTTGATCTTGGCGATCAGGTGCGGGTCGGCGATGTGCGCACGGGTCATACCGACCATGTCCACATAACCACCTTCCAGAATTCGGGTCGCCTGGTTCGGGTCCTTGATGTTCTGCGCGTGAAGCACTGGAGCCTTGACCACTTCCTTGATACCGGCCGCCAGGTGCAAGAAAGGCTCCGGTGGATAACTCATGTTCGGGATGACGTTGGCCAGGGTGTTGTGGGTGTCGCAACCCGACCCCACCACACCGATGAAGTCCAGCATGCCGGTGTCGTCGTAGTACTTGGCGATCTGCTTCATGTCCTCGTGGGACAAACCGTCCGGATGGAACTCGTCGCCGCACAGACGGATGCCGACGCAGAAATCCGGGCCTACTTCAGCACGCACAGCCTTCAATACTTCCAGGCCGAACCGCATGCGGTTTTCAAAACTGCCGCCCCACTCATCGGTACGCTTGTTGACGCGCGGGCTCCAGAACTGGTCGATCATGTGCTGGTGCACAGCGGACAGCTCGACGCCATCGAGACCACCGGCCTTGGCCCGGCGAGCAGCCTGCGCGTAGTTACCGATCACTCGCCAGATTTCTTCCGGCTCGATGGTTTTGCAGGTGGCACGGTGCACCGGTTCACGCACGCCCGACGGTGACATCAGGGTCGGCCAGTTGAAGCCGTCCCAGCGTGAGCGACGGCCCATGTGAGTAATCTGGATCATGATCTTGGCGCCGTGCTTGTGCATGGCGTCGGCGAGGTTCTGGAAGTGCGGAATGATCCGGTCGGTGGACAGGTTCACCGAACTCCACCACTCCTGCGGGCTGTCGATGGCCACCACGGAGGAACCGCCGCAAATCGCCAGGCCGATCCCGCCCTTGGCTTTCTCTTCGTAATACTTGACGTACCGGTCGGTGGTCATGCCGCCGTCGGTCGCGTAGACCTCGGCGTGCGCAGTGCTGAGCACGCGGTTACGGATGGTCAGTTTGCCGATCTGGATCGGCTGGAACATTGCTTCGAAAGCCATGGCGGGTTCCTCGACTTACAACGGCTTGACGGTGAACAAACCGTCGTCGTGGCCTTCTTCAGAGCCACCGTAGACTTGTTCGGCAACGGTACGGATGCTGCTGCCGCGAGCTTGCAGAATCTGGTCCATGGCACCGGCAAACCAGCCGGTGAACATGTAATCGACCTTGCGCCCGACCTTGCCGTACACGTAGACGAACGCCGAGTGTTCGAGCTTGACGCTGGCGGTGCCTTTGTCGAGGTCGATGTCCTGAATCTTGAACAAGCCCCAGCCGCGTTGCGACAGGCGCTTCATGTAATGCTCGAATACCGCGACGCCTTCCAGGCCGTGGCATTCAGCTTCTTTCTCACACCAGTGCCAGGCCGATTTGTAGCCGGCCTTGTAGAGGATTTCGGCGTAGGCATCAGCGCCCAGCACTTCCTCGATACCCATGTGGTTGTTGACGAAGAAATGCCGCGGTACGTACAGCATCGGCAAGGCGTCGGAGGTCCAGACACCGGTCTCGCTGTCGACTTCGATTGGCAATTGCGGGGCGATCTTGGCCATGGAAACTTAACTCCAGAAAAATTCGTTGTATTTGCGTGTCGTAGCCCTGTAGCAGCTGCCGAGCCTGCGAGGCTGCGTTGCGGTCCGCAGGACCGCCCTCGGGGGCCGCTTCGCTGCCCAACGCAGCCTCGTGCCTCGGCAGCTGTTACAGGGTTGTTGGGAGGCCGGTTTTCATTCGCCCCAGACGTCCTTGAGGACGCTCACCCAGTTCTCGCCCATGATCTTGCGCACCACGCGCTCGGAATGGCCGCGCTTGAGCAGGGTTTCGGTCAGGTTCGGGAACTCGCCGACGGTGCGGATGCCCAGCGGGTTGATGATCTTGCCGAAGCTGGTCAGGCGGCGTGCGTAGCCTTTGTCATGGGTCAGGTATTCGAAGAAGTCCTGACCATGGCCCTGGGTGAAGTCGGTGCCGATGCCGATGGCGTCTTCGCCGACGATGTTCATGGTGTATTCGATGGCTTCGGCGTAATCGTCGATGGTCGAATCAATGCCCTTGGCGAGAAATGGCGCGAACATGGTCACACCGACAAAACCGCCGTGATCGGCAATGAACTTCAGTTCTTCATCGGATTTGTTGCGCGGGTGAATCTTCAGGCCCGACGGCAGGCAATGGGAGTAGCACACCGGCTTCTTCGATTCGAGGATGACTTCTTCCGAGGTTTTTGAACCCACGTGGGACAGGTCGCACATGACGCCGACGCGGTTCATCTCCGCGACGATTTCACGACCGAAGCCCGACAGGCCGCCATCGCGCTCGTAGCAGCCGGTACCGACCAGATTCTGGGTGTTGTAGCACATCTGCACGATACCGACGCCCAGCTGCTTGAACACCTCGACATAGCCGATCTGGTCTTCAAATGCGTGAGCATTCTGGAAGCCAAAAAGGATGCCGGTCTTGCCCTGCTCCTTGGCCTTGCGGATGTCGGCGGTAGTGCGCACCGGAATCACCAGGTCGCTGTTCTCGCGAATCAGTTTCTGGCTGGCGGCGATGTTGTTGACGGTCGCCTGAAAGCCTTCCCACACCGACACGGTGCAGTTGGCCGCAGTCAGACCGCCCTTGCGCATGTCTTCGAACAGCTCACGGTTCCACTTGGCAATAATCAGCCCGTCGATAACGATGCTGTCGGCGTGCAATTCGGCTGGGCTCATCAGGCTGTCCCCTATTAGCGATTCGTGCGCCGAATCGTGTGCCGGCGCTTTGGGGCCAGCATATGCCTCGGTGCCTCGGTAGCCGGGTGCAAAAACGACAGGGGAATTGCCGAAAGCGTCAATCCGCGACAAAGGGTCGTCGACAGGCCCGATCGCCCGCCTGTTCAAGCCCCTCCGCTTGGGCCAGAATTCGCCGCATCACTGGATGCTTCAATAACGCGTTACTGAAGCTTTGAATGGAATAAAGGGGACGGCAGCGCTATGAAAACGATTTTTCTGGTCTTGGCACTACTGACGGCGACGGGCGTACAGGCCCAGGAAGAGTCCGACAGCACCCCCTGCGATGCCGTCGAAAACGACGTCCAGACCCTGGAATGCTCGGCCTACAGCCGAACCACAGCCGAAGACCTGCTCAAAGACAACTATCAAAGCCTGGCGGAGCGCATGCAGACGCTCTACGGCAAGAACCCGTCGCAACTCACCGACATCACCGCCAGGATCAAAGCATCGCAGCAGCAATGGCTGAAGACGCGGGATGCCGATTGCGCCGTCGAAGCGTTTCCGGCGACGAGCGGCAGCAAGGCGTTCACCATCGCGCAGAATGATTGCGTGGCGCGGATGAGTGATGAGCGGTCGGAGTTTTTGGAGTCGATCGGGCAGGAGTGATCCTGTAATTCCATCGGAAGCTGGCACCGTTGTCGGCTTTCGCCGCGAGAGCCTTGGCGTTTGGCATGACTGCCAATCAGCTTGAGCTGTAGCTCGCGCACAACCATTTTTAAAGGGATTCGAAATGAAAATCTGCGGCATCGAAATCAAAGGCAGCGAAGCAATCATTGCCGTGGCCTCCCTCGACGGTCAGGCGCTGAGTCACCTTCCCCTCGCCACCAAGAAAATCGCCCTGGAAGACGACGACGAAGCGGCCAACGTCAAAGTCTTTGCCGCGCAGGTGGCGTCCTTTGTTCGTGAGAACTCCATCGACCGGATCGCGATCAAGAAGCGCAGCAAGAAAGGCGAGTTCGCCGGTGGACCGACTACGTTCAAGATCGAGGGCATTTTCCAGTTGCTGGAGAGTTGCGAGGTGACGCTGCTGTCGCCGCAGACGATCAATGCGCAGGCCAAGAAGCACGGGTTTGAGCCACCAGCGACGTTGAACAAGTATCAGCATGAGGCGTACAAAGCGGCGTGTTCGGCACTGGTAAAAAAGTAACCCCTTCCACTGATCGTTCCCATGCTCCGCGTGGGAATGCATCCCGTGACGCTCCGCGTCACTTCTTGAAGCAGACGCAGAGCGTCCATGGCGGCATTCCCACGCAGAGCGTGGGAACGATCATGCCTTGGCGGTACGCCGGTCCTCCCTGGGACACCGCTCAAACCTCGCCCGATAACTGCGGGTGAAATACGAAGGCGATTCAAACCCGCAAGCAATGCTCACTTCCAGCACGCTCATGTCCGTCTGCCGCAACAATTGCTGGGCCTTCTCCAGCCTTAATCGCAGGTAAAAGTTGCTCGGCGTGTCATTCAGGTGCAGTCGAAACAAGCGCTCGAGCTGTCGCCGCGTCACCTTGATCGACTCCGCCAACGCCAGCGTGGTCAGCGGCGGTTCGCTGTGTTGCTCCATTTCCCCGATCACCTGAACCAGCTTTTTGTTGCGGATGCCATAACGGCTGGCCACTTCCATGCGCTGGTGGTCTTTACGCGGGCGGATTCGGCCGAGCACGAATTGCTCGCTGACCTTGATTGCCAGTTCCGGGCCATGGGCCTGGCTGATAAGGTCGAGCATCAGGTCGATGGACGCCGTGCCGCCTGCCGAGGTGATGCGCTTGCGGTCGATTTCGAACAGCTCCTGGGTGACGCTGAGCTGCGGATACGACTCCTTGAAGGCATCGATTGCTTCCCAGTGCAGGGTCAGGCGATGGCCATCGAGCAAGCCGGCTTCGGCAAGGACAAAGCTCCCGGTGTCGATGGCGCCGAGGGTCACGCCGTCGATGTCCAGGCGGCGCAGCCAGTGCTCCAGTGCGGGCGAGGCAAATTTCAGCGGTTCAAACCCCGCGACAACCAAAAGCGTCGCACCTTTTTTCAACGGTTCCAGTGCGGCGTCGGCGTTGACCGACATGCCATTGCTGGCCAATACCGCACCGCCGTCTGCGCTCAGCACATGCCAGCGATACAGCTCGCCGCGAAAGCGATTGGCGACCCGCAACGGTTCAATAGCCGAGATAAAACCAATGGCCGAAAAACCGGGCATCAGCAAGAAGTAGAAATCCTGGGACATGGAGCGCACTCAATGGCTGGTAGCGAGAGGGCGGGAAGCGTGCAGACGTTGATACGCCACTTGCGAGCGGCATTCAAGAGCACAGGTCGCTGCAGTGCAAGAGCTGGTCGCCGTAGTGCGCTTCCACGGGCCTATAGCTGCGTAACTTGGCATCACCGGAGCGCAGACTCCGGAACCCACAATAACGTCTGCCGAGGAACCCGACATGAAACGACTGATCAGCAGCTGTGTTCTTGCACTCAGCGGTACCGCTTTCTTGAGCGCCAGCGTCATGGCGGCCGAACCCGCGTCCTGCCAGAACGTGCGCATGGGCGTGGTGAACTGGACCGACGTGATCGCCACCAGCGCCATGACCCAGGTCCTGCTCGACGGCCTCGGCTACAACACCAAACAAACCAGCGCGTCCCAGCAAATCATCTTCGCCGGGATCCGTGATCAGCGGCTGGACCTGTTCCTGGGTTACTGGAACCCGCTGATGACCCAGACCATCACGCCGTTCGTCCAGGCCAACCAGGTCAAGGTGCTTGAAGCGCCCAGCCTGAAAGACGCCCGCGCCACCCTCGCCGTACCGACCTATCTGGCGGACAAGGGTCTGAAAACCTTCGCTGATATCGCCAAATTCGAGAAAGAACTGGGCGGTAAGATCTACGGCATCGAGCCCGGGTCGGGCGCCAACACCCAGATCAAGGCGATGATCGCCAAGAACCAGTTTGGCCTCGGCAAGTTCCAGCTGGTCGAGTCCAGCGAGGCCGGCATGCTCGCGGCGGTGGATCGTGCCGTGCGTCGCAATGAAGCGGTGGTGTTCTTCGGCTGGGCGCCGCATCCGATGAACGTCAACGTGAAGATGACCTACCTCACCGGCAGTGACGATGCGCTCGGCCCGAACGAAGGCATGGCGACCGTCTGGACCGTCACCGCGCCGAAATATGCCGAGCAATGCCCGAACATCGGCCGCTTGCTGAGCAACCTGACCTACACCGCCGAAGACGAGAGCCGGATGATGCAGCCGCTGCTGGATCACAAAGACGCTTTCGAATCGGCCAAGCAATGGTTGAAAGATCACCCGCAAGACAAACAGCGCTGGCTCGAGGGCGTCACCACCTTCGATGGCAAACCTGCCGCTGAAAACCTGCAACTCACCACCAAATAAACCCTGATTGAACCGTCGAATCGCAGCCCGTATGGGCTGCGAACGAAATCATCACGCCTGCAAGGAACCCGCCTCATGAACCACGACGTCATCATCACCTGCGCACTCACCGGTGCTGGCGACACGACCGCCAAAAGCCCACACGTGCCGGTCACCCCAAAACAAATCGCCGCCGCTGCTGTAGAAGCCGCGAAGGCCGGCGCCACGGTGGTCCATTGCCACGTGCGCAACCCTGAAACCGGCAAGTTCAGCCGTGACGTGGCTTTGTACCGCGAAGTGATGGAGCGCATCCGCGAGGCGGACGTCGACATCATCGTCAACCTCACCGCCGGCATGGGTGGCGACCTGGAAATCGGTGCGGGCGAGAACCCGATGGAGTTCGGCCCGAACACCGACCTGGTCGGCCCGCTGACGCGCCTGGCGCATGTCGAAGCACTGCTGCCGGAAATCTGCACTCTGGATTGCGGCACCCTGAACTTCGGCGATGGCGACACTATTTATGTATCGACGCCGGCTCAACTGCGTGCGGGTGCCAAACGCATACAAGAGCTGGGTGTGAAGGCCGAGCTGGAAATTTTCGACACCGGTCACCTGTGGTTTGCCAAACAACTGATCAAGGAAGGCCTGCTCGACGATCCGCTGTTCCAGCTGTGCCTGGGCATCCCGTGGGGCGCGCCGGCAGACACCACCACCATGAAGGCAATGGTCGATAACTTGCCGGCCAATGCGGTCTGGGCGGGCTTCGGCATCGGTCGCATGCAGATGCCGATGGCGGCGCAAGCGGTACTGCTGGGCGGCAACGTGCGGGTCGGTCTGGAAGACAACATCTGGCTGGACAAAGGCGTCCTGGCCACCAACGGCCAACTGGTCGAACGCGCCAGCGAAATCCTCAGCCGCCTCGGCGCCCGTGTCCTGACCCCTGCTGAAGGCCGGGTAAAAATGGGCCTGACCAAGCGCGGCTAACCCACACCTACGCATAACCCTGCGGGAGCGGGCTTTGTGGCGAGGGGGATATGTGGCGAGGGGATTTATCCCCGTTGGGTCGCAAAGCGGCCCCAAATCTGTGACTGCGGTATCTCAGATAGACCGCAGTCACCGGTTTTGCGACTGCTTCGCAGCCGAACGGGGCGGTGCGACGTTTCGCTAAATCCCCTCGCCACATAACCCCTCACCACACATTCCCTCACCACAAGAGACCACACCCACAGGGGATCACACCCACAGTGGATCACCGAATTCATTCAGGACGGCGCCATGACCTTTATCACCGAAATCAAAACCTTCGCAGCCCTGGGCAGCGGTGTCATCGGCAGCGGCTGGGTATCCCGCGCCCTCGCCCACGGCCTCGACGTAGTGGCGTGGGACCCGGCACCGGGTGCCGAAGCCGCCTTGCGCAAACGCGTGGCCAACGCGTGGGGAGCACTGGAGAAACAAGGCCTGGCACCCGGCGCGTCGCAAGATCGCCTGCGCTTTGTCGCCACCATTGAAGAGTGTGTTCGCGATGCGGATTTCATCCAGGAAAGCGCCCCGGAACGCCTCGATCTGAAACTGGACCTGCACAGCAAAATCAGCGCGGCAGCCAAGCCTGATGCGCTGATCGGCTCCAGTACATCAGGGCTGTTGCCGAGTGAGTTTTACGAAAGTTCGACGCACCCGGAACGCTGCGTGGTCGGTCACCCGTTCAACCCGGTTTACCTGTTGCCATTGGTGGAAGTGGTGGGCGGTAAAAACACCGCACCCGAGGCCGTACAGGCGGCCATGAAAGTCTACGAATCCTTGGGAATGCGCCCGCTGCATGTGCGCAAGGAAGTGCCAGGATTTATCGCCGACCGCTTGCTCGAAGCACTATGGCGCGAAGCCCTGCACCTGGTAAACGACGGTGTGGCGACCACCGGTGAAATCGACGATGCGATTCGTTTTGGCGCGGGATTGCGCTGGTCGTTCATGGGCACTTTCCTGACGTACACCCTCGCGGGTGGTGATGCGGGCATGCGCCACTTCATGGCGCAGTTCGGACCGGCGTTGCAGTTGCCGTGGACGTACTTGCCGGCACCAGAACTGACCGACAAGTTGATCGATGATGTGGTCGATGGGACCAGCGATCAACTGGGCACCCACAGTATTTCGGCGCTGGAGCGCTATCGTGATGATTGTTTGCTGGCGGTGCTTGAAGCGGTGAGAACCACCAAAGAAAAGCATGGGATGGCATTTGCCGACTGAACATCACCGCTTGATCGTTCCCACGCTCTGCGTGGGAATGCCTCAATGGACGCTCTGCGTCCGCTCTTGGGACGCGGAGCGTCCCGGGCTGCCTTCCCACGCGGAGCGTGGGAACGATCATCCCCGATCATGTCTGGAGACCCTTAATGCCCGCACTCACCACCTACCAAACCCGCATCATCCCGGACTGGGTCGACTACAACGGCCACCTGCGCGATGCCTTCTACCTGCTCATTTTCAGCTATGCCACCGACGCATTGATGGACCGCCTCGGCATGGACAGCAGCCACCGCGAAGCCAGCGGCAACTCGCTGTTCACCCTCGAACTGCACCTCAATTACCTGCACGAGGTAAAGCTCGACGCCGACGTCGAAGTGCACACCCAAATCATCGCTCACGACAGCAAACGCCTGCACCTCTACCACAGCCTGCACCTGGCCGGAGATGACAAGGCGCTGGCGGCCAACGAACAAATGCTGCTCCACGTCGACCTCGCCGGACCGAGCTCCGCACCGTTCAGCGACGACACCCTGAACAAGCTGCAAGCCATCGTCGCCGACCAAACCGACCTGCCTGTTCCCGACTACATTGGCCGAGTGATTGCTTTACCCCCCAAAAAATAACAAGGAGATCGCCATGAACACCGTCGCCGCTTTTGCCGACTTCCGTACCTATCCGTTGATCAGCGCGTTGACCGCCGTGCAAACCCTGGCGGACCGCGCTCAGGTGACCTGGGCCGACGGGCGTATCAGCCCGTTCCATCATCAGTGGTTGCGCGACAATTGCCCGTGTCCACAGTGCGTCTACACCGTGACTCGCGAGCAAGTGCTGGAGATCGTCGACGTCCCAGAGCATCTGATAGCGACCGAAACCCGCATTGATGCAGACGGCTGCCTCAGCCTCGATTGGCAGGACGGCCACCTCAGCCGCTTCGATCCGGGCTGGTTGCGGGCGCATGCGTATGACGATGAATCCCGCGCCGAACGTCGGACCCGAAAACCCAAAGCCACGCTGTGGCACAGCGATTTGCAGCTGCCGGTTTTCGAATATTCGGCGCTGATGAACGACAACGAGGCGTTGTTGCAGTGGCTGCTGGCGGTACGGGATATAGGCCTCACCCAGGTCCGCGGCGTACCCACGGAACCCGGTTCTTTGAAGCTGATCGCCCAGCGAATTTCCTTCATCCGCGAGAGCAATTTCGGTGTGCTGTTCAACGTGCAATCCAAGGCTGATGCCGACAGCAATGCCTACACCGCCTTCAATCTGCCGCTGCACAGCGATTTGCCGACTCGGGAGCTGCAACCGGGACTGCAATTTCTGCACTGTTTGGTGAATGATGCCGACGGTGGCGAGAGTATTTTCGTCGACGGGTTTGCCATTGCGCACGCCTTGCGCCAAGAGGATCCAGAGTCGTTCCACAGCCTGTGCGACATCCCCGTGGAATTCCGCAACAAGGACCGCCACAGCGACTACCGGTGCCTGGCGCCGATCATCGCGCTGGATGCGTTGGGGCAGGTGTCGGAGATCCGCATGGCGAACTTTTTACGCGGGCCGTTCGATGCGTCCGTGGAAGAGATGCCCAGGCTTTATCGCGCGTATCGACGCTTTATCGCGATGACGCGCGAGCCTCGGTTCAGGCTGATGCAACGACTCAATCCCGGGGAGCTGTGGTGCTTCGATAACCGCCGCACCCTGCATGCGCGCAATGCGTTCGACCCTGCCAGCGGGGCCCGGCATTTCCAGGGGTGCTATGTGGATCGGGATGAGTTGTTGTCGCGGATTCTGGTGTTGCAAAGGTAAACCGCGTCATCGTTCATCGTCGGAATGCCGCCCAGACCAAGCCTTGCTCCCACAGGATAGAGTTGCGCCCACATTGTGCGAGACGGTGCCAAATCTGTGGGAGCAAAGCTTGCTCGCGATAGCGTCGGTCCGGACTGCACATCCCTTCCTGATTCACAGACAAAAAAAACCCCGATCAAGCCGTGACAGGATCGGAGCTGAGGAGGGTACTGTTGAGGAGCCGTTGCGCGAGGGTGACCAAACCTTCGTGTTTCGAGCTGAGTCCAGTTTGCCCACTCGCCTCCTCGATCAGTTAGCCGAAAACGACCTGTTCATAGGTATACCGGCCATTGCGACAAATCGTCCTTGCCGCCACCCCTCACCCCTACGAGAATCGAGCCACGACACCGTTCCCTGAAGAAGGATTGCGTCATGATGTACGCCGATTTGATTGACCAGGAAGACCTGTTGGGCCAACTGAAGTCGTTGGGTTTTCAAGTACCGAACGGCGCCACCGCCGAGCAGGCTTGCGAGTGTGCAGTGCGGGGGTTGAACAACGAACGGGCCATTGAGCTGCGCACAATGGTCAAGCAGATGTACACCAGCAGCGCGACGATCCTGCCGGCCGTGCGCCAGGCCATCGACAGGCAATTGCTGCCGGCGTTGGCGGAGTTTCAGCAGAGCCGTAGCGCCTGATAGAAGATCAAAAGATCGCAGCCTTCGGCAGCTCCTACAGGGGATCGCATTTCACCTGTAGGAGCTGCGGAAGGCTCGGGCCGCGTTCGGACGATCTTTTAGTAGCCCCTCGGTTTAGAGCCTCACGCTGGCAAACGTCGACTCATTCCGCGCCTGACTCAACGCCGACAAAGGCCCCGACAATGGCGACAGCACCAATGCTTGCGGCAGCGGCATCATCGCCACTTGCTGCGTGGTGTTGGAACCTACGCGCTCGTCACGTGGCGGAATGCCGAAGTATTCGCGGTAGCACTTGGAGAAGTGCGGCGTAGACACAAAACCGCACACCGACGCCACTTCGATAATCGACATCGGCGTTTGCTTGAGCAGCTGCCGAGCGCGGATCAAGCGCAGTTTCAGGTAGTAACGCGACGGCGAACAGTGCAGGTATTTCTGGAACAGCCGCTCGAGCTGACGACGCGACACCGCGACATACACCGCCAGTTCGTCGAGGTCGATCGGCTCTTCCAGATTGGCCTCCATCAGCGCGACGATTTCCTGCAGTTTCGGCTGGTTGGTGCCAAGCATGTGCTTGAGCGGCACGCGCTGGTGATCCTGCTCGTTGCGGATGCGTTCGTAGACGAACATTTCCGAGATCGCGGCCGACAGTTCACGTCCATGATCGCGGCTGATCAGGTGCAGCATCATGTCCAGCGGCGCAGTGCCGCCGGAACTGGTGAAGCGGTTACGGTCGAGGGTGAACAGACGAGTGCTCATGGCCACACGCGGAAACGCTTCCTGCATCGAGGCCAGACATTCCCAGTGCACGCTGCAATCAAAACCGTCCAGCAGGCCGGCGCAAGCCAGGGCCCAGCTGCCGGTGCAGACCGCACCGAGACGACGGGACTGACGCGCCTGGCTTTGCAACCACGACACATGCTCACGGGTGACAGTTCGCTGAATGCCGATGCCGCCGCAGACAATGATGGTGTCGAGCGCCGGGGCTTTGTGCATGGAGCAATCGGGGGTGATCTGCAGACCGTCACTGGCCCAGACCTGACCGCCATCCACGGTAAGTGTGGTCCAGCGATACAGCTCGCGACCGGACAATTGGTTGGCCATGCGCAGGGGTTCCACTGCGGAGGCCAGAGAAATCAGCGTGAAATTGTCCAGCAGCAAAAAGCCGATGGATTGAGGCGCACGGTTCTGGGGTTGGGCCCCGGAGTTGGACGTCGTCATCGCGGTATCTCCTCACACAAAGCGGGTGATGGCCTCAGGCGGAGGCTCTTGTTATTGCCATCGTTCTCGCGTGGGAGACGGGCTTTGTAATGACAGAGCAATTGCCATGCCTAAAATTGAATGCGCGTTCAATAACTCCTGAAAACGACGTCGGGATGTGTCTGGATATGACGCGCGGGGAGTAGGGTTTAAAAGTGCCATCAGGCGAGACAAGTGCGCTGCCTAGATGCGTGTGAGCAAATCGGTAGCACTTGTGGGAACAGGGCTACGGCGCGATCTGAAAGAGTGTCACCACAAGCACAGGTGACAGGCGGTAATGGCAGATCTGTATCCCGGATCTCGAGGAAGTCGCTTATCTGTAAGCGACGCGCCAAAAGGTGGCGCGTTTTGGATCGGGTGTTCAGTAAGCGCGCAGTTTTGACTGGTGGAGCGGTGCCAGGTGAGGCGTTTTGTGGCGAGGGGATTTATCCCCGTTGGGTCGCGCAGCGGCCCCAATATTTTCACGACTGCTGCGCAGCCGAACGGGGATAAATCCCCTCGCCACAGGTTCACTGGTCTACTGGCTTTCAGGACTTCAGGACTTCAGGTTCAACACTCCACTGCACTCACCGCCAACCCTCCCCGCGATGTCTCTTTATATTTGTCATGCATGTCCGCCCCCGTATCACGCATGGTGCGGATCACCCGGTCGAGCGAGATAAAGTGCTGACCATCCCCCCTCAACGCCATCTGCGCCGCATTGATCGCTTTTACCGCCGCAATCGCATTGCGCTCGATGCACGGCACCTGCACCAGCCCACCCACCGGGTCGCAAGTCAGACCTAGGTTGTGCTCCAGGCCGATTTCCGCCGCGTTGCACAGCTGTTCCGGCGTCGCGCCGAGAATCTCCGCCAGGCCGGCTGCCGCCATTGCGCAGGCGGATCCGACTTCCCCCTGGCAGCCGACTTCGGCACCGGAGATTGACGCATTCTTCTTGCACAGGATCCCGACCGCCGCAGCGCCGAGGAAATAGTCGACGACATTGGCGTCGGTCACCGCTTCGCTGAACTTCATGAAGTAATGCAGGACTGCCGGGATGATGCCCGCCGCGCCATTGGTCGGCGCCGTGACCATGCGCCCGCCGGCAGCATTTTCTTCGTTGACCGCCAGGGCGAACAGGTTGACCCACTCCATGGCGCTCAGAGTCGAGCCGATTACATTGGGCTTGCCCAACTCCTGCAGGCTGCGATGCAACCTGGCGGCACGGCGGCGAACGTTCAGGCCGCCCGGCAGGATGCCTTCGTGCTTGAGGCCCTGTTCGACGCAATCCTGCATGGCCCGCCACAGCTTCATCAGACCGCTGCGGATTTCGTCTTCGCTGCGCCAGACCTTCTCGTTGGCCAACATCAATTCGGCCACGCGCAGGTTGTGCGTCTGGCAGAGGCTGAGCAATTCGGCCGCACTGGAAAAGTCGTAAGGCAACACGGTGCGATCCATGTCCACCACGCCGCTGCTGGCTTGCGCCTCGTCCACGACAAAACCGCCGCCGACGGAATAGTAGGTGTCACGGTGCAGCTCGCCGGCATCGCCTTCGACAATCAGTGTCATGGCGTTGGGATGAAACGGCAGGTTCTCGTCGATCAGGCGCATGTCCCGCGCCCACATGAACGGCACCGGCAAACGTCCATCCAGCAGCAACTCGCTGGTTTCACGCAGGGTGGCGATGCGGATGCCGATTTGCGACGGATCGATCGCGTCCGGCCACTCGCCCATCAAGCCCATGATCACGGCGTTGTCGCTGCCATGTCCGATGCCGGTGGCCGACAGCGAGCCATACAGCTGAACTTCGACGCGCCGCACTTGCTCCAAAAGACCCTGCTCGCGCAAACCTTGCACGAACAGCGCTGCGGCGCGCATCGGCCCCACAGTGTGCGAACTGGAAGGGCCAATGCCGATTTTGAACAGGTCGAAAACGCTGATAGCCATTACTGCAGAACTCCTGGATATGCCCAACTCCAGACGCAAAAGCGCCCAGTGACGGAGCTGCTACGCTCAAGCTGCAATCCGCCGATATGGCTGCATCATCAGGCTTTTACCCTGTCGTTCGGCGTCTCTAACCGACGCACTCTTGTCCACGAACGCCGCAGGTCGTACACGCTGCGTTTTCGCCGTTTTTTTACGGTGCAGAGGAGCAAAGGGGGCTAAAAAAAGCTGTAAACGACGTCACCGACACTGGATGCGACCCTCCCTGTACTGGATACGACGCACCCTGTAGGCGTCTGATTTTCACTGGTACATGATCGTATCGACTCGATTGCAAGGCGCCGCGGTAGAGCTGTCCCCAAAAACGCCACCCAACCGCAACCTATAAGTGCGGTGGTCCAGTCGGAACACTGCCAAAAAAAACACCAAGGAGTCAGTCAATGAAAGGTTCCCCGTCGTTGTTGTTGGCCGCCATGCTTAGTCTGCCGGTTCTGGCGCAAGCTGCAGAACCGGCCCAATGCAGCACCGTAAACTTCTCCGATGTCGGCTGGACCGACATCACCGTCACCACAGCGACCACCAGCGTCGTCCTCGACGCACTGGGCTACAAGACCAAAACCACAATGATTTCCGTGCCGGTGACCTACAAATCCCTGGCTGACGGCAAGAACATGGACGTCTTCCTGGGTAACTGGATGCCGACCATGGAGAACGACATCAAGGCTTATCGCGATGCCGGCACCGTGGACACCCTGCGCGCCAACCTGGAAAACGCAAAATACACACTCGCCGTCCCGGAAGAGTTGTATAACAAAGGTCTGAAAGATTTCGCCGACATCGCCAAGTTCAAGAAAGAACTCGACGGCAAGATCTACGGCATCGAGCCTGGCAACGACGGCAACCGTCTGATCCAGAGCATGATTGACAAGAACGCCTTCGGCCTCAAAGACGCCGGCTTCAAGGTGGTCGAGTCCAGCGAGGCAGGCATGCTCTCGCAAGTCGATCGTGCACAGCGGCGCAACACCGCCGTGGTGTTCCTGGGCTGGGAACCACACCCGATGAACACTCGATTCAAGATGAAGTACCTGACCGGCGGAGACGATTATTTCGGCCCGAACTTTGGTCAGGCGACCATCTACACCAACACCCGCAAGGGCTATGCACAGGAATGCAGCAACGTCGGTCAACTGCTGAAGAACCTGCAGTTCACCTTGAACATGGAAAGCACGCTGATGGGCAACGTCCTGGACGACAAGATGAAGCCTGACGCTGCCGCCAGGGCCTGGCTGAAAAAGAATCCACAGGTGCTCGATACCTGGCTCGCTGGCGTGACCACCATTGACGGTAAACCTGGCCTGGAAGCCGTGAAAGCCAAGCTCGCTCAGTAAAATCGCTTACGCCGGGCGACTTCGGTCGTCCGGGCTGTTTTTTCCTTGCATGCGGACGTTCACTACCATGCTGATTGATCAGAAAATCCCTTTAGGCCAGTACATCGCAGGCTTCGTTGAATGGTTGACGCAACACGGCGCCAGCACCTTCGACGCCATCGCCGTGTCACTGGAAACGATGATCCACGGCGTGACTTTTGCGCTGACCTGGTTCAACCCGCTGGCATTGATCGGCCTTATCGCACTCCTCGCGCATTTCATTCAACGCAAATGGGGACTGACGGTTTTCGTCATCGCCTCCTTCCTGCTGATCCTCAATCTGGGGTACTGGCAGGAAACCATGGAAACCCTTGCCCAGGTGTTGTTCGCCACCCTGGTCTGCGTGGTCATCGGCGTGCCGTTGGGCATCGTCGCCGCGCACAAACCGATGTTCTACACACTGATGCGTCCGGTGCTCGATCTGATGCAGACCGTACCGACCTTCGTGTACCTCATTCCTACCCTGACCCTCTTCGGGCTGGGCGTGGTTCCAGGCCTGATTTCCACGGTGGTGTTTGCGATTGCCGCACCTATCCGCCTGACCTACCTGGGTATTCGTGATGTTCCCGCAGAACTGATGGACGCCGGTAAAGCCTTTGGCTGCTCGCGCCGTCAACTGCTTGCGCGCATAGAACTGCCCTACGCCATGCCGAGCATCGCGGCCGGCATCACCCAGTGCATCATGCTGTCGTTGTCGATGGTGGTGATCGCGGCACTGGTGGGCGCCGACGGCCTGGGCAAACCCGTGGTCAACGCACTGAACACTGCTGATATCGCCCTGGGCTTCGAAGCGGGCCTGGCGATCGTACTGCTGGCGATCATGCTCGACCGTATCTGCAAACAACCCGACGCTAAAGCAGGGGGTGACGCATGAGCATTATTCGCTTCGAAGACGTCGACGTAATCTTTTCCAAAGACCCGCGAGAGGCGCTCAAGCTTCTCGACCAGGGCATGACGCGCGACCAGATCCTGAAAAAAACCGGACAAATCGTTGGCGTTGAAAAAGCCAGCCTGGACGTCGAAAAGGGTGAAATCTGCGTCTTGATGGGCCTGTCCGGCTCCGGCAAGTCCAGCCTGCTGCGCTGCATCAACGGCCTGAACACGGTCAGCCGTGGCAAGTTGTTTGTGGAGCACGAAGGCAAGCAGATCGATATCGCGTCCTGTACTCCGGCAGAGCTGAAAATGATGCGCACCAAGCGCATCGCGATGGTGTTCCAGAAGTTCGCCCTGATGCCGTGGCTGACGGTGCGCGAGAACATCAGCTTCGGCCTGGAAATGCAGGGTCGGCCGGAGAAGGAACGCAAGAAACTGGTCGATGAAAAACTCGAACTGGTGGGCCTGACCCAATGGCGTAACAAGAAGCCTGACGAGCTGTCCGGCGGCATGCAGCAACGTGTGGGTCTCGCCCGGGCACTGGCGATGGACGCCGACATTCTGCTGATGGACGAACCGTTCTCCGCACTCGACCCGCTGATCCGCCAGGGCCTGCAAGACGAACTGCTGGAACTGCAAAGCAAGCTGAACAAAACCATCGTGTTCGTGAGTCACGACCTTGATGAGGCGTTGAAGCTGGGCAGCCGTATCGCCATCATGAAAGACGGGCGGATCGTCCAGTACAGCAAGCCGGAAGAAATCGTGCTCAACCCGGCGGACGACTACGTGCGCACGTTTGTCGCCCACACCAACCCGCTGAACGTGCTGTGCGGTCGCAGCCTGATGCGCACGCTGGACAACTGCAAACGCATCAATGGCTCGGTCTGTCTCGATCCGGGTGGCGATTCGTGGCTGGACCTGGCTGAAGGCAACACGATCAAGGGCGCCCGCCAGAACGGTGAGAGCCTGGACCTGCAGAACTGGGTACCGGGGCAAGCGGTCGATGGTCTGGGTCGCCGACCAACGCTGGTGGACTCGAACATCGGCATGCGTGATGCGCTGCAGATTCGCTATCAGACCGGCAACAAGCTGGTGCTGCACGACAACAATCATGTGGTGGGCATTCTTGGCGACAGCGAGCTGTATCACGCGCTGCTCGGTAAGAACCTGGGGTAAGGACCCGAGACACAAAAACGCCGCGAGAGGATCGCGGCGTTTTTGTTAGTGCAGATATTGAGCTGTAAACGCGGACTACTGTGGCGAGGGGATTTATCCCCGTTCGGCTGCGCAGCAGCCGTAAAACCTGCCGACGCGATCTTCCGAATTACCGGTGTCTGGTTTTGGGGCCGCTTCGCTGCCCAACGGGGATAAATCCCCTCGCCACAGAAGCCCCCTCGCCACAATGGATCTGCGGTGCAGCTACTTGCACCGCATTACCTCAAGTCTCAGCTATACACCCGGCCAAGGAGCTGCCGATGGCTTTCAAACTGATCGAGCACGTCACGGGTGATCTGTTCGTGGGTGAAGCCCATCAAGTCATAGTCCTGGCTGCCGTTGTGCAGGTACACCTCGGCGCGGTAGTAACGCTGGCGAGTCTCATCGGACTGAGCCGACTCGGTCGGCGTCGCCAGGTAACCATCCAGGCTCACTTCGTAGACAAAAGGGTTGCCCTCTTCCATCTCGATCCGCAGGCCCATGCAGCGTTTGGACTTGCCCACCAGCGTCTGAACTTCCAGACCTTGCGCGCGCATCTGCGCGGCGGCCTCTTCCAGCGCCGGGGTCACTTGCTTGTCCATGAAACGCTGCACGATCGACTGATTCGGCTGCAAATCCAGCTGCGTCAGGCGCTCGCTGAAACCACGACGACCACGCGCTGCAAGCTCCGCCTGCTCCTGTTCGATCTGCACGTCCTGGCGCATGGCCTTGTGCAAGCCGAACATGAAGAACACCAGCACCACCGAGAACGGCAGACCGGCCAGCACCACCATGGTTTGCATGGCTTCGAAGTTACCGGCGAACAGCAGGCCGATGGTCACCAGGGTGATCACCGCCGACCAGAAAATCCGCAGCCAGTGCGGCGCGTCTTCATCGACATTGCCGCCCTTGCACGAAAGGTTCGCCATCATCACCGCGCCGGAATCCGCCGGGGTCAGGAACAAGACGAAACCCACAAAGATCGACACGCCGATCACCACTTTCGATGCCGGGTAATGCTCAAGCAACTGGTAGATCGCCATGGACGGCTGCTCCAGCGCCGTCTTCCCGAGCTCCACCGCCCCATGGTTCATCACCAGGTCCAGCGCCGAGTTACCGAAGATCGACAGCCACGCCAGGGTGAAGCCCAGTGGAATCAGCAGCACGCCGGCTACCAGTTCGCGCACCGTACGACCGCGGGAAATACGCGCGATGAACATGCCCACGAATGGCGCCCAGGAAATCCACCAGGCCCAGTAGAACAGAGTCCACAGGCCCATCCAGCGTTCGGTTTTCTCGGCACTGCCTTCATACACATACAGGTCGAAGGTTTTCAGCACGATACCGTTGAGGTAATCACCAACGTTCTGCACAAAGCCGTTGAGCAGGTGCAGGGTCGGGCCGAACAGCAGAACGAAGATCAACAAGCCGCTGAACAGCACGATGTTCAGGTTGGACAGACGGCGAATGCCGTTTTCCACACCGGACACGGCGGCGATGGTCGCCACGGTGCTCATCACGATGATCACGATCAGCAGGTTGGTGTTGCTGTGTTCCATGCCGAACAGGTTTTCCAGCCCGGAGGACACTTGCAGCGAACCAATCCCCAGGTTCGTCACCAGGCCCAACAGGGTCACAAACATGCCAAAACCGTCTACCGCATGACCGGCCGCGCCTTTGACCCAACGCTCACCCACCAGCGGATACAACGCCGAACGCAACGCCAGCGGCTGGTTGTGACGGTAGGCAAAGTAAGCAACGGCCAGACCGACCAGCGCATAAATTGCCCAGCCATGCAGGCCCCAGTGCAGGAATGTCAGCTGTACCGCCTGACGAGCGGCCATGTTGCTGCCGGCCACGCCTTCCGGCGGGTTGAAGTAGTGATCCAGCGGCTCGGAAGCGCCGAAATACAGCAGCGAAATGCCGATACCCGACGAGAACAACATCCCCGCCCAGGCGCCGTAGCTGAAGTCCGGCGTGTCGTCCTTGCTGCCCAGTTTGAGTTTTCCATACGACGAAAACGCCAGGCCGATGACAAATACCAGATAGGCAGCAATCACCACCATGTAGTACCAGCCGAAGCTGCGGGACAACCAGGCCTGAGCGATACCGAGCACCCTGCCCGCCTCTTGCGGGGCGATGATCAGAATGGCAGTCAACAGCAGAACCAGCGCGGTAGAGGTGTAGAACACCCAACCGTTGACCGTCACCTTCTCGGGTGGGGTCTTTATAAGAGAGGCAGAACTCATGGCACAGAAGCTCCGGGCAGTGCGAGAGAAGGACACAAGGCAACGCGATACCCGACCAATCGGTTAGTTGGCAGCCGACCGGCGGGTGATATAAAGACACCCCGAAAATGCCCGAAAGCCCAGAAGCACCGGGGCGTATAGGTTTCGAGCGATTTTGGATGTCGGTTTATCGCCATTCACACGTAGGAAAAATCTGTAAATAGCGACGATTTGTCGCAGAGCTTATTCTTTGTTGATTGAACGTTCAATCAAAACAAAATAGACTGGCCCTCAATCCGATAGACGTTCGACGTCTGCCGGAAGGCCTAAGGAGATGTGCAAGATGCCCAAGGTCGGTATGCAACCCATCCGCCGTCAGCAGTTGATCGAAGCCACATTGCTGGCCGTCGATCAGGTCGGAATGGGGGACGCCAGCATTGCGCTGATCGCCCGTTTGGCCGGTGTCTCGAATGGCATCATCAGTCACTATTTTCAGGACAAGAATGGCCTGATCGCCGCCACGATGCGGTATCTGATGAGCGTCCTTAGCGAGAACGTCACCGCGCGCCGCCTGGCGCTGACAGATGAAAGCCCGCGGGCGCATCTGCAGGTGATCATCGAAGGCAACTTCGACGCCAGCCAGGTCAATGGCCCGGCAATGAAAACCTGGCTGGCCTTTTGGGCCACCAGCATGCACCAGCCGTCTTTGCACAGGTTGCAGCGGATTAACGATCACCGCCTGTATTCCAACCTGTGCTGCCAGTTCCGCCGTGTATTGCCGCTCAACGACGCGCGCAGTGCAGCTCGGGGCCTGGCAGCCCTCATTGATGGCTTGTGGTTGCGCGGCGCACTGTCGGGAGATGCTTTCGACACTGAGCAGGCGCAACAGATCGCTTACGAATACATGGATATCCAATTGGCCAAGCAGGTGAGTTAGAGCACACATAAACGCTCAACCCCTGAACTGCTACCGATCGGTGTTGCCACAACCATATGGCATCACCGCGGTGGTTACCGCCAACCTACTGATGCTCTTGCGAGGACTTTATGGCCCGTTTCGAACTGCAAAAACTTTACATTGATGGCGGCTACAGTGACGCCAGCAGCGACGCTACATTCGAAGCCATCAACCCGGCTAACGGTGAAGTCCTCGCAAACGTCCAGCGTGCGACCAAGGAAGACGTTGAACGCGCCGTGGTCAGCGCCGAAAAGGGCCAGAAAATCTGGGCCGCAATGACCGCCATGGAGCGTTCGCGCATCCTGCGTCGTGCCGTGGACATCCTGCGCGAGCGCAACGATGAACTGGCCGCCCTGGAAACCCTGGACACCGGCAAGTCGTTCTCCGAAACCAAGTACGTCGACATCGTCACCGGCGCTGACGTGCTGGAGTATTACGCGGGCCTGGTTCCGGCCATCGAAGGCGAGCAGATTCCGCTGCGCACCACTTCTTTCGTTTATACCCGTCGCGAGCCGCTGGGCGTCGTGGCCGGTATCGGCGCGTGGAACTACCCGATCCAGATCGCCTTGTGGAAATCCGCGCCAGCCCTGGCAGCCGGTAATGCAATGATCTTCAAGCCGAGCGAAGTCACTTCCCTGACCACGCTGAAACTGGCCGAGATCTACACTGAAGCCGGCGTTCCGGCTGGCGTGTTCAACGTACTGACCGGCAGCGGCCGTGAAGTCGGCACATGGCTGACCGAACACCCACGCATCGAAAAGATCTCCTTCACTGGCGGTACCGACACCGGCAAGAAGGTCATGGCCAGCGCTTCCAGCTCGTCGCTGAAAGACGTGACCATGGAACTGGGCGGCAAATCCCCGCTGATCATTTTCGACGACGCCGACCTCGATCGCGCCGCCGACACGGCCATGATGGCCAACTTCTACAGCTCCGGTCAGGTCTGCACCAACGGCACTCGCGTGTTCGTACCGACTCACCTGAAAGCGGCATTCGAAGCCAAGATCGCTGAGCGCGTAGCGCGCATCCGCATCGGCAACCCGGAAGACGAGAACACCAACTTCGGCCCGCTGGTCAGCTTTGCCCACATGGAAAGCGTGCTGGGATACATCGCCAAAGGTAAGGAAGAAGGCGCTCGCGTTCTGTGCGGCGGCAGCCGTCTGACCGAAGGCGACCTGGCCAAAGGCGCATTCGTGGCACCGACCGTGTTCACCGACTGCACCGACGAAATGACCATCGTTCGCGAAGAAATCTTCGGCCCGGTCATGGCGATCCTGACCTACGACACCGAAGACGAAGTGATCCGTCGTGCCAACGACACTGATTTCGGCCTGGCTGCCGGTATCGTCACCAAGGACCTGAACCGCGCTCACCGCGTGATTCATCAACTGGAAGCCGGTATCTGCTGGATCAACGCCTGGGGCGAGTCCGACGCCAAGATGCCGGTCGGCGGCTACAAGCAGTCGGGCGTGGGCCGTGAAAACGGCATCAGCTCGCTGAACAACTTCACACGCATCAAATCGGTACAGGTCGAACTGGGCGATTACGCCTCGGTGTTCTAAGGAACGACCGCACAACCTGTAGCAGCTGCCGAGGCACGAGGCTGCGTTGCGCGTCCGCAGGACCGCCCCTGGGGGTCGCTGCGCAACCCGACGCAGCCTCGTACCTCGGCAGCTGCTACAGGTGACCTGAACCAACTTCAAAGAGGGTGCATTCAATGTCCCAAGAATTCGATTACATCATCATCGGTGCCGGTTCGGCCGGTAATACCCTGGCGACCCGTCTGACTGAAGACGAAGGCGTCACCGTCCTGCTGCTTGAAGCCGGCGGCCCGGACTACCGTCTGGACTTCCGCACGCAAATGCCGGCCGCCTTGGCGTTCCCGCTGCAAGGCCGCCGCTACAACTGGGCCTACGAAACCGATCCAGAGCCGCACATGGACGGCCGCCGGATGGAATGCGGTCGCGGCAAGGGCCTGGGTGGTTCTTCGCTGATCAACGGCATGTGCTACATCCGCGGCAACGCGATGGACTACGACAACTGGGCCAAGCTGCCAGGTCTTGAAGACTGGGACTACCTGAACTGCCTGCCGTATTTCCGCAAGGCCGAAACCCGCGACATCGGTCCGAACGACTACCACGGTGGCGACGGTCCGGTCAGCGTGACCACACCGAAAGCGGGCAACAACCCGTTGTTCCACGCGATGGTTGAAGCAGGCGTGCAAGCCGGCTATCCGCGTACCGAAGACCTCAACGGCTATCAGCAGGAAGGTTTCGGCCCGATGGACCGTACCGTGACGCCGAACGGTCGTCGCGCCAGCACCGCTCGCGGTTACCTGGACACGGCCAAGAAGCGCTCGACCCTGACCATCGTCACCCACGCCCTGACCGACAAGATCCTGTTTGAAGGCAAGCGTGCAGTGGGTGTGCGTTACCTGATCGGCGCCGCCGAAGAACGCGTTGAAGCCCGCGCTCGCAAAGAAGTGCTGCTGTGCTCCGGCGCCATCGCCTCGCCGCAGATTCTGCAACGCTCCGGCGTAGGCCCGGCCGAACTGCTGAACAAGCTCGACATCCCGGTGGTCCACGACCTGCCAGGCGTCGGCGAAAACCTGCAGGATCACCTCGAGCTGTACCTGCAATACGCGTGCACCCAACCGGTGTCGCTGTACCCGTCGCTGCTCTGGTACAACCAGCCAGCCATTGGTGCCGAGTGGCTGTTCAACGGCACCGGCATCGGCGCCAGCAACCAGTTCGAAGCGGGCGGCTTCATCCGTACTCGCGAAGATTTCGATTGGCCGAACATCCAGTACCACTTCCTGCCGGTTGCCATTAACTACAACGGCAGCAACGGCGTGAAAGAGCACGGTTTCCAGGCGCACATGGGTTCCATGCGTTCGCCGAGCCGCGGTCGCATCCAGGCCAAGTCCAAGGATCCGCGCGAGTACCCGAGCATCCTGTTCAACTACATGGCCACCGAACAGGACTGGCAGGAATTCCGCGACGGCATTCGTCTGACCCGCGAAATCATGCAGCAACCGGCGCTGGATGCTTTCCGTGGCCGAGAAATCAGCCCGGGCATCGACGTCCAATCCGATGAGCAGCTGGACAAGTTCATCCGCGAACACGCCGAAACCGCGTTCCACCCGTCCTGCTCGTGCAAGATGGGCACCGACGAAATGGCCGTGGTCGATGGCGAAGGTCGTGTGCATGGCATGCAAGCACTGCGTGTGGTCGATGCTTCGATCATGCCGATCATCACCACCGGCAACCTGAATGCGCCAACGATCATGATCGCCGAGAAAATCGCCGACAAGATCCGTGGCCGCCAGCCTCTGCCGCGCAGCACGGCTGATTACTATGTGGCCGGTGATGCACCGGTGCGTGGCAAGCCGATGCGGGATGTGAGTCTTACTGCGCAGTAATAGTTAGCGCCGTTGTCTCAGAAAAACCGTCAACCTCCATAGGTTGGCGGTTTTTTTTACCTGATCGTTCCCACGCTCTGCGTGGGAATACAGCCCGGGACGCTCTGCGTCCCAAAGCGGACGCGGAGCGTCCATGGCGGCGTTCCCACGCAGAGCGTGGGAACGATCATCAGTCTTTCTATCCCCCCTCTTCACTTGATCCTCCCTCCCCGCAGGCCTAATCTAGCGCCACGCAAACGTTTCACCCCCCTTCGCAACACCCCTGCACCGCCACTCCATACCAAGGAGGTTTCCGAATGTTCGATTTCCACCCCCAGCTCAAGCAGCGCTTTGCTGCCTTGCGCACGGGCGCTGAATTCTTTTCGCTGCGTTATGTGCGCGAGTCCGGCCAGTACCTGTCGGTGCGCAAGAACGTCGCCGAACCTCCGAGCCTGAGCCGTGACGAAGGTGCGATGCTGACGGTCCGGGTCAATGGCGTCGAAGCCTATGCCGCGACCAACGACCTGTCGCAACAAGGCCTGCAAGCCGCGCTCGAAAGAGCCGAGCGACAGGCACGGCACCTCAAGCCTCACGCGCTGCTGGACCTTCGTGAACAAGCCGTTTCCAGCGACCGCGCCGATTATTTTTCGCCGAACCTCGACCAGCCCTTCCCGTCCCTGAGCGACTGCTACCAGTTGCTCGGCGCTGAATCCGCGGCCGTGCCCAAGGACGACCGTCTGGTGAACTGGCAGGTGAGCCTGGGCATTACCCACGTCGAGCAGATCTACCTCAACAGCGCAGGCGCCGAATTGCGCCAGGCGCAGCGGTTTGTCTACCCGGGCCTGGACGTGACCGCCTACGACGGCAATGACAGCCAGACTCGCAGCCTCGGCCGCGAAAACTTTGGCCAACAGGGTGGCGCCGATGTAATCAGCCGCTGTGGACTGGTGGGTGCCGGCCCGCAAGTTGCCGATCAGGCACTGCAATTGCTCCTCGCGCCGAACACCCCGCAAGGCCCGCGCGATCTGCTGTTGATGCCCGACCAGATGATGCTGCAGATCCATGAGTCCATCGGCCACCCGCTGGAACTGGACCGCATCCTCGGCGATGAGCGCAATTACGCCGGCACCAGCTTCGTCAAGGCGCAAGACTTCGGCCACCTGCAATACGGCTCGAAGCTGCTCAACGTGACGTTCGACCCGGACATTCCCGAACAGCTCGCCAGCTACGGTCATGACGACGATGGCACGGCCGCCAGCAAGCAGTTTCTGATCAAGAAAGGCCTGCTCCTGCGTCCGTTGGGCGGGGCCCTTTCGCAGTTCCGTGCTGACATGGACGGCGTTGCCAACAGCCGCGCCTGCGGCTGGAACCGCCCACCAATCGACCGCATGGCCAACCTCAATATCGAGCCCGGTGATCAACCGCTGGCGCAGCTGATCGGCAACATCGAGCACGGCATCCTGATGAGCACCAACCGTTCCTGGTCCATCGACGATGCGCGCAACAAATTCCAGTTCGGCTGTGAATGGGGTCAGTTGATCGAGAACGGCGAGCTCAAAGGCGTGGTGAAAAATCCGAACTACCGGGCCATTTCCGCGCACTTCTGGAAAAGCCTGAGCGCCGTCGGTGATGCCAGCACCTTCAAGGTCCTGGGCACACCGAACTGTGGCAAGGGTGAGCCGAACCAGGTCATCCGCGTCGGCCATGCTTCGCCCGCGTGTGTGTTCAGCCATGTGGATGTTTTTGGAGGAGACGCCTGATGACCCCGTCTAAAAATCAGGCCGAGTCGTTCAAAGCCTTGGTCAACTGGTTGCGCGATGCGATTCGCGAGCCGGAGCAATTCACTCTCAGCTACGCCGCCGAGTCTTCTGCCTTTGTGCGTTTCAACCACGCCAAAGTGCGCCAGGCCGGTCAGGTGCAGCAGGCGAGTATCGGCTTCAAGCTGATCAACGAAGGCCGCCATGCGGACCTCGACATCACGCTGTCGGGTGAGGCGCAGGTTGACCTGCAGCGTCTCGCCGAAGGGCTGCAACAATTGCGGGAGACGTTGCCGCTGCTGCCGAAAGATCCCTACCTGCTGCTCAACTTCAACGGCTGGCAGAGCAAGAACGTGCAGGATCATCCGTTGCCGGACACCGAACAGGTGGTCGCTGAAATCACCCAGGCTGCCGAAGGCCTGGACCTGGTCGGCTTCTACGCCGCAGGCCCGATCAGTCGCGGGTTTGCCAGTTCTGCGGGCGCGTTCGGGTGGCATCAGGCCAACAGTTTCAACTTCGATTTCAGCCTGTTCCACGAAAACGGCCAGGCAGTGAAAGCCAGCTATGCCGGGCACGACTGGAGCAGCGACGGGTTCGCCAAGCGTTTCCAGCAGGCCCGCGAGCAGTTGGAATTTCTCGGTCGCCCGTTGCGCACGTTGGCACCCGGTCAGTACCGCGCGTATCTGGCCCCGGCCGCGCTGGAAGAAATCATGGGAATGCTGAGCTGGGGCGGGTTCTCGGCGCAGTCGATCGCCAGCAAGAGCAGCCCGTTGCAGAAGCTCTACGCTGGAGATCAGGCCTTTAGCCCGCTGGTGTCGCTGGACGAGAAAGTCAGCGGGTCATTGAGCCCGGCGTTTTCGGGTGAAGGCTATCCGCGCAGTGACCTGAAGCTGATTACTGAAGGTCAGGCCGGCGATCAATTGGTGAGCTCTCGCAGCGCCGCCGAATATGGCCTGACCGCCAATGGCGCCGGCGGCGGTGAATCCCCCGGCGCCCTGAACATGGCGGCAGGAACGTTGCCGAATGCGCAAATCCTCAAGCAACTGGGCACCGGTCTGTACATCAGTAATTTGTGGTACCTGAACTACTCGGACCAGCCGGGAGCGCGCATGACGGGCATGACCCGGTTCGCGACATTCTGGGTCGAGAACGGCGAAATCCAGGCGCCGGTCAGCACCATGCGTTTTGATGACAGTGCGTACAGCTTGCTGGGTTCGCAGCTGGAAGCGTTGACCCAGGAAAGGGAACTCCTGCTGTCGGCCAGTACCTACAGTCAGCGGGCGACGGATTCTGCGCTGCTGCCGGGGGCGCTGATCAGCCGGCTTACTCTAACGCTGTAAACACAGCATCCCAACGCCATGGGAGACCCTGTGGCGAGGGGATTTATCCCCGTTCGGCTGCGTAGCAGTCGTAAAGCCGGCCAACACGGTTTATCTGCAGTGCCGCGTTTTCCGATTTTGGGGGCCGCTGCGCAGCCCAACGGGGATAAATCCCCTCGCCACAGGATCCCCTTGCCACAGCGTCAGCCATGACCTTGCAGCCACTCCAACCCACATGAGGTCCCATGCCCAACCGCCCACCTCTCGACGCCGTCACCGCCCGCTGGTTGCCGTGGGTTGTCGCCATCGCGTTCTTCATGCAGTCCCTCGACGGGACCATCCTCAACACGGCCCTGCCGGCAATGGCTCGCGATCTGGCGGAAGATCCGCTGCGCATGCAGGGCGTGATCATCGCCTACATGCTCACCGTCGCCTTGCTGATCCCCGCCTCGGGCTGGATCGCCGACCGCTTCGGCACCAAGAAGATATTCTTCGGCGCCATCCTCCTGTTCAGTTTTGGCTCATTGCTCTGCGCCCTGTCGAGCAGCCTGAGCATGCTGATCGGCGCTCGAGTGATTCAGGGCCTGGGTGGTGCGTTGATGTTGCCGGTCGGGCGCCTCGTGGTGCTGCGGGCTTACCCGCGTTCCGAGCTGGTGCGTATCATGGGCTTCATCACCATTCCCGGATTGCTCGGCCCGCTGATCGGCCCGACGATGGGCGGCTGGATGGTCGAATACCTGACCTGGCACTGGATCTTCCTGATCAACCTGCCCGTGGGCGCTGTCGGTTGCTACGCCGTGTGGAAGTTCATCCCCGACTTGCGCGGCACTGAACGCACCCGTTTCGATAGCCTCGGCTTCCTGCTGTTTGGCGCCGCGATGGTATTGATCACCATCGCCATGGAAGGCCTGGGAGAACTGCACCTGCCGCACTTGCGCGTGATGCTGTTGCTGTTCGGTGGCATGGCCTGTCTCGCTGCGTACTGGTTGCGGGCCGGGCACATCGACAACCCGTTGTTCGCGCCGTCGCTGTTCAAGACACGGACCTTCGCCGTGGGCATTCTCGGCAACCTGTTCGCCCGACTGGGCAGCGGTGCACTGCCGTTCCTCGTGCCGTTGCTGCTGCAAGTGGCACTGGGTTACTCGCCGTCTCAAGCGGGGATGAGCATGCTGCCGCTGGCCGCTGCGGCGATGGTTGCCAAGTCGGTGGCACGGCCGCTGATCGAGCGGCTGGGCTATCGCATCGTACTGACCGGCAACACCCTGGCACTGGGCGTGATGCTGGCGAGCATGGGGCTGGTCAGCGAGCAGACGCCGTACTGGCTGCTGCTGGGGATGCTGGCGGTTCTTGGGGCGATCAACTCGTTGCAGTTCACTGCGATGAACACCGTGACCCTGATCGACCTCGATGACGCCAGCGCCAGCAGCGGTAACAGCTTGCTGTCGGTGGTCGCGCAGTTGTCCCTGAGCCTGGGTGTTGCCTGTGCAGGTGCCCTGCTCGGTGGGTTTACGGCAGAAGTGGGTAATGACGGGGTGGACACTGTCCTGGGCGCATTCCAGCTGACCTTTGTGACGGTCGGGATCATGGCGATGTTGGCTGCGACGATCTTTTCGCAGCTTTCGCCGAACGATGGGAGACGGGCAGTTAACCGCGAACACGATATCGAACACTGACCTGTAGCAGCTGCCGAGGTACGAGGCTGCGTTGCGTGTCCGCAGGACCGCCCTCGGGGGCCGCTTCGCAGCCCAACGCAGCCTCGTACCTCGGCAGCTGCTACAGATTGATCGCCTCTTGCTTCGGCAGCTGCTACAGGGTTAGGTCTCGGGCTTCTACGACTTCTCGTCCGGAAACTACGGGCTAAAGGCCATGGGACTGATACACTGCGCGACATTTTGTTTTGCAGGCCAGTCCCGTGACCACCATCGCCACCGCTTTTAATACTTTGCCGCTGTCCGCCGCCATGCTGGCTAACCTCGACTCCCTCGGTTATGCCCAGATGACGCCGATCCAGGCGCAAAGCTTGCCGGTGATCCTCAAGGGGATGGACCTGATCGCTCAGGCCAAGACCGGTAGCGGCAAGACCGCCGCCTTCGGTGTCGGCCTGCTGAACCCGATCAATCCGCGCTTTTTCGGTTGCCAGGCACTGGTCATTTGCCCGACTCGCGAGCTCGCCGACCAGGTCGCCAAGGAAATCCGTCGTCTGGCCCGTGCCGAAGACAACATCAAGGTCCTGACCCTGTGCGGTGGCGTTGCATTCGGGCCGCAGATCGGTTCGCTTGAGCACGGCGCGCACATCATCGTCGGCACCCCGGGTCGTATCCAGCAGCACCTGCGCAAGGGTTCGCTGATTCTTCACGGCCTGAACACGCTGATCCTCGACGAAGCCGACCGCATGCTCGACATGGGTTTCTACGATTCCATCGAAGAAATCATTGCCCAGTGCCCTGAGCGCCGCCAGACCCTGCTGTTCTCCGCCACGTATCCGGTGGGCATTAAGCAACTGGCGTCAAAGTTCATGCGCAACCCGCAGATCGTGAAGGCCGAGGCGTTCCACGACGACACGCAGATCGAGCAGCGCTTCTACGAAATCTCCCCGGAAGAGCGCATGGACGCCGTGGTCAAAGTCCTCGCGCACCATCGCCCTGCCACTTGCGTTGCATTCTGCTTTACCAAGCAGCAAGTACAGGAAACGGTTGATCACCTGACCTCCAAAGGCATCTCTGCCGTCGGCCTGCACGGCGATCTGGAGCAGCGTGACCGCGACCAGGTGTTGGCAATGTTCGCCAACCGCAGTACCTCGGTACTGGTGGCCACTGACGTCGCCGCGCGCGGTCTGGACATCGATGCGCTGGACATGGTGATCAACGTCGAACTGGCCCGCGATTCGGAAATCCACATTCACCGTGTTGGCCGTACGGGCCGCGCCGGTGAGAAAGGTATTGCGATCAGTCTGGTTGCTCCGTCCGAAGCGCATCGCGCCCAGGCCATCGAGCAACTGCAGAAGTCGCCGTTGAGCTGGGACCAGTTGGACAACCTCAAATCCCAGGGCGGCGCACCGCTGCTGCCGGTTATGAGCACGCTGGTGATTGGCGCGGGCCGCAAAGACAAGGTTCGTCCGGGCGATATCCTCGGCGCACTGACAGGCGATGCCGGTATTCCGGGCGCTCAGGTTGGCAAGATCGCGATTTTCGACTTCCAGGCGTATGTGGCGGTTGAACGCGGCATCGCCAAGCAAGCCTTGCAGCGCCTGAACGACGGCAAGATCAAAGGCCGTTCGCTGCGCGTTCGTATTTTATAAGAACGTCGCTCCTGATCGTTCCCACGCTCCGCGTGGGAATGCATCCCGTGACGCTCCGCGTCACATAACGGCGGACGCAGAGCGTCCATGGCGGCATTCCCACGCAGAGCGTGGGAACGATCATTGTATGAGGACACCGTTTTGCGCTATACCGAAGTCGTGATCATTGGCGCTGGCGCCGCAGGGTTGATGTGTGCGCTGACCGCCGCCGGGCGCGGGCGCAAAGTGATGTTGCTTGACCATGCGAACAAGGCCGGCAAGAAAATCCTGATGTCTGGCGGTGGGCGCTGCAATTTCACCAACATGTACACCGAACCTGGCAATTTTCTCTCGCAGAACGAACACTTCTGCAAATCAGCACTGGCCCGATACACCCAATGGGACTTCATCGGGATGGTCGCCAAACACGGCGTGCCTTATCACGAGAAAAAGCTCGGCCAACTGTTCTGCGATAACAAATCCAGCGACATCCTCGAGATGCTGCTCGATGAGTGCAATCAGGTCGGCGTCAGCCTGCACCTGGACACCTCGATCCAGACCATCGAGAAACTCGAAAACGGCTACCTGCTGGACACCACGCTGGGCCAGATCAGCTGTGAGTCCCTGGTGATCGCCACGGGCGGCCTGTCGATTCCGACCTTGGGCGCTACCGGTTTTGGTTACCAGGTGGCGAAGCAGTTTGGCCACGACCTGCTGCCGACCCGCGCAGGCCTGGTGCCGTTCACTATCACCGATCAACTCAAAGAGCTGTGCACCGAGCTGTCCGGTACGTCGGTGGATTGCCTGGTGAGCTGCAACGAGCAGAGTTTCCGCGAGAACATCCTGTTCACCCACCGCGGCCTCAGCGGCCCGGCGATTTTGCAGATCTCTTCGTTCTGGGAATCGGGTGACACCGTAGAAATCAACCTGATGCCCGATCACGACGTGCCAGGCTGGCTGCAACAGCAACAGGCCGAGCGCCCGAACAGCGAGTTGAAAACCCTGCTGGGTGAGATCTTCACCAAGAAAATGGCCAACTTGCTGGCGGACAACTGGTTCGTCTCGAAACCGATGAAGCAGTACACCCATGCGGAAATCGCCGACATCGCCGAGAAACTGGCGAGCTGGAAAGTCGTACCCGCAGGCACCGAAGGCTACCGCACCGCCGAAGTGACACTGGGGGGTGTTGATACCCATGAAGTGTCGTCCAAGACCATGGAATCGCTGAAAAGCCCTGGCTTGTATTTCATTGGTGAAGTACTCGACGTGACCGGGCACCTGGGAGGTTTCAATTTCCAATGGGCCTGGGCCTCGGGTTATGCGGCTGCGCAGTACGTTTGATGACCGCGTGATCGTGCGGGTCTTCTGTGAGAGCAAAGCTTGCTCGCGATGAGGCCGGCACATTCAAGATCAATGTCGACTGATGCTCCGCTATCGCGAGCAAGCTTTGCTCCCACAGGGGATCGGGCGGTGTTTTGAGAACGTGCCCGTCCAGGAAGGAACAAATTTTGCTGCCAGATGTGATCGACGCCATTGCGTCGACGTCATTACTGGCTCAATTTAGCGGCATTGCCTCGGAAGGCCTTCGCACTTCATGTCATCGACCCCACTTCATCAGTCTCTGCGTCGCCTCTGGGCGCTGGATAAATTCAGCTACAGCGTGCGGGTGTTCATCGCCCTGACCGGCAGCATGGCGCTGTGTTGGTATCAGGATGAAATGGGGCTGCTGATCCCGCTGTTCCTGGGGATCATCGCCAGCGCCCTGGCCGAGACCGACGACAGTTGGCAAGGTCGCCTCAACGCGCTGGCCGTGACGCTGGTGTGCTTCAGCGTCGCCGCGCTCTCCGTCGAATTGCTCTTCCCCTACCCCATCGTCTTCGTCATCGCCCTGGCGCTGGCGAGCTTCGGCCTGACCATGCTCGGCGCCCTGGGCGAGCGCTACGGTGCGATAGCCTCGGCGACACTGATCCTGTCGGTCTACACGATGATCGGCGTGGACCAGCGCGGTGGCGCGGTCACTGACTTTTGGCACGAGCCGCTGCTGCTGGTCGCCGGTGCAGCCTGGTACGGCCTGTTGTCGGTGTTGTGGCAGGCGATGTTTTCCAACCAGCCAGTGCAACAGAGCCTGGCGCGGTTGTTTCGGGAGTTGGGGTTTTACCTGAAGCTGAAATCATCGCTGTTCGAGCCGATCCGTCAGATGGACGTGGAAGCACGCCGCCTGGAACTGGCCCAGCAGAATGGTCGCGTGGTCGCCGCACTGAACGCCGCCAAGGAAATCATTCTGCACCGGGTCGGCAACGGTCGGCCGGGTTCGAAAGTCAGTCGCTACCTGAAGCTGTACTTCCTCGCCCAGGATATCCACGAACGCGCCAGCTCCTCGCACTATCCTTACAACGCGCTGGCCGAGGCCTTCTTCCACAGTGACGTGCTGTTCCGCTGTCAGCGCCTGCTGCGCCAACAGGGCAAAGCCTGTCGAGCACTGGCCGAATCGATCCAGATGCGCCAGCCGTTCATCTACGACGCCAGCTTCGCCGAAGCACTGAGCGACCTGGACGCCTCCCTGGAACACTTGCGTGGCCAGAGCAATCCTGCCTGGCGTGGCCTGTTGCGTTCGTTGCGGGCACTGGCGGCCAACCTGGGCACCCTCGACCGCCTGCTCAGCGACGCCAGCAACCCGGATGCCCTGGCGGACGCCACCGACAGCAGCTTGCTCGACCGCTCGCCACGCAGCCTCAAGGATGTGTGGATTCGTCTGCGCACGCAGCTGACACCGACCTCTTTGCTGTTCCGCCATGCCCTGCGATTGCCCCTCGCGCTGAGCATCGGCTACGGCATGGTGCATCTGATTCACCCGTCCCAGGGCTACTGGATCATCCTCACCACACTGTTTGTCTGCCAACCGAACTACGGCGCCACGCGACGCAAACTCGGCCAGCGGATCATCGGCACCGCCATCGGCCTGACGGTGGCGTGGGCGCTGTTCGATCTGTTCCCGAATCCCCTTGTTCAGTCGTGCTTCGCCATTGCCGCCGGTGTGGTGTTCTTTATCAACCGCACCACCCGCTACACCCTGGCAACCGCCGCAATCACACTGATGGTGCTGTTCTGCTTCAATCAGGTGGGCGACGGCTACGGGCTGTTTCTGCCACGGTTGTTCGATACCTTGCTCGGCAGCCTGATTGCCGGCCTGGCGGTGTTCCTGTTCCTGCCGGACTGGCAGGGCCGACGCTTGAACAAAGTGCTGGCGAACACCCTGACGTGCAACAGCATTTACTTGCGCCAGATCATGCAGCAATACGCCGCCGGCAAAAGCGACGACCTCGCCTACCGCCTGGCGCGACGCAACGCCCACAACGCCGACGCAGCCCTGTCGACGACGCTCGCCAACATGCTCATGGAGCCGGGCCATTTCCGTAAGGAGGCGGACGTGGGCTTTCGTTTCCTGGTGCTCTCGCACACCTTGCTCAGTTATTTGTCTGGGCTGGGTGCGCACCGTGAGACGCAGCTGCCAGCGGACATTCGAGAGCATCTGATTGAGGGGGCCGGGGTGAAACTGGCCGCCAGCATTGACGAGATCGCCCAAGGCCTGGCGAGCAAAACGCCGATTGCGATTCAGAGCGATGAGGAAGAGGCACTGGCCAACGAGCTTGAGCAGATGCCGGATGAAATCGATGAAGGGCAGCGGTTGGTGCAGACCCAGCTGGCGTTGATCTGCCGACAGCTTGGGCCGTTGCGGACGTTGGCGGCGCACCTGATCAAGGACACCAGCGCGCAGTGAAGGATAGCTTCCTGTAGCAGCTGGCGAAGCCTGCGTTGGGGCGCGAAGCGGCCCTGATTTTCAAGCGGGCATCACAGCGTCTGGACAGCGACCGCTTCGGTCGAGCGCGACCCCGGAGCGAACGCAGCCTTCGGCAGCTGCTACAGGTACTTCTGTACGCGATTTCACATCCCGTGCTGCTTCATCAACCGCTCATAACTTCCGTCGGCTTTCATCGCCGCGATCTCGCGATCAAATCCCGCGACGATCTGTTCATGCCTGGGATTTTTCAGGCTGACCAGTATGTGCAGACTGTTCTCGCTCAGTGGTTTGGGCAGGAATTCCACCGCGTTGCGCACTTTTGAAGATTCCCTGGACAAGTAGTAGCGCGCGACGAATTCGTCCTCCAAGGTCAACTTGACCCGGTCGGCCGCGACCATGCGCACCGCCATGGCGAAGTTGTGAACCGGGACTTTCTGCAGCGACGCATCCTCATCGAATGCCGCCGAATAGGCATAACCGCGCACAACCGCAATTGGGTAAGTGTGCAGTTGCTGCAGATTGTTGTACTCGATGGCCACGTCTTTGCGCTTGAGAAAGCGCACCCGGTTAAGCAGGTATTCGCCCGAGAACTGACCAAGCTGGGTGCGCTCCTGGTTGTACCAGGCATTCACCAGCACGTCGTAGCGACCCTCGCCGATGCCGAGCAAGGCGCGCGCCCAAGGCACTTGCTCGAAATCGCTGGCGTAACCGGCTCGGGCCAATGCGGTGCTGACGATGTCCGTGGCCAGACCGCCGTTAATCAACGTGGCGTCCGTAAAGGGGGGCCAGGCATCGGCGACCAGTCGCAACTTTTCCGCCACCGCGCTCTGAGTCAGCAACAGCAATCCAATCAAAGCAAAGGCTCGATGCACTCGCGGCATGCTGGAAAATCCTTGGCGGGCGGACTGTCTTCGAAGATTACACAAAGAAAACAATCCCGCGCGAAATGAATGATGGCATTTTGGCCTTTGTCACAGATTCGACCGCCATCAAGACATCTTTCATCGGGGAGCTTAGTATCGGGCGACGTTGATCAAGGAATGTGGACATGACTATTGATTGGGTGTGCAAACACCACACCGATTTGGGCAAAGAGCAGCTGTACGCCATTCTGCAACTGCGGGCGGAGGTCTTTGTCGTTGAACAGAAGTGCGTGTATCAGGACATCGATGGCCAGGACCTGGAAGGTGACACCTGCCATCTGATGGCCTGGGAGGGGGACCATCTGGTGGCGTACCTGCGCTTGCTCGACCCGGAGCTTCAGGGCGGTGACGTGGTGATCGGCCGGGTGATCATTGCCCCTCAGGCACGCGGAACCGGGCTCGGGCATGAGTTGATGGCTCAGGCGCTGAAACAGGCTGGAAAGCGCTGGCCTGACGTGCCGATTTATCTCTCGGCCCAGGCGCATTTGCAGGGGTATTACGGGCGGTACGGGTTTGTCGTGGCGGGTGAGGAGTACATGGAAGACGGGATTGCGCATATCGGGATGCGTCGCCCTTGAGGGCCCTATCGCGAGCAGGCTCACTCCTACAGGGATGCATTCCACTGTGGGAGTGAGCCTGCTCGCGATGGCGTCAGACCGAACACTGCAAATTCAGGGATACTCGAGCACGGCTTTCACCTGCCGCAAATTACGCTCGATCCAGCCGCGATCAATCGCCCCCCACTCGCGTATCCGATAGCGCCCGGCATGATTGCGCGCGCCCTCTTCCTGTTCGAACTCGCACACGATGTCCAGATCCGCCAGCGCCGCAATCGTGTCCTGCGCCGTGCGCCGGGGCATGCCGGTGACCTCGGTCAATGCAGGAACGCTGCTGGCCAGCCCACTGTCGATCAGGTAAGCCACGTATAGCCGGCGGTAGAAACTGGTTTTGGTCTTGCTTACGTCCATCCATTTACCCCGCATTCATTGGAAGATCAAAAGATCGCAGCCTGAGACAGCTCCTACGCGCCCGTGGGCGCTGGCATGTCCCGCCACGTCAGGTACACCCGCAGATCGAACTCCACCTGGTGATACCCCGGCAACATGTGTTCGCACAGCTTGTAGAACGCCTTGTTGTGATCCGACTCTTTGAAATGCGCCAGTTCATGCACCACGATCATTTTCAGAAACTCGGCGGGTGCCTCCTTGAACAGCGAGGCCACGCGAATTTCTTTCTTGGCCTTGAGCTTGCCACCTTGCACCCGGGAAATGGTGGTGTGCAGGCCGAGGGCGCGGTGGGTCAGGTCCAGGCGATTGTCGAACAGCACTTTATCGATGGCCGGCGCGTTACGCAGGTATTCCTGCTTGAGGTCCAGCGCGTAGGTGTACAGCGCCTTGTCGCTCTGTACCCCGTGCTTCTCGGGGTAACGCTGGCTCAGATAATCGCCCAGCCGACCTTCGCTGATCAGTTGGCGTACTTGGTCCTGCAACGCTGCGGGATAGGCCTGGAGGTATTTCAACGCGGTCATCGGGGCGGGCAACATCAATCACGAAAAGGTCGTCAGTGTATCGAATTCAGAGGCTCAGCGCGTTCCAGTCAAACGGCTGCACGAAGTCGGTGACTTCCTCGGCGATCATCGGACGTGCCACCAGAAATCCCTGTACGTACTCGCAGCCATGGGCTTGCAGCCATTCATATTGCGCAACGGTCTCGACGCCCTCGGCAATGATCAGCAACCCGTATTGCTTGCACAAATCGATCACGTTTCGCACCAGCGCCGCGTCCCGCGAGGAGTGCGGTAACCGCGCAATCAGGTGCCGATCGATTTTCAGCGTGTCCAGTTCCAGGTCGCGCAAGTAAGACAGCGAGCATGCGCCAGACCCAAAATCATCCAACGCTACCCGCACCCCGAGATTGCGCAGCAACCGCAGTTGCTTGCGGGTTTCCTCAGGGTTTTGCGCCAACGCCTCTTCGGTCACCTCGACTTCCAGATAGCGCGGCTGCAAACCATGGCGCTCCAGCACCTGGCGCAATTCAGTGACCAGATGGGGCATGCCGAACTGAGTGCTGCTCAAGCTGACGCCCAGCACCAGATCCGAGGCAAACACGGTTTCCCACGCTTTGCGCTGCCCTGCCCCGTGCTGATAAATCCAGCTGCCGAGACGGCTGATCAGCTGCGCCTCCTCCAGCAACGGCAGAAACAACCCGGGCGGGACATCACCGACGCTCGGATGCTGCCAGCGCAGCAGGGCCTCGAAACCGCGAAGGTGCCCGTCGGCGATGGACACCTGCGGCTGGTACACCAGATTGAAATCACGATTCTCGATGGCGTCGCGCACGCTCTCTTCCAGCATCAATCGCGAGCGCGCGCGGCCATTCATGTCATGGTCGTAGAAACGGTACTGCTGACGCCCGGCGCGTTTGGCTTCGTACATGGCGATGTCCGCCGCTCGCAGCAAACCATCCAGATTGGAACCGCAGTCCGGGAAGGTGGCGATGCCGATGCTGGCGCCCAACGCGATGTCCAGGCCTTCGATTTGCTGACAGGCCGAGACTCGATCGATGAGTTTCTCGGCAATCTTCGCCGCCTGCTCGGGAAAATCCAGGTCGAGCAACGCCGTGAATTCGTCGCCCCCCATACGCGCAAGCACATCCAGGGGCCGCAGCGAGCCTTTCAATTGCTCGGAGACCCAACGCAGCACACGGTCACCAGCATCATGACCGAGTGAGTCGTTGACCCGCTTGAAGCCGTCCAGATCCAGGTACAACAGCACCCAGGCCCCGTCAGTTCGTTCGCCGCGCAGCAACAGGTTTTCCACCGTTTGATAAAACCCCCGCCGGTTGAGCAGTCCGGTCAACGGGTCAGTGACAGCCTGGAACTCCAGTTGCTTATGAAGATGACGCACCACCGACATGTCCAGCACCGTCACAACCATAGCGTGCTGCTCGGCCGGCAACGGCGCGCAAGACAGCGCGACAGGGACCTGCTGATTGGGCGCGGTACGCAGCAGTGCGTCGTGCAGGCGCAAAGTTTCACCGCGCTTGTAACCCGCCAGCCACTCGGAATCGGCCCAGATCGGGATGTGCGGTTTTTGCAGGAAATCCAGGAATTCCTTGCCTTGCAGCTCTTGCACCGTGGCGCTGAGCATCCGTGACATGGCCGGATTGGCAAACTGGATCAGGCCATCCTCGCCAACCACCAGAATGCCTTCGGCGGCGTTTTCCAGTACCGAGGCGTTGAAGGCGCGAGCGGCTTCCAGATCGTGGCTGAGGCGTTGCAAATCGCGACGATTACGCTGGTGTTCCAGCAGCGCCTGCACCTTGGGCTTGAGGATTTGCGGGTCGAACGGCTTGAACAGGTAATCCACCGCGCCGCTGGCGTAACCCTTGATCACGGCTTCCTGGGACTGTTCGTTGGCGGTTAGGAAAATAATCGGCGTCAGGCGAGTACGTTGGCTGCCGCGCATCAGTCGTGCGACTTCAAAGCCGTCCATGCCGGGCATCTGCACGTCCAGCAGCACCAGATCCACATCGTGTTCGAGTAAGAGGCTGAGAGCTTCGAAACCCGAGAGCGCGGTCATCACTTGCCAGTCCTGGCGCTCCAGCAAAGCACGCATGCTGACGAGGTTCTCAGGGTAATCGTCAACGATTAACAGGATAGGGTTGCCTTCACCTGGCGTAAGTTGCCCGCATTCCATGCTGCTTCTCTTTGTTCGGGGAGTCAGGCCGGTTTTGAGTAAAAACCGGACAATTACCAAGACATCACTCTAGACCTGGATCCAGGAAAGCAGTAGCTGTCAGAGCGCCATCATTCTACGAAAGCGTTAATTCGCCGACTAACGGTCACGCCTACAGGCCCCTAAAACCGGGGAAGATGGCCTTTTAACAGGATTTTGACGTCATCCATCTGTCAGTTCGACGTTAACAATGTTGCCTTCTACGCTTATAAAGACCGCCCTCTAAGGCGCGTGCTAGAGCTTCTGGCACGTGCGTGCAGCAAAATTTGTGGAAGCTTTGTCTATGATCGATCTCGCAACCTGGAACCTCAGTGTTCCCGTCGGCAACCCGCCCTACACCGTTGAAACTGCAAAATTGGTGAAGGGGTTCAAGGATCAATACTTCCATTCCGATACCGGCACTTTGTTTTTCTGGTCGCCGGTGACTGGTTCCAAAACTGAAAACGCGAAATATCCCCGCACTGAGCTTCGCGAAACCTACAGCAACGGCACCCTGCGCAACTGGCTTTACCCGGACGCCGACAACTCCCTGCGCGCCACGTTGGCGGTGAATCAGGTGCCGAGCTCGGGCAAGATCGTTATCGGTCAGATTCATGCCTATGAAAGCCAGAAGCCTATGGTGAAGGTCGAGTATCAGTACAAGACCAGCACGCAGTCCGGCAACATCGTCGCCAAGGTGCGCATGCACCCTGACGACGGTGAAGGTCGAGTGATCACCATCGCTACCGGGGTGAAGCTGGATCAGCAATTCAATTACCTGATTCACCTGAGTCCCGGCGGAGCGTTAGGCATCAGCGCTGCGGGTTATCAATGGGACACCGATATCAGCAAGACCTGGCGAGACAAGCCGCTGTACTTCAAGGCTGGGGTGTATGTTCAGGATCACACCGGATACACCAGCGAAGGCGGGAAGGTGACGTTCAGCAAGCTGGATATTGATCACGACAAGTAAACTCCAAATCGTCCCGATCCCTGTAGCAGCTGCGGAGCCCGCGAGGCTGCGTTCGATTGCGAAGCAGTCGTAAACCAACACCGCATTCTTTGGGTTCACACTGGCTTAACTATCTGGCGAGGACTTCGTCCTCGACGCAGCCTCGCGGGCTCGGCAGCTGCTACAGGGGGCAAATGTCAGGCCACAAAAAAAACCCGCATCGCTGCGGGTTTTTTTGTGGGTGCTGATTGACGCTGAGGCTTAGTTGACCTTGAAGTGCACTTTTGAGGTAACGCTGATACATCGCTCCCAGCGAAATCTTAATTAAACAAATCCGTACCCTTTTGATATTGGCTATTTTGTCACCACATTGCTTTATTACAAAAAAATATAACACTTATAGCAAATAAATACTAAAGACTGTCATTTATTACAGGTGTCTAACCGCTCACATAAAACTAATCTTACTTAAGAAGCACAAAATAATAATAGAGAGCACAAACAACCTAGCCCCTCTTCCCAAATCGCAATAATCAACAACTCTATCGTTCAGGGAGATTAAAATGTCGCACCCAATAAATGGTGAATACATCCATATCTACCGAAATGAGCCAACCGGGACTCGGAGAATTGTATTACAAATTACCAGCCATGATGAAGACAGTGGTAAATTCAGTGCGACATTAATTGAGAACGAGTCAACTCCCTCACAAACCACCCACAATATAAACGGAGGGTTCAGTTTCAATAGAAAAACAAGTTCTACATCGTTTACCTTCGAGACACCTACAGACTCCTGGACTTTGCAATCACCAGGTTTGGAGAGTCCGAATCAATTCGGGATAATGAACGCAACCCGCACCCCAAAAAACAAATCGCAATCGCCTGAAAGTTTAGTTTTACTTAAACAAAATTCGCGCTCAGGCACTTAGCCATTCTCCCATTCACCAGCGAAATGCAACTTCATAAAGACGCATTTTTGTCAGGCGAAATAATCGCCCACAAAAAAACCCGCATCGCTGCGGGTTTTTTGTGGGTGCTGATTGACGCTGAGGCTTAGTTGACCTTAGCGTTCAACTCACCTTTGAGGTAACGCTGATACATCGCTTCAAGGGAGATCGGCTTGATCTTCGAAGCGTTGCCTGCGGTACCGAAGGCTTCGTAACGAGCGATACACACATCACGCATTGCAGTGACGGTAGCGCCAAAGAATTTACGCGGGTCGAACTCGCTCGGGTTGGTGGCCATCAGGCGACGCATCGCACCGGTGGACGCCAGGCGCAGGTCGGTATCGATGTTGACTTTGCGCACACCGTGCTTGATGCCTTCGACGATTTCTTCAACCGGAACGCCGTAGGTTTCTTTGATGTCGCCGCCGTACTGGTTGATGATCGCCAGCCAGTCCTGAGGCACCGAAGACGAACCGTGCATGACCAGGTGAGTGTTCGGAATGCGCTTGTGGATTTCCTTGATGCGGTCGATCGCCAGCACGTCGCCGGTAGGCGGCTTGGTGAACTTGTACGCGCCGTGGCTGGTGCCGATGGCGATGGCCAGGGCATCGACTTGAGTGCGCTTGACGAAGTCAGCTGCTTCTTCCGGGTCGGTCAGCATCTGGCTGTGATCAAGCACGCCTTCTGCACCGATGCCGTCTTCTTCACCGGCCATACCGGTTTCCAGCGAACCCAGGCAGCCCAGCTCGCCTTCTACCGAAACACCGCAGGCGTGAGCCAGGGCTACGGTTTGTTGAGTCACGCGGATGTTGTAGTCGTAGTCGGTCGGCGTCTTGCCGTCTTCGCCCAGGGAACCGTCCATCATGACCGAGCTGAAGCCCAGCTGGATGGAGCGCTGGCAGACGTCAGGGCTAGTGCCGTGGTCCTGGTGCATGCACACCGGGATGTGCGGGAATTCTTCGATGGCCGCCAGGATCAGGTGACGCAGGAACGGCGCGCCTGCGTATTTGCGAGCACCGGCCGAAGCCTGGACGATCACCGGGGAGTCAGTCTTGTCAGCGGCTTCCATGATGGCGCGCATCTGCTCAAGGTTGTTGACGTTGAAGGCTGGAACGCCGTAGCCGAACTCGGCTGCGTGGTCCAACATCTGGCGCATGCTGATAAGTGCCATTGTGTGTGTCTCTCCCGGTTTAGGGTCGTTAATCGTGCCAGCCTGCCGTAGCGGCGGCGGCTATTCAAGTTATTGCAGATCGGGGGTTGGCCCGGGCTGCGAATTCGGTATTACAAAAATCCTGAGAACCATCGATTCCCTGTGGGAGCCGAGCTTGCTCGCGATGGCGGTTTAACTGCCAGCACATGCATTGAAAGTGCCGGCCTCATCGCGAGCAAGCTCGGCTCCCACAGGTTTGGTGTCGGCTCTGGGTACTACTGCGCTTTACACCCGCGCCCAATCAAATCATTGGTGGCGACCCAGTACACCAGGCCTTCCTCGCCTTTGATGTGAAACGCCAGCATGTCGTTGCTGTACAGCGAACCCGACGCGCCGGGTTCCTGCTTCAGACGATAGACCTGGTCGGCGCCGCCAAGCCGCACATCGACTTCCTCGCGCGCAGCATCAGCATAGCGCCATACCACTTTGGCCTGGCTGTCGCAGGTCCAGGTAGTCCAGTTGTCCGCTGGGGCTGAACTGTTGAACAGGTTGAAATTCGAGCAACCTGCCAGCAGAGCCAGCGCCATGACGGCGATAAAACCTTTCATCCATGTTCCTCGACCAACGGCGCACGCCGCCGGCCTTGAGTAATGAGTCAGACCCGTCAAGGGCAACCACGTTCCTTGGCCGGCGTCTGTGTCTCGTATTTGTCCAGGCCATCAGGCCCGGAACGCTTGTTGATCACCGGGTTGGTTTCCGCCTGCCAGTCAGCCTGGTAGCAGCCTTTCTCCACCTCGGACGGAGCAGGTTCAGGGGTGGCTTTCGGGTTACTCCCGCAAGCCGCCAGTGAACCCGCGACGATCAACAGCGCTAACGTCTTGACCATGTGAACACTCCCTTTCCTGGTCAAATGAACCGTCTCAGGCCTTGGCCCGACTTTCCAGAACTTCAACGGCCGGCAGCACTTTGCCTTCGACGAATTCGAGGAATGCGCCGCCACCGGTAGAAATGTAGGAGATCTGGTCGGCAACGCCATATTTATCGATGGCTGCCAGGGTGTCGCCGCCGCCAGCGATGGAGAACGCCGAGCTTTCTGCGATGGCCTGGGCCAGCACTTTGGTGCCGTTACCGAACTGGTCGAATTCGAACACGCCCACCGGGCCGTTCCACAGGATGGTCTTGGACGACTTCAGCAGCTCGGCGAAATTCGCCGCGGTCTGCGGACCGATGTCCAGGATCATGTCGTCTGCGGCCACATCAGCGATCAGCTTGACGGTAGCGGTTGCGCTTTCAGCGAATTCCTTGGCAACGACGACGTCGACTGGCAATGGCACGCTGACCTTGGCGGCGATTTCGCGCGCGGTGTCCAGCAGGTCCGGCTCGTACAACGACTTGCCGACCGGGTGACCGGCAGCAGCGAGGAAGGTGTTGGCGATGCCGCCACCGACAATCAGCTGATTGCAGATCTGGCTCAGGCTGTTCAGCACGTCGAGTTTGGTCGACACCTTGGAGCCGGCAACAATGGCGGCCATAGGCTGGGCCGGAGCGCCAAGGGCTTTGCCCAATGCGTCCAGCTCTGCAGCCAGCAGCGGACCCGCCGCAGCGACTTTGGCGAACTTGGCCACGCCATGGGTCGAACCCTCGGCGCGGTGAGCAGTGCCGAAGGCGTCCATCACGAATACGTCGCACAGGGCGGCGTATTGCTGGGCCAGTTCGTCAGCGTTCTTTTTCTCGCCCTTGTTGAAGCGCACGTTTTCGAACAGCACGATGTCGCCGGCTTTCACGTCGACGCCACCCAGGTAATCAGCCACCAGCGGCACTTCGCGGCCCAAGGCCTTGCTCAGGTAGTCAGCCACTGGCTTGAGGCTGTTCTCGGCCGAGAACTCGCCTTCGGTCGGACGGCCAAGGTGCGAACAGACCATCACGGCCGCGCCTTTTTCCAGGGCCAGCTTGATGGTCGGCAGCGAGGCCAGGATTCGCGCGTCGCTGGTGACAACACCGTCCTTGACTGGGACGTTGAGGTCTTCGCGAATCAGTACGCGTTTACCTTGCAGATCGAGGTCGGTCATCTTCAACACGGTCATGGGTCGCATTTCCTGAGTTACGGCTTTTGAGAAGCAGAGAGTGGAGAAGCTGTTTGCAGATAGTGTTCTGCAACGTCCAGCATTCGGTTGGCAAAACCCCATTCGTTGTCGAACCAGGCCAGGATATTCACAAGCTTGGGCCCGGAAACCCGGGTCTGACTGGCATCGACGATCGCCGAATGAGGGTCATGGTTGAAATCACAGCTGGCGTGCGGCAACTCGGTATAGGCCAGCAGGCCTTTGAGCGGGCCGCTGGTGGCAGCCTCGCGCAAAATCCGGTTGATCTCGGTGGCGTCCGTCGCGGTGGCGGTCTGCATCGTAATGTCGAGGCAGGACACATTCACCGTCGGCACCCGCACGGCTTTGGCCTGAATTCTCCCGGCAAGTTCCGGTAACAGGCGTTCGATGCCACGTGCCAGACCAGTGGACACCGGAATCACCGACTGGAACGCCGAACGGGTGCGGCGCAGGTCCTCGTGGTGATAGGCGTCGATGACAGGCTGGTCGTTCATTGCCGAATGGATGGTAGTGATCGACACGTAATCCAGGCCAATGGCCTTATCCAGCAAGCGCAGCAGCGGCACACCGCAATTGGTGGTGCAGGACGCGTTGGACACGAGCAGCTCGTCGCCGGTCAGGCAATCCTGGTTCACGCCGTAGACGATGGTGGCGTCGACATCGGCCTCGCTGGCCATCGGCTGGGAAAACAGCACCCTTGGCGCGCCGGCGTTGAGGAAACGCTGGCCGTCTTCACGGGTGTGGTAAGCGCCGGAGCATTCCAGCACCAGATCGACGTCCAGCGACGCCCAATCGATGCCTTCGGGGGTGGCGCTGCGCAGGACTTTCACGCAGACACCATTAATATGCAGACAATCGCCGTCGACCTTTACTTCACCGGGGAAACGCCCGTGAGTGGAGTCGAAGCGTGTCAGGTATTCGATGCTGGCCATGTCGGCCAGATCGTTGATCGCAACAATTTCAAACCCGGCCTTTTCGCCACGCTCGAACAACGCACGCAAGACGCAACGACCAATCCGGCCGTAGCCGTTGAGTGCAACTTTGTAGGGACGCGGTTGGGGCATGGGGTTCTCGATAATACGCAGCCAGACGGATTTCTTTCGTACAACACGTCCTCTGTAGGAGCTGTCGAGTGAAACGAGGCTGCGATCTTTTGATCTTGTTTTTTCAAGATCAAGATCAAAAGATCGCAGCCTTCGGCAGCTCCCACAGGGATCGCGGCAGCCATGGCCACCGCGTTGTGCCTTTAGTCTTCCAGCAGCTCTTCAGCCTGACCCAGGATGTTTTCCAGGGTGAAGCCGAACTCTTCGAACAAGGCAGGCGCAGGCGCCGACTCGCCGTAGGTGGTCATGCCGATGACGCGACCTTCCAGACCCACGTACTTGTACCAGTAGTCCGCATGAGCGGCCTCGATGGCGATACGGGCGCTGACCTGCAACGGCAGAACTGCTTGCTTGTAACCGGCATCCTGAGCATCGAACACGCTGGTGCAAGGCATCGAAACGACACGCACCTTGCGACCTTGTTCGGTCAGTTTGTCGTAAGCCTGAACGGTCAGGCCGACTTCGGAACCGGTGGAGATCAGGATCAGCTCAGGCTCGCCCTCGCAGTCCTTCAACACGTAACCGCCACGGGCGATGTCGGCGATCTGGCCGGCGTCACGCTCCTGGTGCTGCAGGTTCTGACGCGAGAAGATCAGCGCCGAAGGGCCGTCCTTGCGTTCCAGAGCCAGTTTCCAGCAAACGGCCGATTCAACGGCATCGGCTGGACGCCAGGTGTCGAGGTTCGGCGTGCTGCGCAGGCTGGTCAATTGCTCGACCGGCTGGTGAGTCGGGCCGTCTTCGCCCAGACCGATGGAGTCGTGGGTGTAGACGAACACCACGCGCTTCTTCATCAGCGACGCCATGCGTACTGCGTTGCGTGCGTATTCCATGAACATCAGGAAAGTCGCGCCGTAAGGCACCAGACCGCCGTGCAGGGACACGCCGTTCATGATCGCGCTCATGCCGAACTCGCGAACGCCGTAGTACATGTAGTTGCCGCTGGCGTCTTCAGCCGAAACGCCCTTGCAACCTTTCCACAGGGTCAGGTTGGAGCCGGCCAGGTCAGCGGAGCCGCCCAGCAGTTCAGGCAACAGCGGGCCATAGGCATTCAGAGCGTTCTGGCTGGCTTTACGGCTGGCGATGGTCTCGCCCTTGGCCGCGACTTCAGCGATGTAGGCAGATGCTTTTTCAGCGAAGTCAGCCGGCAGTTCGCCGCTCAGACGACGGACCAGTTCGTTGGCCAGCTCAGGGAAAGCAGCAGAGTAGGCCGCGAAACGCTGATCCCACTCGGCTTCAGCCGCGAGGCCTGCTTCCTTGGCGTCCCACTCGGCGTAGATGTCAGCCGGGATTTCGAACGGACCGTGGTTCCAGTTCAGTGCCGTGCGGGTCAGCGCGATTTCCGCGTCACCCAGCGGGGCGCCGTGGCAGTCTTCTTTGCCCTGCTTGTTTGGCGAACCAAAACCGATGGTGGTCTTGCAGCAGATCAGCGTCGGTTGCTCGCTTTTGCGTGCAGTCTCGATGGCGGTCTTGATTTCTTCAGGGTCGTGACCGTCGACGTTGCGAATCACCTGCCAGTTGTAGGCTTCGAAACGCTTCGGCGTGTCGTCGGTGAACCAGCCCTCGACTTCGCCGTCGATGGAGATGCCGTTGTCGTCGTAGAAAGCGATCAGCTTGCCCAGGCCCAGGGTGCCGGCCAAGGAACCCACTTCGTGGGAAATGCCTTCCATCATGCAGCCATCACCCAGGAACACGTAGGTGTGGTGATCAACGACGTTGTGGCCAGGACGGTTGAACTGCGCCGCCAGCACTTTTTCTGCCAGGGCGAAACCAACGGCGTTGGCCAGGCCCTGGCCCAGTGGACCGGTGGTGGTTTCAACGCCCGGGGTGTAGCCGAATTCCGGGTGACCCGGTGTACGGCTGTGCAGTTGGCGGAAGTTTTTCAGGTCATCGATCGACAGGTCATAGCCGGTCAGGTGCAGCAGCGAGTAGATCAACATCGAGCCGTGACCGTTGGACAGCACGAAGCGGTCACGGTCGGCGAACGATGGATTGCTCGGGTTGTGCTTCAGGAAGTCACGCCAAAGTACTTCGGCGATATCCGCCATACCCATAGGGGCACCGGGATGGCCGCTGTTGGCTTTTTGCACGGCATCCATGCTGAGGGCACGAATGGCGTTGGCACGCTCACGACGGCTGGGCATCGCTGTTCTCCTGGGGATTGATTAAAACGAATCGGAAAAAAGGCGAGCATTTTCCCTCACCGACCGGCCTCGGGGCAATGACAGATAGTCATCCGGGGACGTTTTTCCCATGGATAGCGGTGGTTTCGGTTGGTGAAACCTTTCCGCTGCTCGTTTGTAGAGTGGACCAGCCACGCAGAAGTGCCATCTATCGAGCAATATCAAAACTTTTTGATATTGCCCTTGCGGTGTTTTCGACCCGTGACTAGACTGCCGGCCTTATGAATTTACGCGCGCCTTCCATTCGACATGACGATTGCGATGATCTGTCGGCCCTCTGCAAGGCCGCCGGTGATCCTCTGCGCCTGAATGTATTGCGTGCGCTGGCCAACGATTCGTTTGGCGTACTGGAACTGGCGCAGATCTTCGGTATGGGCCAATCGGGCATGAGCCATCACCTCAAGGTGTTGTCCCAGGCCGGGCTGGTGGCGACTCGCCGTGAAGGCAATGCGATCTTCTACCGTCGCGCCCTGCCCCACACCGACCTGCCGGGCGGCAAGCTGCACACCGCCTTGCTCGAAGAGGTCGACAACCTGACCCTGCCTGCTGACGTTCGCTCGCGAATTGCCCAGGTTCATGGCCAACGAGCAGCGGCCAGCCAGGACTTTTTTTCACGGGTCGCGGAGAAGTTTCGCGCCCAGCAAGACTTGATTGCCGGACTGCCGCAGTACCGCGAAAGCGTGGTGGCCCTGCTCGACAAGTTGAGTTTCAACGACGGCGCCACGGCTATTGAAGTCGGCCCCGGTGACGGTGCTTTTCTGCCGGAGCTGGCGCGCCGCTTTACGCAAGTCACAGCGCTGGATAACAGCCCGGCAATGCTCGAACTGGCGCGCCAGGTGTGCGAGCGCGAGTCATTGGCTAACGTCAGCCTGCAGCTGGCCGATGCATTGAACGGCGTCAGCCTCGAAGCCGACTGCGTTGTACTGAACATGGTGCTGCACCATTTTGCCGCGCCGGCTGATGCGCTCAAGCACATGGCCGGCTTGCTGAAACCGGGCGGAAGCCTGTTAGTGACAGAGTTATGTAGCCACAACCAGAGTTGGGCCAAGGAGGCCTGCGGTGATCTCTGGCTGGGGTTTGAACAGGACGATCTGGCCCGTTGGGCCACCGCTGCGGGACTCGTTCCCGGGGAAAGCCTCTATGTAGGCTTACGTAATGGTTTCCAGATTCAGGTCCGCCATTTTCAGCGACCGCCTGGCGACACTCACCATCGGTAAATTCAGGAAAACATCGAGATGAGCGAATACTCCCTCTTCACCTCCGAGTCCGTGTCTGAAGGGCATCCGGACAAAATCGCCGATCAGATTTCTGACGCGGTGCTGGACGCAATCATTGCTGAAGACAAGTTCGCCCGTGTGGCGTGCGAGACTCTGGTGAAAACGGGTGTGGCGATCATCGCCGGCGAAGTCACCACTTCGGCCTGGGTTGACCTGGAGCAGATCGTCCGTGACGTGATCACTGACATCGGCTACACCAGCTCCGATGTTGGCTTCGACGGTGCGACCTGCGGCGTGATGAACATCATCGGCAAGCAGTCCCCTGACATCAACCAGGGTGTCGACCGTGCCAAGCCTGAAGATCAGGGCGCCGGCGACCAGGGCCTGATGTTCGGCTACGCCAGCAACGAAACCGACGTGCTGATGCCAGCGCCGATCACCTTCTCTCACCAGTTGGTGCAGCGTCAGGCTGATGCGCGCAAATCCGGGCTGCTGCCTTGGCTGCGTCCGGACGCCAAGTCCCAGGTCACCTGCCGTTACGAAAATGGCAAGGTTGTCGGTATCGACGCCGTGGTTCTGTCGACCCAGCACAACCCGGAAGTGTCGTACAAAGACCTGCGCGAAGGCGTGATGGAGCTGATCGTCAAGCACGTGCTGCCTGCCGAACTGCTGCACAAGGACACCCAGTTCCACATCAACCCGACAGGTCAGTTCATCATCGGTGGCCCGGTGGGCGACTGCGGCCTGACCGGCCGCAAGATTATCGTCGATACCTACGGCGGCATGGCCCGTCACGGTGGCGGTGCGTTCTCCGGTAAAGATCCATCGAAGGTTGACCGTTCGGCAGCCTATGCCGGTCGTTACGTGGCCAAGAACATCGTCGCAGCCGGCCTGGCCGAGCGTTGCGAGATTCAGGTTTCCTACGCGATCGGTGTTGCCCAGCCGACGTCGATCTCGTTGAACACCTTCGGCACCGGCAAGATCAGCGATGACAAAATCATCAACCTGGTCCGTGAAGTGTTCGACCTGCGTCCTTACGCGATCACCACCATGCTCGACCTGCTGCACCCGATGTACCAGGAAACCGCAGCCTACGGCCACTTCGGTCGCACGCCGCAAACCAAGACCGTGGGCGACGATACGTTCACCACGTTCACCTGGGAAAAAACCGACCGCGCCGAGTCTCTGCGCGCTGCTGCCGGTCTGTAAAACTTCCCCGGCGGTACCAAAAGCCCTGCAGGTTTGCCGTGCGGGGCTTTTTTATTGTATGAAAATCAAAAGATCGCAGCCTTCGGCAGCTCTACAGTTGCAAGCGAGACTCTTTAGGAGCGGCCGAAGGCTCGGGCCGCGTTCGGACGATCTTTTGATCCTCGCCCATGAAACATACTGAATGGATACCCCGATCCTGCAGGACGAATATTGACTAGCCTTTGAGCATCCCATTGAGCAAGGACGCTCACGATGCGCTTATTGATCGCTTTCCTCCTGACCTTCTCCTGCATGGCCGCCAACGCCACCCAATGCCCCGACTGGCCCACTCCCCGCGCCCAAACCGAAATCACCAGCCTGCAAAAACAAATCGACCTTTGGGACGACACCTATCATCGCCAGGGCCGCTCGCTTGTTGCCGACGAACTCTATGACCAATCCCTCGCACAACTGACCACGTGGCGAAAATGTTTCAACCTCAGCGCTCCCGCGAAACCGTTGCGCACCGCTGGCGGCCCCGTTGCTCACCCCATCGTCCACACCGGCCTGGAAAAGCTCAGTGATGCACGCGCCGTCAACGCCTGGTTGAAGGATCGCAACGATGTCTGGGTGCAGCCAAAGGTCGACGGCGTGGCGGTCACGCTGGTCTATCGAAACGGTCAACTGACTCAGGCGATCAGCCGTGGTGACGGGATCAAAGGCCAGGACTGGACGGCGTCCGCTCGCCAGATCAAAGACATCCCGCAGCAACTGCAGCAACCACTGGATCTGGTGCTGCAAGGCGAGCTGTACTGGCGCCTGACCGATCACGTCCAGGCCACGGCCGGCAGCCTCAACGCACGGGGCACGGTAGCCGGATTGATGGCCCGCAAGGCACTGAGCGCTGAACTTGCCGCGGGTATCGGTCTGTTTGTCTGGGATTGGCCGAAGGGCCCGGCCAATTTGCCCGCACGCCTGGCGGCACTGGACGAATTGGGTTTCCCCAGCACGGCGCTTTTCAGCCACCCGATCCAGGCTTTTGCCGACGTCGAGCGCTGGCGTGAACACTGGTACCGCTCTCCACTGCCCTTCACCAGCGACGGTATCGTCTTGCGCCAGGAGCAACGTCCCCCGGCGGATCGCTGGCAAGCCAAAGCGCCTTACTGGATTGTGGCCTGGAAGTACCCATTCGCCGAGGCGCTGGCAGAGGTGCGCAAGGTTCAGTTCAAGATTGGCCGGACCGGCAGGATTACACCGGTGCTGGACCTGGCACCGGTGTGGCTCGATGACCGACAGATCAAGCGCGTCAGTGTCAGCTCCCTGCGGCGCTGGGAGGAACTGGATATCCGCCCTGGCGATCAGGTGTCCATCAGCCTGGCGGGACTGACCATTCCCAGGCTGGACAGCGTTGTGCTGCGCAGCACCGAACGTGTTGAGTTGACCGTGCCGCTGGCAGCGGACTTTCATCAGCTCAGTTGCTGGCAACCCACGCCAGGATGCGAGGGTCAGTTTCTTGCGCGTCTGACCTGGCTCAGCGGCAAGCAGGGACTGGCCATGCCCCATGTCGGCCCCGGCATCTGGGAGAAACTTCTAGAAACAGGCCGTCTAAACAACCTGTTGGATTGGTTGACCCTCGATGCTCAAGAGCTTGCTAACATTAACGGCTTCGGCGAGCGCAGCACGGCTCGTCTGTTAAACAGTTTCAACAGTGCCCGGGAACGTCCCTTCGCGCACTGGCTCAAAGCGCTGGGTTTACCGCCAACGGGACAGGCAGTACTTGCGGATTCATGGCAGGAGCTGGCGCAACGAAACACCGAACAATGGCAGGCTGAAGCCGGTATCGGCCCGGGACGCGCGGCGCAATTGAGCGCCTTTTTCCGCGACCCGCAGGTCCTGGCCTTGAGCGAAACATTACGTATGGCGGGCATCGACGGTTTCTAGCAGCCGGCGTTGTCCAACCACCCGGGAACCCAAAGTGTCGACAAGGGCTCAAACAGCCCGACGCCACTCGACCCGTTTGCCTCTGCACATGGAGCTTTTATGAAATTTCTTTCTTCGCTCGCCCTGCTGACCCTTTGCAGTGCGATGGCTGCTCCACTTATGGCCGCCGAAGAGGCCCCGGGCCTGACCGGTTGCGCGGCCAAGAAACAAGGCATCATCAACCAGATCGAATTGGCCAAGTCTCACGGCAACGCCGATCAGCAGGCCGGGCTGGAAAAAGCCCTCAGCGAAGTCACCGCTCATTGCACCGACGCCTCGCTGCAAAAGGAACGGGAAAACAAGGTCCTCGACGCCAAGCATGAAGTCAGCAAACGTCAGGCGGATCTTGATAAGGCCATGAAAAAAGGCGACCCGGAAAAGATCAACAAGCGCAAAGACAAACTCGCCGAGTCCCGCAAGGAATTGCAGGAAGCGCTGGACGAGCTGGATAAGTAACATCGTTTCAAGATCAAAAGATCGCAGCCTTCGGCAGCTCCTACAGAGGTACGCATGGCATGTAGGAGATGCCGAAGTCTCGGGTCGCATCCGGCCGATCTTTCAATTAATCAATGATCCCGAAACTCTTTATGGCACGCACTGCAGGCGTCTTCGACTTTTTGCACCGCCGGCCCAAGGTTGCTCACCTTGTAAGGTTGAACCTGGCTGGCGATCACCAGTTCACCGGTGGCCGCTTCAAGATGGCGGGCCATTTCCTGGAAGCGTGCCTGTTTCTGCCAGACATCATCCTTGGCGCTGGTGTGATCTTCTTCGCGCACCTGCGGAAAATGTTTCCATGGTTCATGGGACAACGCATCAAGCTTCACGGCGCCCTCAGCGAACTTCGGACCGTCGAACGGAATACGACCGCGCAACATGCCACCCAGGTCTTCGCCGGTCTTGAGCATTTGTTTGAAGATCGCCTTGCGCTGGCCCAGTGGGGAGTTCGGGTCGACACCGCCACAGGCAGACAACGTCAGGCAGGCCAGCAATACAACTGAAAATCTTTTAAGAATCATGGTGGCTTCAGGTCACGGGAACGGCGGCCAGTATCCTCGCGTCATCGATAAAGACCAATAGCCCTATTATCAATACGGGTTGTTCGAGCGCATGGAGCACTCGGGCAACCGTCAAAGGAATCACTCCATGATTAGCCGTATCAAGGCATGGCGTCACAGCCTGGCCTGGACCCTTCCGATGGTAGCCGTGCTCGCGGGTTGCACCGGTGGCGAAAACAACACCCCCAAAACCCACGCACTGGCGACCTATTCCAGCGCTACCTGGGAAGCACTGCCGGCTGTGTCCGACAACGATCTGATCGCCGGTTTCGGTTCATGGCGCAGCGCCTGCAACCGGCTCAAGGCCGACCCGGTCTGGGGCTCGACCTGCGCGGCTTCTGCCAACGTGCCGCAAACCGCCGACGAGATTCGCGGGTTCCTGAAACAACACCTGGATGTCTACGGGCTGCGCGCCGCCAATGACAACCCTAACGGGTTGATCACCGGCTACTACGAGCCGGTCTACCCCGGCAGCCTGACGCAAACCGAAGCGGCGAACATCCCGGTTTATGGCGTGCCCGAGGACATGATCATCGTCTCTCTGGACAGCATTTATCCCGAGCTCAAGGGCAAGCGCCTGCGGGGACGCCTCGAAGGTCGCGTGCTCAAGCCATACGACGATGCCGCCACCATTGAAACCAAAGGGGTCAAGGCACCTGTCGTGGCCTGGCTGACTGATCCGATGAACCTGCAATTCCTGCAGATCCAGGGTTCGGGTCGTATTCAACTCGATGACGGACGCCAGTTGCGCATTGCGTATGCCGATCAGAACGGTCACCCGTATCGACCTATCGGCCGCTGGCTGGTGGAGCAAGGCGAGCTGAAGAAAGAAGACGTGACCATGGGCGCCATCAGCGATTGGGCCAAGGCCAATCCGATGCGCATCCCGGAACTGCTCGGCAGTAACCCGAGCTATGTGTTCTTCACCCGAAATCCCGACAGCAACGAAGGCCCTCGCGGCTCGTTGAACGTACCGTTGACGGCTGGCTACAGTGCGGCGGTGGACCGCAAGGTGATTCCGCTGGGCAGTCTGTTGTGGTTATCGACAACGCGTCCGGACGGCACGGCACTGGTTCGCCCGGTAGCGGCTCAGGACACCGGCGGGGCGATTGCCGGCGAAGTACGTGCGGATCTGTTCTGGGGCACCGGCGAAGCGGCCGGGCAGTTGGCAGGAGACATGAAACAGCAGGGACAGATCTGGATGTTGTGGCCTAAGGGCGCGGCGCTGCCGCAAGTCCCTCAGGTGGCTGACAAGCTTTAACATCAAAAGATCGCAGGCTTCGCCAGCTCCTACAGGGTTGCACACCTATCCCTGGCAGGAGCTGTCGAGTGAAACGAGGCTGCGATCTTTTGATCTTGTTTTTAGGCCGACACCACAAAGAAACTCACAATCAACCCCATCCCCACAAACCACACCAACGAGCGCAAGATCGCCCAGTCGGCCAGGTAGCAAATAATGAACAGCAGCCGGCTGGTAACAAACAATACGGCCAGCACATTGACCGTCACCAACTGAGCGGTGCCCACCAGGTGAGCCACGATCACCGCCGCAGCAAAAAACGGGGTCACTTCGAAGCTGTTCAGTTGCGCCGCATAGGCGCGCCTGCCCAAACCGTTCAGTGAATCGAGAAAGTCCCGGGGGTCATGGTTGTCTTTCAGCGTGAACCGGCCGCTGATCTTGGCAACACCCGTGCAAAGGTAAGGCAGGCAAAACGCGATCAATACGCACCACAGAGCAACCGTCATAAATCAGTCCCTTTTTCAGTATTTGAATTTTTATCAGTCGTTAAAATTTCATCGTCAACACGCCGATCAATACCCGCCCACAGGCTAAGAGCCGTGGTCGACCGAAAGGTTCTTTCAGGTAACGCAAACTACACCACCACAATCACGTTGATGCTGACTCCTTTTAAAGCCCCAACGTTCGTTGTCGGCGATGTTGGCGCGGAGAATTGATTCGCGATATGTCAGCAGCTGTTTATACTGCAAGCGACCACGCCGCACTCAGTTGCGCACAGACTAATTCCAATAATTTTTGCCCGCGCCCGTTCTGCTCCAGCTCGGACGTCGGCATGCGTATGCCTGATCACAGCGTCAAGACTACCGACAGAGACCTTGCGCATGCCACTCGCTTTACTTGCCCTTGCTGTTGCCGCATTCGGCATCGGCACCACTGAATTCGTCATCATGGGCCTGCTACCCGACGTCGCTCGCGACCTCGCCGTAAGCATTCCCCACGCCGGCCTGCTGATTACCGGTTACGCCCTGGGCGTGGTGTTCGGGGCGCCAATCCTCGCGGTCGGCACCGCCAACATGCCGCGCAAAGCCACGCTGTTGGGCATGACCCTGATGTTCATCCTCGGCAACATCCTTTGCGCACTGGCACCCAACTACGCCACGTTGATGGCCGCGCGCGTGGTCACGGCGCTGTGTCACGGTGCATTTTTCGGCATCGGCTCGGTGGTGGCCGCCGGCCTCGTGGCACCCAACAAACGTGCCCAGGCGATTGCCATGATGTTCACCGGACTGACCTTGGCCAACGTGCTTGGCGTGCCATTAGGTACTGCGCTCGGACAATACGCCGGTTGGCGCTCGACGTTCTGGGCGGTGTCGGTGATTGGTGTCATTGCCGCTATCGCGCAGTGGGTCTGGCTGCCAAAGGACATCGCCATGGACAAAGCCAACCTGGCGAGCGAGTTCAAAGTGCTGGGCAAGGCCAATGTGTTGATGGCGCTGGGCATGAGCGTGCTGGCCTCGACCAGCCTGTTCAGCGTGTTCACCTACATCGCGCCGATCCTGCAGGACATCACCGGCGTCAGCCCGCATGGCGTGACCCTCATGCTGCTGTTATTCGGCGTCGGTTTGACGGCGGGCAGCATGCTCGGCGGGCGACTGGCGGACAGTCGCTTGCTGCCGTCGCTGGTGGGCATGGCGCTGGCAACAGTCGTGGTGCTGGCCGCGTTCACGCAGACCAGCCACTCGGTGATCCCGGCCGCCATCACGCTGGTGTTATGGGGGATTTTTGCCTTTGCCCTGTGCCCGATCCTGCAACTGCTGATCATCGATCAGGCCCATGAGGCACCGAACCTGGGTTCGACGCTGAACCAGAGTGCGTTCAACCTCGGCAACGCGGCGGGCGCCTGGATCGGCGGGCTGGTCGTGGCCAGCGGCGCTGACCTGGCCGACCTGCCATGGACCGGTGCGCTGGTCAGCGGTTTGACCGTGCTCGCCGCGCTGTACTTTATCTATCGGCAACGGCGCGAAGCGCAGCTGGCCAATGTGGCGTAAAAAACCAACTGCGACTGCGCACGGCAACCTGTAGCAGCTGGCGAAGCCTGCGTCCGGCTGCAGTGTGGCGAGGGGATTTATCCCCGTTCGGCTGCGCAGCAGTCGTAAAAATTTCGGGGCCGCCGCGCGACCCAACGGGGCGGTGCGACGTTTCGCTAAATCCCCTCACCACACCGCAGCCGGACGCAGGCTTCGCCAGCTGCTACAGGAGATCTTCCAGGTCCGAAAGCCTTACAACGCCTGCACAATAATCTGGCTTTTCAGATCATTGATCATCACTTCAGCCGTCGCCCTCATCGCCTGAAAGTCCTCAGGTGTGCACACCGCACCTGGATGCTTGAACGCGAAACGCCGTTTGACCACCACCGCGTCGGCCTCACGGGTGTACGTGGCGCTGTAGTCGAAGCGTTCCCCGCTCAACGAAACCGCTTTGGGGGCGGCGAGAATGCTCACGTCTTTCGGAAATTCGAACCGCGCCTGCTCTTCAGTCACGCCGGATATACAGGTAAATGCCTGAGTCCGGTCCTGCTCCATGAGAAAGCCAAATACGTTTTGCGCGATGCCACCGGACAGACTGCTCATGGTCAACACACCGATGGGACCGGGCAGGTTGACCAGGTTGTCCACGCGCCCCGCCAGCTTTATTTCATAATCGTCGCCCGTGCCTTCAAGTTCCCCGGCGTCGAACTTGCCCGTGCCATTGAGTCCGTAAGAGGCGAGGACTTGCTGGATCAGTTGATCGCGATTGGTCGGTGTCATGGACTTCATGCCATAGCGGTTCATTTCCGCCGCCCAGCCGACCACACGGGACGTGTGAGTGAAGTCTGCCGCGCCCGTCTTCGAGACCTTGTACAGCGTATCGTTTTTCACCAGGCCATCCTGCTCGGCGGGTGTGCGCCCCAGATTGCCCGACTTGGTCAGCACCACCGGTTTATCCAGGACCAGCACCGGCAGGTAGCCGCCAGCAACGCCCTCGGCGGTCGAGTCGAGGTACAGGTTCAGGCTCGGCACATAAGTGATCGCGTGGTTCAGTACGCCCAGGGTCGGCACCTTTGGTAGTTCATACGCATTGCCCAAGCTGACCAATGCAGGCGTGCTTTCGATCCCTGCTGCGAGCAGCAACGCTTCGAGCAATGCTACGTGGTCCTTACAGTCGCCATAGCGATTGGCCAGAATCGTCTCCACCGAATGCGGCACCACACCGCCCGCGCCGACATAAACAGCCACGTAGCGAATGTTCCTGCGCACCCATTCATTCAGGGCGATGGCTTTGGCCCGAGGGTTGTCGAGTTTAGAGGTAATGGTTTTGGCCAGTTCGCGGACCTGCGGCGTGACATTGACGTGGGCCCGGGAATCGTAGGCTTTCGCGAACTCGGCAAAATCAGTGAAGGTGGAGACCGCCAGGTATTGACCGTAATCCAGATACGACACTGCTCCCTGCTCTATCCGCGCCTTGTCGGCAGGCACGTAGTCCCAACGATAAATCCTGCGGCCGGGCGCCGCGATCTCCGTTGACGCACTGAATCCTTTTGCGTCCGCGTTCAGGTGCATGTTCTCCGGCAGGTCATAGATCAGCGTGAGTTGCCGGGTGGGGTAGAACATCGGAGCGGTCAGGTCTGCAAACTGATTGGGAAACAACGCCGTGACGCGATTCTTCTTGTACTGGAGCACCAGGCGATCACCTACGGCGACCTCCGGAAAAATCACCACTTTCACCCGCGTATCCTGAAACATCGGCGCCTGGGTAGAGGCCTGTTCCTGTTGCTCCTTGATCTGCTCGGGCTTGACCACGACTTTGCGGCCATCAGGCTTTTGCGTATAGGCCTCAACCACATCCAGGGTTTCCAGCGTGCGGTTATAGCTCAGTGAGCGTTGCGCATGATCCTTGATGGCCCGCTCTTCATTGATCAGGTAAACCGTGTCACTGGTGACGACAAAACTGCCATCGGCATTGATGACATTCGCCTGGATTTCTTTCTCGATCGTTACCGAAAGGTCGGTGCCATCGTCCTTGGCCTGAGCCGTGCCGAACGTCATGACCATCAGCACAAACGCGCCAAGAAGGCGCGCTGGAGGGGAAACTGAAAATTGCATAAAGATCCGTCTTCAATAAATGGGAAGCGTTCGCAATATACAACAAACGCTGCCCCATCATTCATTCCGCCAGGTTAAAAATTTATCTTTGATTTCAGTCGCTTATCTACCCGCCTCCTGATCCGCCAATGCGGTCACTACCTGCTTCTCGATTTCCTTCTCATCGAGTCCGCGACCGAAGTGTTTGAGGTAGCGTCCCTGACTGTCGAGTAAAAACAGAATCGTCGAGTGATCCATCATGTATTGCCCCGGTTGATCACCGTAGGGGGCTTTCTTGTAATACACGTGATAAGCATCGGTTATGCGGGCGATCTCCTGGGCCGAACCCGTTAACCCCACAAAGTCGCTGGCGAAGTACTTCACGTACACCTTGAGCTTGTCCGGCGTGTCACGCTCCGGGTCGACCGTGACGAATACCGGACGCACCTTGATGCCCTGCTGCTGTTGCAGCTGGCGACTGATGCGGGCCATTTTCGCCAGATCCGTGGGGCAGATATCCGGGCAGGTGAGGAAACCAAAATAGAGTAGTGTCGGCTCGCCAAAGCTGCGTTCAGTGACGCGCTGGCCATTCTGATTGGTCAGTTGAAACGGCCCGCCGATATCGGTGCGCGTCGCGGCCACCGCATCGGCCGCCAACCCCATCAAGAGCATCACGCCGGCTGCCAGTAACAGCTTCATCGGTCAGAACCCTCCCGAATACGTCAGCGCCAGACCCACCAGTTCCGACATCTCGCCATCCTCTTTCTGCGTACCCGCCGAAAGCCCGAGTTTGACCTGGCCGGTGATGTTGTACGTCAGGCTGAGTTCGTTGAGGTAATCCTGCCGATCCGCGCCGCCCGTTGACTCACGATGCTTGTCGGTGCGAGTCGCACCCAGTGCCCAATCACCGAAGTCGAAGGTCAGGGACGTGGTCAGGTAGCGCGTGTCATTGCCTTGAATCGCGTCTTCGTTTTCGACATCGGCGAATTCGATGAAGGGCACGATATCGAAATATCGTCCGTCCAGTGTCGGCTCCAGTTCCGTACTTGGCGCATAGGCCCAGATGTAGCGCGCCGAAGCGATCTTGATTTTCTCATCCGCCGCCTCCCCGAACGGCGGACCGGACTGCACCACGTCATCTCCCTTTTTATTGGCCATGTACCCCACCTGCATTTCGAGAAAGGGTATGGCCGGGATCGCCAGCCAATTCACCGACACCGCGTAGGAGTCGAGTTTGCCGGTGTTGGACGGACCGCCATCGGAGCGCTCGAGCTTTTCGCCATGGCGCAGGTAGGGTCGGCCGAGAACCGTGTTGTCGGCGGTATAAAGGCTGACGTTGGGCTCGATCATGCCCAATTGCTGATCGAAAAACCGATAGGCCACGGTGCCACCGAGCATGCCATCCAAGTCGTAAGTGCTGACGAAATCCTCGGTGTAGAGCCCCGGAGCCTGATCCTGCGCACGACCGAATGGCACGTGATATTTGCCGACCATAAAGGCTGAATTGGCGTTGTTCTGGTAATAGTTGAGGTCGTTGATCACCAGCCCTACGTCTTCAAAAAACCGCTTCTGCCCAGGCTCGGGCCCTTGCACAGGATTGATCTCGGTCGACAGTTGAATCTGCTGATCGTGGGTAAAACGGAAATAGAAGGTGCTGTTGATATCCGGGTACGCATCGGTGCTGTTGCGGTTACCACCTTGAGGGGTATCGCCATGCACATGGTCGTACTGAAACGTCGCGTCGTAATCCATGCCCACGTTGGGGTATTGCCCGTCATCGGCCAACACCAGGTCAACGCCCCATACTGATCCCAACAGCAACACAGCCAAGCGATAGTGACTCATGGCGCTCCCCCCTTATTTGACGAGCGGGATCGACGGGCTGGACGTTTTCGGGTCCTGTCCGGTGTTGCGCAGGAAGGCGCACAACTGATTGTTTTCGCCGTACAGCCCGCCCAAGGGTTCGAGCTTGACCGCTTGCTCGTAGTCTTCGGGCTTGACCACCTGGATCGCCTGCATCATCCCGCCGTCCTCGTGTTCGAGGATGTGGCAGTGGTAGACGAATTTGCCCAGGATCACCGGATCACGAAACGGAATGCGCACGGTGATCGAGCCGGTGGCGGGGATAAACACGTTGTCCCGGTAGCCACTGAACTCCACGGGTTTGCCATTGATTTCGGTGACCTGAAAATCCACCTGGTGAATGTGGAACTGGTGCAATTCCTGAGACGGGTTCAACAGGCGCCACTCTTCCACATCACCGAGCTTGACCGTGGTGTTGACCTTGTCCAGTTCGAAGCGGGTGCCATTGATCAGGAACGCATTGGGGTCGGTGTCGGAATCCTGGAAGACAAACTGGCGCGTCTTGTTCACCGCCTGCTTGCTGAAGTCTTCGGCCGGTGGATAAGGGCTGGTGATCTGTCGGGTCGCTACCCGTTCACCACTGGAGCGCAGGATCGCCAGTTTGGCCGCCGGATAACTGTCCCCCGCCGGCCCGGTATCGGCCTCTCCCAACTCCACATCGTAGGAGCCCGCCGGTGGACCCACCACCAATACGCTGAACCGCGCCGACGGGCCGATCAGCACCTGGTCATCATCGACCCGGCGGGTGACGGTGTTGCCGTCCCGGGACAGGATCTGCATCTTCTGGCCGTTGATGCGAATCCGGAAATACTGGTTGGCGGCAATGTTGATGAAATGCCAGAGCTGGGTTTCACCCGGCTTGATGTCGATGGTGGGCACTTCCTGGCCATTGACCGTGCGAATGGAAGGAGCGCTGGTGATGATTTCACTTGCCACTTTGCCAGTCAGGGTCTTCTGGAAGTTACGCAGGACCAGCACCTGTTCCTTGATGCCCTTGAGTTCGGGGAATGGATCGAGCATGCCATCGACCAGAATCGGCCCGGCAATCCCGGCAGACACCTGGCGCTGGGAGCCACCGTGGAAATGACTGTGATACCAGTAGGCACCGGGGCTGTGCTCCGGGGGCAGCTTGACGTTGTATTCGCCCACCTGATGCGGCTGGGTCATGCGGAAAATGTTATCGCCCTCGTCCAGCGGCGACACCTGCATGCCGTGGAAATGCAGGTTGGTGATCTCGTCCATGCGGTTATCCAGGCGGATCGCCATGGTTCCACCCGGTCTTGTGCGGATCAGCGGCGAATCGTAATCGCCGTTGAACACCAACGAGACGTAGCGCTCGTTACCCACATTGACCTGCAGCTCGGCCGCCGTCAGCGTGGCATGCGTGACGCCGCTGGCGTCGTAGGAAAACTCGGGATTCTTGCGCAATGGCTGGGATGCGGGCTCGATGGCCTGTTGAGTTGTGCAACCGCTAAGTGCCAGGGCTACCAGGCATGCATAAAGCGTAAATCGGCAAACGCTTAAGGCTCTGGCCATGAGGGTGACCTTCGGTGGCATCGTTGGAATGACATCTCTAATTCAATCCGCCTGCGCGTTGCCGAAGGTGACAAGTCGTCACCACGAAAGGCTCAAGGCCACGTCTTTCGGGGCTCTACGTCATTTCTCGTGCAACTTTTGCAGTGTAGAACAGGTCCAGACCGGCGCAAGCCATCGGATCCAACGCCCTGCATGCAGGCGATAATCGGTCTGATTTCGATCACTTTTATCTTTAAAGCGGTGTTTTGGGGGCGGGTAAACATCAGGGAGCGGAGTTGTAACGCGACTCGTGAAGGGCCTGTGCGAGTGGCACAGGCCAGGCATCACTGACTATTTTTCGGGCTTTTGCCGATCATCCTGCTGATCCGAATTCTGCTTCGGCGGCCCGCTCTCGCTGCGAATTTGCGCATGGCTTAACAGCGCAAAGATGAAGCTGCCACCGATGATGTTGCCTGCCAGTGTCGGACCGGCGAATACCAGCCAAAAATCTCCCCAAGACAATTCACCCGCAAACACCAGATAGGACACTTCGGCGGAACCGACGACGATGTGGGTGAAGTCCCCCAACGCCATCAAATACGTGATGAGGATGATGATCCACATCTTGGCGCTTTCCATGGACGGGATCATCCAGACCATGGTGGCGATCATCCAGCCCGAGACGATGCCTTTGGCGAACATCTTGCTGGCATCGTTCTCCATGACCTTGCGCCCGATGTCGAGGAACGCCATGTCGGTCTTGGTATCGAAAATCGGCAGGTGCAGCATCACGTAGGCGACCAGCAAAGTGCCGCACAGGTTGCCCACCAGCACCACGCTCCACAGCCGGATCAGCCGACCGAAATTGTTCAGCGTGGGCTTGGTCATGACCGGCAGCACGGCCGTGAGGGTGTTTTCGGTAAAGAGTTGCTGGCGGGCGAGGATCACCGCGAGGAAACCGGCGCAGTACCCGAAACTGGCGATCACCTTGAAGGCTTCGCCGTCCGGCAGGCGGGAGTTGAGCAGCCCCATGGCCATCAGCGACAGGCCCATGGTCAAACCGGCAGCCAGGGCCGACCACCAGAGCGCGGCGACGCTACGCTCGAGCTCCTGATCGCCCTGGGTGCGGATGATTTCGTGCAGCACCGCCGCGCGCGGGGGCTGGTTTTTGTCGACGTCGTGCTTCTCTTGCGCCGAGAGGTTCGGGGTCTTGCCGTCTTTTTGAGTGTCCATAGAGCTCCGAAACCGGTGGCGTGTGATGTACGTACGACCTGCGCGGCTTGGATTCCGTTCTGTAGGAGGGGCCGAAGGCAGCGATCTTTTGATTTTGAGGTTGTCTTAAACAACTAAGATCAAAAGATCGCAGCCTTCGGCAGCTCCTACGGTACTCGCATTACTCGTCCTTGAACTGGTCTTTGACGTACAGGATCTCGGTGCGGCCGTGAGGAGCGGGCAAGCCGTCTTCGCCGAGGTTGACGAACACCATCTTCTCCACCGTCAGGATGCTTTTGCGGGTGATCTTGTTGCGAACTTCGCAGGTCAGGGTGATCGAGGTGCGACCGAATTCGGTGGCGGTGATGCCCAGCTCAATGATGTCGCCCTGGCGCGAGGCGCTGACGAAATTGATTTCGGAAATGTACTTGGTAACCACGCGCTGGTTGCCCAGCTGGACGATGGCGTAGATCGCCGCTTCTTCGTCGATCCAGCGCAACAGGCTGCCGCCGAACAGCGTGCCGTTGGGGTTGAGGTCTTCTGGTTTTACCCATTTGCGGGTGTGGAAATTCATATTCACTCCTGACCGTCTTGCCGATTGATGCTGCACATCATGGCAGAGCCCGGGCTAGAGCTCTATTAAGCTTCGACTATGGTCGCGATTACCGTTCAGGCATTGACCTGCAGAAAGACTTTGGAAGATCAGCTTAGCCCGCTATAATCGCCACCGTTTCAAAACGGTCATCATCGATTGATACCGTTTTCCCGCCACCTGTCCGAGGGGCGCTGCAGCAGGTTCGACCTGTCAGGCTCGGATGGGGCGTTGCCCGGTCATCATCGACCGGACACTAAACGCACAACGGCGCCCATTCGCATACATTACGAATGGAGGCTCATCATGAGCGCTGTCATCACGCCTGCAGATTTTAACGATTACAAAGTCGCCGACATGTCCCTGGCTGCCTGGGGTCGTCGCGAAACCATCATCGCCGAATCCGAAATGCCAGCCCTGATGGGTCTGCGCCGCAAGTACGCCGGTGAGCAGCCGCTCAAAGGCGCGAAGATTCTCGGCTGCATCCACATGACCATTCAGACTGCCGTGCTGATCGAAACCCTGGTTGCCCTGGGTGCCGAAGTACGCTGGTCGTCCTGCAACATTTTCTCGACTCAGGATCAGGCCGCTGCCGCTATCGCCGCTGCCGGCATCGCTGTTTACGCCTGGAAAGGCGAGACCGAAGAAGAGTACGAGTGGTGCCTGGAGCAAACCATCCTTAAAGATGGCGCGCCTTGGGATGCCAACATGATCCTCGACGACGGCGGCGACCTGACCGAGCTGCTGCACAAGAAATACCCGGCGATCCTGGACCGCGTCCACGGCGTTACCGAAGAAACCACCACTGGCGTTCACCGCCTGCTGGACATGCTGGCCAAGGGCGAACTGAAAATCCCGGCCATCAACGTCAACGACTCGGTGACCAAGAGCAAGAACGACAACAAGTACGGCTGCCGTCACAGCCTGAACGACGCGATCAAGCGCGGCACCGACCACCTGCTGTCCGGCAAGCAAGCGCTGGTCATCGGTTACGGTGACGTGGGCAAGGGCTCGGCCCAGTCCCTGCGTCAGGAAGGCATGATCGTCAAAGTGTCCGAAGTCGATCCGATCTGCGCCATGCAAGCCTGCATGGACGGTTTCGAACTGGTTTCGCCATTCATCGACGGTATCAACAACGGTACTGAAGAAAGCATCGACAAAGCGCTGCTGGGCAAGATCGACCTGATCGTGACCACCACCGGCAACGTCAATGTTTGCGACTCGAACATGCTCAAAGCCCTGAAGAAGCGCGCCGTTGTCTGCAACATCGGTCACTTCGACAACGAAATCGACACGGCTTTCATGCGCAAGAACTGGGCATGGGAAGAAGTGAAGCCACAGGTACACAAGATCCACCGTACCGGTCCTGGCGCATTCGACGCTCAGAATGATGACTACCTGATCCTGCTGGCCGAAGGCCGCCTGGTTAACCTGGGCAACGCTACCGGTCACCCAAGCCGCATCATGGACGGTTCGTTCGCCAACCAGGTTCTGGCGCAGATCTTCCTGTCCGGCCAGAAATAGGCCGACCTGTCGCCAGCCCCGAAGGCCGGGTGCGCGACCGGCTCAGCACTGCCGAAGAAAGTCGACGAAGAAGTGCCCCGGG
>Ga0160470_100124_pt1 | contig 82153 bp, 75 predicted proteins | sample HID1973I_E11MG_FD_108214 | JGI IMG/M metagenome (GOLD analysis project Ga0160470, IMG submission 108214) | Enriched mosquito-associated microbial communities from UW Madison campus, WI, USA - HID1973I_E11 MG | ecosystem: Host-associated > Arthropoda: Insects > Digestive system > Unclassified ... | reverse complement strand
TTAAACGCTCGTCGGGAGCTGGGAAGTAACGATGGCATCGGATTAGGCGAACGAGAGGGACGCTTATTTCGCGGGAACCCCCGCATGCAGTCCGAATAAACGCTCCCCAAGGTTGCTTAAACGCTCGTTGGGAGCTGGAAAGTAACGTTGGTATCGGATCAGGCGAACGAGAGGGACGCTTATTTCGCGGGAACCTCCCCACACAGTCCGAATAAACGCTCGCCGTGAGCTGGAAAGTAACGTTCGACACGCTAAGCCTGCATATTGTGCAGGCTTTTTACTTGCCGTTTTTTGTGTGCGGTTCGAAATTTCTGCACCCTGTGCAGGGAAAGCCGCTCCTCCGGGCAGCCGGAGCGAGCGGGGACGACTCCATGCACGACAGCACCGGGCGTCCATTATTGCCGGGCTTGCGGCTCGTACGAAAAAGCGGGACAAAACTGGTCTAAAACAAACGGGGGCTCGTATACATAGTACTACCAACCGAACCAATGAGGGTCGGGATCGAGGAATCCATTTCGCCGGGCACGGCGCGAAGATGATGGGAGGAAGAAACGGAGATGAAGCATTATCGTTGGATTCGCCGGGCAGCATGGACAGGGGTAGTCGTCGTTCCGTTATTGACGGCGGGCTGCGGGGTGTTCTCGCAGAATACGACCAAAGAGATTGACCCGCCACCGGTCGAAACGCAAAATAACGCCAGCAGCACGATGGGACCGATCGATGCGGCAGGCTCGGAGACGAACGCTTCCGTCGATCCGCAAACGGGAGAGACGCAAATGACGGTATACCTGCTGGACGAGAACAACTATCTTGCGCCCGTCACGCTCCGGACAACCTTGGGCGAGAAGGAGCAGCTTGGCAAGAAAGCGCTCGAAATGATGGTAGACGGCGGTCAATATGCGGACCAACTGCCGTCGGGATTCCGCGGCGTGCTGCCAAAAGGCACGGAGGTGCTCGGCTATTCCGAAGCAGCGGACAAAAAGCTGGCCACGGTCGACTTCTCGCAAACATTCGCAAGCTATAACGCCGGCGACGAGCGCAAAATCGTCGAAGCGATCGCATGGACGCTGACCGGAATGCCGAACGTGCAAGGGGTCGAGCTTCGTCTCGGAGGGGCCAAGCTCGATGAAATGCCGGAGCAGGCTTATCCGCTCGATCGCCCGCTTACCCGCTCGGTGGGCATTAACCTGGAAGCGGCCGACGGCGTCGATTACGGTCAGTCGGTTCCGGTTACGCTCTACTTCTCGTCCGAAACGCCGGACGGCGAAATGTACTACGTTCCGGTTACGCGGCTTATCAACCGAACGGATGACGTCGCCAAAGCGGCGATCGATCAGCTTGTGCTCGGGCCGCTGGAGCAGAGCAATCTGATCGGCGTCATGACGCCGGACGTTCAGGTGAAAAGCGTCACTCCGCAGGAAGACACGGTTACGGTCGATCTGACGGATGACGGCTTCACGGAAGGTCAGCCGGAGCCGGCCGACATGCTGCAAGCGATCGTATTGTCCGTAACGGAGAATATGGGCGCCGCCAAGGTACAGATCAAGCTGAACGGCAAGACGAACATTCTCGACGAAAATAACGTATCGTACAGCGAGCCCGTTGGCCGCCCGGCTGCGATCAACGCGCTGAAATCGTAAGCCGAATCCGATTATAACAAAACCGAATGGATGAGCAGATTGCCGATATCTGCTCATCTTTTTTGTCGTCCATCGATTGCGCTGCGAACGAAAACGGCGGCTAAAGTCGATTTTGTCGCGCGCGTCTGGTAAAATGGGGAAGGTTATCATACAGAAGAAGATGAAATCTAGGAGGACCAGCATGAGAACAGATGGACGTCAGGAAGGCCAGCTACGGCCTGTCACGATACAGACGAATGTAAATAAATACGCGGAAGGCTCCGTCATGATCGAGTTCGGCGATACGAAGGTGCTGTGCACGGCGACGGTCGAGGAGCGCGTACCGCCATTTATGAAGGGACAGGGCAAAGGCTGGGTGACGGCCGAATACTCGATGCTGCCGCGTGCGACGCAAACCCGCAATCAGCGCGAATCGGCCAAGGGCAAGCTCGGCGGCCGCACGATGGAAATTCAGCGGCTGATCGGCCGCGCGCTTCGTTCGGTCGTCGACTTGCCTGCGCTGGGCGAGCGGACGATTACGCTCGATTGCGACGTCATTCAAGCGGACGGCGGTACGCGGACGACGTCGATTACCGGCGCGTTCATCGCGATGGCGATGGCGGTTCATAAGCTGTCGGAGAAGCATTCGTTCGGCAAATATCCGATTACCGATTTTCTGGCGTCGGTGAGCGTCGGCGTCATTAACGGCAAGACGCTGCTCGATCTGAACTACGACGAGGATTCCAAGGCGAAAGTCGATATGAACGTCGTCATGACGGGAGCGGGGCAATTCGTCGAGGTGCAGGGAACGGGCGAAGAATCGCCGTTCTCGCGGGACGAGCTTCATACGCTGCTCGCTCTGGCGGAGTCGGGCATTCATGAATTGATCGGGAAGCAGCGCGAGGCGCTTGGCGGCGCCGGCGCCCGGATCGGAGGTTAACGATGCTGAGTAGCGGACAAGTTGTTGTCGTTGCGACCGGGAACGCAGGGAAAGTGAAAGAATTTGAGCATGCCTTCGCCCAATTGGGCGCGGAGGTTCGGAGCATTCGCGACTTTGACGGACTTCCGGAAATCGTGGAGGACGGCGATACGTTTCAAGCGAATGCGCGGAAGAAAGCGAAGACGATCGGCGACGTGCTCGGCCTGCCGGTGCTGGCGGACGATTCGGGTTTATGCGTCGACGCGCTCGGCGGCGCGCCGGGCGTATACTCGGCCCGCTATGCCGGAGAGGGCGCGACCGACGCGGACAATAACGCGAAGCTGCTGCGCGAGCTGAACCGGCTCGTCGGCGCTGCCGGCGACGTGCCGTCGTCCGAAGCGCACGGCGTTGTGCTGCTTGGCGGCGCGAGATTCAAATGCGCGTTGGCCTTATACGATCCGGCGGGCGGATCGTTCGTCGATGCGGAAGGCGCGGTCGAGGGTCGGATTTTGTCCTCCCCGCGCGGAACGGGCGGCTTCGGCTACGATCCGCTGTTCTGGCTGCCGGAGTTGGGACGTGCGATGGCGGAGCTGACGACGGAAGAAAAGCAAGCGATCAGCCATCGGGGGGCGGCGCTTCGGGTATTGCTTGAGAAGCTGAGAAGCTAGCGGCTTATCCATCGTACAGACCCATATAGGTGGTTTCAACGAATAAGGCTGCTGCCATAACCGGTTAAGTCCGGCGATGACAGCAGCCTTGCTTGTTGTCGGGGAGGCATTGCGGCCGATCAGCCGATCGATACGTTATATTCCCGCAGCCACAGATCGGTTTGCCACAGGTAGGCGAACAACTGCGGTCCGCTCATCAGTTGGCCGAACCACGGAATGTTCGAGCTGGCATCGGTCGAGGCGGCAATTTCGCGTACTTTCTGGACATTGATGAGCGGCAGCAGCGGCGAGCCCGGATCGTTCAACACATCGAGCAGCTTGGCGCGAACCGCGTCGAGATAGTTCGGGTTATGCGTTTTTGGATACGGGCTTTTTTTGCGCCACAATACGTCGTCGGGCAGCACTCCTGTAAGCGATTGGCGTAAAATGCCTTTTTCCCGACTGCCCGACGTTTTAATTTCCCAGGGAATATTGAATACGTAATCGACCAGACGGTGATCGCAATAAGGCACTCTCACTTCAAGGCCGACCGCCATGCTCATGCGATCTTTTCGGTCGAGCAGCGTCGGCATGAACCGCGTAATATTCAAGTAGGACATGATGCGCATACGCTGCGCCGCGGCGTCTTCGCCCGGCAGCAGGGGCACCTCGTCGAGCGCCTCGGCATACCGGTCGGCCAAATATTGCTGCGGCTTAATCCAATCTGCGATATCGGGATGAAGCAGGTCGGTCCGCATGCCGGCGGCGAGCGACCAAGGGAATGTATTCGCGTTCAGCGCTTCTTCCCGGTGGAACCACGGATAGCCGCCGAATATTTCGTCGGCCGCCTCGCCGGACAAGGCAACGGTTGCGCCTTTTTTGATTTCCCGGCAGAACAGCAGCAGAGAAGCGTCGACATCCGCCATCCCCGGCAGATCGCGAGCCAGCGTTGCCGCTCGAAGCGCATCGACAAGCTCCGGCGTGTCGAATTGCACATTATGATGAATCGTTCCGAGATGCTCGCTCATCCGGGCGATCCAAGGGGCATCCGCGTTCGGCTGGAACGCATGCGCCTTGAAATGCTTGTCGTTATCGACATAATCGATCGAATACGTATGAATGTTGCCTTGGCCCGTTCCATGATAGTATTCTACCGCCAGCGAGGTAAGCGCGCTCGAATCCAATCCGCCGGACAGCAGCGTGCACACCGGCACGTCGGACACAAGCTGACGCTCGACGGTGTCCTGCAGCAGCTCGCGTACACGCGCGGCAGTGGCGGCGACGTCGTCCGTATGCGCTCGGCTTTCCAGCCTCCAATAGGTATGAATCCGATTGCCTTCCCGCGTTACGGTCAAGCATTGACCGGGCCGAAGCTCGCGCAGTCCTTGGTATACCCCTTGGCCTGGCGTTCGCGCAGGTCCTACGATGAAGATTTCCGCCAAGCCTTGCGCGCCGATCCGGGCCGGCACGTCGGCATGCGCCAGAATCGCCTTCGGCTCCGAGCCGAACATGAACGAGCCGGCTCCTTCGCGGTAGAAGAGCGGCTTGACGCCAAGTCGGTCGCGGGCCAGAAACAGATGCTGTTCGTCGGAATCCCATATCGCGAAGGCGAATATGCCGTTAAACCGCTCTACGCATGCCTTGCCCCACTCCATATAAGCGACCAGCAGCACTTCCGTGTCGCAGTTCGTCGTAAACGTGCGGCCTCCGCTCTCCAATGCCGCCCGCAGCTCCAGCGCGTTATACAGCTCTCCGTTATACACGACGACGCAGATTCGCTCGCCGTCGCGTCGGATCATCGGCTGGGCGCCGTTCTCGGGATCGATAACCGACAGCCGCCGATGTCCGAGGCCGCAGTGGGCGGATATCCACGTACCGGCCGCATCCGGGCCGCGCGGGGCCATCGTTTCCGTCATCCGTTCGAGCTGCTCGCTGTCCTGCGTCAGATCACGGCTCCAATCGATCCAACCGGTAATTCCACACATACAAACTCATCCCTCTCTTCAGGATGTTATCGGCAAGCTCGCTCGTTCCACCGTCTGCGGCCCGCCCGGCGCTTGCGGCCGGGTGAGGACAGACGTCTAATTGTCGAGATAATACCAGTTATATGCGGAATTATAGGATAAAATGTCTGTCCATGAGGAGAAGCTATGGAAGGATGTCCAATAATCGGACGAAGAAGGGAGCGATTACGTTTGAGACACGATGAGGCGAATGCGAAGGCCAATGCCAACGGCGACGCGGGCGAGCGGAGGCTGTTCTACGTATCGGTTGCGGGCGGTCAGGTGCTGGAGGACCCCGAGGCGGCCGCATACGAGCTGGTAATTCGGGCGAATGACGACGAGGTGAACAAGCTGAAGGAGCTGTTCGGCGAATATTCGAGTATGGACGAGGCGGAGGCGTCTCATTTTCTAGGAAATTGGAACGAATCGGATCACGATAACACGCTTAACGGCGGTACGGACGATATTATTAACCAAATCTACGGCATGATCTGCGATTTGGGCACGGACGAGACGAAGCAATTTCTTCATGACAACCGAATTCGTTAATATACACTACACGTTCAAGAGGCCTTCGATTCCGCCGCTGCATGCTGCATGCCGGGCTCGGAGGCCTTTTTCTTATGCGTTAGGAACTGTTCGGATGACCAGTGGCGCGGGAATGCGACTCTCTTCGCGGCCGCCCGTACCGTGCGGACCGCGTTTGACGTCGTCCTGTCGAAGAAGGGCGGCTTTTGGATACTCGAATTATTCCAGTATCAGGCCGATCCCGCATTGCCGCGCCAATTCGACGAAATAGGAGGCGACGGCGATATCGAAGACGCCCATGCCCATCGGCGAGAATAGCAGCCGGGCGTCTTCCGTTCGAACCGGCGGCTCGTCGCCGAGCACGGCGTCGGCCAGCGATACGGTCTGCTCCTTGCGCAGGCCGACCGTCCGGTGCATGCAATCGATGTCCGTATTCTCGCGGCATACTTCATCCCAGTCGTCTACGACGATCGTCTCGACGCCGCTCAAGGCGGACGGGGCATAATCGCGCAGCGATACGTGCAGCAGCAGGCTCCCGGCGGGAGGCGGCATGTCGATATATCGGCTGCCGGATGCGGTGCAGGTGAGTACAATATCGGCTGTCGCATAAGCTTCTCGCCAATCCGAAGCGGCGAAGCCGGCCGGCCCGGCAAGCGCTGCCGCCGCCTGCGCGCGGTCTGGCGACAAGTCATATGCGGCCAGTCGGCCAAGGCGCGGACCGAGCACGCTAGTCAGCATTCGCACATGCCACTGGCCGATGGGGCCGCAGCCGATCAGACATACGTTCAGCGGCCGGTTACGCCGCCGAATTGGCGGCGTCGTCAGCCAGCGCCGCAGCATAACGGCGCTGACGGCTGCGGTTCGGAGAATACTTGGCAACGCGCCGTTAAGGATCGCATACGGCCTCCCGGTTGCCGACTCGTTCAGCACGACGACGCTGTGCGCGCGGGGGAGGCCGCCGGCCGGATTGGCAGGGAAGCTCGCGATCCATTTCATGCCCGCGGTTTCGAAGGGAGCGCCGATATAAGCGGGCATGGCAATAATCCGGTTGTCCGGATCGTTGAAGCGAAGGTACGGCTTAATCGGCTGTACGCAACGGCCGCTGAGCATGCATCGAAGCGCTTCGGTTATCGTCTCGGTCAGCCGGTCCCAGTCTGCGCCAAGCGCGAGCAAATCGGACTCATTCAGATAGAGCATGTTAAGCATTTGGCCGCTCAGCCGCCAATCGGGCCGCCGCGTCTTCGCCGAAGCCGCTTCGCAGCCAGTCGTCGCAGTATACGGTGTCCAAATACCGGTCGCCCCGGTCGGCCAGCATGACGACGACATTGGCGCCGTCCGTCAATTGGCTTAGTCTGCGCCCCAATGCCGCAATGACGCCGCCCGCCGATCCGCCCGCCATAATCGATTCCCGTCGAAGCAGCCTTCTGCAGCCGATAACGCAATCGAGATCGCTGACCGTCTCGTGGCCGTCGGCAAGCCCCGGCGCGAACAGCGGCGGAACGACGCCTGCGCCAAGTCCCGGGAGGCGTCGGATGCCCGGTCCGCCGAATATGGCGCTGCCTGCGGCATCGACGCCGATGACGGCCGTTCGCCAGCCTTGTTCGCGCACGTAATCCGAGCAGCCGCGCAGACTGCCGCAACTGCTGACGCCGACGAGCAGCATGTCGATCTCGCCGACGGCGGCGGCAATTTCCGGCATCGTCGTGTCGCGATGCGCGGCGGCGTTGAATTCGTTCCCGTATTGATTCGGCCAATACGCGTCGCCAATCCGGTTGACCAACTCGTTGACGCGGGCAATGCGAGCAGGCAAATATTCGCCGGTTGCGGGGTCGGGCTCGTTGACGAAGTCGATTTCCGCGCCATACGAGCGGATAATGCGCAAGTTCGTTTCGGCCGTGCGCGGATCGACGACACAGATGAGCCGCAAGCCGAGCACGCCGCATATCATGGCGAGACTGATCGCCATATTGCCTGAGCTGGATTCGACGATCGTCGTGCCCGGACCGACTTGCCCCCTCGCAATCGTTTCCCGCATCATCCGCAGCGCCGGGCGGTCTTTGGCGCTGCCGCCCGGGTTATACATTTCCAGCTTGGCATAAATGTTGACGCGAGCATCCGGGAACAGCCGGCGCAGCGGCACAAGCGGCGTTCCGCCGATCAGCCGAAGAACGCCTGTGCCGGCTTCTAACTGGAGTCGATTGGGCGATGCCATTTCTTTTGTTTCACGCTCCCTTGCGGAAGTTGGCTCTCGCTGGCCGCCAGCACGATTTCGAGGCGGGGCAGCATGCCCGCGGCGATCATAGCGCCAATCTCGGGCACTCTGCGCCCGATCTCCGCTTCGATTCGCTCGGCGGCAGAAGGCGTTGCATCGGGGCCGTACAAATACACGACGAGCCGGTTGCCGTCCGAAACGGCCCGCGCTTGAATCCGTCTCGCATGCGCGTACACGGCGGCTTCGATATCGTGGACGCTCATTTTTTCGCCGTGCTTCAACTCCGGCCCGATTCGTCTGACGATCGCTTCGAACGTCGCTTCCGTTCCTTGTCCATTGCCGCCGCTTGCGAAGCCGCGCACGACGTCGCCGGTCGCGAACCGAAGCGCCGGGAAGGCCGCCCTCTGCGTCGAGGTGAGCAGTAGCGCCGCTTCGCCCTGCGCAAGCGAGTCCGGAAGACCAAGCTTGGCTGGCGGCGCGACTTCCGCGCTTATGCCGTCCGCCAGCCGGTATACGCTTGCCTCGTGGTCGTACCACGCGATCGTGCCGATCTCGATCGAGCCGTACGTGTCGATCACATCCTTCTCGTGCAGGCCGAAGGCGGCTGCCATCGCGCTTCTCCATTCCGGAGTGGCCGGCTCGCCGACCGTTACAAGGCAGCGGACGCCGAGCGAAGCGGGATTGTCGAGCGCGCATACGACGCGGTCCAGCAGCGAAGGCATCGTGTAGAGCAGGTCCGGACGGAAGCACGTTAGCCGTTCGACATGCTCCGCGAGCGGAGCGTCGTATGCGACCGCGTCCGCTTCCCAGCCGAGCGTCCGGAACACGTCCAGCGCCGTTGCCGCCGCGTGCCCGGTGCCCATGTCGGCAAGGGCCCGGCGAATGGGTCTGCCGTCGGTGATTCGAGCGAACAGCCGCGTTTTGACCCGCAAATAACGGCGCTCGTCCGCATGCGAATAAACGATTGCTTTGCGGGAGCCGCCGCTTGTGCCGGAGGTCCGGTAGACGAACGAGCCTTCGGGCGCGGGGGCGCTGTAATAATAACGTTCCAGCACGTCGGCGGTCATAATGGGCGGCTTGTCGCCGTCGTGCGATTGCAGCAGACCGGCGTACCAGGGAAATTGCCGCGCGTAATAGGCGACGAGCCGGTTCATATGGCTTATTTTCACACGGATACCTCCCCCGATTTCATATCGTATGTTCGATCCAACCGTCCGGAATGGGTGCGTATCCAAGATGGGACCGGCTGACGTACATATGCTGAAGAAACCAGACCATCGGCGGAGGGAACTTATGAGCGCAGCGATCAAGAGGTTGAAATTCGACCGTAACAAAATGAGAAAGACGCGCATTCTTCTTGAGGACGGCAGAGTGAGAGCGGCTATACCGGCAACCGTCAGGCTGACGCTTCGCGATCTTCGCAGCATGCTGCGAGCGCATGGAATGGTTTACGTGAAGCCGAATGTCGGCGCACTTGGCAACGGCGTTATGCGGGCCCGCAGGCTCAAGAGTGGCGGATACGAGTGGCGTTATAAGCGGATGAAGAGAAAAGCGCCGACCGTTGCGCGGCTTTATCGGTTGATTAAACGGTATAAGCTCGACGGCAGCTATTTGGTTCAGCGAGGCATTTATATGATGAAATATCGAGGAAGGCGCTTCGACCTTCGCGTCATGACGCAGCGCAAGCATCCGTACGATCGATTCGTCGTGACTGGCATGCTGGCCCGGGTAGCCGCGAGAGGTAGCATCGTCACGAACGGCAGTAAAGGAGCGGCGATCCATCCGACCGGCCGAGTGTTCCGGGCGAACATGCCCCGCGCGGGCGCCAGAGCGATTGAGCGAAAAGCAACGCTGCTCGGGCTTCGGATCGCGCACCGTTACGCCGTCGTTTATCCGCGCTGCATCGAGCTTGGGCTTGATATTGCCGTCGACAATAGACGACGATTGTGGCTGCTCGAAGCCAACACAACACCGCAAATTACTCCTTTCGGCAGATTGAAGGACTTGACGATGTACCGTAGAATATTAGCTTACCGGTAGAGCGCACGGCTGCCCCTGAAGGCGCCGCCATCGCCTCCGGGAAGGGCGAATGTCTGAAGCAACCTGCCCAATCGTCTGTAGTGACACCAAAAGTGATGCACCATCGCCGGGAAACTCGTCCAACCGTCTGTAGCGACACAAAAAGTGATGCACCATCGCCGGGCAGCCCGTCCAACCGTCTGTAGTAACACAAAAAGTGATGCACCATCGCCGAGCAACCCGCCCAGCCGTCTGTAGTAACACAAAAAGTGATGCACCATCGCCAAGCAACTCGCCCAACCGTCTGTAGTAACACAAAAAGTGATGCACCATCGCCAAGCAACCCGCCCAACCGTCTGTAGTAACACAAAAAGTGATGCACCATCGCCGAGCAACCCGCCCAGCCGTCTGTAGTAACACAAAAAGTGATGCACCATCGCCGAGCAACCCGCCCAGCCGTCTGTAGTAACACAAAAAGTGATGCACCATCGCCAAGCAACCCGCCCAGCCGTCTGTAGTAACACAAAAAGTGATGCACCATCGCCGAGCAACCCGCCCAGCCGTCTGTAGCGACACAAAAAGTGATGCACCATCGCCAAGCAACCCGCCCAACCGTCCGTAGTAACACAAAAAGTGATGCACCATCGCCGAGCAGCCCTCCAACCCTCTGTAGTAACACCAAAAGTGATGCACCATCGCCGGGCAGCCCGTCCAACCGTCTGTAGTAACACCAAAAGTGATGCACCATCGGCGAGCAGCCCGCCCAGCCGTCTGTAGTAACACAAAAAGTGATGCACCATCGCTAAGCAACCCGCCCAACCGTCCGTAGTAACACAAAAAGTGATGCACCATCGCCGGGCAGCCCGCCCAGACGTCTGTAGTAACACAAAAAGTGATGCACCATCGCCGATTAGCCCGTCCCAATAACTAACCCGCCAGCACTCATCCTGCTTCTTCGTCGACTTTCGGTGGACGAAAGGACGTGCCATATTTTTTGATGTAATAAAACCTAACAAAATCATTGCCGACCTCTCCGTATCGGACTAAAATGTTAGATATAGTGACATTCATCCGTTCGGGAGGGGTCCGCATGCGTATGACGGTTGAGCAAGCGCTGTCGGTATATCCGTTGTCTGAAGGGAAAGTCATTGCCGGTAAAATGGGACTACAGCGGATGATCCGCGCGGTCAACGTCGTTGGAACGCCCGAGTTCGTCGGCCGGGTGCGTTCCGGCGACATGCTGCTCGCGTCGGCAGACTCGCTGCCGGGGAGCCCGGACGAAGCGGCGAGTCTCGTCCGCACGCTGCACGGGCTCGGGACGGCGGTCATCGGCGTGACCGGCGGAGCTGCCTATTTCGCTCAACGCGCCAACGCGCTGGTCGAAGAGGCCGAGCGTCTGCAGTTGCCGGTTATCGCGCTGCCCGACGCTTTCGAGGGGGAGGCGGACGTGGACGGACTGCTCCGGGCCGAGCTTGAGCGGCAGCTCATGACGGTACAGGATGTCATGGAGAAACAGAAGAAGCTGATGCGGCTGGCGCTCAGGCGGGACCGGGGCGGCGCCGGCCGAATGGCGGACATTGCCGATATTGTCGGATTTCCGGCTGCCGTCGTGCTGCAGAACGGCCAAATCGTTTTTAATTCGACGTCGGGCACGGAAGCGGCGCTGCTGCGCCATTGGCAGCGTCTGCCGGTCGACCGCTGGGCCGGCTTCGAAGGCATTCGGGCGCTGCGGATCGCATTGACCAGCGGCGAAGAAACGATGGGCTGCGTGCTGTTTCAATCGATCGGGCCGACGACGAAGCCGGAGGAAAATATGCTGCACCAAGCGGCGGAGCTTATCGCTTATCAAGTGTCGCAGCTTCAGCCGGACGGCGCCGCGCTGCCTGCGCCGGACGATCTGGGGACGCTGTTCGTCCGCTATTTGCAGGGCGTGCTGCCGTCCCGGCTGCTCATGGAGCGAGCCCGCAAAATCGGCGTCATGCTGTGCAACGGCGAATACTATTGCGTGCTCGACGTACAAGAGGACCGTGGCTCGGACACGGGGCGCGGAGCGGCGACCGGACAGCGGTCGGCGTACCAAGACGCCGATCGCGGCTTGAGCCGGGAGATGATGGCGCATCCGCGCCTGACGGGGCTGCAAATCGTCCATTTCTCCGTCGGCGTGGACAACGTATTCGTCGTTCCGGCGGAGACGTTTCAAGGCGTCGAGAAGCTGGCGGCCGTGCTAAGGGAATGTATGGGCGCGATCCGGCGAAAAGGCGGTTGTCGGCTCCGCCGAATTGCGATCAGCTATAAGAAGACGGGACCTAGCCAGCTCCGCGAGGCTTACGGCGAATGCCGCGATGCGATTCGGCTGTCGGACCGGACGGCCGACGAGGACGAGGTCGTGCCGTTCTCGGACAAAGAGCTTGCTTTTTTGTTCGAGGGAGTGCCGCGCGAGCGGATGGACCGGTTCTCCCGGGCGGTGTTGAAGAAGCTGGCCGACGAAGAAAACGACAACGAGCGCGAGCTGATGCGAACGCTGGATATGTTTTTGCGCTACGACGCACAGGTTGGAGAAGCCGCGAAGCAGTTGTACATTCACCGCAACACGGCCGCTTACCGTCTGGAGAAGATCGGCGAAATGCTGGAGGTCGATTTCAAAAAAACGTCCGATCTGCTCCGGATGAAGTTAGCGTTGCTGTTCCGGCATATTTTGATGGAGGAGCAGTCGGCCGATTAAGCTGCGACAGAGAGGATCAGGAGGTGCGGCAATGAGGAACACGCTCATTCGCGATGCAACGATTGTAACGATGAACGATCAATGGGACGTGATTCGGGGCGATGTCCGGATTACGGATGACCGAATCGTCGGACTGGGAAGCTGCGCGGATGACGACGGATTTGTGCCGGGTGAAATCATTGAGGCGAGGGGGAGCGTTGTGCTCCCGGGCTTCGTGCAGACGCATGTCCATTTGTGTCAGACGCTGTTCAGAGGCCGGGCGGACGACATGGAGCTGCTCGACTGGCTTCGTACGCGGATTTGGCCGCTGGAGGCGGCGCACGACGAGCAGTCGGTGTACGTATCGGCGCTGCTCGGCATCGGGGAGCTGATTCAGAGCGGCACGACGACGCTGCTCGATATGGAGACGGTTCATCATACGGACGCGGCCTTCCGCGCGATGGCCGAGAGCGGCATTCGCGCCATCTCCGGCAAGGTGATGATGGACCGGAGCGGAGACGACATTCCGCCGGCGCTGCAAGAGCGGACGGACCGGTCGATAGCCGACAGCGTCGCGTTGCTGGAACGATGGCACGGCTATGACGGCGGGAGGTTGCAGTACGCCTTTTGTCCCCGATTCGTCGTGTCCTGCACCGAGGAGCTGCTGACGGCTGTCCGGGATCTTTCCGATCGCCATCAAGTGCTTGTTCATACCCACGCATCGGAAAATCGCGGCGAGATCGAGCTGGTCGAACGGGAGACCGGCATGCGGAATGTCGTCTATTTGGACCATATCGGTCTTGCTTCTCCTCGTCTTGTGCTGGCGCATTCGATCTGGCTCGACGACGAGGAGAGAGACATTATTAGGCGCAAGGGGGTTAAAGTGACGCATTGCCCGGGCTCCAATTTGAAGCTTGCTTCCGGCATCGCGGGCGTGCCGGGACTGCTGGCAAGCGGCGTGCAGGTCGGACTGGGGGCTGACGGAGCGCCGTGCAACAACAATCTCGATATGTTTCAGGAAATGCGGCTGACCGCCATGATTCATAAAGTGCAGCACGGTCCGACGGCGATGGACGCGAGAACGGTGCTGCGGATGGCGACGATGGGCGGGGCCGAGGTGCTTGGGCTGGAGCGGCAGATCGGATCGGTCGAAGTCGGCAAAAAAGCGGATCTTGTTCTGCTCGATCTGAATAAATTCCACGCCTACCCCTCCTTCGACGCCGACATTTATTCCCGCGTCGTCTATGCGGCGGGACGGGGCGATGTCGATACCGTTCTGATCGACGGGCGTATCGTCATGCGCGGCCGGATTGTCGCAACAATCGACGAGGCGGCCGTGCTGCGGGAGTCGGATGCGGCGATCGGCCGCCTGCTCGGGAGGCTGGCGTGATGGGCAGACTGATTCGTCATCCCGCCGCCGATTTCGTTTCGGAGCGGCTTCCCCGGGTTGCCGGCGTGCTGCTTGCCGCCGGCTCAAGCCGGCGAATGGGGAAGCCGAAGCTGGCGCTGCGCTGGCCCGATGGCGGCTCGGTCGGCGCGGAGTCGTTCCGGCAATTGAGACTGACGGTGCAGAAGACGATTGTCGTCGTTCGCACGGGCGATTCGCTCGATTGGCTGCGCGATGAGCTGGAGCAACTGCTGCCGCAGCCGAGCGGCATTGGCGACTGCGTCATTGTAAGAAGCGCCGCAGCGGAGACGGAAGGCATGGCGGCTTCGCTGCGCGCAGGCGTCTCGGCAGCCGCCGGGCTCGGCGCGGACGGTGCGCTGATTGCGCTGGCCGATCAGCCGTTCGCGAGCTGCCGGCTAATGCGCAAGCTCGTCCACGCGTTTCAGGCTTCCGGCGACGCCGATTGGGTCGCCGCTTCCGACGGCAACGGGCCGCAGCCGCCAGTCGTTCTGTCCCGCCGGTTGTTTTCGCGCGTTCTGGCGCTAAGCGGAGACGAGGGAGCAAGAACGCTGCTGCGGGACCCGGCGACCCGGGGCGTGCTCGTACCGGCGGAGCCGGGCTGTTTTATCGACATCGATACGCCTGACGATTGGCTCCGCGCCGTGCGCATGCGGGCTGGTGGCAGCGCCGGAACGAATGTGAATGTCAACTAAAGTGACCTTGAAGCGACGATGAAGTGCATGATGCACAATCGTCGCTTTTTCTTTTGGGTAGAATTCTAAATTTGTGTGAGATTAGTTGACCTGCATATAACGTTCTCATATATTGGATTTAAGCTTTTAAGAGGACAGACGGATTGTACGCTGAACAATGCGGGAGGGATTCCGATGGACAGCTTTCATTCGTTGTTAAGACGGAAATCGACGGTGGGAAGGAGGAGCGTGCTTGCGACGCTGATCGCGGCGGAAGGCCATGCTTATCGCAAGCCCGGCGCTGCGATGCTGATCGGGGAGGGAGGAGCGGTTGCCGGCCATTTAAGCCCCGGGTGCATTGAAATGGATTTGATCGAGCGGTCGAAGCGGGTGATTGCCTCCGGCCGTTCCGACATTGCCGTATACGACGTGCGGGAACCGGACGATCTGTCGTTCGGCGAGGCGGTCGGCTGCGGTGGACTGCTTCGGATACTGCTCGAGCCGATGGATACGCCGCTCGAACAGGCGCTCGGAACCGTAAGCCGAGCGTTGGACGAAGGCGTGCGCGTGAAGCTGGCACGCCTTTTGTCGCCAACCGGCGCGGTCGCCGAATATCGCGTCCGATGCGGAGACGATTGGCATGAGCGGTTCGCTCGCTGCACGGAAATACGCGGCCATTCGTCGGCGGCGATAAGTCTGACCTACGAGCCCAATCCGAGGCTGCTGCTGTTCGGAGCGGGCGACGATGCGATCCCGGTTGCGGATCTGGCCTCGCGGGCCGGTTTCTCGGTCGTCGTGGCGGATCGCAGGCAGTCGCTTTGCACCGGCGCAAGGTTTCCGGCTGCGGCTGCGAGGCTTACGGGCGGCATAGCCGACATGCTTGATGCGATTGCAATCCGGCGAGACGATCGGGCGGTCGTCATGACGCATCAAATGTCGCAGGATCGGGCGATATTGGAACGTTTGGCCGATTCGACGATTCGCTATATCGGCCTGCTAGGCTCGTCCAAGCGGGCGGCTGCATTGACCGAGGGGGTGTTCCGGCCCGGCGACTCCAGGATCCGCTCGCCCGTCGGCATCGTAGCCGGTGCGGACGGAGCCGAGCGAATCGCGATCAGTATTGCGGCGGAATTGCTGGATGACGTGAAGCGGACCCGAATTGCCGCTGCGGCAGTCTCGGGCCTGTAGCTTTCGACGGGAAAGGAGGAGGCCGATGGAGAGCCGCGGATCATCCGAACGAACGGCTGACGGCATGGTGCAAGTCTGGAGGCCGGATACGCCGGAGGAAGCGTGGCGGCTGAAGCGGCAGTACGGCGAATATGCGAGCTATGCCGCAGGCGGCACTTGGCTGCGTACAAGGTGGGAGTCGGGCGTGTCCGTTCTGCCTCCTCATTTGATTAGCGTGGATCGCATTGCGCAAATGCGAACGGTCAAGCGGCTTGAAGACGAGCCGGAGCCGGGCTGGCTGCGAATCGGCGCGGCGGTAGCGCTGGCCGCGATTCAAGAGCATGGGGAAGTGCGCGGAACGGCTCCGCTGCTCAGCCAAGCCGCGAATGCCGTGGCGGCGCCGTCGGTGCGAAGACAGGCGACGATCGGTGGCAACGTCATGACGGGCAGCGGCGATCTTATCCCGGCGCTGCTTGCGCTTGACGCCGTTATCGTGTCGTATGGCCAAGAAGGCTGCGAGCGTCAGCCGCTGCCGGAATGGTTGGCGGGAAATACCGCCGCGCGCGATAAGCTTGCCGTAAGCTTTGACATTCGGCACAAGGAGGGCCGCCGCGGCTGGTATCGCAAAATCGGCCGCCGCGAAGCGTTCACCCCCTCCGTTATAACGATCGCTTGCGCTTATAGGCCGGACCCGTCCTCCGGAGCGCTGACGGACGTTCGTCTGGCGGTCGGAGGCGCGGGGATGGCGCCGATACGGCTATATGAAGCGGAGATTGCCGCCGAATGCGGAGAGTCCGCCGCCGACATCTACGCAGCGGTTCGGAAGGGGATTCCGTCCGTGGTTGACGATTTCGCGGGAGCGGCATACCGGCGCATGGCGGCGGCTAACGTCATTGCGGCGGAGCTGGATCGCGCGTCCGGCGGCTTGAAGGAGCGAAGGGCGAATGGAGAATCCGATACGTGAGCCGAGCGGCGGAGGAACTTCCGCCGCCAGCCCGTGGAACGAACGGCGAAGCGCGGGAAGATGGATGGAGCGGCCGGACGGAGCGGCAAAAGCATCGGGCAAGCTCGTTTATTTGACGGATATGAAGCAGCCGGGCATGCTGCACGGCAAGGTGCTGCGGAGCAGTTGCCCGCATGCGCGGCTGCTGCGGGTCGATACGTCGGCGGCGTCCGCAATGCCCGGCGTCAGCGCCGTGCTGACGGCGGACGATGTGCCCGGCTTGAACGGCTATGGCATCGTGGTGCAGGATATACCGGTCTTTTGCACCGATCGGGTTCGGCATGTCGGCGACGTTATCGCCGCCGTGGCGGCCGAGACGGCGGAGCTGGCGTCTGCGGCGCTGGCGGCCATTCGGGTCGACTACGAGCCGCTCCCCGTTGTCGACGATTCGTCGCGCGCCCTTCTGCCGGATGCGCCGCTGCTGCACGAAGGCGGCAACGTACTGGCCCGGACGCGCGTCGCATTCGGCGATGCCGATACGGCGTTTGAACGTTGCGCGGTCGTCGTGGAGGAAGAATACGTAACGCCAAGACAGCTTCATCTCTATATGGAGACCGAGGGCGGCTTGTTCGTCCCCGAGGAGGACGGCCGATTGACCGCATACTCCCCTACGCAGCACGGTTATAAAGACCGCTTGCAGTTGTCCCGCATATTGGCGATGCCGCAAGAGTCGATTCGGGTCGTCTCCAGTCCGATCGGCGGATCGTTCGGGGGCAAGGACGAGCTGAACGTGCAGCCGTACGGCGCACTGCTTGCACTGCGAACAGGCAGGCCGGTGAAAATGCACAACAGCCGCCGCGAATCGATCCGCAGCAGCATTAAGCGGCACCCGATGCGAATCCGGATGAAGACCGGAGCCGACGAGAAGGGACGGATGCTTGCCCATCGGGCGGACATTGTGGCCGATACCGGGGCTTACGCCACGCTGGGGCGGGAAGTGCTGCAGTTCGCGACGGAGCATGCGGCGGGGCCGTACCGAATTCCGAACCTGCTGGTTGAAGGGCTAAGCGTCTTCACGAACAATGGCGTGGCGGGAGAATTTCGCGGCTTTGGCGGCAATCAGATTATTTTTGCGGTGGAGGGCCAGATCGAGCGGCTTGCGGATAAGCTCGGCCTCGACGCGTGGGAGCTGAGGCGGCGCAACCTGCGGGAGCCGGACGACCCGGGGCCGCTCGGGCAGAAGATCGCGCCGACCGACGGCGCCCGCCAAGTGTGGGAAGCGGCGCTTCGTTCGCCTTTGATGGCCAAGCGCGGCGGCGGCGCGCAAGGCGAAGAGCCGTGGCTGCTTCGCGGCGTAGGCGCGGCGATCGTCATGCACGGCGGCGGGCTTGGCTACGGCATTCCCGATCCGGCCGGCGGAAGACTGCGGTTGACGCGCGAGGGCAAGCTGGAGGCGGCGTTCGGCTTCGAGGAATTCGGGCAAGGCGTGCTCTCCGTTCTCACGCTGCTGCTGCGCGATCACTTCGGCTGCGCGGCTGACGACATTCGGATCGTCATCGGCGATACCGATGCCGTCCCGCATACCGGCTCGGCTACGGCGTCGCGCGCGACGGCGATGGCATGGCAGGCGATGCGTCGGTTGGCGCCGCCGTTCGCCGAAGCGATGCTCCGCCGGGCGGCGGAAGTGCTGGCGTGCAGCCCCGACGGGTTGGAGACGGGCGAGGGCGGCGTATGGCGAAGGAACGATGACGAGGCGTTCCCGCTGCGGGATTGCCAGTCGGAGCGGTCGACTTCGCCGGCCGGTTCGCCGCGCGGCAAGTCGCTTGCGCTGACTTACGGCCAGCTTGCGGCGGCGATGCCGGAGCCGCTCATGCAGGAGACGGCTTTCGATTTCCCGGTTACGTCTTCCGTCGACCCGGCGATCGGCTCCCATTTTCTATACACGTACGCTTCGATTGTGGCAGAGGTGGAGGTCGATGCGCTGACCGGCAAAGTGCGCGTGCTGCGAACCGATCATGCGGTAGCGGCCGGTCCGGTCGTCAACCCGATGGGTTATCTCGGCCAGATCGAAGGGGGCGGCGCGATGGCGCTCGGCTTTACGCTGACGGAAGATGTCGTGATGGAGGAAGGGCGCTACGCGCGGGAGCAGCTTGACAGCTATATGATTCCGACTATTCGGGATATTCCCCGGCAAGTTCATGTGGAAGCGATAGAAAAGCTGCCGGAAGACGATCCTTTTGGACCGCGCGGCGTCGGCGAGATCGGCACGGTCGGTCTTGCTCCGGCCGTCGCGGCCGCGGTAAGGAACGCCTGCGGCAGTTGGATCAGCCGGCTGCCGATTCGGCCGGAGCAATTGATAAGGCCCTATCATGCGGCAAGACGGCAGGGACGGGGAGGGGAACCGATTGATTGAAACGAACTTTCGGCTGTCTTGCGCGATCAACGGCCAATCGATTGAACGACAAGTGCCGCCGGTCCGGCGGCTGCTCGATCTGCTGCGCGACGATCTGGAGCTGACGGGCGCGAAGCCGGGCTGCGAGATCGGGCGCTGCGGCGCCTGCATGGTGCTGGTCGACGGACAGCCGATGAATGCCTGTCTGATGATGGCTTATCAATGCGAGGGGCGCTCCATCGTCACAATCGAGGGTTTGTCCGACATCGGTGTCGGCATCGGTTCGACTACAGACGCAGACGCAGATGCCTCCGCTTCCGCTGTCAGGGCCGCATCGGTCGGGCTGTCCGCTGCGGAGCCTTGTGCAGCCGGGTCTTGGGCTCGGCTCTGCGCCACCGCTGTCTGCGCCGCCGGGCCTCATCCGATTCAGCGGGCGATTGCGGCGGAAGGCGGACTGCAATGCGGCTATTGTACGCCGGGCGTTGTCATTAGTCTGGCCGGCTTGTTTCATCAGACGGCCTCCCCGTCCAGAGAACAGATCGAGGAAGCGCTCAGCGGCAACCTGTGCCGCTGCACGGGGTACGAAGGCATCGTCCGGGCGGCCATGCGGGCGGCCTCCCATCCGGATTCGCCCCCTTGAATGCGCTTTGGCCGATGTCCGCGCCGCCGCATCTGCGGCGGGGGAGGTCGGATTTGCCGAGAGAGGACTCGCCCTCGACTTTCAGGAGAAGCCGCATCTGCAATGCGACCGTCTGAACATCGCTTGCCGCCGGCTGCTCGACAAGCAGCGGATCGGCACAGCGTAAGCCTAACCGGGAGCCGATCGCCGCTTCATTACGATAGGGGAGTGATGCCGTCATGTATATGGACCGCGGATTAATGTACGGCAAGGGCGACGTGTTCGTCTACCGAACCTACGCGACGCCGCTGCGAGGCGTAACGCCGATTCCGGAGTCGGCTTATGAAGGCGACGACAATATCATTTTTGCATGGAAGGTCGAAGCGGCCCTCGGAGGGGAAGCTTTCCGTCCCTCCTTCACCGACGGCGACAACGCGCTGATTGTGGCGACCGATTCGATAAAAAATTTTATACTGCGGCATGCGGCCGACTTCGAGGGCAGCACGATTGAATCGTTTCTGTACGTCATGGCCTCGCGGTTCATGAACCGGTACAGCCATGTCGACGAGGTCGAGCTGGGCGCCGAGCGCGTGCCGTTCGATCCGGCGTCTGTCGGAATGAGCGGCGCTATCGCGGCAAGCCCGCTCGTCTTCCGGCGATCGCGCAACGAGCGAACGACGGCGGCGATTCGAATGAAACGAACACCTTCGGGGCCGCTTATAACGTCGCTTCGGGGCGGGCTTGCCGGCGTGCAGCTTATTAAAGTGAAGGGCAGCTCGTTCGTCGGCTTTATCCGGGACGAATACACGACGCTGCCGGAGACGAGCGATCGTCCGCTGTTTATTTATTTGAATCTTTCGTGGATGTACGGCGATTGCGACGACGCCATAGGCGGCGATATGTCGCGGTATGTCCCTGCCGAGCAAATCGCCGATATTGCTCAGACCGTCTTTCATGAGGCTGCGTCTCCTTCCATTCAGCATCTGCTTCATCTGATTGGTTTGCGAGCTCTGACCCGGTTTCCGCAGCTTGCGGCCATTACGTTCGAATCCAACAACCGGACATGGGAAACGGCCGTCGAGCATGCCGCGTCCGGCGAAGGCGCCGTCTACACGGAGCCTCGGCCGCCGTTCGGGTTCCAGCGCTACACGCTGACAAGGAGCGATGCTGATGAGCATAGGGCAAATAACGACGCACGCATTGGATCTGCAGCGCGCTAAGCCGGCCGAAGGGCTGAAGGTAGAGCTGTGGCGAATTGAAGAGGAAGGCAGACGGCTGTTGTCCTCGGCCGTGCTGAACAAGGATGGCCGAGCGGATGAGCCGCTTCTATGCGGCGAGCATATGCAGCGGGGAGATTACGAGCTTCAATTCCGGGTTGGCGGCTATTACGGCTGCGAAGCCGGAGAGCCGGCCGCCGCGACGCCGTTCGAACGGGTTGCGATCCGTTTTTGCGTAGCGGATAAGAGCCAGCGCTATCATATCCCGCTGTTGATCGCACCGGGCGGCTACAGCGCCTACCGCGGAAGCTGACGGGAGGGGAATAACGGATGAAACCGCTGTTGAGCCTGGAGCGGCAGCTCCATAACCTGCTGGAGTGGCTGGCCCATTACGGCGCGGACCGGGAAGGCGGCGTGACCCGGCTGCTGTATGCGCCGGCATGGATGAAAGCGCAGCATGCGCTGTTCGAACGGATGAAGGATGCCGGGCTTGCTCCTTATTACGACGAAGCGGGCAATCTATTCGGACGGCTGGAGGGCACGGTTCGCCCCGATGAGGTTGTTCTGACCGGCTCGCATATCGATACGGTCCGCTGCGGCGGATTATACGACGGGGCGCTCGGAATTGCCGCCGGTTTAACCGCTTTGCAGAGGCTGCGCGAACGATACGGCACGCCGAAGCGGACGCTGGAGGTGGTGTCGCTGTGCGAAGAGGAGGGAAGCCGGTTTCCGGTGACGTTCTGGGGTTCGGGCAATATAACGGGGCGCTGGAGCATGAGCCGCATTCCCGATGTCACCGACGACGAGGGCGTCAGTCTGGAGGAAGCGATGACGGCGGCCGGCTTCGGACCGGGCACTCATCGCCCTTGCGGACGAAGCGATCTTTGCGCTTATATCGAGCTTCATATCGAGCAGGGTATGGAGCTGGAGCGGCTTGGGCTGCCCGTCGGCATCGTGCAGGGGATCGTCGGGCAAGTGCGCTTGACGTTCGAGGTGTGTGGAGAGACGAACCATGCGGGCACGACCCGCATGGGCTGGCGGCGGGATGCGCTCGCGGGTACGGCCGAGATGATGCTTGCTCTGGAGCGGGAAGCGATGGCGGCAGGCGATCCGTTCGTGGCGACGGTCGGCAAGCTCGAAGCGGTGCCCAACGTCTCCAACGTGATTGCCGGAAGCGTCCTGTTCACGGTCGATCTGCGGCATCCGGACGCATCCGCGCTGGAGTCGCTGTCCCGGCATATTGTCGAGCTGTTCTACGGCATCGCTGCCGCCCGGTCGTTGCGGCTGTCGCATCGGCAGTGGATGCATGCCGAGCCTGTGCCGATGGACAGCCGGCTGCTGGCGGAATCGGCGGCAATCTGCTCGGATAAGGACGTCGGCTGTCATCCGCTGTACAGCGGCGCGGGGCACGACGCACAAATTATGGGCGCGATATGTCCGGCGGCTATGCTATTCGTGCCGAGCCGGGCGGGCATTAGCCATTCGCCGATGGAGCATACGGATGCGGCCGACATGGCGGCCGGCACGGAGGTGCTGATGGAGCTGCTGTATAAGCTGGCCTATGAATCGTAACAGGAAAAGAAGCCTCCCGGCCGTCCCGCAGACAGCCTTGGAAGCTTCTTTTCTATTATATGTGCTGCCACCATATCCCCGCGCATTCCGGCAGACGAACCCAGTTGTTCGTCTCGACGCGGCTTGCCAACTCCTCCGAGAAGAAGAAAGAAGCCATCTGTTTCGCTTCCTCCAGACTGCCGAATTGATAGTCGGCTCGAATCCAGCGGTGGGAGAAGCCGTATCGTTCGACGAGCGCTTCATAATATCCGGTCAGAAAATGCGGCGGGGCCGGCTGCTCCGTCCCTGTTCCCATCGTCTCGAAAATAACGATCGTTCCGCCCGGCCGCAGCACCCTTCTCATCTCGGCGACGATGGCCGCAAGGCTGGCCTCCCAATCGGCGTTCGCGCTGCTTGCCGCATAGCAGATCGTCCAGCCGGCGACGACGAGGTCGGCGCAGCCGTCTTCAAGCGGAAGCGAGCGGTTGTCGGCCGTCTTCGTCGACCAATTGGTCAATCCGGCGCCGGTCAGACGCTGTGCGGTAATGTCCAGCATTGCGGCGGAAGCGTCCAGCGCCGTTACGCGGCCCGCCCGAGGCGCCAATACGGCGGACAATCTTCCCGTCCCGGCGCCGATATCGACGATATCCAGCCCGTCGAACGGCCGTATTGCCTCGATATACGGCGCGAGGGAAGGCTGGCATGCAATCATCCGGTGATAGGCTGCCGCTTCGCTGCTGTAAATGTGATTATGGTCGGGCATTGTGTGAATCCTCCTTCGGTCTATCGACTTGGCTCGTCGCTTCATCATCGTAAATGTTAACGTAACGAGAAGGTCAACACGATTTTTATGAAGCATTGATTTCGCGGAATATTTCGCTAGAATAATACTCAATCGACGATTCGGAAGACGCAAGGGAGGGGAACAAGATGCACCAATATACGCATTTGGGCGTTTACGGCGTACTGAAGAAGGGCGACCGGGTGCTCCTTATCCGGAAGGGCAGAGGGCCGCATACCGGCAAATGGGATTTGCCCGGAGGAACGGTCGAATTCGGCGAGGAGCCTTACGCGACGCTCGTTCGGGAGTTTGAAGAAGAGACGGGCATTAAGCAACTGAAGGGGACGATTCGAACGGCGTTGTCTTATACGCTTGTTCATCCTTTTCAAGGAGAGCTTGAGGAGCTGCATCACATCGGAATTATTTATAACGTGGAGCTGCCCGATGGCCTCGCCGGCATCAAGGAGGATGGCGACGGAGAGGATTCGTTAGGCGCTCAGTGGATCGCGGTGAAGGAGCTGCCGAATTTGCCGGTAACGCCCCTCGTGGAACGGCTGCTTGTGCGGAACGAATGAACGAGGTTGGCTTTCAGAGAGGACGACGCCGGTCGGTTGAGCAAGTAGGCGTATGTCTCGCGTGAAATTAGCGTCTGGCACAGACTGTTATTTGACTCGCTAACGATTCCAGTCCTGATGAAGAGTCTCGCAAGGACTCTTCATTCCCAAGCCAACGTTACTTCCCGGTACATAACGAGCAATTAGGCGGTCTGGCGGAGCACTTATTCGACTGCATAGGCGATTGCGAACGAAATAAGCTCCTCTAAGGGGAACTTATTTCGTTCTTCGCGGCCAATCCGCTGCATGTGCAAAGAAAATATAAAAAACCATCCCGAGGTCACTGCAAGATGACCTCCGAGATGGCTTCTTTAATAGAAATGTCAAACGACATTTACGGTTGCGAATGGCGTCCCGGAAGGGATTCGAACCCCCGACCGACGGCTTAGAAGGCCGTTGCTCTATCCGGCTGAGCTACCGGGACATGAGATTTTTATAATAGCATATCATTAATGAGCGCGCAATGAAAAAATTGGCGTTTTACGAAAAATATATTTATGCCCGGCCGGTCGTTTAAAACGAGGCAAAACCGGATAAAACTGCAATAGTGCAATTAGGATACATAGGAAGAACGGCTTTCGTGTTTTTCATCGCTTGGCATGGTATAATGAACCAAAGTTTGGCGGAGCGTATGTTCGATTCTGCCAATGCAAGGCGGTGCTACCATTACAAATATGAACGAATATCGGGAAGGCAATCGAGATAACGTCTACCTGTTCCCGAATATGCTGGACCATTATCAGATTCAATTGACACGCTTGCTCGAGGCCGAGCAGTATAGCGAAGCGAAGCAACTAATCCGCTTCCTGCTTCAATGCAGGGGCGAGGACGAACGCCATTATGAGGAATGGAGCAATTTGCTCGCATGGCTTGAAATGGCGTTTCCGGAGGAAGCAAGGGCGGAGCTTCCCGGCGACGAGGAAGACGAAGAGGAATTCCGCCGTATTGCGCTTAAGCCGAACGTGCAGGATGAAGCTTACGTGAAGCAGGTGCTTTACATTATTGAGCATCATCCGATGGCCGATCAGCAGATGCTGGCGCTGGAGCGTGCCGTTCATCTGGACGATCCGGCGGTTGACGATGTCATCCGAAGCTGGCTCGAGCGAGGGCCGCAGCATCCCGCGGTGCAGTTCAAAGCGCTGCAATGCTTGCGCAGGCGCGGAGCGACCGGTACGGTAACGCTGACGAGGCTGGACGAGACGGCGACGCTCGACATCGAGATGACGCCGCTGTCGTGGGACGATTTTCCGGCGACCGCCATTGCGGCATTGGAACGCGTCGAGAGCGCCGTCGATTCGTTCGACCCGACGCTGCCTCATTTTGCCCGGGAGCTGTGGAAAGATTTGCTGGAATATTTATACGGTACGCCGGCATTCGAATGGATGCAGGAGGGCAGCGAGCAGAGCATCGACTGCTGGGCCGCGGCGCTTCATGTCATGCTGATGCTGACGGTATACGGCACGGCGGACGACGATGCGATCCGCGATACATACGGGATATCGGAACCGCTCCGTTTTCGTTACGAGCAGGCTTGCAGGTCGCTGCGGCAAGCGGCCGCGTACGGTCAGGTGGGCGGCAGTCCCGAGTCTTGATAAATACCGGGATGTTGTTTATAATAGAATGGTTTATTAAACGTGAGATTTTCGCATTGTATGCGTAATTGTTGGAGGGGACAGCAAACCATGAAAGCAACTTGGGAACAAATAGACACGAATCTCGTTTCGCTGAGCGTAGAGGTTGAAGCAGAACAGGTTACGGAAGCGCTCGATAAAGCATTCAAGAAGGTCGTACAGCAAGTTAACGTTCCGGGCTTCCGCAAAGGCAAAGTGCCTCGCGCGATGTTCGAGAAGCGTTTCGGCGTCGAATCGCTCTATCAAGACGCGATCGACATCATTCTTCCGGAAGTGTACACGGCTGCCGTGAACGAGACGGGCATTCTTCCTGTTGACCGTCCGGAGATCGACGTACAGCAATTCGCCAAAGGCGAAACGTTCAAATTTACGGCGAAAGTAACGGTTAAACCGGAAGTGAAGCTCGGCGACTACAAAGGTCTCGAAATTCCGGCTGCCGAAGCGAATGTAACGGAAGCGGAAGTAAGCGAAGAACTCGAGCGTCTGCAACAGCGCCATGCCGAGCTGAGCGTAATCGACGAAGGCACGGTAGAGGACGGCGATATCGCTGTTATCGACTTCGACGGCTATGTGGACGGCGTAGCGTTCGATGGCGGCAAATCCGAGCGTTATTCGCTCGAAATCGGTTCCGGCTCGTTCATTCCGGGCTTCGAAGAGCAAGTCATCGGCATGGGTACGGGCGACTTCAAGGACGTAGAAGTGACGTTCCCTGAGAGCTACCATGCGGACAACCTGGCTGGCAAAGCGGCCGTGTTCAAAGTGAAGCTGCACGAGATCAAACGCAAAAACTTGCCTGTCCTTGACGACGAGTTCGCCAAAGACGTAAGCGAGTTCGATACGCTTGCCGAATTCAAGCAAGACCTTGAGGGCAAGCTGAAAGAGCGTAAAGCGAAGGAAGCGGAAGGCGCTCGCGAGACGGCAGTCGTCGAGAAAGCGGCCGAAGCGGCTGAAGTCGTTATTCCGGAAGCGATGATTCATACGGAGACGGACTACATGCTGAAAGATTTCGAGAACCGTCTGCGCATGCAGGGCATGAATCTTGAGCTGTACTATCAATTCTCCGGCCAGAACGAAGCGGCGCTGCGCGGCCAAATGAAAGACGACGCGGAGAAACGCGTTCGCAACAACCTTGTGCTCGAAGCGATCGCGAAAGCGGAAGGCATCGAAGTAAGCGAAGAGGACTTGAACGAAGAACTCGAGACGCTGTCGAAGTCGTATAACCGTCCTGCGGCCGAGCTTCGCGACATCTTCTCCCGCAACGGCAATCTCGACAATCTGAAGGAAGACGTGGCGCTTCGCAAAACGATCAAATTCCTTCTCGAAAACAGCAAAGAAGCAGTCAACGCTTAAGAGGCATAGCATATATCGCTTGCTGGACAAGCGGAACAGGAAATAAGGCACGTTCTCGAACGTGCCTTATTTTTCCGCTCGATGCATATACATAATTGTGAACGCCCGTTCACCGCTCATAGGGACGAATCCCTGTACATATTGGCAATTCCGCGTCGTATACTGTAACCGATACGCTTCGCTCTGAAAAATGACATCGGCGCAGCGACGTGATAAAATAAGGGAGTAACCATTCCGCTAAAGAAAGAAGGTTGGTCGCAATGAACTTAGTACCGATCGTAGTCGAACAGACGAATCGTGGAGAGCGTTCTTACGATATCTACTCGCGGCTTTTGAAAGACCGGATCATTTTTCTCGGGAGCGCAATTGACGACGACGTTGCAAACTCGATAATCGCACAACTGCTGTTTCTGGCGGCCGACGACCCAGAAAAGGATATTCACCTCTACATTAACTCCCCGGGCGGTTCGGTAACCGCGGGTATGGGTATATTTGATACGATGCAGTTTATTAAGCCGGACGTATCGACGATTTGCGTCGGTATGGCGGCGAGCATGGGTTCGCTGCTGCTGACGGCCGGCGCCAAGGGCAAGCGCTTCGCGCTTCCGAACAGCGAAGTGATGATCCATCAGCCGCTCGGCGGCGTTCGCGGTCAAGCGTCGGACATTAAGATTCATGCGGACTGGATCATTAAGACGAAGCAGAAGCTGAATCAAATTTATGTGGAACGGACGGGTCAGCCCTACGAGAAGATCGAGCGCGACACCGACCGCGACAACTTCTTGTCGGCCGAAGAAGCCGTTGCTTACGGCTTAATCGACAAGGTGGTTACGTCACTATAGAAAGGGTGATTCGATGTTTAAATTCAACGACGAGAAAGGCCAGTTGAAATGCTCGTTCTGCGGCAAGTCGCAGGAGCAGGTTCGTAAGCTTGTCGCCGGACCCGGCGTTTATATATGCGACGAATGCATTGAGCTGTGCACAGAGATCGTAGAAGAGGAGCTCGGACACGAGGAAGAGCTCGATCTGAAAGACATCCCGAAGCCGAAAGACATTCGCGCTATTCTCGATTCCTACGTCATCGGCCAAGAAAGCGCGAAGAAATCGCTGGCGGTTGCCGTATATAACCATTACAAGCGCATTAACTCGCAGAACAAGCTGGAGGATGTCGAGCTGCAGAAGAGCAACATTCTGCTCGTAGGTCCGACGGGTTCCGGCAAGACGCTGCTGGCGCAGACGATGGCGAAGATTTTGAACGTGCCGTTCGCGATCGCCGATGCGACATCGCTGACGGAAGCCGGCTATGTCGGCGAAGACGTCGAGAATATTTTGCTGAAGCTGATTCAGGCGGCCGATTACGACGTGGAGAAAGCCGAGCGCGGCATTATCTACATCGACGAAATCGATAAAGTGGCGCGCAAGTCGGAGAACCCTTCGATTACGCGCGACGTATCGGGCGAAGGCGTGCAGCAGGCCCTTCTGAAAATATTGGAAGGAACGGTTGCATCCGTGCCTCCTCAGGGCGGACGCAAGCATCCGCATCAAGAATTTATCCAGATCGACACGACGAACATTCTGTTTATCTGCGGCGGCGCATTCGACGGTCTGGAGCAGTTGATTAAACGGAGAATCGGCAAGAAAGTAATCGGCTTCAACGCGGCCGGCGACAGCCAGAAGGAATTGAAGCCGGGCGAGTACTTGTCGATGGTGTTGCCGGAGGACTTGCTCAAGTTCGGTCTTATTCCGGAGTTCGTGGGCCGTCTGCCGGTTATCTCGTCGCTTGAGCCGCTCGACGAAGAGACGCTCGTGCGCATCCTGTCCGAACCGAAGAACGCGCTCGTGAAGCAGTATCAGAAGCTTCTCGAGATGGATAACGTGAAGCTTGAGTTCGAGAAGGGCGCATTGGAAGCGATCGCCCGCGAAGCGATCAAGCGGAATACGGGCGCGCGCGGTCTCCGTGCGATCATCGAAGGCATTATGCTCGAAGTGATGTACGAGGTGCCGTCGCGCGACGATGTGAGCAGTTGCCTCATTACCGAGAAAGTGGTTAATGAGAAGATCATGCCGGAACTGACGACGAAGAAGGGCAAGAAGAAGGAAGAGAGCGCCTAAGTCTAGTCATTGACCGTCAGGCGACATCATAATTACCGTCGGAGCCTCCACCCCGGCGGACTGGCCGCTGAGCCGTCCGTCCGCCGGGTGGACTTTGACGTTCATGGGAGAGAATACCTCATGTATACTCGCAAGGATACGGTACCGGTCAAAGTCGGCCCTCTGACGATTGGCGGCAGCGACGAAGTCATTATTCAAAGTATGTGTACGACCAAGACAGCCGACGTGGAAGCGACCGTGGCCGAGATTTTGCGGCTGGAGGAAGCGGGCTGCCAGATCGTCCGGGTAACCGTCAACAACAAGGAAGCGGCGGAAGCGATCAAGGAAATCAAGAAGCGGATTCATATTCCGCTCGTCGCGGACATTCATTTCGACTACCGTCTGGCGCTGCTTGCCATCGAGAACGGCATCGATAAAGTTCGGATCAATCCGGGCAACATCGGCCGTCGCGAGAAGGTCGAAGCGGTCGTGAAGGCGTGCAAGGAGAACGGTATACCGATCCGAATCGGCGTTAACGCCGGCTCGCTGGAGAACCATCTGCTCGAGAAATACGGCTACCCGACGCCGGAGGCGATGGTCGAAAGCGCCTTGTTCCACATCGGCATTCTCGAAGAGCTCGATTTCCACGATATTATCGTCTCGCTGAAAGCGTCCGATGTACCGATGGCAATTGCGGCTTACTCGATGGCGGCCGAGAAAATCAAGTATCCGCTTCACCTTGGCATTACCGAGGCGGGGACGCTTCATACCGGCACGATCAAGAGCTCGGCGGGCATCGGCGCGCTGCTGGCGATGGGAATCGGCAACACGGTGCGGATCAGTCTGAGCGCCGATCCGGTCGAGGAAGTGAAGGTGGCGCGCGAGCTGCTGAAGACGTTCGGGCTGATTACGAATGCCGCGACGCTTATTTCTTGCCCGACATGCGGTCGTCTTGACATCGACCTGTTCTCTATCGCGAACGAGGTGGAGGACTATATCTCGAAGATTAAAGTGCCGATTAAGGTGTCGGTGCTCGGTTGCGCCGTCAACGGCCCGGGCGAAGCGCGCGAGGCGGATATCGGCATCGCGGGCGCGCGCGGCGAAGGCATGCTGTTCCGTTACGGCGAGATGATTCGCAAAGTGCCGGAAGCCGACCTGCTGTCCGAGCTGAAGAAAGAAATCGACGAGATCGTTCGCGTCTTCGAGGCAACCGGCGAAATTCCGGGCCGGAAGCAGCATTTGCACGCCAATTAACGACCGGAACGTTCCGAAAGTCGGACTTCCTCTCCGTATATTCGAACACCCGCAGGGAATACTGACAAGTATTAGACCTGCGGGTGTTTTTTGTATTGGCCACCGTGCCAAACATTAAGGAGGGGATTTAGTTATGACGTTAAGTTTTGTGCTGATGCTGATCCAGGTGTTTTTTGCTGTCGTTATCGGCTTATACTTTTGGAATTTGCTGCGCAACCAGAAGACGAACCGTTCCGCCGTCGACCGGGAATCGCGCAAGGAGCTCGACAAGCTCCGCAAGCTGCGTTCGATTTCGTTGACGAAGCCGCTGGCGGAGAAGACGAGGCCGCAGGCGATGCAGGATATCGTCGGGCAAATCGACGGACTGCGCGCGCTGAAGGCGGCGCTGTGCAGCGCCAATCCGCAGCATGTTATCATTTACGGCCCGCCGGGCGTCGGCAAGACGGCTGCGGCGCGGGTCGTGCTGGAGGAAGCGAAAAAAAATCCGGCTTCGCCGTTCTTGTCCGACGCCAAATTTACGGAGATCGACGCTACGACCGCCCGGTTCGACGAGCGGGGCATTGCGGACCCGCTGATCGGCTCGGTGCACGATCCCATCTATCAGGGCGCAGGCGCGATGGGCGTCGCAGGCATCCCGCAGCCGAAGCCGGGTGCCGTCACGAAAGCGCACGGCGGCATTTTGTTTATCGACGAAATTGGGGAATTGCACCCGATTCAGTTGAATAAGCTATTAAAAGTTCTTGAGGACCGGAAAGTATTTTTGGAGAGCGCCTATTACAACTCCGAAGATGCGAACATTCCGATGTACGTGCATGATGTGTTCCAGAACGGGCTGCCGGCCGACTTCCGGCTTGTCGGCGCGACGACGCGCTCGCCGCAGGAGCTTCCGGCGGCGCTCCGTTCCCGTTGCATGGAAGTATATTTCCGTCCGCTGCTGGCGGACGAAATTGCGCAAATCGCAACCAATGCGGTCAAAAAAATCGGCTTCGAGCCTTCGCCTGCCGCGATCGAGGTCGTCAAACGGTACGCGACGAACGGCCGGGAAGCGGTCAACGTCATTCAGCTTGCGGCAGGGCTTGCCTTGTCCGAGAAGCGCAGCGAGATGACGGCGGCGGATATCGAATGGGTCGTCAACAGCAGCCAGATTCCGCCGAGACCGGATCGAAAGGTGCCGGCGGAGCCGCAGATCGGCTTCGTGAACGGTCTGGCCGTCTACGGCCCGAATATGGGCACGCTGCTTGAAATCGAAGTGAGCGCCATCCCGGTTCGCACCGGCAAAGGCACCTATACGATTACCGGCGTCGTCGACGAGGAGGAGCTAGGCGGCGGCTCCCGGACGCTTCGCCGCAAGAGCATGGCGAAGGGCTCGGTCGAGAACGTGCTGACCGTGCTGCGCCGCTACGGCCTTCGCCCGCACGATTACGACCTGCATATCAACTTCCCGGGCGGCACGCCGATCGACGGTCCGTCTGCCGGCATTGCGATGGTGACGGCGATCGCATCGGCCATTAAAGGCGAGCCGGTCAGCAACAAGCTGGCGATGACCGGCGAAGTCGGCATCCACGGCAACGTCAAGCCGGTAGGGGGCGTGCTGGCGAAGGTGGAGGCCGCTTTCCAGGCCGGCGCCGAGCATGTCATTATTCCGCGCGAGAACTGGCAGGCTATATTCGAAGGGCTGGAGGGCGTCAAAATTACGCCGGTCGATCGGGTGGAAGAGGTGTTTGCGCTCGTATTTCCGCAGTCGGAAGAGAAATTTCAGTCCCTCGACGCGGCCGCTTCGCAGGAGCGCTACATAACGCCGACGGTGCCCTATTTGCAGGCGGATTCGGCAGAGTGATAAAATGGTATAGACAACACAAATGGAGGTGCTGGTATGGGGCCGGGTAAATCGAAAGGACGCAGGCTGCCCCTGCTTCCGCTTAGGGGGCTGCTCGTATATCCCAGCATGGTTCTCCACCTCGACGTGGGAAGGGAAAAGTCGGTCAGGGCGCTGGAGAGGGCAATGGTCGAAGACCATATGATTCTGCTCTGCTCGCAGTCGGAAGTGAACATCGAGGAGCCGACGCAGGAAGATATATATCGGATCGGTACGATCGCGCGCGTCCGCCAGATGCTGAAGCTGCCGAACGGGACGATTCGCGTGCTTGTGGAGGGCGTCGTTCGCGCGGAGGTTATCGACTATTTGCCGAACGACGATTATTACGAGGTTATGATTCGGGAGCTGCCGGAGCAGGAGACGGACGATTCCGAGACGGACGCGCTTATGCGAACGGTGCTCACCCAGTTCGAAAATTATATCAATCTGTCCAAGAAAGTGACGCCGGAGACGCTTGCCGCCGTCTCGGACATCGACGAGCCGGGACGTCTGGCGGACGTTGTTACGAGTCATTTGTCGCTGAAGATCCGCGACAAGCAGGATATTCTCGAAACAGTTGACGTTCGCGCCCGGCTGGAGAAGCTGCTGGACATTTTGCATAACGAGCGCGAAGTGCTGGAGCTGGAACGGAAAATTAACCAGCGCGTCAAGAAGCAGATGGAGAAGACGCAGAAGGAATATTATCTTCGCGAGCAAATGAAGGCGATTCAGAAAGAGCTTGGCGATAAAGAAGGGCGTGCCGGCGAAGTCGAGGAGCTGCGCGCCCAGCTCGCCGAAGCGGGATTGCCGGACAAGGTGAAGGAGAAGGTCGAGAAGGAAATCGACCGGCTCGAGAAGATGCCGTCGACCTCCGCGGAGGGCGGCGTCATCCGCAATTATATCGATTGGTTGTTAGGATTGCCTTGGAGCAAAGGGAAGGAAGAAGGAATCGAGCTCGATCTGGAAAAGGCGGAGGCGATTCTGAACGAAGATCATTACGGACTGGATAAGCCGAAGGAACGGGTGCTCGAATATTTGGCCGTTCAGAAGCTCGTTCAGAAGCTGAAGGGGCCGATTCTATGCCTCGTCGGACCTCCCGGCGTCGGCAAGACGTCGATTGCCCGCTCGATCGCGAAATCGCTGGACCGCAAGTTCGTGCGGATCTCGCTTGGCGGCGTCCGCGACGAAGCGGAAATTCGCGGCCATCGCCGCACCTACGTCGGAGCTATGCCGGGACGGATTATTCAAGGCATGAAGACGGCTGGAACGATGAATCCGGTATTTCTGCTCGACGAGATCGATAAGATGGCGATGGATTTCCGGGGAGACCCGGCGTCCGCTTTGCTTGAAGTGCTCGATCCGGAGCAGAATTCGACATTCAGCGACCATTTCATCGAAGTACCGTACGATCTGTCGAACGTGATGTTCGTGACGACGGCCAACGGGCTGCACAACGTACCCCGTCCGCTGCTGGACCGGATGGAGGTGCTCTACATTCCCGGCTATACCGAGCTGGAGAAGCTGCAAATCGCAGAGCGGTATTTGCTGCCGAAGCAGAAGCGGGAGCACGGTCTGGAGGAAGGGCAGCTAACGATTGAGGATGAGACACTGCGGACGGTCATTCGGGAATATACGCGGGAATCCGGCGTTCGGAATCTGGAGCAGCAGCTTGCGGCGCTGTGCCGCAAGGCGGCGAAGCAGATCGTATCGTCGGCCGATCAGGAAGGACCGATCGTCGTCGACGCCGGGAAGCTGAAGGATTGGCTCGGACCGTCGAAGTTCCGGTACGGGCTCGCGGAGCAGGAAGATCAGATCGGCGCCGTGACAGGACTGGCCTGGACGGAAGTCGGCGGCGATACGCTCGTCATCGAGGTGACCGTTATGCCGGGCAGCGGCAAGCTGACGCTGACGGGCAAGCTCGGCGACGTCATGAAGGAGTCGGCGCAGGCGGCGTTCAGCTACACGCGGACGCGAGCGGAGGAGCTCCATATCGATCCGCAGTTCCATGACAAGAACGACATTCATATTCATATCCCGGAAGGCGCCATTCCGAAGGACGGCCCTTCGGCGGGCATTACGATGGCAACGGCGCTTATTAGCGCGTTGACGAACCGTCCGGTGTCGCGCGAGGTCGCGATGACCGGCGAGATTACGCTTCGCGGCCGCGTGCTGCCGATCGGCGGCTTGAAGGAGAAGTCGCTCGCGGCGCATCGGGCCGGCATTCGCAAGGTGCTGCTGCCGAAGGACAACGAGCGCGACCTGGTCGACGTTCCGGACAGTATCCGCGCCGAGATGACGTTCGTGCCGGTCGGCCATATGGATGAAGTGCTGGAGCACGCGCTGCTGCCGGCAGGGCCTGACCTTAAGAAGGCCGAATCCGAAGCGCAACAACAGAAAGCAGGGACAACCGTTACATGAAAATCACATCAGCAGAGTTTATAATCAGCGCCGTACGACCGGACCAATATCCGACCGACGCCTTGCCGGAGATCGCTCTGGCAGGGCGTTCCAATGTCGGCAAGTCGTCGCTCATCAATCGAATGATCATGCGTAAAAATTTGGCCCGCACCAGCTCGCAGCCGGGCAAGACGCAGCAGTTGAATTATTATCGCATCAACGAGCAGGTCTATTTTGTCGACTTTCCCGGATACGGCTATGCGCGCGTGTCCAAGACCGAGCGGGAAGCTTGGGGACGGATGATCGAGACCTATTTGCAGGGACGGGACGAGTTGAAGCTTGTGCTGCTCATCATCGATATTCGGCATGAGCCTTCCAAGGACGACTGTCTCATGTACGACTGGCTCAAGCATTTCGAGATTCCGACCTGTATCGTCGTGACGAAGGCGGACAAAATTCCGAAAAGCCGTTGGGACAAGCATATCAAGATCGTGAAGGAAACGCTTCAAGCCGATCCGCGCGACGCCGTCATCCGATATTCCTCCGAAACGGGAGAAGGGCGCGAGCAATTGTGGGCGCATATTATGCAAACGATCGGCGATTGACGTAGCAAGGCAAAGAACTTTCGAGCAAAAACAAAGGATATTGGAAATATAGCCGAACTCTTCACGAAATCGGGCCGATTTTTCAGAAATATGCTTGAAAATCGCGGACGCGGAGCAGGAATAAACATTCGGGATGACGTATAATAAACTTAAGGCAGAGAGTCAAAGGCGTGCAAGCTTAAAGAATTGAGGAGATTTTTATGGCTCAGCGGTTAGCCACTCAGTATGTAAAAGCCAATCTGCAGTTGTCGGTTGAGGAAATGTCTCGCTTTGTCCGATTTTTCGAGGACCAGCAAATTCGCTACGGCGTAAAGGTGCTTGAGAACGGAAATCAAGAGGTTGTTCTCGAAGACTTGGCAGGGAGGGAAGAAATCCGCCTAGTGTTTGAACGTCATCAAGACGTGTACGTATGTGAGCTTTCTTGCCGAATCGTTCATCCTGGATTAACGAATGCGATGCGCAAAGCGGTAGCCGCTTTCCGTGGAGATGCGATCGTCAATCGAATCTACAGCAATTATACGATGATTTATCATTACGATAAGGGGCAAGTCCGCCGGATTGTGGAAAGAGCGGGCGACTGCGATCGGATCGTGTTCGAGCATAAAGACACGCTCGGACAGTTGGAGCGCCAGTTCCGGACGACGATCGTAGAGCGCGAGATCGAGATGGTGCTCGGCACCATCAACGAGCTGCTCGACCTGCGCAATCAGACGGCAGACCGAGGCCAGATCCAGGACATCGACGAGCGTCTTCGCCAAGCAACGCATCAGCTATTCGTGCTGGAAGCGTAAAGAAGATAGCGGGCATGACCTGAAAGGCCGCACGAATCGTGCGGCTTTTTCTATTTGTCCGGAGTCGGCAAATGCGACGGCACCCCATTTATCATGCCGTGCACAATGTCCGTAAAGTTTTCATACGTTGTATACGGAATTGTTTGAGCGATGCAAACTTTGGGGATCGAATCAAGCAGCCCAAAAAAAACTGTTGCATTTCAGTGCGATAGATGTTATTTTTAGTTTCGTTGAACAAAATAGGAACCAGGATTCACTCAGGACATAGTAATGTTGCGAGAGATTATTCCCTCGAGAAGTGAATGACGTAGGTCCTAGCGGATGAAATTTTTTTAAACATTTTATTCCTAGGAAGGGGGAACCGGAAGATGGAATACTCAACTTTCGGAAGACACGTTGCTGTCGATACTTGGGGTGTAGATTTTAACCTGCTGAACAATGCAGAGGCTTTGCAAGCTCAAATGGTGGAGGCCGCCGAAGCATGCGGTGCTACTGTACTTTCGGTTCAAGCTAAGCAATTTGATCCTCAAGGAGCGACGGTGCTCGTACTCCTGTCGGAAAGCCATCTCTCGATCCACACGTATCCGGAGAAAGGCTTTGCGGCGCTCGACTGTTACACCTGCGGTGAAACCGTGGATCCGCAGCTAGCAATTGATTACATGCTTGCCGTATTGAAGCCAAAAACTTCGTACGCGAAGAAGCTCGTACGCGGCATGGGTGAACTGCAAGTTGTTGAACCTGTAATGCAACAAGCGGAGCTCGTATAATTACGAAGCAATGCCGAGTCGGAATGAATATGCGCATTGCCTAGCATAGAAGAAATGGTCATGGACAAATCCATGACCATTTCTTTTTTGGAGCGAATAAGGGAAGTTTTGTCTGACTACACTAGGGACAGGCGTTTGATTCAAACATTATTCATAAATGAAGGCGTCAGCCCGCGCTGGTCTATGCTATAATGTTCGTGACCATGAGGGCACATACTCGATCTGAAGGAGGCAGGGACGCATGCACATCATCGTAGTGGGCTTGAATTACCGTACGGCGCCTGTCGAGGTAAGGGAACGTTTCACGTTCTCCGAACACGACTTGCCGGCTGCATTGCGGCAATTGAAGCAAACCAAGAGCATCCTCGAAGGCGTCATCGTCGCAACCTGCAACCGGACGGAAATGTACGCGGTCGTGGACAGGCATCATCTGTGCGGACATTATATTCGCAGCTTTATGGAGCAATGGTTCAAGCTGCCGAGGCAGCAGTTCACGAATCATCTATATATGTATGAAGACGATCAGGCGATCGAGCATTTGTTCCGCGTTACGAGCGGCCTGGATTCAATGGTGATCGGCGAGACGCAAATTCTTGGACAAGTCCGGGAAGCGTTTCTGTTCGCCCAGAAGGAGAAGGCGACGGGAACGCTGTTCAATACGCTGTTCAAGCAAGCGGTGACGCTGGCCAAGCGCGCGCATTCCGAGACGTCGATCGGCGAAGCGGCCGTATCGGTCAGCTATGCGGCGGTGGAGCTGGGCAAGCGGATTTTCGGCAATTTCGGCAAGAAGACGGTTATGATTATCGGCGCAGGCAAAATGAGCGAGCTTACCGGCAAGCATTTGGCCGCGAACGGTGCGGACCGCGTCATTGTGGCGAATCGAACGCTTGAGCGGGCCGACGAATTGGCGGGTAAGCTGGGCGGGGCGCCTTGCACGATGGACGAGGCGATCAACCGCCTGCACGAAGCCGATATCGTTATCAGCTCGACCGGCGCGAACGGCTTCGTGCTAAGGCGCGAGCAGGTGGCCGCCGCGATGCAGCGGCGCAGGTCGCGGCCATTGTTTATGATCGATATTGCGGTGCCGCGCGATCTGGATCCGGCAATCGCGGCGGTCGACAACGTATTTCTATATGACATTGACGATCTTGAAGGGATTGTCGAGAGCAACCTTGAGCAGCGCCGCAAGGAGTCGGCGAAGATCGAAGCGATGATTGCGCTGGAGCTGGATGCGTTCCGCAACTGGTACAAGACGCTTGGCGTCGTGCCGCTTATTCGCGCCCTCCAGACGAAAGCGGAGACGATTCACGAGGAAACGATGGACAGCATGATGAAGAAGCTGCCGGACCTCGGCGAGCGCGAGCTGAAAGTGATTCGCAAGCTGACCAAGAGCATCGTCAATCAAATGATGAGCGATCCGATTATGCGTATTAAAGAAATGGCTGGCGAGAAGCATGCCGGAGAAGCGATGGACCTGTTCGTCAAGCTGTTTGCGCTGGAGCAATCGCTTGAGGACGGCGCGGAGCAAGCAACAACGGCCGCGAAGCCTCCAATGTCCGCTCAACCGCAAGCTGCGGCCGATTCTGCTCCGGTTCATGTGCCGGCCGGCGTTGCAGCGGCAACGCCATAAGGAGCCGCCGCAAGCTTGCGGCGGTTTTTTGCTGTTTGTTGTGGTGACGGAGGATGGGGGCGTTTTATGATAACATCGAATTGGTTTTATGATGCCATGCTGTACGTTTATGCCCTGAGCCTTCTGTTTTATTTCTCCGACTTCGTCGATGCGAACCGGAGCGCCAAACGGATTGGAGCAGGGCTGCTTGTATTTGTATGGTCGCTGCAATCGGGCTATCTCGTGTATCGGCTTATGTCTCATCTGGACGTGACCTATATTTCGGGGTTCGAATATTGGTTTGCTTTTTCATGGCTGCTCGTTACGACCTCGCTCGTTATCAGTCGATTTTTTCGGATCGAATATATTGTGTTTATCGTCAATCTGGTCGGCTTCGCGGTGCTGACCGCATTGCTGCTCGTCAATCCGGGGCCGGCGCAGGCGTTGCAGCCTTACGAGGCGGCCAGAGACCTGCTGATCGTGCATGTCAGCCTGATGACCTGCTCGTTCGCGGCGTTGACGATCTCGGCTATATTCGCGGGAATGTACTTGTTTCTGCATCGCAAGCTGAAAAAGAAACGGTGGACGAGCCCGGTCCGCAGACTGCCGAGTCTGGAATTGATCGATCTGTATTCCTTCCGGCTCATTTCGGCCGGCGCGCCGCTGCTGGCGATGTCGTTGTCCGTCGCGATCGTCTCGATCGTGGTGGAAGCGCGCTGGAGCTATCTGTACGATTGGAAAGTCGTGTTCTCGCTTATTGCGCTTGTGCTGTACGGCGTCTATTTATTGCGGAGAAAGCTGCTGGGCCAGGTCGGCTACGAGGCGGCCAAGCTTAATCTGCTGTCGTTCGGCGTTCTTATTCTGAATGTGCTGCTTAATCCGATTTCGAACTTTCATTAAGCGGCTGCCAAGGAGACGGTTGCGATGAAGGGCAACGAAAGCGGATGGTATCCGGTCATGCTTCGGCTGACGGGCAAGCGATGCGTCGTCGTCGGCGGCGGGCCGGTCGCGGAGCGCAAAGTATGCTCGCTGCTGGATGCGGGCGCGGACGGAATCGTCGTCATTAGCGATCGGCTGACGGAGCGGCTCGCGGAATGGGAGACGCAAGGGCGCATCCGAGCCGAGCATCGCCCGTACCGCGAGGGCGATATCCAAGCTGCCGCGCTCGTCATTGCCGCTACGAACGATTCCGAGTTGAATGCGCACATTGTGGCTCAGGCCGAGCGGCTTCGCATTTGGGTCAATACGGCGGATGACGGTCCTTCCGGTGATTTCGTAACGCCTGCCGTCGTACGAAGAGGCGACTTGATCGTCGCTCTGACGACGGGAGGGGCGAGTCCTGCGCTGGCTGCCCGGTTGAAGAAGGAACTGGAGCGGCTGCTTGGGGAAGACTATGAGCCGCGACTGCGCGCGCTGCGGCTGCTGCGCGAACGATTGCTGGGGCGAGAGGCGGCGGCAGGCGGCGGGATTGGCGTTGCAGAGTACGATGCGGCCAAGCGCCGGCTGATCTTGCGCGCCGCTGCCGAGGACGAGGACGGCTGGCGGGCTGTCGCGGCGCTGCTGCCGGCGCAATCCGGCAGATCCGGCATGGCGGGCGAAGCGGATGTTGTTGCTTTACATAATACGATAGAGCTGCACGACAGCCTCGATCAGTGGATCGAGCGGCTGAGCGGGCAGCATGCATAGGAGGAATAGCCGATGGCAGCAACGAACCGTACGGCGGATGGCAATCGAATTATACGAGTTGGAACGAGACAAAGCGCTCTTGCGCTGACGCAGACCGGCCAAGTGATCGACCAGTTGAAGCAGCTTAGCGACCGGCACGGACTTGGCTATGCGTTCGAGACGGTCAAGATCGTGACGAAGGGCGACCGCATTCTGGACGTGACGCTGTCGAAGGTCGGCGGCAAGGGATTGTTCGTAAAGGAGATCGAGCAGGCGCTGTTGGACGGCGAGATCGATATGGCCGTTCACAGTATGAAAGATATGCCGTCCGAGCTTCCGGAAGGCCTGATGAACGGCTCGGTACCGAAGCGGGTAGACCCGCGCGATGCGATGATTACGTCGACCGGCGGCGGACTGGATTCGCTTCCGGCCGGCGCGAAGGTCGGCACGAGCAGCCTGCGCCGCGCTTGCCAGCTTAAGCATCGCAGACCGGATCTTGAGCTGGTGTCGATTCGCGGGAATATCGACTCCCGTCTGCGCAAGCTGGAGACGGAAGGCTTCGACGCCATTGTGCTGGCGGCGGCAGGCTTGTCGAGAATGGGCTGGGAAGCGCGCATGACGGAGCCGCTTCCGGTCGATCTGTGCGTACCGGCCGTTGGGCAAGGCGCGCTCGGTATTGAATGCCGGGAGTCGGATGCGGAAGTCCGCGAGCTGCTGGCGCTGTTGAACGATCCGGTCAGCGAGCTGGCAGTGCGGGCGGAGCGCAGCTTTCTCGGCGCGTTGAACGGCGGCTGCCAGATACCGATCGGCGGGCATGCGGTCGTGACGCTGCCCCAAGGAGCGGAGGAAGGCTCGATCGAAGGCGCGGTCATCGAGCTGGTCGGCATTGTCGGCTCGCCGGACGGCGATATTTTATTGAAGGAAATCGGCAGAGGAACCGATCCGGAAGCGCTCGGGCAAGACGTTGCGGCAGCGCTTCGGGCGAGCGGGGCAGAGGATATTTTGGCTCAAGTTAGGGGTTGAGACTGAATGCTGGGGAAAGTATATTTGGTCGGTGCGGGACCGGGCGACCCGAAGCTGATTACGGTACGCGGGTTGGAATGCTTGCAACGGGCCGATGTCGTCGTCTACGACAGGCTGGCAAGTCCTCGCCTGCTGACGCATGCAAGGCCGGATGCGGAGCGCGTATACGTCGGCAAGCTGCCCGACCGCCATACGATGAAGCAGGAGGAGATCAATCAACTGCTCGTCGATCTGGCGCTGCAAGGAAAAGTCGTTACCCGTCTCAAAGGCGGCGATCCGACAATATTCGGACGCGTCGGCGAGGAGGCGGAACTGCTGGTGCAGAACGGCATCGAGTTCGAGATCGTACCCGGCATTACGTCTGCGATTGCGGTTCCGGCCTATGCGGGCATTCCCGTCACGCATCGCGATCTGGCCTCCTCGCTGTCGATCGTAACCGGACACGAAAGTCCGGAGAAGCTCGACTATTCGATTCATTGGGATAAAGTCACGAATGCGACGGGCACGCTTATTTTTCTTATGGGCGTTGCCAAAATCGGCTACATCAGCGAGCAGCTTATGCTGCACGGCAAAGCGCCGTCGACGCCTGTCGCGCTCGTCCGCTGGGGAACGCGCGTCGAGCAGGAGACGCTTGTCGGCACGCTGGAGAACATAGCGGACAAAGTAGCGGCCGCGAACTTTCAGCCTCCGGCCGTTATCGTGGTAGGCGATGTCGTTCAACAGCGCGAGACGCTCCGGTGGTTCGAGAAGAAGCCGCTGTTCGGCACCCGCGTCCTCGTGACGCGCGCTCGCGCGCAAGCGAGCGATCTGGTGCGGTTAATCGAGGATCTGGGCGGCGAGCCTTGCGAGTATCCGGTGATCGAGACGAGAGACGTGTCGAAGCCGGAGCAGACGGCTGCGATTGAGCGGTCGTTCGGCGAAGCGGAGACGTTCGATTGGCTCGTCTTCACAAGCGTGAACGGCGTCGAAGCGTTCGTTCGCTGGCTGCGCCGCACCGGCGTCGACATTCGCCGCTTCTCGAAGGCGCGGATTGCCGCAGTCGGTCCGAAGACGGCCGAGGCGCTGCTTGCGCGCGGACTTGCGGTGGAGGAGCTGCCCGCGCAGTTCCGGCAGGAAGGATTGCTGGAACGGCTGGACGGCGAGCTCCTCCCAGGTCAGCGGGCGCTGCTTGTAAGAGGCGATCTGGCGCGTGAAGTGCTGCCGCGCGAGCTGCGCAGCCGCGGCGTGGACGCGGTGGAGCTGGACGTGTACGAGACAGTGCTGGCGGAGCATCAGGACGAGCTGGCGCTGGAGCTGCTGCGGGAGGGCTCGGTTCATGTCGTAACGTTCACCAGCTCGTCGACGGTGACGAACTTGCTCGAATTGCTGCGGCGCAGCGGAATCGAGCAGCCGGAGCAATTGCTTGCCCGGACGCAGATCGCCAGCATCGGGCCGATTACGACGGCAACCGCGCAAGAGGCGGGCCTTGCCGTATCGATCGAGCCGGAAGAAGCGACGATCGAGGCGCTCGTTGCCGCTATCGTTGCGAACAGGCTGGCGCAACGGTCGGAACGGAAGGCTGACGCATAACGAGTTGAACGGTGGAATTGCCGCCATTATATATTTTTCGAAATAAACGCCAACTACAGGAGGATGACGAGCATGAGCTTCCCAACGGTAAGACATCGCCGCCTTCGCGCTTCAGCCGCTCTGCGGGGCATGGTGCGCGAGACGGTGCTGACGGTGAACGATTTTATATATCCGCTCTATGTCGTGCACGGAACGAACATTAAAGAGGAAATCCGTTCGATGCCCGACGTCTATCATTTCTCGCTGGATCTGCTTGAGCAGGAAATCCGCGAAATCGTGGCGCTCGGCATCCCGTCGATCATTCTGTTCGGCATTCCGTCGAGCAAGGATGCGATCGGCTCGTCCGCCTACGACGCGAACGGCATCGTGCAGCAGGCAACGCGTCTCATCAAGCAGTGGGCGCCGGAGCTTGTCGTCGTCGCCGATACATGCCTGTGCCAGTTCACGGACCACGGCCATTGCGGCATCGTCCATCGGCACGAGGCGACCGGCGCCGCCGAGGTCGACAACGACGAGTCGCTCAAGCTGCTCGTGAAGACGGCCGTATCGCAAGCGGAAGCGGGAGCGGACATTATTGCGCCGTCCAATATGATGGACGGATTCGTCTCGGCGATTCGCGAAGGCTTGGATGCCGCCGGTTATACGAATGTGCCGATCATGTCCTATTCGGTCAAATACGCCTCCGCTTATTACGGTCCGTTCCGTGAAGCAGCCCATTCGGCGCCGCAGTTCGGTGACCGCAAGACGTACCAGATGGACCCGGCGAATGCGCGCGAGGCGCTTCGCGAAGCGGAGTCGGACGTGCTGGAAGGCGCGGACTTCCTGATGGTGAAGCCTGCGCTTTCGTATCTCGATATCATTCGGACATTGAAGGATCAATTCGATCTGCCGCTTGTCGCTTACAACGTCAGCGGCGAGTATGCGATGGTGAAGGCGGCGGCCGCCAACGGCTGGATCGACGAGCGCCTCATTACGCTCGAGACGCTGACCGGCATGAAGCGTGCGGGAGCGGACCTCATCATCACGTATCATGCGAAGGATGTCGCCCGCTGGCTGCAAGACTAGCGAACACACAGGATTGAAGGAGACGGTTACGATGAGCGAAACGATAGATCCGAGCCGCCAGCGCCGCGACGAGCGGTCGAAGGCCGCATTCGAGATAGCGAAGCAATATATTCCGGGGGGCGTGAACAGTCCGGTTCGCGCTTTCAAATCGGTCGGCTTGACGCCGGTATACATGGAACGGGGAAGCGGCTCGCGCGTTTACGATATCGACGGCAACAGCTATATCGATTACGTCGCTTCGTGGGGACCGCTCATTATGGGCCATGCTCATCCCGAGGTTGTCGAAGCGATCAAGCGGACGGCGGAGAAAGGGACGAGCTTCGGCGCGCCGACCGAGCTGGAGACGCTGATGGCGCAGCTCGTCTGCGAGCGCGTCCCTTCGGCGGATATCGTGCGCATGGTGAATTCCGGCACGGAGGCGACGATGAGCGCGCTGCGTCTCGCGCGGGGTTACACGAAGCGCAGCAAAATATTGAAGTTCGAAGGCTCGTACCACGGCCATGCGGACAGTCTGCTGATTAAGGCGGGCTCCGGCGTGGCGACGCTTGGACTCCCGGACAGCCCGGGCGTGCCGGAAAGCATCGCTTCGCACACGATTACGGTGCCTTATAACGATATCGAGTCGGTCAAGCTCGCGTTCGAGAAGTTCGGCGAGCAGATCGCCTGTGTGATCGTCGAGCCGGTCGCCGGCAATATGGGCGTCGTGCCGCCGCTGCCGGGCTTCCTGCAAGGGCTGCGCGACGTAACGACGCAATACGGCAGCCTGCTTATTTTCGACGAGGTAATGACCGGCTTCCGCGTTAACTATCATTGCGCGCAAGGATTGTTCGGCATTACGCCGGATTTGACCTGCCTCGGCAAAGTGATCGGCGGCGGCCTGCCGGTCGGCGCTTATGCGGGCAGACGCGATCTGATGGAGCAGATGGCGCCGGCCGGGCCGATCTACCAGGCGGGCACGCTGTCGGGCAATCCGCTTGCGATGGCGGCGGGCTATACGACGCTGAAGCTGATGACGCCGGAAAGGTACGAGCAACTGGAGCGGCTGTCGACCCGGCTGCAGCTCGGCTTCGAGGCCAACGCGGCGAAGCGCGGCATTGCTTGCACGATCAACCGTGTCGGGTCGATGGTATGCCCGTTCTTCACGGATACGCATGTCATCAACTTCGAGACGGCCAAGACGTCGAATCTGGACCGTTTCCGCACGTATTTCGCCTCGATGCTCGATCTCGGCGTCAGCGTGGCGCCTTCGCAATACGAGGGCATGTTCGTCTCCGGCGTCCATACCGAGGAAGATATCGATCTGACGATTCAGGCGCATGACGTTGCGTTGTCCCGGCTGTAGCCCGCATGAGTGACCAACGCTTCGAATGGCCGGCCGGCGCAAGGAGGGATGGGCGGCGGCTCGTCCTGCTGCGGGAAGGATACGAGGGCGGCGACTGGCCGCAGTCGGGCACGCATCCGCACGCCGTCCGGCAATGGCTGCTGGAGCGGCAATGGTTTCCCGTCAAATGGGTCAATCAGTTGTTCTCCGTAGGCGGCATTCGCATGGAAGAGGACCGGATCGCGCTTGAAGCGTTCCGGGAAGCCGATCTAGCCGCGGATTCGTTGTATCGGATGGCGGCGCTGCCGCCGGTGAAGACGGATCGCGGGGGAGAGGCCGCCGTGCTGTTCGAGGACGATCACGTTCTCGTCATGGATAAACCGGCGGGCATGCCTGTACATCCGTCCCGTCAGGGCGAGCGCGGCACGCTCGACGAAGCGGCGGCGCGTCATCTGCTGCTGCGAGGCGATCCGCTGCCGGTGCGGCATATCCATCGGCTCGATAACGAGACGTCGGGGCCGGTGCTGTACAGTAAAAACGATCTCGCCCAGCTCCGTCTGGACGAGGCGATGCGGTTGAAGGAGATCGAGCGCATCTACGTCGCTTTCGTACAGGGGACGGTCCGGCGCCGCATCGGAACGGTCGACGCGCCGATCGGGCGGGACCGCCGTCACGCATCGCGACGCCGCGTGGCGACGGGAGGCGATTCGGCCCGGACCCATTACGAGGTGCTGGAGCAATACCGCGACGCCGCTCTCGTCAGGCTTCGGCTGGAGACGGGACGGACTCATCAAATACGAGTGCATATGAGTCATATCGGACATCCGCTGATCGGCGACTCGCTCTATGAAGGCGGGACGAAATGGCTGGCGCATCAAGCGCTGCATGGCGAGCGGCTGCTGTTCGCGCATCCGCTTCATGGCGGGACGGTCGAGGTCGCCTCGCCTTGCCCGGCGTGGTTCGAGCGGCTGCGAAGCATGGCGGAGACAGCCGCGCTGTAAGTTTCATAGAGGGGGAGCAAGCCGTGTCGGAGACGGCAGTTGCTGCCCCTCTTTCATTTTATCGAACATGATGCAGCCGTACGCCGGGCCTCCCCGCGAATTTCATAGTCATGCTCTATCCTGCCCCGCCATATGATAGGTATTGAATGATACGATAGCCCAAGCTTGCATGGCGGAAGGGAGGACTGGAGCGTGCCGGATCAACCGAACGGATTGCGCTTTGATGTGTATGAACGGGTCCATTTGCCGGACGACGTCGCGGCGATTGAGGAGCTGGAGGAAATTGAGCTCGTTCCTCGGATTCAAGTCGTTCAGCAGGGAGAGCAGGCGCTGTTGAAGGGGCAATTGCTGCTGTCGGGGATATACCGTTCGCAGTATGACTTGCAGCAGCCGCAAAATTTGGAGCATTGGATTCCGGTCGAAATTACGCTGCCGATGAATCGGGTGCACAGTCTGGACGATATTGCGGTTGAAATCGATCATTTCGATGTCGATCTCTTATCGTCCCGCACGCTTAATATTACCGGTATTTTATCGCTTCATGGCATCCAGGCGGAGCAGCAGGAGGCGGCGGACAGCTTGTGGCAGGAGGAGCCGATTACGGTCGTGCATCGGCGGGAGCCAGCGCAGCCGGCGGAGCCGCAACTGCAGCGGACATACGGGGAATTTCCCGAGACGGCGCGGCAGGACGAGTACGGACAGGCTCAGTATGCGGCGGAGGAAGCGCCCCCGAATCCGGAGCTGCAGCACCGACAAGCGGACGTCCCGCCTCCTTGGGGACAGCCGTTCCAATATCAACCGCCTCGCGAGGAACCGGTTCAGCCCTATCCGTTCGCGTTCGAATCGGGGCAAGCGGAGCTGCAGCAGCAGGCCCCGATATGGAACAGCGCGGGTCAGCCTATCCGAAGCGATACCGAATTCCCTCTTCAGGAGCGCGAGCCGTATACGCCGCTTATCAATTGGTCGGCATTTGCCTCTCAGCAGCCGATCGAGCAGCCCTCCGAGCCGACCGATTCGGCTGCCGTTCAAGGACGGGCGGAGGAGCAGCAGAGCGAGCTTGCCGAGGAAGCGTTCCAGCAGGACAGCGCAGCTAATTCCGTTGACGAAGAGCGCGGCTTGTCCGGGCAATTCGGCGACATCTCGCCGCCTTTCCGCGCGGAAGCACAGGACGCGCGGGAAGAAGAGGACGAGGACGAATCGTTCGGTGCGGCGTCCGCGTTCGCTTCTTCGCAGCCGGCCGGCGAGCAGCCTTCCGAGCCGAATCAGCCGTCGCCCGCCGCCGCTTCTTCGAACGCGTCTTCGTTCATCCAGCCGCCCGCCGTCGCTTCCGCCGAGCCGAGACAGCAGCAGGATGGAGAGGCGGAGCGCAAAGAGCTGCGCGTCGCATTCGGCCGCAAACGTCCGGAGGAATCGGACCCGGAGCGCGAGGCTGTCGGCTTTCGCACGCTGCTTGCGTCTTCGCGCAGAGAACAGGAGACGCGCGATGCGGCGGCGGAGTCGGCAGAGGCGCTTGCGCGGGAAAGCTCCCGCGTGACGACGGGCGACGAGATTGAATGGAAGACGCTGTTTCTCGGCAAGCTGTCGGAGGAGCAGGCATTCCGCAAGGTGCGGATGTGCATCGTGCAGCGGGAAGAGACGCTTGACGATATCGCCGCACGGTACGGCAAAAATACGAGAGAGCTGTCGCTGTACAACCGGCTGCAGGATCAATCGTTAATCGAAGGCCAGGTGCTCTACATTCCTTAATGTTTCGCGGACATAGGCTGACATGAACGAAGGCGCTGCCCGGCTCCAGCAGGAGATCGGGCAGCGCCTTTGCCTTTGGCCGCTGCATACATACAGCGCGCCGATTCGCGGAACGGGCTGCATTGCTTCGGGAAGCGCGCTGCGGATGCGGATGCGCACGCATCAAAAAGCCGATCCTTCGCCGCGCGGCAGAAGGATCGACCCGAGTATTAAACCGATTTGATTTGTTTGACGATAGCCATTCGACGTCGTTTCAATTCGTCCATAGCGTTACGAAATTTCTCAAGCTGCGTTTCGTCCGGCGATTGCATGCGCATCGCATCGAACATTTCCAGCATGCGGCGGTTGATGAGGTCGAATTCGGACCAGAGCCGTCGTTTGACCGCTTGGCTCCTCAACGATTCCGCATAGGCGTCCTTCCTTGCCAATGTCGCCTCAATTTCCCGCTGCCATTCGTTGTCGCCGATTTCAATCGCGTAATTGTATAAATCGAGATGATCGTTAACCCATGCTTCCAATTGTTGATTGATCGCGCTGTTCATCATGCATCACCTGATCCATCGTTTTATACCAAGTATTATACTAGGATTTTAAGTGAAAGCAATAGATCGGTGCGGCATTTTCCAAAAAATTTCCGGAGCCGCGCTTGACGCAGCGCTTCGCGAATGGTTAAGACGAAAAAGCGACCACTTTATTGCCCGAACACCGGAGGCAAGACGGTGGCGCTCCAGACGATGGGGCTGCTCCCGTCAAGCCGGAGCCAATCGCGAACGAGCAGCGTCGGCGTCCGACAGCGGGCGGAGGGGGCGAACGGCAGCCGGGCGCGAAGCGCGATCGTCCCGAACGGCGACGGGATGAGGCAAACCGATCGGCATCGGAGACCGGGACGGAGCGCCATTTGATGAACCGGAAATATGTCGAGGGGCTTCAGATTGTGACCGACCCGGAAGCGGGCGAATAGCCGGTATCGTTGACTTGTATCGCCAAGAGCAGTATTATTACCATATACATGATTATTCGATAGGGCATGCCGGTTCGGCAGCCTGAATGTCGGATGACAGATTATATTGGCAACAACGAAGAAAGGGAAGCGCAGCATTCGTGCCTTCAGAGAGCGGAGCCGTTACGCTGAGAGGAGCCGCAGGATTGTCGACGCCGCGTGTCGCCCCGGAGTTGCCCGGATTGAACGCCGCTTGCGAGCAGGCGAGTAGGTCCGGCCGGTTACAGCCGTTATCTGTTCAAGTGCCATGCGGCATACGCCTTTATTGCGTATGTTCGGCATGGAATGAAGGTGGTACCACGGAAGCTAGAACCTTTCGTCCTTTGCGGCGGAAGGTTTTTTTATTTTTTCAGCCTATGGAGGTAGTGAAAACATGTCTGACAATCAATCGACCATCTCGATGCCGACGACATACGATCCGAAAGCAGCAGAGCAAAAGTGGTACGACTACTGGATGCAGGGCCGTTATTTCGAAGCGGGCAAACGCCCCGATGCGCCCAAATATACGATCGTTATTCCCCCTCCGAACGTAACGGGGATGCTTCACATCGGCCATGCGCTCGACTTCACTTTGCAGGACATTATGACGCGCACGAAGCGAATGCAGGGCTACGACTCGCTCTGGCTGCCGGGCAGCGATCATGCCGGCATTGCGACGCAGACGAAGGTCGAACAGAAGCTGCGCGAGCAGGGACTGTCGCGCTACGATCTCGGCCGCGAGAAGTTTCTGGAGAAGGTATGGGAATGGAAAGAGACGTACAACAATACGATCCGCGAGCAATGGGCGAAGATGGGCTTCGGCCTCGACTATTCGCGCGAGCGTTTTACGCTTGACGAAGGACTGTCCAAGGCGGTTCGCCAGGTGTTCGTCCGTCTGTACGACAAAGGCTTGATCTACCGCGGCAAGAAGATTATCAACTGGGATCCGGCCGCTCGCACCGCTTTGTCCGATATCGAAGTCGAGTATAAGGAAGTGACGGGCGCGCTGTACCATTTGCAGTACCCGCTTGCGGACGGCAGCGGCCACATTACGGTCGCGACGACGCGTCCGGAGACGATGCTCGGCGATACGGCGGTTGCGGTTCATCCGGAGGATGAGCGTTACAAAGACTTGATCGGCCAAATGCTGCTGCTGCCAATCGTCGGCCGCGAGATTCCGATTATTGCAGACGAGTACGTCGAGAAAGATTTTGGCTCCGGCGCCGTAAAAATTACGCCTGCGCACGATCCGAACGACTTCGAGGTCGGCCTGCGCCACGACCTGCCGCAAATTACGGTCATGGACGAAAGCGGCAAAATGAACGAGCATGCCGGACCGTATCAAGGTCTCGACCGCTCAGAGTGCCGCAAGGCGATTGTAAAGGATTTGCAGGAGCAAGGCGTCTGCATCCGCATCGAAGAGCATGTGCATCAAGTCGGCCACTCCGAACGCAGCGGCGCCGTCGTCGAGCCTTATTTGTCGACGCAGTGGTTCGTTTCGATGAAGCCGCTGGCCGATCGCGCAATCGAAGCGCAGAAGAGCGGCCAAGGCGTCAACTTCGTGCCGGAGCGCTTTGAGCGCACCTATCTGCAATGGATCGAGAACGTGCGCGACTGGTGCATTTCCCGCCAACTGTGGTGGGGCCACCGCATTCCGGCGTGGTACAACGCCGAGACGGGCGAGACGTTCGTCGGCATCGAGGCGCCGGAGGGCGCCGATCAGGAAGGATCGCCGTGGCGGCAGGACGAGGACGTGCTCGACACGTGGTTCAGCTCCGCGCTGTGGCCGTTCTCGACGCTCGGCTGGCCGGATGAGGACAGCGAAGATTTCAAACGGTTCTACCCGACCGATCTGCTTGTGACGGGCTACGATATTATTTATTTCTGGGTTGCGCGGATGATCTTCACGGCGCTTGAATTTACGGACCAGATTCCGTTCAAGGACGTGCTCATGCACGGTCTGGTCCGCGACGAGAACAACCAGAAGATGTCCAAGTCGCTCGGCAACGGCGTCGATCCGCTCGACGTCATCGAGAAATACGGCGCCGACGCGATGCGCTTCATGCTGTCGACGAACAATACGCCGGGACAAGACTTGCGCTTCCGTTGGGAGAAAGTCGAGCAGGCCCGCAACTTCGCGAACAAAATTTGGAACGCTTCGCGCTTTGCACTCATGAATCTCGGCGACGTGACCGCTGCCGACGTCGACATTAACGTGCCGCTCGGCACGGCGGACCGCTGGATTTTGCATCGTCTCAACGAGACGTCGCGCGATGTGACGCGCCTGATCGACAGCTACGATTTCGGCGAGACGGGCCGTCTGCTGTACAACTTCATTTGGGACGATCTGTGCGACTGGTACATTGAGTTCGCGAAGCTGAATCTGTACGGCACCGATCCGGCCGCCAAAAAAGCAACGCAGTCGGTGCTTGCTTACGTGCTCGACCGGACGCAGCGGCTCATTCATCCGTTCATGCCGTTTATTAGCGAAGAGATATGGCAACACTTGCCGCATGAGGGCGAGACGATTACGCTTGCGGCGTGGCCGACGTTCGATCCGTCGCTTGAATCGCCGGAAGCGGTGCGCGAGATGGAACTGCTCATGGAACTGATCCGCGCGGTGCGCAACATCCGCGCCGAAGTGAACGTGCCGATGAGCAAAAAGATCGAGCTCATCATTAAGCCTTCGAGCGAGTCCGAACGGGCTATCGTGGAGCGCAACCGCGAATTCGTGGAACGTTTCTGCGGCACGTCGAAGCTTGAGGTGTCGATCGAAGCGGCTTCGCCGGACAAGGCGATGTCGGCGATCGTTACGGGGGCGGAGCTGTTCTTCCCGCTCGCGGGCCTCATCGATATTGCCCAGGAAATTGCGCGTCTGGAGAAAGAGCTGAAGACGCTGAACGGCGAAGTCGAACGCATCGAGAAGAAGCTCGGCAACGAAGGCTTCGTCTCGAAGGCGCCTGCTAAAGTCATCGAAGAAGAGAAAGCGAAAATGGCTGATTACGCCGATAAACGCGACAAAGTGCTCGCACGCATCGCGGAGCTTCGCGGGTAATCGTCGGATGGAAGGTAGTGAACTGAATATGAGCGACATTCAATCGGAAGCGGCAGCGGCGGGCAGCGCCGCCCCGCTCCGTACATACAAGGAAGCTGCGGACTGGATTAACGGACTGATTCCGTTCGGTATCCGTCCCGGTCTGGAGCGGATGAAGCTGCTGATGGAGCGGATGAACAACCCGGAGCGGCGGCTGCGTTTTATTCACGTTGCGGGTACGAACGGCAAAGGCTCGACCTGCGCTTATTTGACGTCGGTGCTGATGGCATGCGGTTACGACGTGGGGACGTTCACGTCCCCGTATATTACGAAGTTTACGAACCGATTCCAATATAACGGCGAGGATATTCCGGAGGAGACGCTGCTGGAGCTCTCGAACATGCTGAAGCCGCATGTAGAAGAGATTGCAGTGACGGAGCTCGGATCGCCGACGATGTTCGAGGTGTCGACGGCGATCGCGATTTTGTATTTCGCCAAGAAGACATTTCCGGACTATGTCATATGGGAAACGGGGCTCGGCGGCCGAATGGACGTGACGAATATCGTCGCGCCGGCCATTTCGCTTATTACGAACGTCGGCCACGACCATATGGACGTGCTGGGCGATACGATAGAGGACGTGGCGCGGGAGAAGGCCGGTATTATTAAGCCGGGCGTTCCCGTCGTCAGCACGGCGACGCAGCCGGAGGCGATTGCAGTATTGAAGGAGAAGGCGGCGCAGTCGAAGAGCACGCTTTATTTGCTCGGCGAGCAGTTCGGCTATGAGCCGCTGTCGGTGCAAGAGGATCTTCAATCGTTCCGCCTTCAAGGGCCGTTCCGTTCGATCGAGTCGCTTGAAATTACGCTGAACGGAGCGCATCAGATCGCGAATGCTTCTTTGGCCGTCATGGCGCTCGAGGTGCTGCGTCAATATAATGCGCTCATACTTGAGGACGAGGATTTGAACCGGGGATTGCGGACGGCCGCTTGGCCGGGACGGCTGGAGATGGTATCGCGCGAGCCGCGCATTCTGATGGACGGCGCCCACAATCCGGAAGGGGCGGAGACGCTTGCCGCCGCCTTGGAGTCGACCTATACGTATAATAGGGCGCATGTCGTGGTGGGAATGCTCGAGAATAAGAATCACCGCGAGACTCTCCGGCATATACTGCCAATAGCGGATACGCTGATCGTGACCGAGCCTGATTTTCGCAAAAAAATGAGTGCGGAGTCTCTGGCCTCTATCGTTCGCGAGCTTGCGTCGGAACTAGGCTTGCAGGTTAATGTCATTGTAGAGCCGGATTGGCGTGAAGCGCTTGATCGGTTGGAGCGAACGACGGAAGACGGAGATCTCGGCGTTGTGACGGGAACCTTGTACCTTATTTCCGACGCGCGCTCTCGGCTGCTTCATATCACGGATTCTGAAAAAGGTTGGTGAACCGTCTTTGAATACGGCAGAACATGTGCATTTTATCGGCATCGGCGGTTACGGGATGAGCGCGATTGCGCGTGTCATGCTGGAAATGGGATATAAAGTAACGGGGTCGGACGTCGTACGGGCGGAGCTGACGGAGAAGCTGGCGCAGAAGGGCGCCGGCATTTACATCGGCCACGAGGCCGAGCACGTGAGAGGCGCCGATCTTGTCGTGTATTCGACGGCGCTTCCGAAGGACAATGTGGAGCGCAAAGCGGCGGAAGACTTGAACATTCCGGTTCTTCACCGCGCTCAAATGCTTGCCCGGCTCATGAATGCAGGCAAAGGGGTTGCGGTGGCCGGCGCGCACGGCAAGACGACGACGTCGTCGATGATCGCGCTCGTGATGGAGACGTGCGGCATTGATCCCACCTATATTATCGGCGGCGAGATCGTCAACGTCGGTACGAACGCCAAGGCGGGTAAAGGCGAATACGTCGTCGCGGAAGCGGACGAAAGCGACGGCTCGTTCCTGCAATACCATCCTGCGATGGCGATTGTGACGAACCTGGAGCCGGATCATCTGGAAAATTATGACGGCGATTTCAATAAGCTGAAGGCAGCCTACGTGCAGTTCTTGCAGCAAGTGAAGCCGGGCGGCAAGGCGATCGTCTGCATCGATGATGCGAACTTGCAAGAAATTTTGCCGAAGGTCGGCAGCGGCTCGCTGCGGGACGATCAAATTGTCACGTACGGCATCGAGTCGGACGCGCAGTTCCGCGCATCGGACATTCAACTGGGCGACCGCAAAGTGACGTTCACCCTGCATCGCGGGGGCGAAGCGCTGGGCATCGTTGAATTGTCCGTACCGGGCCGTCATAACGTGTACAATGCGATGGCGACGATCATTACGTGTCTGGAAGCCGGACTCCCGTTCGAAACGGTAGCCGAGGCGATCCGGCAATTTCGCGGCGCGAAGCGTCGGTTCCATGTGCTCGGCGAGAAGAACGACATTCTTATCATCGACGATTACGCGCATCATCCGACGGAGATTCAGGCGACGATCAGTGCGGCGAAGGCAACGGGCAAGCGCATCGTGGCGGTGTTCCAGCCGCAGCGCTATACGCGCACATATTTTCTGCTGGAGCAATTTAGCTGCGCGTTCGGCGAGGCGGACGAGGTTATTATTACCGACATCTACTCGCCGGCGGGCGAGCAGCAGATCGAAGGCGTGAACTCGCGCAGGCTGGTCGAGCTGATAATTAAGAACAGCAACGAGAATACGGCTTATGTGCCGACGAAGGAAGAAGTGCTGGAGCGGCTCGAAGCGACGATGAAGCCGGGCGACCTGATTATTACGATGGGCGCAGGCGACATCTGGAAAGTGGCTGCCGCGTTGGCAGAAAGCTTATAGGTCGGCTATATAAGCGTCTATGAAAGACGTTGGCGTCTGCTCACGGCTGTGCATTAATGCGCCCACGGCTGACCTTGATGCTTCGTGTGCACGAGTAAGTAACGTTGCGAGACGCTTAAAGCGGCGTAGCAGCGGCAGGCGAAGAAATAAGCGCTCTTCCGGGTCCCGGAGGGGCGTTTATTTCAGTATCAGCAACTATTGAGGAAAGCTAAGAGTCTGCGATAGACACTAAAGTCCGTCTACGGCTGACACTTATGTCTGGTTTGTGCGAGCAAGCAATGCTGCGAGACGCTTAAAGCGGCGTAGCAGCGGCAGGCGAAGAAATAAGCGCTCTTTCGGGTCCCGAAGGGGCGCTTTTTGTATAGCAGGCATAAACTTCCGCAACATTATGTCGATAAAGAGATAGTGTTCTACATCTTAGCTATATCCTGGAAAAGGAAGGGTACTCATGAGCAAAAGCATTAAAGTGTTCTTGCTGGTCTGCTTGGCTTTTATGATCGTGCCGGTCTATGCGCTCGCGGCAGCGACACCGATCACGGTTGCGGTAGACGGCAAAGCGGTAAAATTTACGAATGCTCCAGTCCGCAAGGACAACGCAACGATGGTCGAGGCGAAGCCGCTTGCGGCGCAAATCGGAGCGACTTATGCATTCGACGCGAAATCCAAAACGGTTACGCTTAAGCGTGGGACGACCGTAGCGAAGCTGACGGTCGGCAGCAAATCGGCGACCGTTGACGGCGTGAAGAAAGCGCTGCTCGCTGCGCCTTATTCGGCGAAAGGCTACGTCATTGTACCGGCCGAATTCGTTGTTCAATCGTTCGGAGGCACGGCCAAGTGGGACGGCAAGAGCAAGCTGACCGTTACATCGCCGGCGGCGAACGAGTTCGCAAGCCAGAAGAAAGCGGTAGACGCGCTGAAATCGTACATCGCCGCAATGTCGAACCAGAACTTGAAGGCGATGAAAGCGGCTTGGGTGCCGTCGAGCTGGAGCGCGGAAGACGAAGCGGACATTAAGGCTCAGTTCGAGGAGCAAGCCACGAAGTTCGCTATCACGTCGACGGAGATCCTTGCGTTCAAAGGAGCCTCGGTGACGATTCGCGCCATGATTCGCGTCGATATGGAAAGCCCGTACGCGTTGGATGAGATTCATCAATTAAAGTACATATTGACGAAAGATTCGGCCGGGGCTTGGAAAATCAAGTCGGAAGAGTGGGAAGACGCCGCTTACGATTTGCCGCAAAAGCCAGCCGCGGCTTCGGCTGCGTTCACGGCAAGCGTGAACGACTACGTGCAGCAATTGGCAGATGATTTGAACGAGGAAAATGTAGACGCGCTTGAAGGCCTGTTCACGGCCGATTCGGCAAGCGCAGCCGACATTATCGACTTTTGGGCTTCCACTTTCGAAGATTTCGATGCGGTCTACACGCCGGCGGATCTATTCCTGTTGGCTGCCGACGAGAAGAAAGGAACGGCTTCGGTTCTCGCAACGTTCGATGTTGAAGAAGGAGCCGACAGTTATACGTACGAGGCGGTCCTGTTCCTGAAGAAGGATGCAGGCGGCAATTGGCAGATTAAAGAGGTTACGGAACTGTAGTGTAGCCTGCGAAATGATGGTTGGGCGGCGTTAGAAGCTGCCCGGCCATTTTTTTATTGCCGCTCGTCTTTCATTCTCTCGAATCGTTAGGCTCAAAGGTTCCGCTGACGCAATCCCGCTCTATGGCGTATGGCTGCGAACCGTTATCCCTTCCGCGCGACGAGCCGTCCTTGGGCGGAAGCGCGCAGCATATGCGATTTCGCGCAGCGTTCATGCCGGCGAACTTCCATCGTCATAAATCTCGCACTTTGCTCATAGATTACTAGTGCAGGATGGACGAGAACCTTCCGAAGCTGCTTTTGCCGATGGCAAAAGGTGAAGGAGAGAATGACATGAAGCGAGATCGAAAAATGACGATCCGATTCGACGGTGCCGAATCGATGACGAACGGCCGCAGGGCGGCCGGCGACGAGGTACGGATGAACCCGCAACTGCGTGTTCTGCCCGATAGGCAAGCGGAGGACGAGCTGCGGAAGAGCGAGGCGACCGCGGGGCAAGAACGGTTGCATCGTCCGCCGGTTCAGGATGATATACAGGAGCTGGAGCAGTTGATCCGGCAGGAGAACGGGACGATTGCGCAGCGGGACGGCCGTCTGCCGGAACGCGCGGGCCAGACGGGGAGGATAGAGCCGACGAACGGGCCGCGCGTATGGACGTTTCCGGAACCGATTACGCCTGCGAAGACGAAAAACGCCGCAGTCGAGCAATCGCCGAATCCGGCTGCGAATCGCACGGAGGATGCAGCTCCGCCCGCTTTGCATCCGGCAGCGCCGGCGGCGAAGGATGCCGCGCCATTAGCAACGGGCCGGACAGCCGTTATCCCGGCAGCAGGGCTGGCATCGCCTCCGCTCAGCGAGGCAGACAAGCCTTACAGCGTCTCGGAATGGGAGCTGGGCAGTCTGGAGGGCGCTCACGCGAGCGACCGCTTCGGCATTCGTCCGGCTGCATCCGATTATTCGCGTACCCGTTCGCGCGGCCCTTCCTGGCTCAAGGTGTTCGCATCCGTGGCGGGCGCAATAGCAACGGGGGCGTTGTTCGGCTACTTGGCGCTTGCCCTGTTCGCCGGACAAGGTCCTTGGTCCGGAGGCGGCGGCGACGAAGGAGCGGTTGTCTCGACAACGGCTGCCGATCCGGGGACTTCTCCTTCCGCTTCGTCCGGGAGCAACGGAAATGCGGCGCTTCCCGGCGCAGTCGGGAACGGCGCGACTGCACCGGTCGGAGCCGATAACAGCAATTCGCCCGATGCAGGGAACGGCAAAGGAGCCAGCGTTCCGGTGGATTTGAAGGCGCAGTCGTTCCAAGCGCTCCAATATGGCGTCTTCAGCTCTGCGGAAGGCGCAGACACGGCCGTATCGGATTTGGCGGAACGCGGCTTGGCGGCTTACCGATGGGATACGGCAAGCGATTTTCGCGTCTATGTCGGCATATCCGGCGATCGGGACGGAGCGTTGGCGCTGAGCCAACTGCTGGACGGTATGGACGTATACGTGAAAGCGATCGAGCTGCCGGCCGTTCAGACGATGCCGTTCTCGGGAGAAGCCGATTTGCTCCAAAAGTATTGGCGGGAAACGGGCGAGCTGATTGGCGAGCTCGACCGATTGACGCTCGATCAATTGGCGCTGCAATCTCCTAAGCCGCTTGGCGCGGACGTTGCCGCTTCTTGGAAGAAGCTGCATGAGCAGTGGTTATCGACTTCTGCGGCCATCGCCTCCAAGCTGACGAACGAGGAGGATAAGAAGGCTTCGGACCAACTGGCGAAGTCGATCAACACGGCCGCGGTATCGCTTGTGGAATTCGATAAGAAGCCGTCGACCGCTCATTTGTGGAACGCGCAATCCGCTCTGATGGCTGCGGTATTTGCCGAAAAAGGATGGCTGGAATCGAGCGCCGGACGATTGTAAACGGTAGAACTAGCGCTTATAATGTCCATAGGTGTCAATTCATGGCGAGAGGGTTGGGCGATGAAGAAGAACGGCTGGATGCTCCTTCTATTTATCGTGCTGGGATTGTTGACGGGAGCTTTAGTATCAAGATGGCTGAAGCGGGTACCGGGGTTGTCGTTCCTGACGGATACGACGACGGTGAACTGGTCTCCTGCGGCCGATCTGTATGTCATAAGCTATGATTTAACCATTCGGCTGGAGCTTAGCATTCTAAGCCTATTAGGGCTTGTTGCGGCAATCTGGCTGTACCGCAAAATGTAAAGCTTCACGGAAGCTTTCGCGGCGAAGCGGAAGAAAGGAAGTGCCGGCAATTGGCAACCGGGATTTATTCCGAACTGAATACAATTGGCCAGCTTGTGCTGGCCTCATCGTCACCGCGCCGGCAGGAACTGGTTGCTTCTCTCCGCCTTTCCTTGCCGGTTCGTATTTTATCGACGGATGCGGACGAGACGGCGGACCCGTCATGGTCGCCTTCGGAGATTGTGGAGCAGCTTGCGCTGCGCAAAGCGGAGGCCGCTTACGAACGGCTCCGCGAGGAGGGCGGGCACGGCCCGTCGCTCATCGTTGGCGCAGACACGATCGTGGTGCTGGACGGACAAGTGCTCGGGAAGCCGGCGGACGAGCAGGATGCGGCCGCTACGCTTCAACGTCTGCAAGGGCGCGAGCACGAGGTTTACACCGGGCTATGCTGTCTGGCTTCCGAGAACGGTGCGCGAGATGTCCGGCACAGCAGAACGCGAGTCTGGATGAAGCCGATGTCGAACGAGCGAATTAAGCGCTATGTCGAGACCGGCGAGCCGATGGACAAGGCAGGGAGCTACGGCGTGCAGGGCATTGGTTCGGTCTTTATCGAAAGGATCGAAGGAGATTTCTACAGTGTAATGGGGTTGTCGTTGAATTTGCTTTATGAGATGCTGTTAAGGTTTAAGGTCGACCCTTTTCGAGCATGAGAGGCAGTATGAAGTCCACACACAGAGGTTTCGGGAATGCGCGGCATGTTCTGGAACCTTTTGTCTTTTTTTAACGATGTTCTTTATAGAGAGCCTCGATGCCCGCACGAGGCGTTCTTGCATTCGACCCCGCAACGATACGCGATTCTGCGGTTTTTTATAAGCGCGACGATCCCCGTCAGCAGGCAATGCCGTTTTTTATATCCATTACATAGCTCATGACGATAGGCTGAGGATTAAAACGTGATACAATAAATTGTATGCTCATTGGGAATAAGGCTCCGGCTCGGACGGCGGATCGGCCGAACAAGCCTCAATCGCGAGCGGACGCGATATGCGTCAAATTGTCGCGGCGGTGGTAAGAAGCATAGTACTCCGCTCTCCGGATTAATAGATTGCACGGACTGTCCATTCCGGACTCGCTGCGGGTGAGGTGCATTATATTTTGATCAGCCGATTAAAACTTTTTGCAGACCGTTATCTTTATAAGATAAGGGATAAGTTAAAGAAGCAATAAATGAATGACGAAGGATGAGATGAGACGTAAAGACCGGAAAAGCGTTGCGAATAAGATAACAGTCCGTAGAGATTATCGGTTGAAATATATGTTAAGAGCGATATTTCAGAGATTATGGACACAAAAGGCGATGCTGCCGACGAAGATATGAATGAGTCGTTAGGAGGCGGGCAGGAGGTACGCGGTTATGTCATAGGCAGGAAGCCATGCAGCGGAGGACTCGAAAGCTTCGATTGTCGAGCGAGTCGGCGTTATTAGTATTGGAATAATTTTCTATTCGCGATCGGGAGGTTGTCAGGGACATGGAATCGAAAGCGCAATTAATGCGCGATGTCCCCCGTGAAGAACGTCCGAGAGAACGCATGATGGCACATGGGGCGGAAGCGCTTAGTCACACGGAATTGCTTGCAATACTGCTTCGAACCGGCACGAACCGGGAATCGGTCGTCGAGCTGGCCTCCAGCATTCTCCGGGAATGCGGCGGGCTTCGGCACTTGGCCGACATGAGCGTCGAGCAATTGATGGGCATTCATGGCGTCGGGCCGGCCAAAGCGCTCCAATTAAAGGCGGGCATCGAGTTGGGCAAGCGAATGGCCGCAGCGCGGTTCGGCGACCGCCCCGTCGTTAAACGGCCGCAGGATGCCGCCGAGCTGGTGATGGACGAGCTGCGCTACCAGTCCGTCGAACATTTTATGTGCTTGTTCCTGAATACGAAAAATCAAGTCGTTGCGCGCGAGACGCTGTCCGTCGGAACGTTGAATGCCTCGCTGGTTCACCCGCGCGAAGTGTTCCGCGAGGCGATTAAGCGCAGCAGCGCATCTATAATATGCGCGCATAATCATCCTAGCGGCGACCCCGCTCCGAGTCCGGAAGACATTGCGCTGACCCGGCGGCTTCGCGAGGCGGGAGAGCTGGTCGGAATCGAAGTACTGGACCATCTTATTATCGGAGATGGAAAGTATGTTAGTTTGAAGGAGCGGGGACTGTTGTAATATAATAATAAGGATTGTCGTTAAGAAGAGAAGGGAGCTTTACACATGCTTGGAGGAACAAAAGATTTGGGGATCGACCTGGGAACGGCGAATACCCTAGTCTATGTAAGAGGTAAAGGAATTGTCGTCAGGGAGCCTTCCGTGGTGGCCCTGCGTACCGATACGAAGACAATTACGGCGGTAGGCGAGCAAGCGAAGAAAATGATCGGCAGAACGCCAGGCAACATTCGCGCGATTCGTCCGATGAAGGACGGCGTGATCGCCGATTTCGAGACGACCGCTACGATGATTAAATATTTTATCCGTCAGGCGCAGAAGCAGCGTGCGTTGTTCCCTCGCCATCCGAACGTTATGGTATGCGTGCCTTCGGGCATTACGGCGGTGGAGAAGCGCGCCGTGGAGGACGCAACGAAGCAGGCGGGCGCTCGGGAAGCGTTCACGATCGAGGAGCCGTTCGCGGCGGCAATCGGCGCCGATCTGCCGGTGTGGGAGCCGACGGGAAGCATGGTTGTCGATATCGGCGGCGGTACGACCGAGGTTGCCGTTATTTCGCTGGGCGGCATCGTTACGAGCCGTTCGATTCGCGTAGCCGGCGACGAGATGGACGAGGCGATTATCCAGTACATTAAACGCGTCTATAATTTGATGATCGGCGAGCGCACCTCCGAGCAGTTGAAGATGGAGATTGGCTCGGCGTTGCCGCTCGAGAAGGCGGAGTCGATCGAAATTCGCGGCCGCGATCTCGTATCGGGCTTGCCGAAGACGCTCTCCATTACGTCAGACGAGATGACGGACGCCCTGATGGATACGGTCAATTCGATCGTCGATGCCGTCAAGATTACGCTTGAGAAATGTCCGCCGGAGCTGTCCGCAGACATTATGGATCGCGGCATCGTATTGACCGGCGGCGGCGCGCTGCTGCGCAGCCTCGACAAGCTGCTGTCGCGCGAGACGGGGATGCCGGTTATCGTAGCCGACAATCCGCTCGATTGCGTGGCGATCGGCACGGGCCGCGCGCTCGATAACATTCACTTGTTCAAGAGCCGGTCGGCATCGTCCCGCTCCAAGCGTTAAGAGCAGGTGTAAAAGGATACACCATAGAGTATAATGATGGGCGGTGATCGAACTGTTTAATCTGATGAGAAACAAACGGCTGTTCGTCCTCATGATCGGATTAATCCTGTTCATCGCAGCGCTCGGATTCTCGCTGCGCGACCGGCAATTGTCGGCGCCCGAGAAGTTTGTCAATGACTCTGTTGCCTACGTACAACAATGGTTTTACAAGCCCGCTGGCTATATAGCGGGCTTGTTTGAGGATATTGGCAACATCCGATCTCTGCAAAGAGAGAATGAACAGCTCCGAACGACGGCCGCTGCATATGCGCGAGACAAGATCAAATACAACGTCATCGAGAAGAAGAACGAGTATTTGGAGAAGGCGCTCAACTTTACGGAGCGCCAGCGCAATTTGAACGACTACGATTATTTGATCGCACAAGTCGTGTCGGTAAGCCCCGATCCTTACAATCCTACGATTAAGATCGATCTGGGCTCCGAGAACGGCATTAAAGAAAATATGGCCGTCGTCTCTATAGACGGACTCGTCGGCATCGTCAAGAAAGTATCGGCATTCTCCTCGAACGTGGAGCCGATTACTTCGCTGGACGAGAAATCGCCGAGCTCCAAGTCGATTTCGGTCACCGTGCTCGGCAGAGAAAACATTTCGTTCGGCATTATCGGGACATTCGATCATGAGAAAGGCCGGTTCGTCATGAACCGGATTCCGGAGAACGATCCGATGATTGTCGGCGATACGGTCATTACTTCGGGTCTTGGCCGCGTCTTTCCGAGAGGGCTTGTCGTCGGTACGGTGGAAACGACGCCGCAAGCAGGCGATTTTGGGCTTACGAAGGTCGCTTCCGTGAAGCCGCTCGCCGATTTTAATCGTCTGACCGAGGTTTTCGTCGTGAAGATGGCGGAGACGGAGGAAGAAACGCCATGACGTCCGGTCGATTGATCGTCGTCATGTTTCTTGTTTTTATTGTGGAAGGGACGCTTGTCCCTTGGTTCGTTCCGGAATCGTTGACGGGCAGAATCATTCCTCATTTTTCTTTTATCTTCGTGCTGTATACAGCACTGTATGCCGGACGGCATAAGGCATTAATGTTCGGTTTGCTATTCGGCTTGTTGCAGGATATCGTGTATTTCGGAAGCCTGCTCGGCGTCCATTCTTTCGCAATGGGGCTGCTGGGCTATTTGACGGGTCTGCTGCTCGCAAAGAGACGGGTGACGATGATGAGCGCGCTGTCCGTCATCGTTGTGGCGTGCATGACGTATGAATCGATTCTGTATGCCGTCTACCGAGTATTTCGGTTTACTCGCGAATCTTATACGTATGCGCTGGTCGATCATATGGCGCTCAGCACGTTTTTGCAGCTTGGATTCGCACTGGCGGTGTACGTTCCGGTAAGACGATGGATGGAGAAGGCAAGCCATCCCGCCCGCAAGCCGGAAAATGAAGAAGATTAATCGTACCGTTCGGCAGGATTCGGGGCATGTCGAAAAGAAAGGAATAGATCATGGGAGGGACGTACGTTGACCGAGAAACAGCATATTACGATTAAAGGCGTCAAAGAGGGTCTCGTGTTCCTTCTCGATGATCGCTGTGAATTTTCGGCACTGCTCGACGAACTGCATTATAAGCTTGAGAAGACGCACCAGCAGTTGCTGACCGGTCCGCTTATTCATGTTCACGTCAAGCTAGGCAGCCGGGAAACGACAGAGGATGAGAAGGAACAGATCAAATCGGTGCTGCGTCAGCGCGGCAATTTGTTAGTACAATCGATTCAAAGCGAGGCGGAGCAGCAGCCGCAGCCGGACGGGCTCGGACAAGAGCTGAAGGTGATGACGGGGATTATACGCTCCGGTCAAGTTATCGCCCATGAAGGAAGCTTGCTGCTGCTTGGCGATTTGCATCCGGGCGGATCGATTATTTGCACAGGCGATATATATGTGATGGGTACGCTCTCGGGCATGGCTCACGCCGGCTCGGCAGGCAATACGGAATCGATTATTGCGGCTTCGTTGCTTCGCCCGACGCAGTTGCGCATTGCGGAAGTAATTAGCCGCCCTCCGGAGGAATGGATGACCGGCGATGCGGCGATGGAATATGCTTTCCTGCAAGACGGCGTCATGCAGGTGGATAAGACGACCCAATTGTTCCGTATGCGTAAAGAACCGCTTGTGTATAAAGGAGTGTAGGGATCATGGGAGATGCGATTGTCGTAACATCGGGTAAAGGCGGCGTCGGCAAGACGACGACGTCCGCGAATTTGGGAACGGCGCTGGCGCTGCTCGGCAAAAAAGTATGCATGGTCGATACGGATATCGGACTGCGCAATCTGGATGTCGTCATGGGACTTGAGAATCGGATCGTATTCGATCTCGTCGACGTAGCGGAGGGGCGCTGCCGGCTGCAGCAAGCGCTAGTGAAAGATAAGCGGTTTGAGGAGCTGTACATGCTTCCGGCGGCTCAGACGAAAGATAAGCATGACATTCAACCGGAGCAGGTGCGCGACATCGTCGTGGAATTGAAGAAAGATTTTGATTACGTCATTATCGACTGTCCTGCAGGCATCGAGCAAGGGTTCCGCAACGCGGTGGCGGGGGCTGACCGGGCTATCGTCGTCACGACGCCGGAGAATGCCGCCGTTCGCGACGCGGACCGCGTCATCGGCTTGCTGGAGCAGTCGAACGTATCGGCGAAGCTCGTTATCAACCGGATTCGTCCGAATATGCTCCGTACGGGCGAAATGCTGGAAATCGACGAGGTATGCCAAGTGCTGGCCGTCGATCTTCTCGGCATCGTACCCGATGACGAGAAGGTTATCAAATCGGCCAATGCCGGCGAGCCGACCGTTATGGACCCGTCCTCGCGCGCGGCCATTGCATATCGCAACATTGCGCGGCGTATACTGGGCGATATGGTGCCGCTTATGCCGCTCGACGAGAAATCCGGCGCGTTCAAGCGAATCCGCAAGTTCCTGGGAATAGGATGAATAGGCAGTGATCCATAAATTCAAGAAGCTGGACTGGGGCATTATCGCGCTGCTGCTGTTGTTTATGTGCATCAGTACGATGATTGTGCACAGCGCAACCTCGTACGATCCGCGGTATGCTTCTTATGACACCAAGACTGTTATTTTTTATTCTATCGGCCTCGCTGTCGTCCTGTTGATGTCCTTGATCGATTATCGGCTGCTGCTCAAAGGATGGTACATTTGGTACGGGATCGGCCTTGTTCTGCTCGTGCTCGTCTTCTTTCTCGCCAAAGAAATTAACGGTGCGCGAAGCTGGTTCGAGCTGCCGGGGGGATTGCAGTTCCAGCCTGCCGAGATGGTCAAAATCGTGCTCATTATCGGAATCGCTTATTTGATGGGCAGGCGGCAGGGAGAGCCGCTTCATCTGACGAGCGACGTGCTTCCGGTAGCGGCGTTCACGCTCGTACCGTTCCTGATGGTCATGATGCAGCCGGACCTCGGCAACGCGATCATCTATCTCGTAATCGTTCTCGGCATGCTCTGGATCGGCAACGTCCGTTATTCGCATGTGTTGATCGGCGTTACGCTCGTCATCGGCTCGATTATCGTATTCGGCATTTTGTTTAATACGTTTAATGACCAGATCAAAACCTATTTGTTCGAGCATAAGAAGGTGCACTGGTACGAGCGGATCAACGGGTTTATGAACCCGGGCAACGCTTCCGAGAAGGAAGTGTACCAAGCGACGAAGGCGAAGATCGCGATCGGCTCCGGCGGCTTGGCGGGCGACGGCTACATGCAAGGCGACTCCAAGAACAACGCCTTTATTTCGTACCCTTATTCCGATTCGATCTTCGTCGTCGTCGGGGAGGAGTTCGGATTTCAAGGCTCGGCCATCTTGCTGCTGCTTTATTTTCTACTGATCTACAGGATGATTCTAATCGCCTTCCAGTGTTATGACAAACGGGGGTCGTTCATGATTATCGGTATCGTGTCGATGTTCGTCTTCCAAATCTTCGAGAACATCGGGATGATGATCGGTTTAATGCCGATTACCGGCATTACGCTGCCGTTTGTCAGCTACGGAGGCACCTCGCTGCTGCTGAATATGATCTGTATCGGCCTGGTGTTCAGCATTAAAGTGCATCAGGAGAAATACGAACTGGACACGTAGCTTAAATAAGCTTGAATCGAATGGGGTTGTTTCCGAAGCCAAGGGCTTCGGAGCAGCCTCTTTCTTGTGTGGACGGGCGGCGTTAAAGCGCCCATAGGAACGACCGGGGTTATTTCGCCAACCGACGTATAGACATCTCGTTGTGTAATATCGATGTTATATATTATCTATATATCAGGTTGAACGGATCAATTCTAGTCAAAATCGATCATGACACCGCATTGGATTCATTGTAATATGTTATTAAATCTAACATAATCCGATGGGTGGCGATGCGATGACCTTGGATATCGTGGTGAGAGGCGCGGCCGTCGTGCTGCAAGACGGCGTGGGGCAGGTCGAGATCGGCATTAAGAACGGCAGCATCGCGGCGATAGCGGCAAAGCTTGAAGAGCCAAGCGCCGAGACGATCGATGCGGGCGGCTTAACCGCGCTGCCCGGAGCCGTTGATGTACATGTGCATTTGAACGAGCCGGGAATGGGGCACTGGGAAGGCTTTGACACGGGAACGGCCGCGCTTGCGGCAGGCGGCTGCACGACCTGCTTCGATATGCCGCTGAACGGCAGGCCTCCGACGGTGACGGCGCATGCGCTTCAATTGAAGCTTGCGGCGGCCGCCTCGTCGCGAATCGATTACGGCTTGTGGGGCGGCTTGATGCCGGGTCATCTGGACAGCATCGTTCCGCTTGCGGAGGCGGGCGTCATCGGTTTTAAAGCGTTTATGTGCTTCCCGGGCTCGACGGAGGAAGGAGACTTCCGGGAAGTCGACGATATTCATTTGTTAAGAGGCATGCAGCGCATTGCCCCGACCGGCCGGCTGCTTGCGCTGCATGCGGAGACGGAATCGATCGTGTCCGCACTGGCGGCGGAGCTTAAGCTTGCCGGACGCGCCGATGCAAGGTCGTATGCGCGTTCCCGACCGATATGGGCGGAGCGGGATGCGGTCCGAAGAGCGCTGCTGGCCGCAGAGCTTACGGGCTGTCCGGTTCATTTTGTCCATATTAGCAGTGCGGAAGCGGTGCAGGATATTGCGGCGGCGAGGCGTGCAGGCATTGACGCTTCAATCGAGACGTGCGCGCATTATTTGACGCTGACGGAGGATGATCTGGCAACGATCGGGGCAACGGCCAAATGTTCTCCGCCGCTGCGGAATGCGGCCAATGCGGAACGACTATGGAAGCTTGTCGCAGACGGAACGATTGACATCGTCTCCTCCGACCATTCGCCATGTCCGCCGGAGCTGAAAGCTTCGAACGATTTTTTTACGATATGGGGAGGCATTGCCGGAGCGCAGAGCACGATGGAGCTTATGCTGGACGAAGGCCATCTGAAGCGCGGAATATCGCTCGCCCGTATCGCTCGCGTGCTGTCCGGCGCTCCGGCGGAACGATTCGGCATTGCGGACCGCAAGGGAGCGATCGCAGCCGGCCGCGATGCCGATATTGCGCTTGTCGATTTGAACGGGGCGTACCGGCTTGAGCGGGAAATGCTGTTCGACCGGCATCGGCAAAGCCCTTACGTGGGACGAACGATTGGCTGCCGCGTCGTTCGAACCTTGGCGCGGGGCCGGACGGTGTACGCCAACGGCGCGTTGGCGGGAGACGCTTCGGGAGGCAGGCACGTAAGTCCCATCGGTCTTTCCAACGATTCGGCATTCGCGCCGAATCCGCCACGAACGCCCACTGAAGGTTAAGCCGCATTGCAGCGCCATTATCGATTGAGGGGGAATAACGAACGATGAACGAACGTACCGTATTCGATCGCGATAAGCCGGCTGCGGACCGGCTGAAGCTGCTGAGTTGGCTGGAGCATAGCGACGAGCGTTTAATTCAAATGATTCAATCGCTCGTGCAAGTCCCTTCGGATAATCCGGCCGGAGATTGCCGGGCGATCGCAGCCGAGACGGCGGCGTGGCTGACCGAGCTTGGATTCGAGCCCGTCACCATTCCGGTCCCGGCAGATGCCGTGCAAGCGGCGGGCATGATTGCGGTGGACAATGTCGTCGCCGAACTGACGATTGGCGACGGGAAAGGGCCCGTCATCGTGCTGAACGCGCACGGCGATGTCGTTCCGCCCGGCGGCGGGTGGAGCCGCGATCCGTATGGCGGCTGCATCGCGGACGGCAAGCTGTACGGACGGGGGGCCGCCGTGTCGAAGTCGGATATCGCGGTCTATACGTTCGCGGCGATGGCGCTGGCGGAGACGGCAGCTCGCGGCTCCGGCACCGTCATACTCGCCTTTACGTTCGATGAGGAGACGGGCGGGGAGATCGGACCGAAGCGGCTTCTGGCATCGGGGAGACTCGCGCCGGACTACGCGATATGCGCAGGGTTTGCGCATTCGGCCGTTAACGCGCATAACGGTTGTCTGCACTTGGAGATCGCGGTGAAGGGCAAGTCCGCCCACGCCGCCATACCGGACACGGGAGCGGACGCGCTGCAGGCGATGAATCGGCTATTGACGGAGCTATACGAATATCGGACCAAGCTTGCTCAGCGGCATTCCGGCATTCCGGGCATCGGCTGCCCCACGCTGAACGTCGGATTAATACGCGGAGGGATCAATACGAACGTCGTGCCGGACGAGTGTACGATTCGGCTGGATCGGCGCATTATTCCGGAAGAAGAGGCCGAGCGGGTCGAAGCGGAGCTGATCGGCCGGATAACGGCTGCAATTGAGCATCTGCCTGGCATATCGGTCGAGGCGCGGCGCATCCTGCTCGCGCGTCCGTTCGGGCCCGTCGCGGCGTCATCGCCGCTGATCGGCGCGCTGAAGCGAAGCTGGGCGGACGTTATGGGCGGAGGGGAGCTTCCCGTCGAAGGCGTTCCGCTGTATGCGGACGCCCGTCATTTCTATGAGGCGGGGGTGCCGACCGTCATGTTCGGCGCTGGCCCTCGCACGCTCGCGGAGGCCAACGGGCACCGGGCCGACGAGCATGTCCGCCTGTCCGACGTTACCGCCGCCGTAAGGGTCGTTGCCCTGACGCTGTACGATCTGCTGAACGCCGACGGCGGCGGCAGACTGTAATTTCGATATCCAACGGTTTATGATGAAAGCAGGTTTTTGTTTTTACCGAATTGAATAGGCAAACGGCGATCAGCCTTAGTAGAGGAGAAGTGAAATGAATATTGTCGTATTGGATGGTTATACGCTTAATCCCGGAGATTTGTCGTGGGAAGCATTCGAAGAGATGGGAACGGTTACGGTATACGACCGAACGGAGGAGGAGCAAATCGTCGAGCGGGCGAAGGAAGCGGATGTCGTCTTAACGAACAAAACGCCGCTCGCCGCATCCGCGCTCACCGCGCTTCCGCGGCTTTGCTACATCGGCGTGCTTGCGACCGGCTATAACATTGTCGATCTTGCTGCCGCTTCCGGGCAAGGCATCGTCGTGACGAACATTCCGGATTACAGCACGGCTTCCGTGGTGCAACTTGTATTCGCCTATTTGCTGGAGCATTGCCATCATGTGCAGCGGCATAGCGATGCCGTCCACAGCGGCCGCTGGAGCGGCAGCCGGCATTTTATGTTCGCCGATTACCCGCTTGCGGAGCTGGCGGGCAAGACGATAGGGATCGTCGGCTACGGCCAGATCGGACAGCAGGTCGCGCGCGTCGCGCTGGCGTTCGGTTTGAACGTGATTGTGCAGACCCGTACGGAGAAACGAATCGAGGGACTGGAAGCGGTTCGCTTCGCATCGTTGGAGCAACTGCTCGAGACGTCCGATTTCGTGACGCTGCATTGCCCGCTGACCCCGGATACGCAAGGGATTATAAACGCGCGAACGCTCGAACGGATGAAGCCGACGGCGCTGTTTATTAATACGGCGCGCGGCGGACATGTCGTCGAAGCCGATTTGGCGGCCGCGCTCAACGAAGGACGGATCGCAAGCGCCGCCGTCGACGTGCTGTTCGTCGAGCCTCCCCCGGCCGACAACCCGCTTATAGGCGCCCGCAATTGTTATATTACGCCCCATATCGGTTGGGCAACCTTCGAGGCGAGGCGGAGGCTGATGGGGATTGCGGCGGACAATTTGAAGCAGTTCCACAGCGGCAGTCCGGTCAACCGGGTGAACGGATAGCCGATCGCTCGACAGAACAAAAGCCGTTCGCTTTTTCGCCGCTCATAGTTGTCCCGTTCCCTTCATACATATAGGACAAGTGAAGGAGGGCGAAAAGGATGAACGAGCGGATTCGCGAACGGCAGCAGCGGAAAATTCGGCAAATTATCGAGCAATCCCGGACGGACGATCGTTATGAAGCGACGGCTTCGCGATGGGATTCGCCGATCGGGCATACGGTTATTCCTCTTGTACCGGAGCGGTCATTGGACGCGGAGTCTTCCAAGCCGGGCGGCGATTCTGTAACGGACAGTCTGCCGCCTGCCGGATGGCTCGCGCCCGGCGATTCGTCTCTGCCGCCGGTTAACGCTGCGCCTAATCGGGCAAGCGCGAAGCTTCCCGCGCATCCGTACGAGCAAGACCCGGAGAAGCTGTGGAAGTCGAATGCGGCGCCGTGGCTCGGCATGCATGCGGACAGGCTTCCGGCAGCGGGCTCCGGCAGCCGTCATTATAACGAAGTTCGCGGTTCCGAAGGCGGCTCCAGATTCTGGCGCCACTTTCGCAACCAATTGATCGTTAGCGCGGCGCTGTTCGGCATTTTGTGGGGGCTGTTCAAGCTGGAAGGCGGGCCTGCGCAGAAAGCTCAGACAGCCGTTACGACGGCGCTGACGACAAGATTCGATTTCGAGACCGTGTCGGCCTGGTACGATCGCACGTTCGCGGGCTCGCCTGCGTTCATCCCGTTGTTCGGCGGCAGAGAGCACGCGGAAACGGTGGATGGCGCCGCCCTGACGGCGCAAGCGGTCGTCTCGCCGCTGCCGGAATCGACGCTCGTGAAATCGTTCGCCCAGTCGCTCGGCGGAATAGAATTGGCGGGCCGACCGGGCGATTCGGTATCCGCGGCGGAGACCGGACAAGTCATACTCGTTACGCCGGATACCGGCGCGGGGCAGACGGTTATCATTCAACATGCGGGCGGCAGGCAAACCCAATACGGCGAGCTTGGCGAGGCGAAGGTGCGCAAGGACGATTGGGTCGAAGCGGGCGACGTGATCGGTCGGCTCGGCAGCGGCACGGGCGACCACAGCCTGCTGTATTTTGCCGTGAAGGAAGACGGACGGTACATCGATCCGACCGAAGTGATCCCGCTTGATTAAATGGCGAGGCATCGTATGGAGCGTCCACCCGCTTTTTATTATTGTGATGCTGCTGTCGGTTGCCGCGGGCCGGTTCGCCGAGCTCGTTACGCTGTTCGCGCTCGTCTTCGTGCACGAGCTTGGGCATGTGGCGGCCGCCCGCGCTTTCGGCTGGACGATTCGCGAAGTGAAGCTGCTGCCGTTCGGCGGCGTTGCGGAAGTGGAGGAAGCGGGCGGCATGCCGACGAGGGAGGAGGCGCTTGTCGCGCTCGCCGGACCGCTGCAGAACGTCTGGATGGCCGCCGTCGCTTGGGCGATCGGTCATTTGAACGGATGGGATTCGAGCTGGTCGACTGAACTGGTGAAGGCGAATCTGCTCATCCTCGGGTTCAACCTTATTCCGATCAGCCCGCTCGACGGCGGCAAGCTGCTGCAATGCATGCTGGGCCGCTTCCTGCCCTATCATCGGGCGCTCTCCTGGTCCATTCGGCTGAGCATCGTCATGAGCGCTTTGCTCGCGGTCTCGGTGTTCGTCGGTCCGCTGTGGCCCGGCGACGGCATTCAACTGAACGTACTTGCAATCGCTTTGTTTCTGCTTGCGACGAACTGGACTTACCGTCGGCACTTACCGTTTCTATTCCTACGTTTTCTCGTGAATCGAGACCGTCTCGCCGCTCGGCGATTCGCCTCCGGCTCCGGCGCATCGCCGGTTATCGTGCGCCCGGAGACGGCGGTGCAGTCGGTGCTGCGCCATTTTCGCCGGGATCATATCCACCTTGTCTACGTGACGACGCCTCAAGGAGAGCTGCTTGGCGTCATGCCCGAGAACGAGCTGCTGCATCGTTTCTTTACTTCTCCGAATCCGAATCGGCCCGTTGTCGAGCTGATCGTTTGACCGTCCATCCGTTCATGCTATAATCGTCCTAAATGCTAACGGACGGGCAGGTGGGAAGATGAGGCAGCTATTGGTGCAGAGCCGCGCCGACGGTATATATGCCGCAGTGCTGGAAGACGGGATTCTGATCGATTACGTGACGGAGCCGCGCGAGCAGGGCCGTCCCGGCGGCGGGCCGGGGGCGGTGCTGGGCAACGTGTACAAAGGGAAAGTGATGAACGTGCTGCCGGGGATGCAGGCCGCCTTCCTCGATATCGGGCTGTCGAAAAACGCGTTTCTTTATATCGACGATGTGCTGCATCAGAATCTGGAGAAACGCGAGCACGGCTCAAGTAAGGAGAAGCCGGCGATCCAGAGCGTTCTGCGGCAGGGGCAGGAGCTGATCGTGCAGGTGATGCGCGAGCCGAACGGCGGCAAGGGAGCCCGCGTCACGACGCATATTTCGCTTCCCGGCAGATGGCTTGTCTACATGCCGGAGGCCGATTATGTCGGCGTATCGCGCAAGCTGGGCGACGAGGCGGAGCGGGAGCGGCTTCGCGTTCTCGGCGAGCGGCTGCGCCAGCCGGGCGAAGGCGTTATTATGCGTACTGCCGCGAGCGGCGTGCCGGATACGGCTTTAGCCGAGGACGTGGCCGGACTTCGGGCGGCATGGCTTTCAGCCGCCGAGCAGGCAGGGAGAACGAAGGCGCCCGCCCTTCTGCATCGGGAATCGGAGCTTGTTCACCGGGTCGTACGGGACATGCTGACAGCCGATACCGATGAAATATGGGTCGACGATGACGACGTGCTTGCTCAGACGAAGGCGCTGATGAAGGAAATGGCGGCCGGCCGAGAAGGAATCGTGAACCGATATGCGCAGGACGGATTGTTCGCCCGGTTCGGCGTCGACGCGCAGGCGGAGAAGGCATTCGCGCGAACGATTCAGTTGAAGAGCGGCGGCTATATCGTATGGGACGAGACGGAAGCGCTGACGGTTATCGATGTCAATACGGGCAAATATACGGGGGGCGGCAGCCTGGAGGAAACGCTGTACCGGACGAACGAGGAAGCGGCGGAATTGATTGCGAGGCTGCTTCGTCTTCGCGATGCGGGCGGCATTGTCATCGTCGATTTTATCGATATGGAGGAAGAGGCGAACCGACAGCGCATCTCGCAGCGCATCGAAGCGCTGACAAGAGGGGACCGGAACCGCTGCACGGTTGTGGGATGGACGAGGCTCGGCCTGCTCGAGATGACGCGCAAGAAAGCAAGATTCGCGGCCCGTTCCGCGGTCGGCTCCGCTTGCAAGTCATGCGGTCGGGATCGTTAATTGACGAAAAAACGTTGAATTCGTCTATGGGGCATGCTATAATAATCCGGTGCATGTTTTCATTAATGATTTTCATGCGCACAGGTACCGCTCCGATCAGGTATGCAAGCGCGGCGTTCGCGTCCGCCACCTGCATTAGGCGAGTCTTCACTAATAAGGAGGTGCACCATCCATGTACGCAATTATTGAAACGGGCGGCAAGCAATACAAAGTTCAAGAGGGCGATGTTCTTTACATCGAGAAACTCGAGGCTGGCGCAGGCGAAAGCATTACATTCGACCGCGTTCTTGCCGTATCCAAAGGCGACGCTCTCGTAGCAGGTACGCCAGTTGTAGCTGGCGCAACGGTTTCTGCTAAAGTCGAGAAGCAAGGCCGCGGTAAAAAAATCATCGTTTACAAATACAAAGCGAAGAAAAACTACCGTCGTAAACAAGGCCACCGTCAACCGTACACGAAAGTGACGATTGAGAAAATCCAAGCGTAATCGGATCGCTGCATGATTACGGTGACATTGACGCGGAACGTTTCGGACCGCCGCATCGTATCGTTCGAAGTTTTCGGACATGCGAACTATGCGAAGCGGGGACGGGATATCGTCTGTGCGGGCGTTTCCGCCGTAACCGTTGGCACAGTGAATGCGATTGAGGCCGTTGCGGGCGTAGTATTGCCGTACTCGATACGTGACGGATGGGTGAGCTCGGACATTCCGAAGCAAGCTGATCCGTCCGTCGACGAGCGAGTGCAACTGCTGCTTGAGAGTATGGCGGTTATGATCGGATCGATTCAGGAAACGTACGGGAAGTACGTGACCGTTCAAGAACAATTCATACAATAGAGGAGGGAAACCAACATGTTGAAATTGGATCTTCAGTTGTTCGCATCCAAGAAGGGCGTAGGCTCGACGAAGAACGGACGCGACAGCCAATCGAAGCGTCTGGGCGCGAAGCGTGCGGACGGCCAAGTCGTTACGGCGGGAAGCATCTTGTTCCGTCAACGCGGAACGAAAATTCACCCGGGTAACAATGTAGGCATCGGTAAAGACGACACGCTGTTCGCGAAAGTGGAAGGCGTCGTGAAATTCGAGCGTTGGGGACGCGACCGTAAAAAAGTTAGCGTATATCCAGTCGCTGAAGCAGCCGTAGCTGCAGCAGTCGAATAATAACGCTTCAACAAGTGCCCGGCCTGAAGTAACAGGCCGGGTTTTTCATGATTCGGCAGTTCATCCGTGTAATATTGCATTTACCGCTCTACATAGAAAGTGGGATAATCGCGAATGAATCGGATAGGATCGGCTAAATACATCGCGTCCATATCGTTGCTGCTGCCTTATATTTCATTGTTCATATGGAGAACGGCCTGGTGGCCGATCGTCGCTGCGGCCGCGTGGACGGCATTTACAATTGCCATGTGGGTCCATTCGGAGCGCAAGGAGCAGCGAATCAGGCTGGAGCGGGTGGAACGGGCGCTGCAGACCGTATCGATTCGCACGATCAACCATCATCGGCATGATTGGATGAACGATCTTCAAGTGCTCTATGGGTATATTCGGATGAACAAGCAGGAAAGAATTGTACAGTACATCGAAGGAATCCGGGAGCGGATGGCGGCGGAGAGCCGTATCGCCAAGCTCGGCGTTCCGTCGCTTGTCACGTACCTGCAGTCGTTTCGGACGATGACGCACTCGCTGCAGTTATCCGTCGTGATCGACGGGGAGCTGGACTTGGAGGAAATTCCGATCGATCGGGAAGGCGTCGCCCATACGTTGATCGATCTTATGAATATGTACCGAAGCGGCATGAAGCATGGAGCGGGCGAGCCGGCGAAGCTTACGCTCGAGCTTTATCGGGACGATAAATCGCTGCATGCCGTCTTTTGCTATGACGGGGAATGGAATGACATCGGTGAAACGATGCACAAAATAAAACAGCGGCTGAGAAATTCGCCGCTGCAGCCGATCAGTTCGGAGCAATCGCTTGCGGAACTGCCGCTAAAGGCTGAACTGCGCGGTTGAAACGGAGGCCAGAAACAGCATGTTTGTAGATAAAGCGAAAATATTTGTTAAGGGCGGCGACGGCGGCAACGGGATCGTATCCTACCGCCGGGAGCTGTACGTTCCGAACGGCGGACCTGCAGGCGGCGACGGTGGGCGCGGAGGCAACGTTATATTCCGCGTCGATGAAGGGCTGCGTACGCTGGTCGATTTCCGGTATCAGAAGCATTTCAAGGCGAAGCCGGGCGAGCGGGGCAAGGTGAAAGGGATGCACGGCGCGAATTCGGACGACATGATCGTACGGATACCGCCGGGCACCGTCATTATCAATGACGATACGCAGGAGATTATTGCCGATATGACGCGTCAAGGCCAAGAGGTAATCGTCGCGCGCGGCGGACGCGGCGGACGCGGCAACATGCGTTTTGCAACGTCGGCCAATCCGGCGCCGGATATCGCGGAGAACGGCGAAGAGGGCGAAGAGCGCTGGATCGTGCTCGAGCTGAAGGTAATGGCGGACGTCGGCCTGGTCGGATTTCCGAGCGTCGGCAAGTCGACGCTGCTGTCGGTCGTATCCGGAGCGAAGCCGAAGATCGGCGCCTATCATTTTACGACGATTACGCCGAATCTGGGCGTCGTCGACGTCGGCGACGACCGCAACTTCGTGATGGCCGATTTGCCGGGCTTGATCGAAGGGGCGAGCGAAGGCGTCGGGCTCGGCCACGAGTTTTTGCGCCACGTCGAGCGTACGCGCGTCATTGTTCACGTCATCGACATGGCGGCGACGGAAGGTCGCGATCCGTTCGACGATTGGGTCAAAATCAATAACGAGCTTCGCCAATATAACGAGAAGCTCGCGGATCGTCCGCAGATTATAGCGGCGAACAAGATGGACATGCCGGGCGCGGAAGAGCAGCTTGAGCTGTTCAAGGAACAGCTTGCGGAAGCCGCGGGCGACCGCCATTACGACATTATGCCGATGTCGTCGCTTACGCGCCAAGGCGTACAGGAGCTGCTGTACAAGGCAGCCGACGTGCTGGAGACGGTGCCGGAGCAGCCGATGCTGGAGGAAGTAAGCGAGCTTGCCGAACGCAAAGTGTATAAGTTCGAGAAGCGCGATGAAATTACGTTCCGCGTCTACAAAGAAGACGAGATTTTCGTCGTGGAAAGCGAAGGCATCGAACGGCTCATGAAGCGGACGAACCTGACCTCGTATGATTCGGTGATGCGGTTTGCCCGCATTCTGCGCAAGGTCGGCGTCGATGCGGCGCTTCGCAAAATCGGGGCGAAGGACGGCGACATTTGCCGGATCGGCCACTATCAGTTCGAATTTTTCGAAGGCAGCGATTATGTATTCTAACAAAGACGGGGCAGCCCGTCTTTTTTTAATTCCGGCGGGAATTGCGATTCCTTCCATTTTACCTATTGCCGCATCAGGTGAAGTCCGGTATAATGTCCACTATAGATGAACAGTTGTCTTTCCTAGGAGGACGATAATGACAGAGCGTTATTATGTCGTCCGCGAGGACCTTTTGCCGGAAGCGATCTTGAAGACGGTTCAGGTGAAAGATATGCTGAAGCGGGGCGAAGCGGTAACGGTACATGAGGCTGTGGAGCGGGCCGGACTTAGCCGAAGCGCGTTCTACAAATATAAAGACGGCGTATATCCGCTCAGCCAGCTCGACCGGGAGCGGCTCGTAACGGTCTCGATGGATTTGGAGCACCGGGCGGGCATGCTGTCCAAAGTTCTCGGCCTTGTGGCGGGACTGGAAGGCAACGTGCTGACGATTAATCAGAGCATACCGCTTCAAGGGCTTGCCAATGTCGTCATTTCGGTCGATATATCGTATATGACGGCGGAACTGACGGAGTTGCTGCTGCGCATTCGGCAGTTGGACGGCGTCCGGAAAGCGTCGGTTATCGGGCAAGGATAAATTAACGGTTGATGGAGGTTTGCACGCATGAAACCAGTTAAAGTAGGATTGCTTGGCCTAGGAACGGTCGGCACGGGCGTCGTTCGTATCGTCGAAGGCCATCAGGAGGATTTGCAGAGCCAGATTGGCTCCGCGATCGTAATCGAGAAAATTTTGGTGCAAAATAAATCGAAGCAGCGCGCGCTCAGCGTCGATCCTTCGAAGCTGACCGAAGACGCGTGGGACATTATCCGCGATCCGGAAATCGACGTTATTGTCGAAGTGATGGGCGGTATCGGCGATACGAAAGCTTACATTATCGAAGCGCTGACGCGCGGCAAGCATGTCGTGACGGCGAACAAAGATTTGATGGCGCTGCACGGTCCGGAAATTATTGCGACGGCGAAGGCGAACAAGTGCGACATTCTATATGAAGCGAGCGTAGCGGGCGGCATCCCGATTATCCGCACGCTTATCGAAGGCTTCTCCTCCGATCGCATTACGAAAATTATGGGGATCGTGAACGGCACGACCAACTATATTCTGACGAAGATGAGCAAGGAAGGCGCATCCTACGAGGGCGTGTTGAAAGAGGCGCAGCAGCTCGGCTATGCGGAGGCCGATCCGACCTCCGACGTAGAGGGTCTTGACGCCGCGCGCAAAATGACGATTCTGTCGACGCTCGGCTTCCGCGTGAACGTAGCGCTTGAGGATGTCGACGTGAAGGGCATCTCGTCCGTCAGTCAGGAAGATATCGCTTATGCGAAGCGTCTCGGCTATGAAGTGAAGCTGCTCGGCATCGCGGAACGCCATGACGACTACATCAGCGTCAGCGTGCAGCCGACGATGGTGAAGCTGAGCCATCCGATCGCAGCCGTTAACGGCGTGTTTAATGCGGTATACGTGCACGGCGAAGCGGTGGGCGAGACGATGTTCTACGGCGCGGGTGCGGGCGAGCTGCCGACGGCGACGTCGATTGTGGCCGATCTGGTCGCCGTCGTCAAGAACCTGAAGCTTGGCGTCAACGGCTTGCAGGGCACTCCGGCTTACAAGGAGAAGAAGCTGAAAACCGACGAGCAAATTTGCTCGAAATATTTCCTGCTGCTCCACGTTGCGGACCGCGCAGGCGTGCTGGCGCGCATTACGCAAGTGTTCGCCGAGCATGAAGTGAGTCTGGAGTCGGTGCTGCAGCAGCCGAATCCGCACAATCCGGAAGCGGAAATTATCGTCATTACGCATGATGCAAGCAAAGCGTCGATGAACAAGGTGCTTGGCGCGTTCGAATCGCTGGACGTTATCCGTCAAGTGAAAAGCGTTTATCGTGTCGAAGGCTAAAACGAATCTAGACAACCGGAATTATCGGGACCGGACGGCGCGATGATGCGGCGTCCGGCTTGTCGTTTCCAATAGGGTGAAAAGAGGGAAAACATGTACGGACCACGTGTAGTCGTTAAAGTGCCGGCCAGCACGGCGAATCTGGGACCGGGCTTCGACGTGCTCGGTATGGCGCTGTCTCTGTTCGCTTGGATCGAGATGCAGGCGGCAAGCGAGACGAGCATTATAATGTACGGCGATCAAATGACCGGCGTACCGGCAGACAAAACGAATTTGATCTATAAAGTGGCGCAGATGGTGTTCGCGGAGGCCGGGGTATCCGTTCCGGAGCTGTCCATCTCGATGTATAGCGATATTCCGCTGACGCGCGGCCTTGGCAGCAGCGCATCGGCAATCGTCGGCGCGCTTGTCGCGGCGAACGCCTTGGTCGGCTCGCCGCTGTCCGACGACAGGCTGTTTCAGCTTGCGACGAAGCTTGAAGGACATCCCGACAACGTCGGCGCGTCCCTGTTCGGCGGTATCGTCGTCTCGTCATGGGACGGCGAACGCGCCGAACACGTGCAGATCGAGCCGCATCCGTCGCTTGCAACGCTCGTGGCGGTGCCGTCGTTCCAACTGTCTACGGAGAAAGCGCGGCACGCGCTGCCGAAGACGATCGAAATGGCCGACGCCGTCTTCAACATCGGACGCAGCTCGCTGCTCGTTGCCGCGCTGGGGGCGGGCAAGCTCGATTTGATTAGCAAAGCGATGCGCGATCGTCTCCATCAGCCGTACCGCGCGGCGCTTATTCCGGGCATGACGAGCATTCTGGAGCAGGCAACGGAGCATGGCGCGCTGGGCGCGGCGCTCAGCGGCGCCGGTCCGACGCTAATCAGCTTCGTCGACAACGGCAGCAGCCGCAAGCAGGAGCTGGAGCGGTTCCTGCTCGATACGCTCGGCGAAGAAGGAATCGCGGCGGAGACGATGTGGCTGAAGCCTTATCCGCATGGCGCGCAGTGGGAGCTTGTCGCGGAGGAAGATAAGACGACGCTGATGAGCCGGATCGGAAAAGAGGCGACAGCAAGATGAAAGTAGCCGTATTGACAAAAGGCTCTACGTCGGACGATGCAGCCCGTTATTTGCTCAAAGATGTCGAGGGCGTGGAGCTAGTCTACCATCGCATCATAGCGGACGTATTTGCAAGCACGGCGGAGGGCAGAACCGATTACAGCGTCATTCCGATCGAGAATACGATTGACGGCTCTGTCAGCCTGCATACCGAAATTTTGGTCAACGAAGTCGATTTGCCGATTCAGGCCGAATGGGTATACCCTTCGATTCAGAATCTCGTCGGCAGACTGTCGGAGCTTGAGCGATCGCAGGAGACGGGACGGATCGATTACAGCCCGATCGTCAAAGTGATGAGCCACCCGGTCGCGATGGCGCAATGCTTGCAATTTATTCGGACCCATATGCCGAATGCGGAGCTGGAGCATGTCAGCTCGACGGCGGATGCGATCCGCATCGTGCGCGATAACCCGGGGCAAGGCTGGGTTGCGATCGGGCAAAAGACGGCCGCCGCGAACAACGGGCTGGACGTGCTTCAGGAAGCGGTGACCGACCACGACAACAACTACACCCGTTTTCTGCTCGTCGGGCCGAAGCCGCTTCAAGGCAAAACGTCCGATAAGCATAAGACGACGATCATCGTATCGAGCCTGGAGGACTACCCGGGCGGTCTGCACCAGGTGCTGTCGGCGCTTGCGTGGCGCCGCATCAACATGTCCCGCATCGAATCGCGGCCGACCAAGAAACGTCTCGGCACGTACTATTTTATGATCGATATCGAGATGTCGGTGGATTCGATTCTTCTGCAATCGGCGATTGCGGAAATCGAGGCGATCGGCTTCCAGGTGCGGATGATGGGGTCGTATCCGACGTTTACTTACGAGCCCGAAGCATAACGATAACGAAGAAGCTCTCCCGGAATTGTCCGGGGGAGCTTCTTTGCTTTGCAAATTTTTTTCGTCCGGTCGGGGACATCGGCCCACGTCCTGCATAGGATGTAATGATTGGCGGGCAGGTGCCCTTGTGCGACGCATCGCCTGCGATAAGACCGTGACAGGAGGTTTGCGGGGAGTGAAAATCCATATCGTCAAAAGAGGGGATACGCTGTATGCGATTGCGCAAAAATACGGCGTTACCGTCGAAGAAATTTTAAAGCTGAATCCGGGTATTACGAATCCCGACGTCATCGATGTCGGAATGAAGGTGAAGGTGCCTTCTTCTCATCACGGATCCGGCGGCGGCCATGCAAGCGGCGGCTCGATTATGCACCAGCACATCGTCAAGCAGGGCGATACGTTATGGAAGCTGTCGAAAGCTTGGGGAGTACCGCTGAACGATCTCATCAAGGCGAATCCGCAGCTTAAAAATCCGAACGTTCTGATGACCGGCGACATCGTCAACATTCCGAAGGCGGGCGGTCATCATGTTCATGCCGAATCGCATCACCATACGTCCTCGGGCCATCATCATTCGTTCAAGCCTTCTTCGATTATGAACAGCGTGCAAGGATTGGCGGGCAAAATCCCGACCGGCTTCCTTCCGGGCAAGAAGCCGACGGGCAAAATCCCGACGGCGCCTATTGCAAAAACGCCGACGGGTCCGAAAGCGGAAACGGTGGAACAGCCGCCGGTTACGCTTCCCGCACCGGCTCCCGCACCCGAACCGATTGTCGTCGAGAAGCCGAAGCCTTATCCGGTTCATGTGGAGTATCACCAGCAGAACGTTCATTTGTTCCAGCAGTGCGGCATTCCGGCCGTTGAAGCGGGAGCCGTATACGGCATTCCGCATATGCCGGAGCAAGTATCGCCGGTTGCGACAGGCTACGGCTATGGCGACCATCACCATGCCGCCGTAAGCCCGGTTGCCGATATGGGCTACCATACGAGCTACGAGGCGCCGGAAGTGTCGCCGGCTAACGTCGGTCCGACGCATTACGGTTATGGCACGCCGTCGCTTGTATCACCGGCAAGCGTCGGTCTTGAGCATTATGGCTATGGCTCGCCGGTTGTGTCTCCGGCGAACATGGGCTCAGGCCAATACGGCTACGGCTCGCCGGTTGTGTCTCCGGCGAACACCGGTCCAGAGCAGTACGGCTACGGATCGCCGGTTGTGTCTCCGGCGAACACGGGCCCAAGCCAGTACGGCTACGGCTCGCCGGTTGTGTCTCCGGCGAACACCGGTCCAGAGCAGTACGGCTACGGGTCGCCGGTTGTGTCTCCGGCGAACACAGGCCCAAGCCAGTACGGCTACGGATCGCCGGTTGTGTCTCCGGCGAACACCGGTCCAGAGCAGTACGGCTACGGGTCGCCGGTTGTGTCGCCGGCGAACACAGGCCCAAGCCAATACGGCTACGGATCGCCGATCGTGTCGCCGGCAAGCACAGGTCCAGAGCAGTACGGCTATGGCATGCCGATGGTGTCTCCGGCGAACACAGGCCCAGAGCAGTACGGCTACGGGTCGCCAGTTGTGTCGCCGGCGAACACAGGCCCAGAGCAGTACGGCTACGGGTCGCCGGTTGTGTCTCCGGCGAACACCGGTCCAGAGCAGTACGGCTACGGGTCGCCGGTCGTGTCTCCGGCGAACACCGGTCCAGAGCAGTACGGCTATGGCATGCCGATGGTGTCTCCGGCGAACACAGGCCCAGAGCAGTACGGCTACGGGTCGCC
>Ga0160470_100122_pt1 | contig 83047 bp, 69 predicted proteins | sample HID1973I_E11MG_FD_108214 | JGI IMG/M metagenome (GOLD analysis project Ga0160470, IMG submission 108214) | Enriched mosquito-associated microbial communities from UW Madison campus, WI, USA - HID1973I_E11 MG | ecosystem: Host-associated > Arthropoda: Insects > Digestive system > Unclassified ... | reverse complement strand
GCGAGCCGCCCATTATAGCCGGCTTTTCCAGTCCGTCAACACCTCTTTCGAGACGTCAACCCCGCTTCAGCGCCCGTAGGCTTTTCCCGAAGCGAGCCCGCCATCTTAGCGGACTTTTCTGGGACGTCAACACCTCGTTTCCGAGGAGCCGACTACTTCGTCTAGGCCCGAAGGCTTTGGTCGAAGCGAGCCGCACATCTTAGCCGGCTTTTCCATTTCGTCAACATCCTTTATCAGCGATGTTGGCGCCGTCTGCATGTATGCCGAAGCAGTCGTGCCGACGAGGTGGCGCAGTTTAGCGATGCAGGCGCACGCGTCAACTCTTGTGTGTCGTCATGCGTGCATGCGATACGCGCGTGCGTGTGATGCGTGCTCATGCAATCGCACGCTCCGGCCTCGCTGCACGCGCCCATGCCGTGACCCACGCGCCTGCCAGCAGCAAGCCCGCCAGCAGCCACGGTGCGCCCGGCAAATGCAGCGGCGCGCGCGGGCCGATGAGCCAGGCGAACACGTTGGCGAACAGCAGCGGCCCCAGCACGCCGGCCAGACTGATGAGGCTCATCAACGCACCCTGAATGCGCCCCTGTACTTCCGGCCCGACACGGCGCGTGATCAACGCCTGCGCAGCAGGCCCGGCAATGGCCCACAACGCACTGATGGGAACACCGACCAGGAACATCATCCCGCTGGCCGACAGTCCATAGACGACGAACCCCACCACGCCGCAGCCCAGGCCCAGCAGCAACGCCCGACGCTCACCGATCCGTCCGACGATTCGTCCCACCAGCGCGACGTTGACCACGATGCTGCACACGCCCACCAGCGCGAGCACCCAGCTGACCTGCACCGGGCCCCAGCCATAGAGGTAGCCGGCGAACAACACGAAGATACTCGGGTAGACGTAGTGCGCGAGATTGGCCAGGAACACCACGGCGGCCAGGCCGAATACCGAGGGAAAGCTGCGCAACAAGGCCAGCGCGCCGAACGGGTTGGCGTGCGACCAGTCGAAACGCGCACTGCGGCGCTCCGGCGGCAACGATTCGGGCAGCACGAACCAGCCGTATAGGAAGTTGGTCAGCGACAGGCCGGCGGCGAACCAGAACGGCCAGCGCAAACCGATCCCGCCCAGCCAGCCGCCGACCAGCGGACCGGCGACAAAACCAATCCCGAAGGCAGCGCCCAGCATGCCGTAGGCCTTGGCACGCTGGTCGGGCGCGGTGACATCGGCGATGTAGGCGTTGGCCGTGGAGAAGCTGGCCGAAAACACGCCGGAAAACACCCGCGCCAGCAGCAGCAGCGGCAAGGTGTGGGCCACCGCCATGAGCAGGAAGTCCACGCCCAGGCCGAAGCAGGACAACAGGATGACCAGGCGTCGCCCGTACCGGTCCGACAATGCGCCCTGGATCGGCGAGCAGAAGAACTGGATGGCCGCGAACAGGAAACCGAACCAGCCGATCCAACGCGCGGCCTCGGAGTAATCGCCACCGGTGAATTCCCGCACCAGGTTCGGCAACACCGGGATCACCACGCCGAACGACAGCACGTCGATCAGCACGGTGATGAAGATGAAGATCATGGCCGCCCGACGCGGGCCCTCGGCCGGAAACGGTGCGCGCATGGGCAGACCCGGTGGACGGAAGCGTCGAGTGTAATCACGCCAGGCGCCGCCCCTACAACGGACGCACCGAGATCGTCTGGCGCAGCACGTGGCGCGCGCCCGGCACCAGTTCGATCACCTCCGGCCCGGCATTGGCCGCCTCCAGGCACACGAACTGGCGCCAACCGTCGCGGACATCGTCCATCTTGGCCGCGCCTGCCGCGCCGGGATTCCAGGCCACCAGGGTGCGGCTGCCTTCGGTCTGCAGGTCGATGCGGCGGCGCAGGACCGGGTCGAGCAAGCTGTAACGGCCGCCGGCGCCGGTATAGATACGATCGCTGCGCCCCGGGTCGCGCGGGTCGCGCAGGCTCCAGTCACCCTGCTGGCGATGGGCGACCGCGTAGTTCTCGAATTTGTCCAGGTAGTCGAGCCCCTCCACACCCTCGGCACTCACCTGCAACGCATCGCCGACATGGAAGTAGTTGTGCAGCGCCTGGGTGAAACGCACCGGCTCGCCACTCACATTCTCGGTCTCCAGCGTTTGTTCCAGCGTGCGGCCGATGCGCAGCGTCATGCGCAAGCGCAGCGACAGGTCGTCCATCACCGGCGGTGCCATGTGCAATACCAACGTGCCATCGGCTTCGCGCTGCGCATCGAGCAGCCGCCACGGCAGCGTGCGCACGAAACCATGCGCCGGCACGTCGTTGCCCTGGTCCTGGCGGCCGAAGTACGGCCAGCACACCGGGGTGCCGCCGCGGATCGGGGTGGGCGCCGGCTTGGCCAAGGGCGAGAGCCACATCACGTCTTCCTGCCCTTCCGGTACGAAGGACAGCAGTTGCCCGCCGAACAGGCTGATGGCCGCGGTGGAATGCGGCGTGCGCACCAGCAAGGAAGGGAACCCGTGGAAGTCGCCGGTACTCAGGCCGGGAATATCTTTCATGGCAGCTTTCTGGCTCGCGATGGGGGATTGGAGGTACTTCGGGTAGGCCTCGGGCAGCTTGAACGCCGTGCCCTTGCGCGGCGCGGCAGGCGGCGCTTCGGCCTGCAGTGCGGCCAGTATCGACTGCCCCGCCCGTCCGTCGGCCGGCGTGTGGCCCAAGCGCCGCTGCTCGGCCTGGACGGCGCGGCGCGTGGCACTGCCCAGCATGCCGTCGACGCTGCCCAGGTCATGGCCGCGCGCGATCAACAGGCGCTGCAGTGTGCGGCGGTGCGCGCGGTCAAGGGCGAGATCGTCGGTGGGCCAGGCCGCCGCCAACCCCGGCTCGCCACGCAGGCGGTCGGAGAGCAGCGCGATGGCCAGCGCATAGCTCTCGGCGGCGTTGTAGCTGTAGATCGCATCGTAGTTGGCGAACACCAGGAAGGCAGGCCCGCCCGCGCCGGCGGGGAGTAGCACCGCGGCGGCCGCGTCGTTGGGCACGCTGGCCAGATGCGAGGGCCGGCCCTCGACCTCGCGCACACCCAGGGCACGCCATTCGCGCCATGGCCGGCGCGCCTTGCGGCCGGCCGCGGCCGCGTCGAAACCTGGTGGCAGCACGATTTCCTCGCCCCAGGACTGGCCGCTGCGCCAACCGGCGCGCGCCAGGTAGTTCGCCGTGGAGGCGAGTGCATCCGGCACGCTCTCGACCAGGTCGCGCCGGCCATCGCCGTCGCCGTCCACCGCGATCCGCCGATAAGTGCTCGGCATGAACTGCGTCTGGCCAAAGGCACCGGCCCACGAGCCGGTGAGCGCCGGATCACGCAGGTCGCCGGCCGCCAGCAGTTGCAGCAGGGCCATCAACTCATTGCGAAAAAAGCCCTGGCGCCGCCCCTCGCACGACAGCGTGGCCAGCGATACCAGCAGCGGCCGCTTGCCGGTGACGCGGCCGTAGTCGCTTTCCACGCCCCAGACCGCCACCACGGTTTCGGCATCGACTCCGTATTGCGTGGCGAGTGCGTCCAGCAGGGCGCGATGCTGGACCAGCATCGCGCGGCCGTCGGCCACGCGCTCATCGTCCACCAGTGCAGCAAGGTAGTCCCAGATGGGCGTGGTGAATTCGGGTTGCGCGTCGAGCAGGGCCAGCACGCTGGCGTCGGGCTGCAGCGCGCCGAGATAGCGATCGAAGCTGGCCGGTGCGATGCCCTCAGCCTGCGCGCGCGTGCGCAACTTGGCCAGGCAGCCGGTCCAGGATGCGTCTCCAGCCGCAAAGGCCGGCAGGCCCAAGGCCGCCCCGCCCAGCAGGGCGATACGGGCGAGCAGCAACCGGTCAGGCCAGATCGCGGAAAACCTCCGCACGACGCGCGCGCTCATCCGCCCGTTCCGCCCCTATCGCCACCGGCCGAACAGACGCCGGCCGCACGGGGACTATTGGACGCCGCCGGATCATCCACGCCGCCAATGCACCCGGCACCAGAAAGCCGAACACCGCGACCAGGATCACCATCCATAACCAGAGACTGAGGTTGCCCATCGCCGTCCCTTTGCCGAACCACGGCCCTGCCTATCCCGGCCGCCAGCATATCCAGCGCGTGCGAACGCGGCGTGCAGAACGCCTTCACGGCTGGCCCGCTCATAGCGCGTCCAGGTAGTACCAATGGCCGGCTTCGCGCAGGAACCGGCTGTGTTCGCGCATGCGCACCGCGCGGCCGCCACCGATCCGGTAGCGGGCCACGAATACGACCTCGGCGCTGTCCGGGCCGGTGGTGGCGGTGCGTTGGACGTCCAGGCCGAGCCAGGTGGTGCGGGCATTGGCCGGCGTTTCCATGGGCAGTTCGGCCGGCCGGGTGGTGGCGTGCCAGGTCCGCAACAGGTAATCGGCATCCTGTCGGACGTAGGCGCTGTAGCGCGAGCGCATCAGCGACTCGGCATCCGCTGCCGGCTCGCCGGCATGGAAGCGGCCGCAGCACTGCGCATACGCCGTTACGCGCCCACAGGGACAGGGGTCGTTGGGCTGGGCACGTGCGAAAGCAGCGGTCATGGCCCGATTGTGCCGCCTGCGCCGGACCGCTGCATCCTTCGCTGCGCATGGCCGGGACGAACGCGTATGCTGGCGCGCCCTCGCCGCCCCGTCCCGCCGTGCTCGAATTCCTGCCGACCGAATTGCCCTGGCTGCTGTGCATCGCCTTCGCGGCGGGACTGATCGATGCGGCCGTTGGCGGCGGCGGGCTGATCCAGTTGCCCGGCCTGTTCGCCACGCTGCCGCGCGAAGTGCCCGCGGTGCTGCTGGGCACCAACAAATTCAGTTCGATGTTCGGCACCGGCATGGCCGCCTGGCGCTATGCCCGCAACGTGCGCTTCCCGTGGCGGCCGGTGTGGTATGCGGCGGGCACCGCCTTCGTCTTTTCCTTTCTCGGCGCCACCGCGGTGAGCCTGTTGCCGCGCCAGGCCGTGCGTCCGCTCATCCTGGTGCTGCTGCTGGCGATGTTCGCCTACACGCTGGTCAAGAAGGATTTCGGCGCGCTGCACCGGCCACGCCATATCGGCCGCAGGGAGTTGGCGACGGCCCTGGCGATGGGCGCGGCGATTGGCTTTTACGACGGCTTCTTCGGCCCGGGCACCGGCAGCTTCCTGATCTTCCTGTTCATCCGCTTCTTCGGCCTGGACTTCCTGCGCGCTTCGGCCGCGTCCAAGGTCGTGAACCTGGCCACCAACGCGGCAGCGCTGTCGTTCTTCGTGCCGAGCGGCAAGATCCTGCTGGCGGCGGCGGTACCGATGGCCGCCGCCAACGTGGCCGGTGCCTTCGTCGGCACCCGCCTGGCGTTGCGTGGCGGCACGCCGCTGATCCGGCAACTGTTCCTGGCCTTGGTGGTGGTGCTGATCGCGCGCATGGGTTGGGACACGCTGCGCGGCTGAGCCGGGGATCACCTCGTGCGATCCCGATAGGCCGGCTCAGCGTGTCTTGCCGGCCGGCGTGGGAAGTCGTCGCGGACGCGATGGCAGCAGGCCGATCAACTCGGGCGCATGGTCCGCCGCGAGCAGCTTCCACAAGGGGCGCTCGCGCAACTGCCGGTAGCCGGCGATCCGTTCACGGTACCTCATGCGGAAAACGGACGGCGAACGACGCGCACCGGCCTCAGCGCTTGCCGCCGACGTCGATGAAGCGCAGGAACTCGGCGCGGGTACGCGCATCCTCGCGGAAGCTGCCGAGCATCTTCGAGGTCACCATGCTCACGCCGCGCTTGTGGATGCCGCGGGTGGTCATGCATTCGTGCGCACCTTCGACCACCACGCCCACGCCGCGCGGCGCCAGGACGTCCTGGATGCACTGGGCGATCTGCGCGGTCATCTTTTCCTGCACCTGGAAGCGCCGCGCGTAGGTTTCCACCACCCGCGCCAGCTTGCTGATGCCCACGACCTTGCCGTCGGGCAGGTAGCCGACATGGACCTTGCCGATGATCGGCGCCATGTGGTGCTCGCAATGGCTTTCGTACTCGATGTCGCGCAGGACGATCAGCTCGTCGTAGCCGGCCACTTCCTCGAAGGTGCGCGCCAGGTACTCGCGCGGGTCGTCGCGATAGCCGCTGAACCAGTCGCCATAGGCTTCGGCGACGCGGCGCGGGGTGTCGAGCAGGCCCTCGCGGGCAGGATCTTCGCCGGCCCAGCGCAGCAGGGTGCGCACGGCCTCTTCGGCCTGGTCCTGGGTGATGTCGGAAGCGGGAACGTTCTTCGGCTGGGCCATGAGCAAAATCGCCCGTAAAGGGGGCATGCATGGTACCTCGCGGCCCATCCCGCTGCGCGACCAAACCCTGTAGGAGGGGCTTCAGCCCCGACCGTAGGAATGCCGTACCTGTGCGTCTCCGCCTACGGTCGGGGCTGAAGCCCCTCCTACAGTGGACCAGGTCAGCCCGGCCCGGCAGCCCGGCGCTGGTGCATCTCGGCCTCATGGTCCAGCCAGTTGGAGCCCTTGTTGGTCAGGAAGAAGATGTAGACCACCAGGGACACGGCGATAACCACGGTTGCATAAGCGATGAACTCCGGTACCTGCTGGCTTTTCAGCGCGGCCTGGTACAGCAGTGGCGCGGTGCCGCCGAAGGCCGAATTGGCCAGCGCGTAACCGAGGCCGACGCCCAGTGCGCGAATGTGCGTGGGGAACAGCTCGGCCTTGACCACCGCATTGATCGAGGTATAGCCGGTCAGGATCACGAAGCCGATCGTCAATATCACGAACGCGGACAGCCAGTCGCTCTGCTTCGGCAGCGCCGTGACCAGGTACCAGGTGTAGAGCACGCCGCCGATGCCGAAGAACACCAGCAGGGTCTTGCGGCCGACGATGTCCGACAGCCAGCCGCCCACCGGCTGCATCAGCATCAGCACGATGAGCGCGGCCAGGTTGATCCAGGTGCCGGCCATGACGTCGTCGCCGGCAAAGGCGGTCTGGATCATCTTCGGGCCGGTGACCGAATAGGTATAGAAGGCGATCGTGCCGCCGGCGGTGATCAGGAAGCACAGCAGCAGCGGCCGCCACTGGTTCACGAACAACTCGTGCAGCGAGCCGGAGGACCCCGCCTTGCCCTGCCTGGCCCGCGCGATGGCGTCGGCGCCCAGCGACTCGTCCATCGTCCGGCGCAACCAGAACACCACCAGGGCGCCGATGCCGCCCAGGCCGAAGGCCACGCGCCAGCCCCACTCGGTGATCTGGGTCTTGTCGAACAGGTGCAGCATCACCAGCAGCACGGTCTGCGCGACGACATGGCCGCCGACCAGCGTCACGTAGTGGAAGGAGGACAGGAAACCGCGCCGGCCGGGGACGGCCGCTTCGGACATATACGTCGCGCTGGTGCCGTATTCACCACCGGTCGCGAAGCCTTGCAGCAGCCGCGCCAGCACCAGGATGACGGCAGCGGCCGCGCCGATCCTCGACACCGTCGGGGTGATCGCCACGACGAAGGAGCACGCCGCCATCAGCGTCACCGAGACGGTCAGCGCCAGCCGGCGGCCGTAGCGGTCGGCGAAACGGCCGAAATACCAGGCGCCGATCGGACGCATCAGGAAGGTCACCGCGAAGATCGCCCAGACGTACAGGGTGGCGTTCTTGTCCTCCTTGGAAAAGAACTGCGACTCGAAGTAACTGGCGAATACCGAGTAGACGTAGACGTCGTACCACTCCACCAGGTTGCCCGCCGAGCCCTTGAGCGTGTTGGACACCGAGCGGCGCAGGTTGTGCGGTGCGACGGTGGCGTCTGGATCGACCGGGGAGGTGGCGGATGCACTCATGGCGCGAAGACCTGTGAGGTGGACAGGCCTGGAGTATAGAAGCCTGGCGTGTGGAGCTTGTCTGGATCTGGCAGCAAGCTCCGCGCGCATGCCGGTAGCGACATGCGCTGACATCGCGCGCGGCACGAGCCGGTGTGCCGTACCGGGTTGAACCATTGCCGGTCCGGCGTTGTCCGAAGGGCGCAACCGTGGCGACCCGGGGTCTGCCGGCCCGCTACGCGTTACGATGCCGCACCCCTCGTCCCCACCGTCCCACCCCCACCGTCGTGATCCCGATGAAAGCCCGCAACCCCGACGCAGCCCCGGTGGCATGAGCAGCGCGCCCACCCGCGTGGATGCGCAGGCCGAAGCCAGGACCGAGCGTTTGCAGCGATGGGTCGCCGCGCTGTGCAGCGCGCTGGTCCATCTGCTGCTGTTGCTCATGCTGCTGTTCGCCTCCAAGCCCACCGTGACCACGCCACAAGGCGCGGCCAGCGGCAGCCGGATGAAGGTGGACTTCCTGGGCGAGACGCGCGTGCCCGTGCAGGTCCCCAGCCCCACGCCGCCACAGGCGCCGGCCCCGGCCCGCAAGGCACGTGCGTCGTCGCCGGTGCGCACGACGCTGGTCAAGCATGCCGACAACCCGCTGCCCCCGCCCGACGTGGCGGCCGCACCCGGCAGCGTGGCCGAGAACACTCCCGAGCAAGAGCAGCGCCAGGCGCAGGCGCCCGCCTCGAGCCCGCCGACCCCGCGCCGCCCCGAGACCTGGACCGGCCACCCGCCGGGCATGCGCGCAACCGATGTCGCCGACGCGGACGCGGGCATGGCCGACGGTCCCGAAGCGGAGGATGGCAGCCAGCACGACTACGCCTCGGCCGAGCCGAGCATGGAAGTGGGCGGCTACCAGGTCTACTACGACCAGCGCAGCGAAACCCTGTTGCGGGTCTGGAAGGCGCAGGGCATGAAGGAAATCGCCATTCCCTTGCCCGGCACCCAGTACCGCATGGTCTGCGCCCTGGAGATCGCGCTGCGGCGCGGCTCGGGCAAGTGCCGCTTGCTGGAACCGTCCTCGCCGCAGATGCAGGCGATCGGCGATGGCCGCGAGGTCATCAACATGATCCAGGTCTACCGGCGCGGCGAAGTGGTCTGGCGCGGGCCGGGCCCGTACCGGTAGCGCTGGATCAGAACAGGCTGCCCTGCTCGGGCTTGTCCTGCATGGGGGTGGCCTCGGGTGGCGCCACGGCCGCTTGCGCCACGCCCAGCCGCCAGGCCAGGCCGGAGATCCGCGCCGCATGCCTGGCCAGTGCGGCGCGCAGCACGCCCTCGCTGCCGGCCAGGTGCAGGGTCCGGCGCGCGCGGGTGATGCCGGTATAGACCAGTTCGCGGCTGAGCACGCGGGCATCGCGTGCCGGCAGCTGCAACCAGACGTCGTCGAACTCCGAGCCCTGGGCCTTGTGCACGGTCATGGCGAAGGCACTCTCGTGCGCCGGCAGCGCGGCCGGATGGAAGCCGCGCACGCGCCCGTCGCCCTCACCCGGGAACCAGGCCACCAGCGCGCCTTGCGCGTCGCGCAGGCACACGCCGACATCGCCGTTGAACAGGCCGTGGCGGTAACTGTTCTCGGTGATCAGCAGCAAGCGGCCCTGGAACCAGGGCGAGGCCGCACCGAGACGGCGCGCGTCCGATCCGCTTTCGGCCAGGCGTTGCTCGATGCGCGCGTTGAGGCCACGCGCACCCTGGGGTCCGCCGCGGACCGCGGTGAGCAGGCGCACGCGGCCGGCCTGGCGCAAGGCCAGCGCCGGGTCGCCGGCATCGGCCAGCGCGCGCCAATGCGCCAGCAAGGCTTCGCCACCGGCCTGCAACGGATCGTCGATGTCTTCGTGGAAATGCACGCCGGCCAGCGCGCCACCGCGCAGCAGCGCCAGGCTCCGGTCGGGGTCGCCGCTGCGTATGGCATCGGCCAACGGCGCCAACGCGAATCCCTGCGCCTGGCGATAACCCTGCAGCAAATGCACGCGGTGCCCGGCCAGCCCGCCCTCGACGGACGCGCCGCGGCCGCTCCCGAGCAACGGTTGCAAGGCCTGTGCATCTTCGGCCTGCAGCGTTTCGCCGGCGCCGGCCGCCTGCAGGATCGCGGCGAGCACATCGCCCGCCTCGACCGAGGGCAACTGGTCGGCATCACCGAGCAGGATCAGCTGGGTGCCGTCGGCCACGGCTTCGACCAGCTTGCACATCATCGGCAGGTCGACCATCGAGGCCTCGTCGACCACGATCAGGTCGAAAGGCAGCGGGTTGTCGGCGTCGTGACGGAAGCGCGGCAGCCCGGGAATCACGCCCAGCAGGCGATGCAGGGTGCTGGCGCCGGCGGGCAGGCCGGCGGCCAGGGCCGGCTCGACGCCTTCGGCAAGCGCACGCTCGACGGCCGCGCGCAGGCTTTCGGCCATGCGTTCGGCGGCGCGGCCAGTGGGCGCGGCAAGCGCGATGCGCGGTGCGCCGGCACGCGCGGCCTCGGCCTGGGCCACGCGCAGCAACAGCAAGCGCGCGATGGTGGTGGTCTTGCCGGTGCCCGGCCCGCCGGTGACCAGCAGCAGGTTGCGCCGCAGCGCCAGCGCGGCGGCCCGGGCCTGGCGGTCCTCGCCGCCGGTCGCCTGCGGAAACAGCCGTGCGAACAGCGGCGCCAGCGCGGTGGCGTCGAACGCCGGCACGGCGTGGCCGGCGATCCGCCGCAGGCCCGCGGCCAGGCGCCGCTCGTATTCGCGATAGCGGCGCAGGTAGAGCAGGCCGTGTTCCAGGACCAGTGGATGATCGGCGGCGGCTTCTTCCTCCGGCGCCGGCTGCGCGACCCAGCGCGAGGCAGCGAGCGCGTGCTGCCAGTCGGCCGCTGCGGGCAATGCGGGCGGAAGTCCTTCGCGCGGATCGAGCAGGACGCCGGCCTGCGCCGGGTCCAGGCCGGCATGCCCGCTGGCCACCGCCAGTGACGCCAAGGCGGCGCCGGCCAGCGTCGCACCGTCGGTGTCGGGGCTCAGGCGCTGCAGCGTCTGCGCGAAGGCCAGGTCCAGCGGACGCAGCAGGCCGGCGCGTTGCAGCGCGTCGAACAGGCTCATGCGGCCACCTCCGGCAGGCCATGGCCGGCGAACAGGGCATCGAGTGCCGCCACCAGGGCCGGCTCGAACCGCCATGCGCAGATGCCGGGCGAAGGATCGCGCGCCGCGTCCAGGCGGCGGCAGAACAGATAGCGCACGCCGCCGAAGTCGCGCGCGTAGTCGTAGTCGTGGCCCAGCCGGAAACGCAGCCAGCGGTGCAGCGCGACGGTGTAGATCAGCGCCTGCAAGGTGTATTCGCTGTGGCTCATGGCCCGCGCCAGGGCATCGGCGTCGTAGCTGGGCAGCCGGTTGGACTTGTAATCGAGCACGTACCAGCGCCCCTCGTGCTGGTAGGTCAGGTCGATCAGGCCGGTCATCAGCCCTTCCAGGCGCTGGCGCACGCCGAAGGCCTGGCGTTCGAGCAGCAGGCCGTGCTGATGCAGCAGGGCCAACAAGGCATCGACGCGCGTGGGGCGCATCGCGAAGTGGAATTCCATTTCGTTGCGGCGTGCCGCTTCGGGCACCGCGGCCAAGGTGGCGTCTTCCGGCAATCGCACGGTCAGCGTGTGGCCGGCCAGCGCGGTGAGTACATCGACGCCGTCGGCCAATTCGTCCTGCGCATAGCCACCGCGCTGCAGTGCTTCGAGGATCGCGGCCCGCTCGCCCGCTGGCGCCGCCTGGCCCGGTTGCCAGCCGCGCCAGGCGCCGAAATCGCAGCGCTCGAACACGTCGTGCAGCACCACGCCGAAGCGGTTGCCGGCGAAGCGGGGATCGAACGCTTCCACTTCCGCGGCTATCGCCACCGTGTCGCTGGCGGCAGGCTCGTCGCTGCCGCCGCCGGTCTCGACCGTGGCGCTGGCCATGGGATCGGTGGCGATGCCGGCATCGGCATTGGCCAGCTGGGTGAAGCTGTAGACCCACCAGTCCGGGGTGACGTTGCGCCGCAGCGCGCGGGCCGGCGGCACGACGCCTTCGTCGGCCAGCGGCAGGCGCGGCAGTGCCGGCGGCGGCGGCGTGGTGTCGAACACGACGCTGCCCGGGCCGGCGCTGGCCTGCAGCGCCTGTGCATCGGCCAGCATCTTCGACAGCGCGGTGTGCTCGTGGCGGTGGAAGGCGCCGGTGGCGACCCATAGCGCATGTTCGGCACGGGTCAGGCCGACGTAGAGCAGGCGTGCGTCCTCGGCGCGCTGTTCGAGCCGCCACGCGGTTTCGGCGGCGGCCCAGTCCGGATCGTCCTTGCCGGTATTCCAGCGCAGGTGGCGCCCGAGGCTGTCGGTGTGGCCCACGCAATGCCGTCCCGCACCGCGGTCGCGGCGGCCGATGCCGATGTAGGGCAGGAAGACCAGCGGATATTCCAGGCCCTTGCTCTTGTGCAGGGTCACGATCTGCACGCGGCGCGCATCGGACTCCAGCCGCAGTTGCTGGGTTTCGTCGTTGTCGTCGGCATTGGCGATACGGCGCGCCAGCCAGTCGACCAGGCCATGCGGACCGAGCGCGCGGGCATCGGCCTCCTGCAGCAGCTCGGCCAGCTGCAGGTAGTTGGTCAGGCGGCGCTCGCCATCGGCCAGGGCAAGCAGGCGTTGCCCCTGCGCGGCGCCGAGGTCGCCGATCAAGGCCAGCGGTCCGCCGCGCTGCCAGCGTTCGCGCCAGTCCAGGGCGTGCTGCTGCCAGTATCGGTGGCGCTCGCCTTCGGATTCCAAAGCGGCGATCGCGGCCGCGTCCTCGCCGATCAACACCGTGGCCAGCGCCGCGCGCAGGCGGGCATCGTCGCCGGGGTCGAGCAAGGCCTGCAGCAGCGCCAGCAGTTCCTGCGCCTCTTCGGTGGCGAACAGGCTGCGCCTGCCCGCGGCCACCGCCGGGATGCCCACCGCGCCCAACGCCTGCTGGATGCGGCCGGCCTGCTTGTGGTCGCGCACCAGCACGGCGATGTCGCCGGCGCGTACCGGGCGCCCGCCGATCGTCGCGGTGCCGGCGCGGCCGGCGGCGAGCCAGCCGTGGATCGCCGCCACGCAGGCGGCGGTGCACCATTCCAGTGAGGGACCGGCATTCCACGGTTTGGCCTTGCCCTTGACCGGCGGCGGCTCGGGCGCCTGCCACAGGGTGAGCGCGGGCGCGGCGACGCCATCGCGTTGCAGGTCGGCATCGGCGCGCTGGGTGCCCGGCTGCACCGGATGGAACTTGATGCCGTCGGTCAGGAAGGCGTCGTCGTAGCCCGCCTGGGCATACAGCGCATCGATGGCCCCCAGCAACGCGGGCCGCGAGCGGAAGTTGTGCGCCAGCGCCGGGGCGCGTTCGGCGTTGCCGGCGGCGGCCAGGTAGGTGCGCACGTCGCCGCCACGGAAGCCGTAGATCGCCTGCTTGGGATCGCCGATCAGTAGCAAGGCCGGCGGCAGCCCGGCTTCTCGCGCGAGCGCGCCTTCGCCGAAGACGTTGCCAAAGATCGACCACTGCCGGTCGTCGGTGTCCTGGAACTCATCGACCAGGGCGATCGCGTACTGGGCGCGCAACCGCCGCGCCAGCGTCTCGCCCTGCGGGCCGCGCAAGGCATTGGCCACGCCGTCGACCAGGTCGTCATAGGTCTGCACGCGGCGCTGGCGCTTGAGCAGCGCCAGCCGCGCGATCGCCTCGTCGCGCAAGGCATGCAGCAGGCGGATGCGGCGCCTGCCGCGCCATTGCTCGATGCGGGCCAGCGCGTCCAGGTAGCCATCGATCTCGTGGCTCATGGGCGAGGCCGGCGTGCGGCCGGCGAAAGGCTTGTTGGTGCCGGCGGCCAGTTCCGCGGCAGTGAGCTTGGCCAGCTTGGGATGCGGCGGCACATCGATCGCCGCTGCGCCCGCGAACCCGTCCAGCCAGTGCCATAGCGAAGTCAACCACTCGGCCTTGTAGCTGACCTTGCTCAATACGCCGCCTTCGCTGCCGGCCATCACCGCCTCGAAGAACGCGGTGCCGTGCGCGGCGAATGCCGCCGCCAAGGCATCCGCGGCCGCTTGCGCCGCCTGCAGCAGCGCCGGGCCGTCGTCGGCCGCGCCCACGGGCGGGGCTGACGGCAGCAATGCCGGGTGCCGCACCAGTTCGCGCAGGTCGCCGGCCATCATGTCCGGGCCGCCCGGCCACAGGGCGATGAGGTCCTCGGCGGTCGCCGCGTCGGTGGTGCGCAGGCGCCACAGATCGGCCGCGGCCTCGGCCAGCAGTTCGCGGTCGTTGGCGAGCAGTTCCGGCGCCACCAGGGCCTGGCCACTTTCCAGCGCGTGCTCGCGCAGCACGCGGGCGCAGAACCCATGGATGGTGAAGATGGCGGCGAGGTCGATTTCCTCCACCGCGCGCTGCAGCCGACGCTGCAGTTCAGCCGGTGATTCGCCACTGGCCTGTAGATGCGCCTGCAACAGTGCGGCGGTCAGCCGCGCGTCGGGCGCCGCGTCGGCCAGCCCGGGCGCGAAGGCCGCCTTCCTCTCGCTTTCGGGCACCAGCCGCACCGCCAGGGCCAACCGCTCGCGAATGCGCCGGCGCAATTCCTGGGTGGCCGCCTCGGTAAAGGTGACGGCGAGGATCTGGCCGATACGCAGCCCGCGCTCGACCACCAGCCGGGTGAACAGGGTGGCCAGGGTAAAGGTCTTGCCGGTACCGGCGCTGGCCTCGATCAGGCGCACGCCGTGCAGCGGCAGCTGCAGGAAAGGATCGTCGGCGAGGGGCAGGTTCATTCGGCCTCCTCCTGCGCGCCGCGCCAGTGGCGCCAGCTTTCCATCAGCTGCGCCGAGTCGAGCTCGGCGTCGTTGCGGCCGTGCTCGAGCAAGCTGTACAGGCGATGGCTGGTGCTGGCGAAGTCGATGAAGTGCTGGGGATCGGCGAACGGCCCGCTGCCGCGGTGGACCAGCCGCAGCGCCGGTGCGGCCGATTCGCTCCAGCCGGCATCGCTCTGCCATTGCGCGGCGGCTTCCTTGATCGCTTTGTCCAGGTCGCCTTCGTGCGCGGCGCGGTAGTACTTCCAACTGCTGTACGGGGCGAATGCCAGGGGCGCCTGCAGGCCGCGGCGATAGAGCGCGAGCAACCCGGCCAGCGCCGCCTGCGCCTGTTCCGCAGGCAAGGGTTCGGCATCCATCGGATGCGGACCCAGGCCGTCCTCGTGTTCGAAGAAGCGCTGGTAGGGCGCGTGCTCGCCGGCGGCGCGCAGCAGCAGCCATTCCAGCCCGTGGCGAATCGCCGCGCGGCCGCTCACGCCGCCGACCTGCACCCGCCCCAGCCCCGCCGGATACCAGCCCGGCAGGCGGCCATGGAGGTCGAGGCCATCGACCGACACCTGCAGCCGGCGCGATTCGGCCGGCGCGTCGCCCCGCCATTGCCGGAAGGCCTGTGCGTAGGGATGCAGCTGGCGCAGGCGCTGTTCGAGCTGGCGCCGGCCCAGCGGGCCGGAGGGCAGCAGCGCACGCGCGCGCAGGCGCTCGTACAGGCCATCGGCCTGGTCGGCGAGGGCGGCGTCGAACACCTGCTGTTGCAGTGCGTATTCGGCCAGGCCCTGGGTCGGCGCGAGCAGCGGTTCGAGATCGCTGTCCTGTTCGGCCGGTTCGGGCAGGCGCATGCCCAGGCGGTGGCGCAGGAACTGCCCGGCCGGATCGGTAAACAAGCGGCGCAGGTCGTCGATCGCTACGCTCACCGGCGCCACGGCGGCATCGGCGGGCAGATCGCCGGCCACCCAGGGCGGCAAGGGCTGGCGCTGGCCGGCCAGGCTGTCGACCGCCGGCCGCCACTGGCGGCGATAGCTGAAGCGGCGTGGCTCGGGGCCGTCTTCGTCCGGCGCGCCGAAGGCGGCGGCGGCAAACGGCTGCAGCGGATGCCGCAGCACCAACGCACGGGCGGCCGCGGCGGGATCGACATGCAGCTGCGCCGCGCTCGCCAGCAATTCGCTGACCAGCAGCGAGGGCTCGCGCGCGCTGCCGTCGCGCGCGTCGGCGCCGAGGTAGCTGAGGTAGAACACGTCCTGCGCCGAGGCGAACAACTGCAGGAACAGGAAGCGGTCGTCCTCGCGGGTCGAGCGGTCGCCGGCACGGCGGCGCTCGGTGCCCAGCTCGGCGGTGAGGCGGTTGAGGCCGGCGGCGGGATCGCGGCGCGGGAACTCGCCGTCGTTCATGCCGAGCAGGCAGATCACCCGGAACGGCAACAGGCGCATCGGCACCATGCGCCCGAAACTGATGCCGCCGGTGAGCAGCGGCGCGCGCGTGTCGGCCTCGCCCAGTACGGCGGCGAAGTGCGCGCGCACGACCTCCGCCGCCACCGGCGCGGTGAAGCCGGCACGTTCGGCGTCGCGGGCGAAGTCGTCGATCAGCGCGCGCAGGCGTTCCAGCGCGCGCTGCGCGCGTGGCGTGGCCGGATTGGCCGGCAGCAGCGCATCGAGCAGGTCCAGCAAGCGCTCGCGCCAGGCGCCCGGCGACATCGGCTCGGACAGCACTTGCTGCTGGCGTTCGAGCACGCGCAGCAGGCGGATCAGCGTGTCCAGGGCGTCGAGCGCGCTGCCTTCCAGGTGCGGCCACGGCGCGACGCCGTCGATATCGCTTTCCTCGCCGCTGGCGTGGCCGAGCAGGAGGCGGTCGAGCGCGAAGCGCCAGGTATAGGCGTCGTCTGCGGGGGCTTGCTGGCGCTGGCGATGCGCGGCATCCAGACCCCAGCGCGCGCCGGCGGCCTGCAGCCAGCCGCGCAGGCGCTCCAGGCCCGCTTCATCGAGTCCGGCCGCTTCGGCGAGCGGCGCGCTGGCCAGCAGGTCGAGGATCTCGTGCAGGCCGAAGCGCGAGACCGGCAAGGCGAGCAGGGCCAGGAAGACGTCGGCCAGCGGTTCGCTGGCCAGCGGGCTGGTGTCGGCCAGCGCGTAGGGCAGTGCGCCGTCGCTGCCCTGGCCGCCGAACACCGCGTCCAGGTAAGGCACGTAGGGGTCGATATCCGGCGAGAGCACGGCAATTTCGCGCGGCTGCAGCGGCGGGTCGAAACGTTCGTCCTCCAGCAGCGCGCGCAACTGGTCGTGCAGCACCTGCAGTTCGCGCAGGCGGGTATGGCAGGCGTGGATCTGCAGGCTCGCATCGTGCCGATCGACCTCATCGCGCAGCGGCAGGCCGGTGACGGCGCGGCGATGGAACAGGTCGCCCTGCAGGCGGCGCAGCAGCGTCGGCTCGCCCTGCGCGCCGGCCTCGGGATCGGCATACGCGGGGAAGTCGCCGGCCGGGTGCACGACTTCGTAGCTGCCCAGCACCGCCACGAAATCGCGGCCGGCCGCGCCACAGGCCTGCAGCAGGCGGTTGTCGGCCGCCTCGGGCTCGACCCCGGCGCGGTGCTGTTCGCCGCGGGTCTGCAGGTCGCCCCAATAGGTGCGAGTCGGGCTGGGCATATAGAAATGGAGTGTGCCCACGCGCGCCTGGGTCGCCAGTACGCGCAGCACGTCCGGGGAAATGTTGAGCGTGGCGAAGGCGAACAGGCGCGTGGGCAGGCCCTGCGGCAGGGCGGGTGCCTCGCCGCCGAAGCGGGCCAGGTAGTCGTGGATGCGGCGCGCGCGATACGGCCGGCCCTCGGCGACCCAGCGCCAGAGGATGGCCTGCGGGTCTTCGGGATCGGCGCCGGCTTCCCAGCGCAGCAGCCAGTCGCGGCGCCAGGCCTGGTACTTCTCGAACACATCGCCGAGTTCGCCGGCCAGCGTCCAGGCCTTGAGCGGGTCCTCGCCGGACACGTACTGGGCCAGCGCGCGCAGCGGCGGGCGGGCCATCAGGCCGGGGTCGCGCAGCGCCGCGTACAACTGCCAGCGCAGCGCCTCGGCGTCCAGATCGTCGGCGCCGCCGCCGACGTTGCTGGCCAGTGCGCGCGAGACGAACTCGCCCGGGGTCAGGAATTCCAGGTTGGCGGCCACGCCATGCTCGGCGGCCAGCGAGGCCTGCAGCCAGCGCCGCATCGCCACCTGCGGAATCAGGATCGGGTCGGGCGCCAGCAGCGACTGCCCCGGCGCCGGCAGGCGCAGCTGTTCGGCGAGCAGTCCGGCCAGTACTTCCAGCGAATTGGAGTGGTAGAGGCGGAAGTCGGGAAGCGCGGCCGGCATCCTCCCATCTTGCCCGAGCCGCCCGGGTGCGACGAGCCCCGCCCCACCGCCGATTACGATTGGCCCGCTCCAGGGACACGCTGTTTCGGGGTGGCATTCGGCCAGCGGTGTGCAGGGTGACGTCGTAATGCGACAATACTGCACGGTCCAGTTCGGTTAAGTTCAGCCGCTGCGACCAATTCTTCCGCGGATTTCCTACCCAAGCGATGTCGGTGAACGATACCCCTGTCGTCCAGTTATCTGGTGTGCGCATCGACCGTGGCGGACGGGCGATCCTGCGCGACGTTTCGCTGGACGTGCCGCGCGGCAGCATCACCGCGGTGCTGGGCCCATCGGGCAGCGGCAAGTCCACGCTGCTGGCGGCACTGACCGGCGAGCTGCATCCGGCAGCCGGCACGCTGCGCCTGTTCGGCGAAGAAGTGCCGCGCCGTTCGCGCGCGCTGCTGGAGATGCGCCGCAACCTCGGCGTATTGCTGCAGGGCAATGGCCTGTTGACCGACCTCACCGTGGCCGAGAACGTCGCCCTGCCCTTGCGCACGCACACCCGCCTGCCGCAGCCGGTGCTGCGCCGCCTGGTGGAAATGAAGCTGCACGCGGTGGGCCTGCTGGCCAGCGCCGATGCCTGGCCGCGTGAGCTGTCCGGCGGCATGGCGCGGCGCGTGGCGCTGGCGCGGGCGCTGGCGCTCGACCCGCCGCTGATGATCTACGACGAGCCGCTGACCGGCCTGGACCCGATCGCCAGTGGCGTGATCATGAGCCTGATCCAGCGGCTCAACGACAGCCTGGGCCTGACCAGCATCATCGTCAGCCACCACGTGCACGAAACCCTGCCGATCTGCGACCAGGCGCTGGTCATTGCCAACGGCGGCATCGTCTTCTCGGGCACGCCGGCGCAGTTGCAGGACAGCACCGATCCGCTGGTGCGGCAGTTCCTGCACGGCGAGCCGGACGGCCCCATTCCCTTCGACGCGGTGCCACGCACGGCGCAGCGGAGCGCCGCCTGATGGCCGTGGTTTCCTCCATCCAGTCGCTGGGCCGCGCCGGCCTGTTTTCGCTGAGCGTGTTGCGGCGTTCGGTACCCACGCGCGACTTCTTCGCCGAGCTCACCCGCGAGATCTACAAGGTCGGCGCGCGCTCGCTGCCGATCATTGCCGTGGGCGGCGCCTTCGTCGGCCTGGTGCTGACCTTGCAGGGCTATCGCACGCTGACCACCTACGGCGCGTCCGATGCGTTGTCGACCTTGCTCGGCCTGTCGCTGTACCGCGAGCTGGCGCCGGTCCTGACCGCGCTGCTGTTCATCGGCCGCGCCGGCAGCTCGATCGCCGCCGAACTGGGGTTGATGCGCGCCACCGACCAGATCAAGGCGCTGGAACTGATGGCGATCGATCCGGTCGCCAAGGTGGTCGCGCCCCGCTTCTGGGCCGCGGTGCTGACGGTGCCATTGCTGACGGCGGTGTTCTGCTCGCTGGCGATCAGCGGCGGCTACTTCGAAGCGGTGCACGTGCTCGGCATCGACAACGGCACTTTCTGGTCGGGGCTGCGCGGCAGCGTCGACCTGTGGGACGACTTCGGCGTGGCGTTGCTGAAGTCGGCTGTGTTCGGCGGCACCGCCGCGCTGGTCGCCGCCTATGTCGGCTTCCATGCCGAGCCGACCATCGAAGGCACCTCGGTGGCCACCACCCGCGCGGTGGTGAATGCCTCGCTGCTGGTGCTGATGTTCAATTTCGTCCTCTCCGCGATGCTGTTCCAATGAGCACGCGGAAGGCTTTCGACCTGTCAGGAATGTAACGGCCATGCGTGGACCCAGACTCGAATTCTCCGTCGGCGCGTTCCTGCTGCTGACCCTGGCCTCGCTGCTGGTGCTGGCGGTGGCCTCGACCAACCAGCGCTTCGGCTTCGGCCACAGCGAATACACGCTGCAGGCGCGCTTCACCCAGATCGGCCAGCTGCGGCCGCAGGCGCCGGTGCGCATCGGCGGGGTCAACGTCGGCCGCGTGTCGGACATCAGCCTGGACCCGAAGACTTTCGAGTCGGTGGTGACGCTGGCGCTGGACGAGCGCTACAAGGACCTGTCGGCCGACACCTCGGCGGGCATCTTCACCAGCGGCCTGCTCGGCGAGAGCTACATCGGCCTGCAGCCGGGCGGCGACCCGGACACGCTCAAGCCGGGCGATGAGATCGCCTTCACCCAGCCGGCGGTGGACCTGCTGCAACTGGTCGGCAAATACATGTTCAGCGGCGGCGGCACGGGCGGTGGCGACAAGTCCGCCGCGCCCGCCGACGCCTCCGGCAACCCTGCTTCCACGGAACCGCAACCATGAACAATCGCTTCCCCCTGACCCTTCTGGCCGTTGCCCTGGCCGCCGCCACGCCGGCGCTGGCCCTGGCCCAGGCGGCGCCGGCCGCACCCACTGCCGCCGCGACCAGCAACGGCGCCGCCACGCGGACCGTGATCGGCACCAGCACCCGTATCCTGACCACGCTGGAGCAGCGCCGCGCCGAGTTCCGCAAGAACCCGGCCGCCCTGCGCCAGTTCATCGATGGCGAGCTCAACAAGTCCTTCGACCGCGACTACGCGGCGCGCCTGGTGCTGGGCATCCATGCCCGCGGTGCCTCCGACGCCGACGTCAAGCTGTTCGCCGACGCGATGGCCGACAACCTGATGCAACGCTATGGCGATGCGCTGCTCGAGTTCGAAGGCAAGCCCACGTTCCGCGGCAAGTCCGAAAGCGCGCTGCCGGGCAATCGCGGCGTGGTCGTGACCACCGAACTGCTGCGCGCGGGCAACGACCCGACGCCGGTCGATTACCTGATGCGCAATGTCGACGGCCAGTGGGTGATCTTCGACGTGCGGATCGAAGGCATTTCCTACGTGCAGACCTTCAAGACCCAGTTCGATGCACCGCTGCGCCAGAAGGGCATTGCCGAGGTCGCCAAGGAATTGCGCGACGGCACGCTGCAGGCCGGCCCCCAAGGCAACGGCAAGGCCAGTGGCAAGTAATGCCGCCGTGCGCCGCGAGGACGGCGCGCTGGTGCTGACCGGCGCGCTCGACCGTGCGGCGGTGACGGCGCTATGGTCGCAAGCCAGCGCAATGCTGGCCGGCGTCCGCGCGCTGGACCTGCGCGCCGTCGAGCGCGTGGACAGCGCCGGGGTGGCCTTGCTGGCCGAGCTGGCCTCGCGCCTGCGCGCCGGTGGCGAGGGCCAACCGGCGGTGCTCGGCGCGCCGGCCGGCCTGGCCGAACTCACGGCGGCCTACCGCCTTTCTTCGACATTGGATTTCCAGGCATCCCCACCGCCTGTTGCGAGCTGACATGAACGTCTCCCGTTTGTCCCTGATCGCCATGACCGCCCTGCTGGCCGCCTGTGCCGGCCAGGCACCGAAGTCCGACCCTGCGCAGCAGGCGGGCACCGCTGTGCCGGCGCCGGTCGCCGCAGCGAGCGTGCCTGCCCCCGAGAACGTTTCGACGGCCGTCGAACCGGCAGCGGCCACGGCGAGCCCGCCGACCGCAGGCGCTGCGGATGCCGGCACGGCGGCTTCCGGCACTGCGCCGACGCAAGCCGAAGACGACTTCGCCGCGCTCTACGGCGGCCCGGCGCCAAGCGCAGGTGCATCCGACGCAAGCGCCGGCACTGGCGCCTCGAGCGTCTACGACCCGTGGGAGCGCTACAACCGCGCGATGCATCGCTTCAACATGGCGGTCGACCGCGGCGTGGCCCGGCCGCTGGCCAACGCCTACGTGGCGGTGACCCCGGAGCCGATGCGCCTGGGCGTGAGCAATTTCTTCGAGAACCTGCGTTCGCCGGTGACGATGGTCAACCAGCTATTGCAGGGGCATCCGGTGCACGCGTTGCAGACGCTGGGCCGCTTCGTACTGAATTCGACGCTGGGCATCGGCGGCCTGCTCGACCCGGCCAGCGCGGCCCGGGTCCCGCGCCGCACCGAGGATTTCGGCCAGACGCTGGGCGTGTGGGGCTGGAGCAGCTCGCGCTACGTCGAGCTGCCGCTGTTCGGCCCCCGTACTGTGCGCGACACCTTCGGCCTGGCTGGCGATATGCCGCTCTCGCCGCTGCGCCAGATCGAAAGCGACAAGTGGCGCATCGGCCTGCAAGGCCTGCAGTTGGTCAATACGCGCGCGCAGCTGCTGTCGCTGGACGCGCTGCGCGATGCGGCGGTGGACGAATACGCCCTCACCCGGGATGCCTGGCTGCAGCGGCGCAACTACCAGATCCAGAGCGACCGCCGCGGCCGCGGCAACCAGGATGAGGAACGCGACACCACCGTGCCGGTGGACGCGATGCCGATGCCGGATTTCGGCAACTGATACCACGCAGGTTGCAGGTAGAGGCCCGGGTTTCCCCGGGCCTTTTTGTTTTTCGCCGAGGGCGCGCTTGCTTACGCGGGCCGAGCCTCGCCCAGCGCGCGCTCGATCGCGGCCAGCAGGCCGGCATCATCGGGCGCGATGCCCGGCGCGAAACGGGCGATGACCTCGCCGTCGCGGCCGATCAGGAACTTCTCGAAATTCCACAGCACGCCTGGCGCCGGGTTCGGCTCGATGCCAAAACCGACCAGTTGCTGGCGCATCGCCGCATCGCCGACCGATTCGGGCTGCGCGGCCACCAGCGCGCGATACAGCGGGTGGGCGTCCGGCCCGGTCACCGCGATCTTGGAGAACAGCGGGAAGCTGACGTCGTAGGTCAGCTCGCAGAACTGCTGGATCTCCGTCTCGCTGCCCGGCTCCTGGCCCTTGAAGTCGTTGGCCGGGAAGCCAAGCACGGCCAGTCCGGCCTCGCGCTTGGCGCGGTAGAGCTGCTCGAGCCCGGCGTACTGCGGGGTCAGGCCGCACTTGGAGGCCACGTTGACGACCAGCAGCACCTTGCCGCGATGGTCGCCCAGGCTGGCGGGCCGGCCGTCGATGGAGGTCAGGGGAATGTCGTAAAGCGTTGTTGCCATGGGGGAGTCCTTGTTCCGAATCACCGCGGGTGGAGTCAGGCGCGCCCGCGGGCGGTCGGCCGCGGGTACACCCTGGCACAGCAGGCCAGTGCATCTGTCGGAATCTGGTCGGGGTCAGGCGGAATCGACCGGCTCGTCGCTGGCGTCCTCGTCGGGCGCGGCGAGGCTGTCCAGCGCCGCGTCCTCGAGCAGGCCGCGAGCGTCCTCGCCGGACAGCGTCTCCACGCCGCGCAGCTTGCGCTCAATGGTGCGGGTCTTGCGGCTGGCGTCGCCCAGGCTCTTGCCGACCGTGTGGATCTGCTTCTCGGCCTTCTCCAGGATGCCGGCGAACTTGCCGAACTCGCTCTTCACCGCGCCCAGCACGCTCCAGACCTCGCTCGAGCGCTTTTCGATGGCGAGCGTGCGGAAGCCCATCTGCAGGCTGTTGAGCAAGGCGGTGACCGTGGTGGGGCCGGCGACGACCACGCGGTGTTCGCGCTGCAGCAGGTCGACCAGGCCCGGCCGGCGGATGACCTCGGCGTACAGGCCCTCGGTGGGCAGGAACATCACCGCGAAGTCGGTGGTGTGCGGCGGCACGATGTACTTGTCGCCGATCGACTTGGCCTGGATCCGGATCGCCCGCTCCAGCTGCGTGCCGGTGGCCAGCACCAGCTCCTGGTCGCCCTGCTCGTGGGCGTCGAGCAGGCGCTCGTAGTCTTCGCGCGGGAACTTGCAGTCGATCGGCAACCACACCGGGGTGTCGTCGTCCTGGCCGCGGCCGGGCAGGCGCACGGCGAAGTCGACCACCTCGCCGCTGTCCGGACGCACCCGCACGCTGCGGCTGTACTGGTCCTGGGTGAGGGTCTGCTCGAGGATGTTGTCCAGCTGCACTTCGCCCCAGCCGCCGCGGGTCTTGACGTTGGTCAGCACGCGCTTGAGGTCGCCCACACCGGTGGCCAGCTGCTGCATCTCGCCCAGGCCGCGCTGCACCTGCTCGAGCCGCTCGGAGACCAGCTTGAAGGAGGCATCGAGCCGGGTGTTCAAGGTGGTCTGCAGCTTTTCGTCCACGGTGGCGCGCATCTGTTCCAGCTTGCCGGCGTTGTCGGCCTGCAACGCCTGCAGCTGTTGTTCGAGCGTGGCGCGCATCTCGCCGATGCGCAGCTCGTTGCGCTGGGTCAGCTCGGTCAGGCGTTGGCCGAGCTGTTCGGCGAAACGCTGCTGGGCCTGGCCGGCCTCTTCGCGGGCGCGGCGGGCATCTTCGCCCAGCGCGTCGCGCAGCAGGTCCAGGCGCTGGTCGGTACGGGTCGACAGATCGCCCAGCTGACGGGCGAAGATTTCCAGCCGCGTGTCCTGCTGGCGCGCCGCGCCTTCGAGTTGTTCGCGCAATTCTCCGCGCCCCTGGCGCTGTTCTTCGCGCAACACCTGGGCGAGCGCATCGTGGGGCGGGCGGCGGAAGAGCGCGACCAGCTGCAGCACGATGACCGCGCACAGCAGGCCGGCGATGACGAGGGATTCGGCGGGCATGCGCACAGTGTAGCCGCCCGCGTCTCAGCGGCTGCGTCCGGCCGCCCGCGTCGCTCGCGTGCCGGCGCGCGGTGCCGGACAATAGCGCCCTTTCGCAAAGGGTGTGGCGCACATGTCGTGGATGGGCATCCAGGATCTCGGCGCGTTCGTGGCCACGGTGCTGGTATTCCTGGCGCTGCCGGGCCCGGGCACGTTCACCCTGTTGACGGCCAGCGGCCGCAGCGGGATCCGCGGCGGCTACACCGCGCTCGCCGGCCTGCTGCTCGGCGACCAACTGCTGATGTGGCTGGCGGTGGCCGGCGTGGCGGCGCTGCTGCAGGCCAATCCGCTGCTGTTCCGCGCCGTGCAGTACGTGGGCGCGGCGTACCTGGTCTGGATCGGCATCGGCCTGCTGCGCAGCCCGCGGCTGGGCGGCGGCAGCCCGATCACGCTGCGCCCCGGCCGCTATTTCCGCCAGGGCGTGCTGATCAGCCTGCTCAATCCCAAGGCCGTGATCTTCTACATGGCGTTCTTCCCGTTGTTCATCGACCCGGCGCACCACCACGGGTTGGCGACCTTCGCCACGATGGCGGCCCTGGTCCTCGTGCTGAGCATCGCCTACTGCTCGCTGCTGATCCTGATCGGCCACGGGCTGGCGCGCCGGCTCGCGCAACACCCGCGCGTCGGCGGCTGGCTGCGCCGGCTGGCCGGCGTGGGCCTGGTCGGGTTTGGCGTGCGCCTGGGCCTGGGCTGAGGCCGGCATCACAACGGCAGCAGCAGACGCCCAAAAGAATGGGGGGCCGTCCCCCACGAACGGCCCCCCGGTAGGACCGGCTTGCACCGGTCCCGTACAACCTGCTTGCGTCATGCAGGTGTCCAATGTAGGCGCGGGATTCCGCCCGATATATACGAATAATCCAATGCCTTGCGCGCTGCTGCGCCCCGGCACGGGCCAGGGCGACTCGCGCGACCAGGTCTTTCGGCCGTGGCTTTGCTGCACCGCGTTCGGCGACACTCGCGGTTTCCTTACGCACCCACGAGGTCCGCATGCAGTCCTGGCTCCGGCGCAAGCCCCTGGATATGGTCACTGTCCACGAGGAGGGCCGGCGCCTGGTGCCGTCCCTGAGCTGGCCGCACCTGGTCGCCCTGGGCATCGGCGCGATCGTCGGCACCGGCATCTATACGTTGATCGGCGTCGGTGCGGACAAGGCCGGCCCGGCCGTGCTGCTGTCCTTCGTCGCCGCCGGCCTGGTATGTGCCTGCGCGGCACTGGCGTATGCGGAAATGGCGACCATGATGCCGGCCGCCGGCAGCGCCTACACCTACAGCTATGCTGCGCTCGGCGAAACCATCGCCTGGGTGGTGGGCTGGAGCCTGATCCTCGAGTACTCGCTGGTGGTGAGCACGGTGGCGGTGGGCTGGTCGGGCTACTTCGTCGGCTTCCTGCAGTGGGTACAGCAACAGACCGGATGGGCGGTGACCTTGCCAGCGGCGTTGGCGGCCGGCCCGCATGCCGGCGGCGTGATCAATTTGCCGGCCGTGCTGATCACCTTCCTGGTCGCCGGCGCACTGATCACCGGTACCCGCGAGAGCGCGACCATCAACGCCGTGCTGGTGGTGTTCAAGCTGATCGCGCTGGGCATCTTCGTCGCGGTGGCGCTGCCGGCGTTCAACGCCGAGAACCTGCACCCGTTCATGCCCTATGGCTTCTCCAAGTCGGTGGATGCCAACGGCGTGGAGCGCGGCGTGATGGCGGCGGCGGCGATCATCTTCTTCGCCTTCTATGGCTTCGATGCGATTTCCACCGCGGCCGAGGAAACCAAGAACCCGGGCCGCGACCTGTCCATCGGCATCGTCGGCTCGATGATCGGCTGCACCCTGATCTACGTGCTGGTGGCGCTGGCCGCGGTCGGCGCGCTGAGCTTCACCGTGTTCGGCAAGAGCGCCGAGCCGCTGGCATTGATCATGCGCGAGCTTGGCCATGGCACGGCGGCGCTGGTGATCGGCATCGTCGCGATCATCGCCTTGCCGACCGTGCTGCTGGCCTTCTTCTATGGCCAGAGCCGCATCTTCTTCGTGATGTCGCGCGATGGCCTGCTGCCGCGCGGCCTGTCGAAGGTCAACAAGCGCGGCACGCCGGTGACGATCACCCTGTTCACCGCGGTGCTGGTGGCGGCGCTGGCCGGCGTGGCGCGGCTGGACGAGATCGCCGCGCTCGCCAATGCCGGCACGCTGGCCGCGTTCACCGCGGTGGCGGTGTGCCTGCTGGTGCTGCGCAAGCGCGAGCCGGGGCGCGAGCGCAAGTTCCGCACGCCGCTGGCCTGGGTGGTCGGGCCGTTCGCGATCTTGGGCTGCCTGTACCTGTTCTGGAGCCTGCCGACGCGTACCCAGTTGTGGTTCGCGGCGTGGAACGTGTTTGGGTTGCTGGTGTACGTGGCCTACAGCCGCAGCCGGGCGGTGTTGGCTCGGCAAAACTGATAGGGGGGGAGGGTGGATGCAGTGGCGCGTTTGCCGCTGCTGCATGCACCTTCCCATCGCGGCTCCGTTCGCCGGGGCTGAAGCCCCTCCTACAAGGGCATCGCGCAGACCGTCTGGGTGCACTGCAGGAGCGGCTTCAGCCGCGACCGCCCTCTGTCAGATCGCGGCCTGGCCCCGCTTGGCCGCGTAGTCCTCGGCCTGGCGCAGCACGCGCATCACGTTGCCACCCCAGATGCCGGCGATCTGCTGTTCGGTATAGCCCCGGCGCAGCAGCCAGGCGGTGATCTTCGGCAACTGGCTGACGTCTTCCATGCCCTGCACGCCGCCGCCGCCGTCCCAGTCCATGCCGATGCCGGTGTGCTCGGGACCGGCGACTTCGAGGATGTGGCCGAGATGGGCGAAGAAGTCATCCAGTGTGCCGTGCTTGATCGGGTAGCGCGCATCGATCTGCTGCATCGCCTCGCCGTAGGCCTGGGCCTGGGCCATGCTCATTGCGTCGAATTCGCCGAAGCGGGCCTCCAGCGCCTTTTCCGCCTCGATGCGTTCGGGCGACTTGGTCACGGCGGTGAGATAGCCGCCATAGGCGTTGACCTGGATAACGCCGCCCTTTGCGGCCAGCTTGCGCAGGCGCGCGTCGTCGAGGTTGCGCGGATGGTCGAACAGCGCGCGCGAGGCGCTGTGCGAGAGCACGAAGGGGACCTTGGAGGCTTCCAGCAGGTCGTCGAACACCGCGTCGGAGGCGTGCGACTGGTCGACCAGGATGCCCAGCCGATTGGCCTCGGCCACCAGCTGGCGGCCGGCCGGGCTGAGGCCATGCCATTCCGGTCCCTTGGGATCGGTGGCCGAGTCGGCGAATTCGTTGTTGAGGAAGTGCGCCAGGCTGAGCATGCGCAGGCCGGTGTGCTGGTAGAAGCTCAGCAGCGTGGGGTCGGCGGCCAACGGGCTGGCGTTCTCCATGCTGATGAAGACCACGCGGCGGCCGCTGGCCTTGATCCGCTGCGCTTCGTCGGCGCTGTGCGCCAGGCCGAAGCGGTCCGGATGCGCGGCGACCATTTCGCGGATCTCGAGCAGGCGCTGGAGCCCGGCATCGCGGTCATGCAGGCGCGCGGCCGCGCTGCGGTCGCCCTGTTCGGTGTAGATGGCCCAGAAGCCGCCATCCAGCGCACCTTCAAGCATGCGCGGGTAGTCCACCTCGGACACCGCGCTGCCGCCGTGGCGCTGCAGGATGTCGAAACCCTCGCGGGCCAGGTTGGCCGGCGTATCGAGGTGGGTGTCGAGGGTGAGCAGGCGCTGCTGCAGGGCCTTGGCACGGGCGAGCTCTTCGGCGCTGAAATCGGCCGCGGCCGCGAACAGCGGCAAGGCGAGCAAGCAGGCAACCAACAACGGCAGGGTACGGCGACGTTTCATCTTGTCTCGCCTGGCTAGGGAAACCGCACCCTAGCGCCGACACCACCGGTCGAACAGTGACTTCAGTCGAGCACCCGGCAGAACACCGCCTTGAGGTAACGCGATTCCTGCACGTGCGCCATGAACGGATGGTCCGGACCGGCGCCGGCCACCTTGAGGATCTGCAGGGTGCGGCCGGAATAGAACGAGGCGCGCCGCAGCATGTCCAGGAACTCCTGCTCGGACACCAGCCCGGTGCAGGAGAAGGTGGCGAACAGGCCGCCGGGCTTGACCACGCCCAGGGCCAGCTTGTTCATGTCCAGGTACTTCTTCAGCGCCGGGATGACCTGGTCGCGGTCGCGGGTCATCTTGGCGGGATCGAGGATCACCACGTCGTACTGGTCGCCGCGGTTGGCGGCATCGCGCAGCCACGGGAAGATGTCGGCCTGGACGAACTTCGGCCGCACGTTGTTGAGCTTGGCGTTGCCCTTGGCAATGGCGATGACGTCTTCGTCGATGTCCACGCCCAGCACTTCGCTGGCGCCGCGCGCAGCGGCGTAGACGGCAAAGCCGCCGGTGTTGCAGCACAGGTCCAGGACGGTCTTGTCCTGCACCTGCTGGCTCAGCCACTGGCGGTTTTCGCGCTGGTCGGCGAAGAAGCCGGTCTTGTGCGCGCCGGCCGGGTCGGCGCGGAAACGCACGCCATGCTCGGTGATCACCGCGGCCTCGGTGCCGGAGGTGTTGTGGAAGTCGAAGCTCTCCTGCTTCTGCACGTGCTCGTCGGCGAAGCTGTGGAAGCGGCAGCCGGGGAACTGCTCGCGCAGCGCCTCGTAGATCCATTCGCGATGGCGGAACATGCCGGCGGCGAAGAACTCCACCACCACCAGGTCGCCATAACGGTCCACGACCAGGCCGGACAGGCCGTCGCCCTCGCTGTGCACCACGCGCCAGGCGTCGGACACTGCGTCGAGCTTGAGCACCTCGCGGCGCAGCGACACGGCCTCGGCGATCTTGCGCGAGAACCAGCCGGCGTCCACCGGCACTTCCTGGCGGGTCTCCAGGATGCGCACGGCGATGCGCGAGTGACCGTTGTAGAACCCGCGGCCGATCCACTCCCCGTCCACCCCGACGACTTCGACGACGGTGCCGGGCTTGGGCCGGGCGGCCGGCTTCTCCACCAGCTTCTGGAAAATCCACGGATGGCTGGAGCGCCAGGCGTTCTTGAGGCGTACGACGGGGTTGGGGGTATTCATATGCCTATTGTACCGGCGGTTTGACGGGCTCTCCGGCTGGCGGCAGAATGGCCGCCAAGAAGGGGAGTAGCTCCCGACGTTGTCGCCGTCAATTCGAGTCCCGGCCTGCAAGGCGGACTCCGGTGCAACGGCAGCCGGTGCAACGGCTGTGAGCGAGACCTTCGCCGCGATGGCGAAGGTCTGTATCCCCGGGAAGTTTCCGTGTGCAGCGCCTCGGCCATCCGGCTCGAGGCGTTTTCACTTTTCTCTACGGGACTTTCCACATGCAAACCATCGGCAACATCTGGCTCTGGGGCGGCTTCGCGGTCGTCGTGGTCGCCGCGCTGCTCATCGACCTGGTGCTGATGCGCCACGGCGGACCGCACAAGGTCACTTTCAGGGAAGCGCTGTGGTGGAGCATCGGCTGGATTGCCCTGGCGCTGGCGTTCAATGCCGGCCTGTGGTGGTACCTGCACGAAACCGCGGGCAGCCTGCTCGCCAACCGCGTCGGCCTGGAATTCCTCACCGGTTACCTGGTGGAGAAGTCGCTGGCGGTGGACAACATCTTCGTCTTCCTGATGGTGATGAACTACTTCGCCGTGCCCGAGGAGCAGCGCCAGCGCGTGCTGGTGATCGGCGTGCTGGGCGCGATCGTGCTGCGCGCGGTGATGATCTTCGCCGGCGCGGTACTGCTGACCAAGTTCCACTGGCTGCTCTACGTGTTCGGCGCGTTCCTGCTGCTGACCGGCGTCAAGATGTGGTTCTCCGCCGGCAAGGAGCCGGACCTGGAGGCCAACCCGGTGCTGCGCTGGATGCGCAGCCACCTGCGCATCCACCCGCAGTACAACGGCAACCGCCTGATGCTGGAGAAGGACGGCGTGCGCTGGTTCACGCCGCTGTTCGTGGTGCTGATCCTGATCGCGGTCACCGACGTGATCTTCGCGGTGGACAGCATCCCGGCGATCTTCGCCATCACCACCGATCCGTTCATCGTGCTGACTTCGAACGTGTTCGCGGTGCTCGGCCTGCGCGCGATGTTCTTCCTGCTTGCCGGCATGGCCGATCGCTTCCACCTGCTGCCCTATGGCCTGGCGGTGGTGCTGGTCTTCATCGGCCTGAAGATGCTGGCCATCGACCTTGTGAAACTGCCGGTCTGGGTGTCGCTGGGCGCGGTGTTCGCGATCATCGCCACCACGGTGGTGCTGAGCCTGCGCCGCCCGCCCCCGCCGCACGCGTCCTGAGCCAACTGTCCGGCAGGCCCGGCGGATTGTCCCGCCGGGCCCTGCCATTCTCCCGCGCGGGCAGGCCTTGCAATCGCCGCGCCTGCCGCCATCCGCAAAGTATGGACACTTCCCCTCCTCCCTTCGACCCGGCCGACGATGCCCGCGCACAGCGCGGCCGGGTCCTGCGTGCCTTCAACATCAGCTTCGGCGCGGTCCTGGTGATGGTGGCGGTGTTCGCCAGCCAGGCCGGCTTCGACTGGCGGCCGCTGGCGGTACGCCCGCACGAATGGGCGGGCCTGTGGGGGGTGCTGACCGCGCCGCTGCTGCACGGCTCGCTGGAGCACATCGGCGCCAACGCGTTCGCGATGCTGATCCTCGGCACCCTGGCCGGCAGCGTGTATCCGCGCGCGACCCTGCGCGCTTTGCCCTTGATGTGGCTGGGCTCTGGCCTGGGCGCCTGGTGGTTGGGCGATATCGGCACGTATCACCTGGGCGCCAGCGGCGTGACCCACGGCCTGATGTTCCTGCTGTTCGTGCTCGGGCTGATCCGCCGCGACCGCGCGGCGATCGCGACCAGCATGATCGCGTTCCTGTTCTACGGCGGCATGCTGTTGGCGATCCTGCCGCGCGAGCCCGGCATCTCCTGGCAGTCGCACATGGGCGGCGCGCTGGCCGGAGTGATCGGCGCGCTGCTCTTCCGCCATCTCGATCCGCTGCCGCCGCGCAAGCGCTACAGCTGGGAAGACGAAGAGGACGACCTCGACGCACTCGACGCAGCGCAGGCCGACGAGGAAGGCCTGGAACCATCGCGGCCGGAGCAGGTACCGGTGCTGTGGCGGCGCGAAGCACCGGAGGGCGCAGTGGTGGTGCGCTTGCGGCCGCGTCGCGAGGAATAGCCGGCGTCGAATGGCTTTTGCATCCTGCTCCCGGACGGCTTAGAACTGGCACATCCGTCGCGCAGGAGCCTGCCATGCACCCCCAATTCAGTGTCTTCGCCCATATCGGCAAGCCGGTGGAACGGGTCTACGAAGCAGTCGCCGATCCCGCGCAGCTGTCGCGCTACTTCACCACGGGCGGGGCACGCGGGAGGTTGGAGAGCGGGACCATCGTCTACTGGGATTTCGCCGATTTCCCCGGCGAATTTCCGGTCGAAGTGGTCGAAGCCGTGCCGGCGCAGCGAATCGTCCTGCGCTGGGATTCCAACGAGCCGGTCAAGGAAGGCGAGACGGCGCGGCGCACCACCGTCACGTTCGACTTCACCGCGACCGACGACGGCCGCACGCGCGTGGAGATCGGCGAGCTGGGCTGGGGCGACGGCGACGAGGGCCTGCGCGCGTCCTATGGCAACTGCATGGGTTGGTCGCAGATGCTGTGCGCGTTGAAGGCCTGGATGGAGCATGGCATCAACCTGCGCGAGGGCATGTACCTCTGAGTGCGGGCGTCGCCTCTCAGCGCGGCGGCCCATCGATCGCCCGGCGGCCCAGGGCGGGATCATCAGTGAAGAAGGCGTCCACGCCGAGCGCCAGGTACGCGCGCATCTCCGCGATCGATCCGGCTTCATTGCGGGCATCGGGATCTTCGCCCTGGCGGAACTGCGTGGCGAGGAAGCGGTTCTCGGGACGAAACGTGTACGGCGCGACCTGCAGGCCGGCGGCGTGGGCGTCCCGCAGCAAAACGGTGGGCGTGCCGAGGTTGCCGGCTGCATCCAACGGGATCAGGCTGCGGATATCCGGCCCGATCGCATCGGCATAGGTAGCGACCTCGCGCAGCCCGGCGGGCGTCATCAGCGCGCCGTAATGGCGGCCTTCGTACTCCCCGGGCACGAGTTGCTGCGCCGGACCCAGCAGCTGCAGCAGGCGGATATGGCCGCTGCGGCCGATACGCGCGCGCAGCGCGCGCAAGTTGCCGCTCTCGAAAGACTGGATGACCACGGGCGCCTGGCGCGTATAGGCATGGGTTTGCAGCGTGGCCAGCAGCGTCTCCTCCATCGGCAGGCCCAGCGCACGGAAATAGCCGGGATGCTTGAGTTCGGGAACCAGGCCGATGCTTCGGCCCTGCATCGCGGCCTGCGCGGCGGCGAGGTCGATGATCTCATCGAGCGTCAGCACGGGAAACTGCCCATCCCAGCGCGTGCCGCGCAGCTGCGGCAGTCGTTCGCGCACACGCAGGGTCTTGAGCTCGGCGAGGGTGAAATCCTCGATGAACCAGCCTTCCACGGATTGGCCGTCGATGGTCTTGCGCGCGCGCCGGTCGGCAAACTCCGGATGTGCGGCGACATCGGTGGTGCCGCTGATTTCATTTTCGTGGCGAGCCACGAGCACGCCATCGCGGGTGGGTACCAGGTCGGGCTCGATGAAGTCCGCGCCGTCGGCGATCGCCTGCGTGTAGGCCGCCTGCGTGTGCTCCGGCCGCAGCGCGCTGGCACCACGGTGCGCGTAGACCAGCGCCTTGTGCGCAGGAGAATGCGGCTTGCCGGCGTGCGAGGAATGCATTGGTATCCAGAGCAGGGCAAGCAGGAGGATGCGGGGGTTCATGCCTTTGGCCTTGCTGGGAGCCGCTGGTCGGCTACTTGCCGATGCAGAAACTGGAAAAGATCCGCCCGAGCAGGTCATCGGCAGTCATGCGCCCGATGATCCCGCCCAGCGCATCATGGGCCAGCCGCAGCTCTTCCGCTGACAATTCCAGCTGTTCGTGATCGAGCTGCGTGGCAGCCGCGTGCAGATGTTCGCCGGCCAGCAGCAGCGCCTCGACATGGCGCGCACGCGCGGAGAATTCACCGTCCTGGGCCTCGCCGGCACCCGCCAGTTCGGCCAGGCGTGCGTGCAGGCCGGACAGGCCGAGCCCGGTGGCGGCGGAGACGGCGATGGCATTGCTCGGCAGCATTGGCAACACCGGTAGCAGGTCGCTCTTGTTGTGGATCCACAGGCTGCGCGGCACCTGCGCCACGTCGGCGGCGACGGCGGCATGGCCAGCCTGCGGGTCGCGTGCATCGACGACGACCAGCGCCAGGTCCGCACGCTGCAGCTCGGCGCGCGCGCGGCGCATGCCTTCGCGTTCTATCGCGTCGCCGCTGTCGCGCAGGCCGGCGGTATCGACCAGCGTCAACTCCAGGCCGTCGATGCGGATGGTTTCGTGCAAGGTGTCACGCGTAGTGCCGGCCAGGTCGGTGACGATGGCGCGCTCACTGCCAGCCAGTGCATTGAGCAGTGAACTCTTGCCGGCGTTCGGCGGGCCGATCAGCACCGCGTGCAGGCCATCGCGCAACTTGCGGCCGCGCTCGGCGTCGCGTAGCAGTTCGACGAGGCTTGCGCGCGCGTCGGCCAGGCCAGCGCGGACCTGGTCGCCGCCGAGGGTGTCGATGGGTTCGTCGGCGAAGTCGATCGCCGCTTCGACGTGGATGCGCAGCACGGTGACCTGCTCGGCCAGGCCCTCGACGCGACGGGAGAACACGCCATCGAGCGAGCGACGGGCCGCGCGGGCCGCGCGTTCGTCGCCGGCGGCGATCAGGTCGGCGATGGCCTCGGCCTGCGCCAGGTCGAGCTTGCCGTTGAGGAACGCGCGCTCGCTGAACTCGCCTGGCCGCGCCTGGCGTGCGCCGAGCGCGATGCAGCGCGCCAGCAATTGGCACAGGACGACGGGGCTGCCGTGGCCCTGCAGTTCCAGCACGTCTTCGCCGGTGAAGCTGCGCGGGCCGGGAAACCACAGCGCGAGGCCGTCATCGATGATGCTGCCGTCGACATCGCCGAAGCGGGCGTAATGTGCGTGGCGCGGACGCAACCTGGCGATGCCCAGGCCCGCCGCGATCTCGCTGCAACGCCGGCCCGACACGCGCAGCACGCCCACACCACCGGCGCCGGTGGCAGTGGCGATGGCAACGATGGTGTCGCTATGGCTCATGGCGTCGTTCGCAGGCGGTGCACCAGTGTAAGCCGCGGATGCGACAAGGCCCGCCGGTGGCGGGCCTTGTCGGGGTCAGGCGCGGATCAGCTGTCCTGCACGTTCTTCTGGATGATCTTGCTCGGCGATTCGCCGTGCTGCTTGATCATCCACCACTGGATCAGCAGGCCCAGGCCGCCGTTGACCACCCAGTACAGCACCAGGCCAGCCGGCATGAAGGCCATCATGACGCCGAACACCAGCGGCATGAACTGCATCATCTTGGCCTGGACCGGATCCATGCCCGGCGTCGGGGTCAGCTTCTGCGTGAACCACATGATCGCCATGTTGACGATCGGCAGCACGAAGTACGGATCGCGCGCGGTGAGGTCCTGGATCCAGCCCAGCCACGGCGCCTGGCGCAGTTCGACCGACTCGACCAGCACCCAGTACAGGGCGAAGAAGATCGGCATCTGGATGAGCAGCGGCAGGCAGCCGCCCATCGGGTTGATCTTCTCTTTCTTGTACAGCTCCATCATCGCCTGCTGGTACTTCTGGCGATCCTCGCCGTAGCGCTCCTTCAGCTGCGCCAGGCGCGGCTGGAACTTGCGCATCTTGGCGCCGGACTTGTACTGCGCCGCCGACAACGGATACAGCGCCAGGCGCAGCAGCACGACCAGGCCGATGATCGACCAGCCCCAGTTGTGCAGCAGGTCGTAGAGGTGGTTGAGCACCCAGAACAGGCCCTGGCCGATGATCGCCATCAGCGAGAAGCGGCTGTAGTCGACGACGCGGTCCAGGCCCGGCACCTGTTCCTTGGCGATCAGGCTGACCAGCTTCGGGCCGACCCACAGGCGCGCTTCGGTGCTGGACTGCTGGCCGGGGGCCACGGTGAAGCCTGGGCCGCGCAATTCGAGCACGTCGGCGCCGTTGGCCTGCGAGAGCTTGAGCAACGAGCTGTTGTCCTTCTGCGGAATCCAGCCGGTGAAGAACTGGTGCTGCAGCATGGCGATCCAGCCGCCCTGGATGACGCGGTCGACGCTGCCGTCCTTGAGGTAATCGGCAAACGCGCGGCGCTCGTAGCCGTTCTCGCTGGTGAACCAGGTCGCGCCGTTGAAGCTCAGGCTGTCCGGATTCATCATGCTGCGGCCGAGGATGGTCGGTACGCGGCTGAGCTTGCGGTAGACGTAGGCGTTCCACGTGGTGGTGCCGGCGTTGACGATGTCGTCGCGCACCTGCACCGCGTAACGGCCGCGCTCGAGGGTGAAGGTGCGGCGGATGGTCACGCCATCGGGGCCGTGCCACACGAACGGTACGACCAGCTTGTCCTGGCCCTTGGCCAGGGCGAATTCGGTGGCGTCCTGTTCGGGGCGGAAGCCGCCGTTGCCCGGCACCGGCGAGCCCTTGTCGCTGGCCCAGCCGCTGATCGCGCTATAGGGGTGGGCCGGATCTTCGGTCAGCAATCGCACCGGTGCGGCGCCGGCCTGCCGGGTCTGCGGGAATTGCAGCAGTTCGGCATCCAGCACGGCGCGGCCATCGAGCTTGAGGCGCAGGACGTCGGTGGTGAGGGTGACCACCGGTGCCGGCGTGGCCGCGGCGGTCGCGGTCGGCTGGCTCGGCGTTGCACCCGGCGCGGCCGGCACGTTGGCCTGGGGAATCTCGCTCTCGCCAGCGACGGCAGCCGCGTCCTGGGCCGGGCGGGCGGCCTGCGCGGCGGCGACCTCGGCCGGGCTCGGCGCGGCCTTGTCACGGCCCCACTCCATCCACAGAAGGGCGGCCACCATCAGCCAGGCAAGCAACAGGAATACGCGGGTCTGATTCATCAGGCAGCAACTCGGCTCAGTCGGAACGGCGTTCCGGCTCGGTCAAAGGAGGGGACGAAGCGTGGGCTTCCGGGCGCGGCGGCATTGTGACGCCGCCGGGTGACACCGGCAATGCGCCCGCACGGCGCAGGATACGCTCGAAAGCGCTGCGCAGATCTTCGTTGCTTGCGCGTGCGGCCGCCGAACGGGCGACCACGACGCAGTCACCGCCGGCCAGCTGGGGCAGGAGGTGGCGAAAGCTGTCACGCAGGACGCGCTTGATGCGGTTGCGTCCGACCGCCCGCTTGTCGACCTTGCGGGAAACCGCCATGCCGAGCCGGGCCGGGCCTTCTTGCGGGCGCCAGTGCAGGCTCATGAGGGGGTCGGAGCAGCGATGGCTGTCATCGAAGACGACAGCGTATTCCGCGCGCGAACGAACCCGCGCAGAGCGAGGAAATCGCCTGCGCGGGTCGGAATCGGTCACGATCGGGATTGCCTGTGCCGCCAGGAGCGGCGCGGCAATCAAGCGCTCAGGCGCTTGCGGCCCTTGGCGCGGCGGCGGGCCAGCACCTTGCGGCCGTCGGCCGTCTTCATACGGGCACGGAAGCCGTGGTCGCGCTTGCGCTTGAGGTTGCTGGGCTGGTAGGTGCGCTTGGTGGCCATGTGGGCCTCTATGAAAGGGATACGAAAGAACCGGAAATTCTAGGGGTCGCCGGGGGGCCAGGTCAAGCGTCGCGTCCCTTGGGCAGGGGCGGGGCTGTGGACGTCCCTGTGAATAAATATGGGAAAACCTGCCCCCCGATGGTAGGCTGGCCCATCCGCTTTCTACCTCCCGTGCCGATGCATGGCGACCTTTTGCGCCCCCGGCCGGCTACTGATGAATACACTTTGATGGATGCTTGGCCCCGTTGCCTGGAACGACTCGAGGCGGAATTCCCGCCCGAAGATGTCCATACCTGGTTGAAACCGCTGCAGGCCGAAGAGCGCGCCGACAGCATGGTGCTCTACGCCCCGAACGCCTTCATCGTCGAGCAGGTGCGCGAGCGCTACCTGGTCCGCATCCGCGAGCTGCTGAGCCACTACGCCGGCAACGACGAGGTGGCACTGGCGGTGGGCTCGCGGCCCAAGGCGCCCGAGCCGGCGCCCGCTGCGCTGGCCACGTCCCCCTTCAGCGCGCCGCCGGCGGCCGCCGCGGTGCCGTTCGCGGGCAACCTGGATACCCATTACACGTTCGACAACTTCGTCGAAGGCCGCAGCAACCAGCTGGGCCGGGCGGCGGCGTTGCAGGCGGCGCAGAAGCCGGGCGACCGCGCCCACAACCCGCTGCTGCTGTACGGGAGCACCGGCCTGGGCAAGACCCACCTGATGTTCGCCGCCGGCAACGCGATGCGGCAGGCCAACCCGAACGCCAAGGTGATGTACCTGCGCTCGGAGCAGTTCTTCAGCGCGATGATCCGGGCGCTGCAGGACAAGGCGATGGACCAGTTCAAACGCCAGTTCCAGCAGATCGACGCGTTGCTGATCGACGATATCCAGTTCTTCGCCGGCAAGGACCGCACGCAGGAGGAGTTCTTCCACACCTTCAACGCGCTGTTCGACGGCCGCCAGCAGATCATCCTCACCTGCGACCGCTACCCGCGCGAAGTCGAGGGCCTGGAGCCGCGGCTGAAGTCGCGCCTGGCCTGGGGCCTGTCGGTGGCGATCGATCCGCCGGATTTCGAGACCCGCGCGGCCATCGTGCTGGCCAAGGCGCGCGAGCGCGGTGCCGAGATTCCGGATGACGTGGCGTTCCTGATCGCCAAGAAGATGCGCTCGAACGTGCGCGACCTCGAAGGCGCCCTCAACACGCTGACCGCCCGCGCCAACTTCACCGGCCGCGCCATCACCGTGGAGTTCGCCCAGGAAACCTTGCGCGACCTGCTGCGCGCGCAGCAGCAGGCGATCGGCATCCCGAACATCCAGAAGACCGTGGCCGATTACTACGGCCTGCAGATGAAGGATCTGTTGTCCAAGCGCCGCACCCGTTCGCTGGCACGCCCGCGCCAGGTGGCGATGGCCCTGGCCAAGGAACTGACCGAACACAGCCTGCCGGAGATCGGCGATGCATTCGCCGGCCGCGACCACACCACCGTGCTCCATGCCTGCCGGCAGATCCGCACGCTGATGGAGGCGGACGGCAAGTTGCGCGAGGACTGGGACAAGCTGATCCGCAAGCTGAGCGAGTAAGTACCGGTACGCGCGCACAGGCGGGAAAATTCAGTGCATGATTTGCGCGCAAGGCCGGTAGAAACTGTGGATAAATCTGGCGGTCGGATCGGCCCGAAAATTATCCACAGGTTTTACCACGGGATCGGGGGCGGTAATCCCAAGGGTTTCGAGGCCAAGAAGTTATTTTAAATCAAGTGGTTAAGGTAGTTTTCCGTGAAAAACGGCCCTACCATCACCACCAAGCTTTTGATTTATTCCACATCTTTAAAGCATAGGGGCACGGAACCACATGCGTTTCACACTGCAGCGCGAAGCCTTCCTCAAGCCGTTGGCCCAGGTGGTCAATGTGGTGGAACGTCGCCAGACCCTGCCGGTCCTGGCCAACTTCCTGGTGCAGGTGCAGAACGGCCAGCTGTCGCTGACCGGCACCGATCTGGAAGTAGAGATGATTTCGCGCATTGCGGTGGAGGATGCGCAAGACGGCGAAACCACGATTCCCGCACGCAAGCTGTTCGAGATCGTGCGTGCCCTGCCCGACGGCAGCCGGGTCACGGTGTCGCAGTCCGGCGACAAGGTCACGGTCCAGGCCGGGCGCAGCCGGTTCACGCTGGCAACCTTGCCGGCGAACGATTTCCCGTCGGTGGATGAAGTCGAAGCCACCGAGCGCGTTGCAGTGCCGGAAGCGGCGCTGAAGGAACTGATCGAGCGCACCGCTTTCGCGATGGCGCAGCAGGACGTGCGTTATTACCTCAACGGCCTGCTGTTCGATCTGCGCGATTCCACGCTGCGTTGCGTGGCCACCGACGGTCACCGCCTGGCGTTGTGCGAAACCCAGCTCGAAGGGGCCTCGGGCACCAAGCGCCAGATCATCGTGCCGCGCAAAGGCGTTACCGAGCTGCAGCGCCTGCTGGAAGGCGGCGACCGGTCGCTGGAACTGGAAGTGGGGCGTAGCCATTTGCGGGTCAAACGCGACGATGTGACGTTCACTTCGAAGCTGATCGACGGGCGGTTCCCGGATTACGAGGCGGTGGTGCCGATCGGTGCCGACCGCGAGGTCAAGGTCGACCGCGAAGCGCTGCGCGCGTCGTTGCAGCGTGCCGCGATCCTGTCGAACGAGAAGTACCGCGGCGTTCGCGTCGAGGTTTCGCCGGGACAGCTGAAGATCAGCGCGCACAACCCGGAGCAGGAAGAGGCGCAGGAAGAGGTCGAGGCAGACACCAAGGTGTCGGATCTGGCCATCGGCTTCAACGTGAACTATCTGCTGGACGCGCTCTCGGCGTTGCGCGACGAGCACATCGTGATTCAGTTGCGCGACGCCAATTCTTCCGCGCTGGTCCGCGAGGCGAGCAGCGAGAAGTCGCGCCATGTCGTGATGCCGCTTCGTCTCTGACGCGTGTTCCACGTGGAACTGGACGCCCGGGCTTACCCGGGCGTTTTTGTTTCTGGGCGGCGCTTTACAGCTGTTCAAGGAGATATAAATCAAAGGCTAGGTGGTGCTTGGTCGGGTAGATTTCGCGGGAAAAGTCCCTAACCGTTTGATTTATAGCGGGAATTACGCCTTGAAACCCCCGGGAAAACTGGCACTCAGCCGGTGGATGGCGTGTGCATAAGTGGGACCGAGGGGGCGGGCCGTTGCTTTATCCACAGCTTGCCCCCAAATCGTCCTCAGACAGGCCATTGCACCGCCGGGTCCAATCGAACACCGATGCGGCTATGCTCGCCGGTCCCCTCGCCTTTCCTGCCGGCCGAATGCTGATCAACCGACTGACGCTGCACCGCTTCCGCCGCTTCGACAGCGTGGAGTGGTATCCGCAGCCGGGTTTGAACCTGGTGGTGGGCGACAACGGCGCCGGGAAGACCAGCCTGCTCGAGGCGTTGCATTTGATGGCCTATGGCCGCAGCTTCCGCGGAAGGGTGCGCGACGGGCTGGTGCGGCAGGGTGCGGAAGACCTGGAGGTCTTCGTCGAGTGGCAGGAAGGCGTGGAGGTTTCGGGGCGCTATCGTCGCGCCGGCCTGCGGCACAGCGGCCAAACCTGGAAGGGACGGCTGGACGGCCAGGACGTGCAGCAACTGGGCAACCTCTGCGCCGCCCTGGCGGTGGTGACGTTCGAGCCGGGCAGCCATGCATTGATCAGCGGTAGCGGAGAAACGCGGCGCCGTTTCATGGATTGGGCACTGTTCCACGTGGAACCGGACTTCCTTCCCCTCTGGCGCCGCTATTCCCGCGCCTTGAAGCAACGCAACGCCCTGCTCAAACAGGGCGGCCCAGCGGCCTCGCTCGACGCCTGGGATCGCGAGCTCGGTGATGCGGGTGAATTGCTCACTTCGCGCCGTCGTGCCTATCTGGAGCGATTGCAGGACAAGGCGAAACCGCTGGCCGATGCCATTGCCCCGGCCTTAGGGCTGGCAACACTGGCATTCCAACCCGGCTGGCGGCGGCACGAAATGCCGTTGGCGGACGCCCTGCTGCTGGCACGCGAGCGCGACCGCCAATACGGTTACACCTCGGTCGGCCCGCACCGCGCCGATTGGCAACCAGAATTCGAGCAGCTGCCCGGGACGCAAGCGCTGTCGCGAGGACAGGCGAAACTCACCGCGCTGGCGTGCCTCCTGGCCCAGGCGGAGGACTTTGCGGACCAGCGCGGCGAATGGCCGGTGATCGCGCTGGACGACCTGGCCTCGGAACTCGACCGCCATCACCAGCAACGCGTGCTGGCGCGCCTGCAGCAAGGCCGCGCCCAGGTACTGATTACCGCAACCGAAGCGCCGGAGCTCCTCGCTGCCTGGCATCCAGCGCGGTTCCACGTGGAACACGGCACGATCGCCGCCTCAGAATGAATGGGCGGCACGCCATTCACCAAGCCGGGGCGGGCAGGGCCCGGCTGCTATAATTCATCAGCTATCCCCCTATCTCCGGAGCGGCACGGTTCCCCGTCGCCGCCCGCGCAGTGGAGCACACGGCAAAGCGCATGACCGAAGAACTCAATCCGACGCCGGCGAACGGCAACACGTACGACTCCAGCAAGATCACCGTCCTGCGTGGCCTGGAGGCGGTTCGCAAGCGTCCTGGCATGTACATCGGCGACGTCCATGACGGCACCGGCCTGCACCACATGGTCTTCGAGGTCGTCGACAACTCGGTCGATGAAGCGCTGGCCGGCCACGCCGACGACATCGTGGTGAAGATCCATGTCGACGGCTCGGTGTCGGTGTCCGACAACGGCCGCGGCATTCCGGTCGACATCCACAAGGAAGAAGGCATTTCCGCGGCCGAGGTGATCCTCACCGTGCTGCACGCCGGCGGCAAGTTCGACGACAACAGCTACAAGGTATCCGGCGGCCTGCACGGCGTCGGCGTCTCGGTGGTCAACGCGCTGTCCGAGCACCTGTGGCTGGACATCTGGCGCGACGGCCACCACTACCAGCAGGAATATTCGCTGGGTGAATCGCTCTACCCGCTCAAGCAGCTGGAGGCATCGCAGAAGCGCGGCACCACGTTGCGCTTCAAGCCGGCGGTGGAGATCTTCAGCGATGTTGAATTCCACTACGAAATCCTGGCGCGCCGCCTGCGCGAGCTGTCGTTCCTCAATTCCGGCGTGCGCATCACGCTGATCGACGAGCGTGGCGAAGGCCGCCGCGACGACTTCCACTATGAAGGCGGCATCCGCAGCTTCGTGGAGCACCTGGCGCAGCTGAAGACCCCGCTGCACCCGAACGTCATCTCGGTCACCGGCGAGCACAACAACATCGTCGTCGACGTCGCCCTGCAGTGGACCGACGCCTACCAGGAGACGATGTACTGCTTCACCAACAACATTCCGCAGAAGGACGGCGGTACCCACCTGGCCGGCTTCCGCGCCGCGCTGACGCGCGTGCTCGGCAACTACATCGAGCAGAACGGCATCGCCAAGCAGGCCAAGATCACCCTGACCGGCGACGACATGCGCGAAGGCATGATCGCCGTGCTGTCGGTGAAGGTGCCGGACCCGAGCTTCTCCTCGCAGACCAAGGAAAAGCTGGTCAGCTCCGACGTGCGTCCCGCGGTGGAAAACGCCTTCGGTGCGCGCCTGGAAGAGTTCCTGCAGGAGAATCCGAACGAAGCGCGCGCCATCTGCGGCAAGATCGTCGATGCCGCGCGCGCGCGCGAAGCCGCCCGCAAGGCACGCGATCTCACCCGCCGCAAGGGCGCGCTCGATATCGCCGGCCTGCCCGGCAAGCTGGCCGATTGCCAGGAAAAGGACCCGGCGCTCTCCGAGCTGTTCATCGTCGAGGGTGACTCCGCAGGTGGCTCGGCCAAGCAAGGCCGCAACCGCAAGAACCAGGCGGTGCTGCCACTGCGCGGCAAGATCCTCAACGTGGAGCGCGCACGGTTCGACCGCATGCTCGCCAGCGCCGAAGTCGGCACGCTGATCACCGCGTTGGGTACCGGCATCGGCAAGGACGAGTACAACCCGGACAAGCTGCGCTACCACCGCATCATCATCATGACCGACGCCGACGTCGACGGTTCGCACATCCGCACGCTGCTGCTGACGTTCTTCTACCGGCAGATGCCCGAGTTGATCGAACGCGGCCACATCTACATCGGCCTGCCGCCGCTGTACAAGCTCAAGCAGGGCAAGAGCGAGCTGTACCTCAAGGACGATGCGGCACTCAACGTCTACCTCGCCAACAGCGCGGTCGAAGGTGCCTCGCTGGTGCCGGCGGCCGGTGAGCCGGCGATCGAAGGCGTGGCACTGGAGAAGCTGCTGCTGGCCTATGCCAACGCCAAGGACGCCATCGCCCGCAACGCGCACCGTTACGACACGCGCCTGCTGGATGCGCTGATCGACTTCGTGCCGCTGGACCTGCAGCACCTGCGTGATGCAAAGGCGGGCCACGGGCTGGATTCGCTCGCCACCCGCCTCAAGCAGGCCAGCCTGGGCACGCCGCGCTACACCATCGCCCTGCAGGAACCGAACGACCAGCGCCCCGCCGCGCTGGAGGTCGTGCGCCAGCACATGGGCGAAGAAGCGCGGATGTTCATTCCGCTGTCCGCGTTCGACACCGGCGAACTGCGCCCGCTCAACGAAGCGGCCAAGCTGTTCAATGGCCTGGTGCGCGAGGGCGCACAGATCGTGCGCGGCAACAAGACGCAGGCCGTCGAGACTTTCGCGCAGGCGCAGGCCTGGTTGCTGGAAGAGGCCAAGAAGGGCCGCCAGATCCAGCGCTTCAAGGGCCTGGGCGAAATGAATCCCGAGCAGTTGTGGGAAACCACGGTCAACCCGGACACGCGGCGCATGCTGCAGGTGCGGATCGAGGACGCGGTCGCCGCCGACCAGATCTTCAGCACGTTGATGGGCGATGTGGTCGAGCCGCGCCGCGACTTCATCGAAGACAACGCCCTGAAGGTCGCCAACCTCGATATCTGACATCATCGAGCCGGCCGCCGCATCGGGGAGCGATGCGGCGGTCCTGTCTTCCGCCGCGCAGGAATGCGATGAACGATCTGCCCGTGTCAACGCCTTCCGCCGTGGAAGCGATGTCTCCGACGGCGAGGCCCGCCGCCCCGCTGCCTGCGCCGGCCAATCGCGCGCCGCTGCTCAACTTCTTCCTCGATGCGCTGATCGCCCTGGTCATATTGCTGGTCACCAGTCTTGGCGCCGGCGTGGCATGGGGATTGTTCCGCGGCATCGTCCTGGTCGTGCAGGCCCGCCAGCAGGGCATCGCACTGGCGCCGACCGAAGTCAGCCAGCAGCTCGGCCAACCCGGCGCGATGGCGCAATTGTTGATGGCGCTCGTCAGTACGGGCGCGGCCGCATTGGTCGTGTACTTTTGGCGCCGCCGCGCCAGCGCGCCGGAAAAGCGCCAGGCGTGGTCCGCGCTGCAGCGGCCGGCGACGTGGGGCCTGGCGGTGGCGGTGGCGGTGGGCGTGTTCTGCTTCAGCACCGCCACCGGCATGCTCGCCGACCGCCTGCAGATCAAGCCGGTGCCGACCAACCTGTCGCTGATGAGCGACCTGCTCTCGCAGTGGCCGCTATCGGCGGTGCTGTTCGCCGTCGTCCTGGCGCCGGCCTACGAAGAACTCTTGTTCCGGCGCGTCCTGTTCGGGCGCCTGCTTGCCGCGGGCCGGCCGTGGCTCGGCATGCTGCTCAGCAGCCTGGCCTTCGCCCTGCTGCACGAAATCCCCGGCCTGAGCGGCAACGGCGTGCTCGCCATCTGCCAGTTGTGGCTGGTGTACGGCGCCATGGGCGCCGCGTTTGCCTGGCTGTATTGGCGCACCGGCTCGCTGTGGGCCGCGATCCTCGCGCACGGCATGAACAACGCCATTGCCCTGGCGGCGCTGTACTGGTTTGGCTTGCAGTAGTTTGTTTGACGAAAAGTTAAGCCGGGCCTGCCAGAATTCCCCGGAACCTTTGGGGATCCCGATGAAAAAGGCAGCAACCTTCGGTGCCGTGACCGCGCTGGCCCTCGCGGCATGTGCGACCACCACCTCGCCGACCGGGCGCACGCAGATGATCGGCGGCGTTTCGCAGCAGCAGCTCGACCAGCTGGGTGCGCAGGCGTTCGCCGAAACCAAGTCGAAGGAAAAGATCAGCGTCGACGGCAAGCAGAACGCCTACGTCAAATGCGTGGTCAACGCGCTGGTGGCGCAGCTACCGCCGCAGTGGCGCGGCGTGGCCTGGGAAACGGCGGTTTTCGTGGACGACGAGCCCAACGCCTTCGCCTTGCCTGGCGGCAAGGTCGGCGTCAACACCGGCATCTTCAAGGTGGCCAAGAACCAGGACCAGCTCGCCGCGGTGCTCGGCCATGAAATCGGCCACGTCATCTCGCGCCATCACGAAGAGCGCATCACCCGGCAAATGGGCGCGCAGACCGGCCTGTCGGTGCTCGGTGCGCTGGCCGGTGCCGCCTACGGCGGCAACGCCGCCAGCGCGGTCAACCAGATCGGCGGGATGACCGCGCAGACCGCCTTCCTGTTGCCCGGTTCGCGCACGCAGGAAAGCGAGGCCGACATCGTCGGCGAGCGGCTGATGGCCGAGGCCGGCTTCGACCCCTCACAGGCGGTCGACCTGTGGCGGAACATGATGCAAGCGGGCGGCGACCGGCCGCCGCAGTGGCTGTCGACGCACCCGGATCCGGCCAACCGGATCCGCGAATTGCAACGCGACGCCCCCGCGCTGATGCCGGTCTTCGAGCAGGCCAGGAATGCCGGACGTAAACCACGCTGCGGCTAGACGCCACCGTATTGATGCACCCCAGCATGGAAAGCGTTTTCTGTGCGCGAAAGATTCTGATAAGTTTGCCGGCTCGATTTTTCGTACGGCAAGCGTTTCCTTCCAGTGCCGCTCATGCGGCACCCGACCGAGGTGATCATGAAACTGCCCAATCGCAATAAAGCCCTGCTGTCCCTGCTCGTCGCCGCCGCTCTGGGCGGCGCGGTTGCCACGGACGCGATCGCGCAGTCGGATTCGGGGCATGGCCGCAGTTCGCGCTCGGCCAAGCCTGAAGTGCTGTTCCCCAATGCCACCCGCCAGGAACCGAAGGAAAAGACCTCGGCCAAGCTCAGCGCCAAGCTGCAGAAGCTGATCGACGCCTTCAACAAGGGCGAGGACTACGCCGGCGTGCGCGCGCAGGCCGATGAAATCCTCGCCAACCCGGCCGCCAACAACGCCGACAAGTCGCTGGCCTCGCAGCTCGCCGCGCAGGCCGCGTTCAACCTGGACGACACCGCCGCCACCAAGAAGTACTTGCAGCAGGCGATCGACCTCAATGGCCTGGACAACAACGGCCACTTCCAGGCGATGCTGATGCTGGCCCAGCTGGAGCTGCAGGACAACCAGTACACCGAAGGCCTGGCCACGCTGGACAAGTACCTGGCCGAAACCAAGTCGCAGAAGCCCGAGGACCTGATCCTCAAGGGCCAGGCGCTGTACCAGGCCGAGCGCTACCAGGAGGCCATCCCGGTGCTGAAGCAGGCCATCGCCGCCTCGCCCGAGCCCAAGGACAGCTGGACCCAGTTGCTGATGGCCGCCTACGCCGAAGCCGGCCAGAGCGGCGAAGCCGTCGCCGCCGCCGAAGCGCTGGCCGCCAAGAGCCCGAACGACAAGAAGGCCCAGCTCAACCTGGCCAGCATGTACATGCAGGCCGACCAGATGGACAAGGCCGCCGCGGTGATGGACAAGCTGCGTGCCAGCGGCCAGCTCACCGACGAGCGCGAGTACAAGCAGCTGTACTCGATCTACGCGAACACGGACAACAAGGAAAAGGATGTCATCGCGGTCATCAACGAAGGCATGTCCAAGGGCATCCTGAAGCCGGATTACCAGACCTACCTGGCGTTGGCCCAGTCGTACTACTACTCGGACAACACTCCCCAGGCGATCGACAACTGGAAGAAGGCCGCCCCGCTCTCCAAGGACGGCGAGACCTACCTGAACCTGGCCAAGGTCCTCAAGAACGAGGGCCGTGCGGCCGAGGCCAAGGAAGCGGCGCAGCAGGCGTTGGCCAAGGGCGTAAAGAAGCCCGAGGACGCCAAGAAGATCATCAACGGCAAGTAAGCCGGAAAAAAACGCCCGCAACCCCTGTGCATAAGTGGCTACAGGGGCCGGGATTGGTATAAGCTTGGAGGTTCCTGCGGTGTCAGTGCCGCCCGATCCGGGGATCACGCCAGTGATCCAGGCCCCCACAGAAAGAGCCATTGGCGCATGACGGAACAATATGTTGTCCACAGGTATGACCAGGATACCGGGAACCAGGAATTGAGCTGGCCCCGCATCGTCGGTATTGCCTTCGTAATCGCTTTGCATCTGGCTGCCCTGATGCTGCTGCTGATTCCTGCCGTGGCGCCCAAGGCCGTGGCTGAGAAAGAGCGCAACGTCATGGTGACGATCGTCGACGCGCCGCCGCCGCCGCCCCCCCCGCCGCCGCCGCCGCCGCCGCAGGACAAGCCGCCGCCGCCGGTGAAGAACCTGGCGCCGCCGCGTCCGTCGCCGGTGCCGCCGCCGCCGGAAGCGCCGATCGTCGACGTGCCGGAACCGCGTGCCAACGACATCGTCACGCCGCCGTCGCCGCCGTCGCCGCCGCAGCCTTCGCAGGACATCGGCGCCAGCGTGGACATTTCGTCCAAGAACATGAATCCGCCGAAGTACCCGCCGGCCGCGTTCCGTGCCGGTGTACAAGGCGAAGTGATCCTGATCGTGGACGTCGATGCGAGCGGCAACGTGACCAACGTGTCGGTCGAGAAGTCCAGCCGTAACCGCGATCTGGACCGAGCGGCCATGGATGCCGCCCGCAAGTGGCGCTTCAACCCGTCCGTCGTGAACGGTCAGAAGCAGGCCGGCCGCGTCCGCGTCCCGGTCAACTTCGCGCTCAACTGATTGTCAGGGCCGGGCCTCCCGTCCGGTCACCCTGTCGTTCTTAGCATTACCCTTCATCACCACACACAACAAAGGTAAGCGTCATGCTGCAGCATCTCTTCATCGCCGCCGCTGCCGGGGGTTCCAACCCGTCGGCTGCCCTCTCGCAGATGGGCTTCGAGCACCTGATCGGGGAAATGACCTCGCATCCGGGTGACTTCGCCGTCTCCTGGGTCGTCCTCGTGACCCTGATCGCCATGTCGGCCATGTCCTGGTACTGGACCGTGATCAACATCTTCCGTTCGGTGCGCCTGAAGAGCGCCGCCGATCGCGTGACCAGCCTGTTCTGGGAAGCCCCGAACGCGCAGGAAGCGATCCGCGCCATGGAAGAGCAGCCGGCTTCCGAGCCGTTCTCGAAGATCGCCCTGGACGCCGCCCAGGCCGCCGCCCACCACCAGCGCGCCGAAGGCAGCAACACCGGCCTGGGCGAAAACCTGAGCCGCTCGGAGTTCGTGGACCGCGCCCTGCGCCAGGCCGTGACCCGTGAGAGCACCCGCCTGCAGTCGGGCATGACCCTGCTGGCCACCGTCGGTGCGACCGCGCCGTTCGTCGGTCTGCTCGGCACCGTGTGGGGCATCTACGGCGCCCTGATCAAGATCGGTGCGACCGGTTCGGCCTCGATCGACGCCGTCGCCGGCCCGGTGGGTGAAGCGCTGATCATGACCGCCATCGGTCTGTTCGTCGCCATCCCGGCCGTGTTCGCCTTCAACTTCTTCTCGAAGGTCAACAGCTCGGTCATCGCGAAGTTCGACACCTTCGCCCACGACCTGCACGACTTCTTCGCCACCGGTTCGCGCGTCAAGTAAGACGCGCCTCCGGGCAAAGAACTCGTCATCGCAACCGATTTAGACGGAGCCTGTTATGGCCTTCAGTAGTGGAAACAGCGGCGGCCCGATGGCCGACATCAACGTCACGCCCCTCGTGGACGTGATGCTGGTGCTGCTGATCATCTTCATCATCACGGCCCCGCTGATGTCCCACAAGGTCAAGGTGGAGCTGCCCGAGGCCAACTTGACCCAGAAGCCGGACGAAGCGGCCGACCGCAAGGGTCCGATCACCGTGTCGGTCAAGGAAGATGGCTCGCTGTACTGGAACGACGAGCCGATCTCCAAGGAGTCCCTGGAGTCGCGCCTGTCCACGGCCGCGCAGCAGACCCCCCAGCCGCCGCTCAACCTGCGTGGTGACAAGACCACCAAGATGAGCACGATCAACGAGGTCACCAAGATCGCGCAGGGTCAGGGCATGCTGGACATCGGCTTCGTCGCGACCAAAGAGAAGGAGCGGTAAGCCATGGCTTTTTCAAGTGGTAGTGGCCGCGGCCCGATGGCCGACATCAACGTCACGCCCCTCGTGGACGTGATGTTGGTGCTGCTGATCATCTTCATCGTCACCGCGCCGATCATGACGTACCCGATCTCCGTGGACCTCCCGCAGCGCGTGATCAACCCGCCGCCGGAGACCGTGGAGCCGCCGCCGCCGATCGAACTGCGCATCGATGCCAGCAACCAGGTCTACTGGAACAACAGTCCGGTTGCCGTCACCGAACTGCAGCAGCGGATGGAGGAAGAGGTCCAGCGCGACCCGACCAACCAGCCGCAGCTGAAGATCGACGCCAATCCGGACTCTGAGTACGAAGTGATGGCCAGGGTCCTGGCTGCCGCCAAGAACGCGCAGATGAAGAAGATCGGCTTCGTCCAGTAAGTACTCGCAATACCTGCAAGACTCAGTCATGACGCGACTGGAAACGCCACCTCGAAAGGGTGGCGTTTTTTTTGCAAGGACACAGGTGGAGCGCTGGCTACGACCCGCTCAACCGTGCTGGCGCAGAATCCCCAGATACCCGCGCACCGTCGCTTCCAGGCCCTCGTACAAGGCTTCGCCGATCAGCGCGTGGCCGATGGAAACCTCGAGCACGCCCGGGACCCCGGCGAGGAAATCGCCGAGGTTGGCCTGCGACAGATCGTGGCCGGCGTTGACGCCCAGGCCGGCCGCCTGCGCCCGGCGTGCGGTGTCGGCGAACAGTGCCAGTGCCGCCCGCGGCTGCCCGCCAGCGTGCGCTTCGGCATACGGACCGGTGTACAGCTCGATCCGCTCGGCGCCGATGTCGGCGGCTTGCTCGAGCCCTGGGCTGCCGGCATCGACGAACAGGCTCACGCGGCAGCCGAAGCCGCGCAGCTCGGCCACCAGCGGCGCCAGCCTGCCGGCATCACGGGCGAAATCGAAGCCGTGGTCCGAGGTCAGCTGGCCGTCGCCATCCGGCACTAGGGTGGCCTGCGCCGGCCGGGTTTGCCGGCAAAGCTCGACCAGCCCCGGGTAACCCTCGCGCGGCGGCGCGAAAGGATTGCCCTCGATATTGAATTCCACGCCGCGCCGTTGGGTCAGCGCCGATAGCGCATACACGTCCTCGGCGCGGATGTGCCGGCGGTCAGGCCGCGGGTGCACGGTAATCCCATGCGCGCCGGCCGCCAGGCAGGCCTCGGCGGCCCGCACCACGTCAGGATCGTGGCCACCGCGCGAATTGCGCAGCACCGCGATCTTGTTCACATTGACCGACAGCTGGGTGGCCACCGCGTCCTCAGGACTCGGCCGGCGGTTGTTCGGAAGCGGCGCGCCGCGCCGCGGCCAGGGTACGCAGCCGGTGCAGCTCGACCGGATCGACGATATTGCCCGCCTCCTCGACCTCGCCCATGCGCGACAGATACCAGCCGCGCGCCCAGGCGGCCATCAGCGCCAGCGCGGCCAGCAAGCAGGCCACCAGCAACCACATGTGCGGGGTGCTGAAGGCCAGAACGAGGGCGCCGAGCGCCAGGAGCAGGAACAACCAATGCATGACAGTCTCCCCAAGAGTCGGCGCAGTGTAGCGCCGGGCCGGGGGCCGGTTCCACGTGGGGCCGGCTACAGGAGGGGGGAGGTGAGCCGGGCCACGGCTTCGGGCAGGCGCGAGCGCCAGAGCGAGCGGCGACGGTTGAAGCGCACCTCGCGCGCGCCGGCCATCTCCCGCGAAAGGAAGGCCGCCAGCTCGCCGGTGAGCTGGTGATCGCGGAACATCATCGACAGTTCGAAATTCAGCCGGAAGCTGCGGTTGTCGAAATTCGCGCTGCCGACGATGCACACATCGTCGTCGGCCACGAAGGCCTTGGTGTGCAGCATGCGGGGGCCGTACTCGAAGATCCGTACCCCGGCCTCGAGCAACTCGTCGAAGTAGGAGCGCGCCGCCCAGGTAACCAGCCGCGAATCGCTCATCGTCGGGACCAGCAGCCGCGTGTCCAGGCCGGCCAGGGCGGCGGAGGTCAGCGCCATGCGCGCCGCCTCGCCCGGTACGAAATAAGGCGTCACCAGCCATACCCGGCGGCTGGCCTCATGGATGGCGGCCACGTGCAGGCGGTGAATGGTTTCCCAGGACGAATCCGGCCCGGACAGCAGCACCTGCGCGTCGATCCGGCCCTCGGCCCGGGTCGGCATGTGCCTGGGCCACAGATCCTGGCCCTCGAATGCCGGCCGGCCCTGGCCGGTGGCGTAGATCCAGTCTTCGATGAAGACCAGCTGCAGGTTGCGCACCACATGGCCCTCGATGCGCATATGCAGGTCGCGGTACGCACGCGGGTCCAGCCGCTCGTCTTCCTCGTCGGTGATGTTGATGCCGCCCGTGAAGGCCACCCGCCCGTCGACGATCACCAGCTTGCGGTGCGTGCGCATGTTCACCCATGGCCGCTTGAACGGCTTGAGCAACTGGGTGGGGTGGAACCACGCGGCCTCGCCACCGGCGTCCAGCAGTGGCCGCAGGAAGCTGCGCCGTACCCGCGACGAGCCCACCGCATCCAGCAGGAGCCGGACCTTGATCCCGGCCTTGGCACGCTCGATCAGGGCGTCGCGCAGCCTGGTGCCGCTGCGGTCGGGGTTGAAGATGTAGTACTCCAGGTGGATGTGGTCGCGCGCGGCTGCTACGGCGGCCAGGAGGGCGTCATAGGCCGCCCCGCCGTCGATCAGCCAATCGACGTTGGTGGCCGAGGCCGGCGGCATCCCGCAGGTCGCCTGGGCGATCTTGGCCAGCTCGTCGCAGTCGCTGTCGGGCGGGCATACGCTGGTGTAGTGCTCCATGCCCGAGCGCGAGCGGCCGCGCCGCAGCCGTTGCCGCTTCACCTTCTGCGGGCCCAGCAGGTAATAGATCAGCAGGCCCAGGTAAGGCAGCGCCGCCAGCGACAGCACCCAGCTCAGCGTTGCCGCCGGCTCGCGCTTCTGCAGCACGATCCAGGCGACGATCCACAGCAGGTAGGCGAAGTAACCGGCGGTCAGGTACGCCGACAGGTGGGGAATGCCGGCAATCCCTTCCCAGATGGCATTCAGAGTGGCGAGCATGGCGCCGATTCTAAACGGTGTCCTAGGCGCATTCGCCGCAGCGCGTCTGGATGCATAAAACGACACGACAGCGAGGTGACGCCGGCCATAGGCTTGCCGCCGCCCTTTGCCCAAAGCCTCTCGGAGCTGTGCATGACCGAAATCCTGATGGTCGAAGTCGACGACTGCCTATCCACGACCATGACCCCGTATCTGCGCGAGCATGGGTTCGACCCTTCGGTAGAAAATGACGGTAGCCGGGCCGCCGACACCATTCTGTCCACGCAGCCGGCGGCCGTGCTGCTCGACCTCAGCCCGCCCGGTCGCCAGGGCTTCGAGGTATGCCGCGCGGTGCGGCCGCACTACGGCGGCCTGATCTGCATGCTCAGCGGTCACCACGACGACATCGACCAGATCCTGGGATTCGAACTCGGCGCGGACGATTATGTCGCCAAGCCCGTGGCACCGCGCGTACTGCTCGCCCGGCTGCGCGCGCTGCTGCGACGGCACGCCGTCTCCACTCCCTGCCCGATGTGCTTTGGCGCACTGCGCATCGACGTGGCTGCGCGCGAAGCGATCGTGCACGGCAAGCGGATCGACCTGACCACGGCCGAATTCGACCTGCTGGTGGTGCTGGCCAGCCACGCCGGGGAAATCCTCGAACGCGAAACGCTGCTGCGCGCCCTGCGCGGCATCGACTTCGACGGCATGGACCGCTCGATCGATGCGCGCGTCTCGCGCCTGCGCCGCAAGCTCGGCGACGGACCAGAGCCGCAGCACATCAAGACCGTGCGCAACCGGGGGTATCTGTTCAGCCGCAACAGCTGGAATTGAGCCGGCTGGTCAAACACGGTCACGGAAGACCACAGAGGCGCGCAAACCACCTGCGCTTGCAGCGCGACGGCTGAGCAGGGGGATCGGAAGATGGACCGACGTCTCATCAAGTAGTTGCCAGTGCCCTTTTCATCAGTGTCGTTGTCGCTTCGCGCCCTTGCCCCCTCCCACCCCCCGATGCCGCCCGAAGCGGCCAGCGCATGAGTGCGATTGTTGGTATCTGCCCCGGGGCAGACCCGGGCGACCTGGCGGCGCGGCAATACCAGATGGATCGGATGCTGGACGTTTTGCGACACCGCGGGGCCCGCGCGGCCAAGTGGGTCGACCCATACAGCGGCGTGGCCCTGGGCCGACGCACGGGCGAGCCCGCCCTCACTCCTTGCCTACATAGTCCCGCGCAGAACCGTTTCGCCCTGGCGTTCGACGGCCACCTGTGCGATCGCGATTGCCTGGCGCGCGACCTGCTGGCGGGAGGCGCCGAGCTGCCCAGCGATGCGGACGACAACGAATTGGTCCTGCAAGGGATTGCACGTTGGGGACTGCAACGGATGCTCGCGCGCTGCCAAGGCGCGTTCGTCCTGGCCTTGTGGGACCGCCATGCGGGCCGGCTGACCCTGGCCGCGGACCGCTTCGGCCAGCGCCCGCTGTACTACGGCTGGTGTGGCCGCGACTTCGTCTTCGCCTCCGAGATGAAGGCCCTGCGCCTGCACCCGGACTTCGAGAGCCGCATCGACACCGGCGCACTGGCCCAGCTCCTGCGGCTGGACTACATCCCGGCGCCCAGGACCATCCACCAAGGCATCGACAAGCTCGCGCCAGGCCATTGGCTCACCCTGGAGCAGCCGACGGCGACCGCTCACCAGGGCACCAAGCGGGCGCCCGCCTCATCGCCCTACTGGCGTGCCGATAGCCTGATGTCGCAGGCCATCGCAGCGCGCAGCGAACACGTGTCGCTGGAAAGCACGCTGGATGCGGTCGAAGCCGCCCTCGGCGCGGCCATCGACCGCTCGGGCATGGGTACCGATCCCACGTTGCTGCTGTCCGGCGGCGTCGACTCGTCCTTGCTGGCGGCCCTCATGCAGGCAAGACAACACCAGCCGATCGACGCGGTGACGATCACCTTCGCCTCGCCCGATCACGACGAGGAATACTGGGCCGCCGCAGTGGCGCGCCACCTGCGCCTGCGCCACCACACCGTACGCATGGATGGACGACGCGCCGCCGCGCTGGTGCCGCAACTGGCGCAGACCTGGTGCGAACCGTTCGCCGACCCATCGCAGCTGCCCACGCTACTGGCCTGCAAGACGGCGGCGAGCTGGACGCGGCGCATCCACACCGGCGACGGCGCCGACGAATTGTTCTTCGGCCATGGCGCCTACGTGCGGGCGATGCGCAATCACCGCTATGCCAAGCGCACGCCGGCCGCACTGCGGTGGCTGCTGGATCGGCTTGGGCCCGCCTCGCCCGAGGCCGCGCGCCTGGGCGGGTGGGCAGCGGTGCACGACGCATTGGCCGGCGGTGGCCTGGAGGCCGCCTACCAGCGCCGGATTTCCCGCTGGCGCGAGCCCGCGCGCGTACTGCGCGGCGCATGCGAGCCGGCCCTGATGCCGATGCTCGCCAGCCAGCCGGGGGTGCAACTGCAGGACGCCGACCGCATCCAGCTGTTCGACCTGTCGATGGACCTGCCCTTCGGCGTGCTGACCAAGCTCGACCGTGCCGCCGGTGCGCACGGCCTGTCGGTCTGCTGCCCGTTCCTGGATGTGGAGGTGGCCCGTCTCGGCTGGTCGCTGCCCTTGGCCATGAAGCAGCGGCACGGCCAGCAGAAATACCTGCTCCGGCAATTGCTGGCGCGGCATCTGCCCGCCGAACTGGTGTGGCGGCCCAAGCGTGGCTTCGGGCCGCCCATCGCCGACTGGCTGGCCGGGCCCCTGCACGACTGGGCGCATGCACTGCTGGCGCCGCAGCGGCTGCGCGAGCAGGGATTGTTCGACGCCGCCGCCATCGAAAAACTGTGGACCGAATTCCGTGGCGGGCGCAGGAAATGGCACACGCATCTGTGGAACGTGTTGATGTTCCAGGCCTGGCATGCGCATTGGCAGGAGGGTCCACCGCGGTAATTGATCATTCGCGCGCCGGCTGATTTATCGAGCTGAATCAGGTCGCGGGCGCTGAGACGGCGCCGCGCTAGCCTGCGCGCATGACCAACGCGATCAAGGGCCGCGGCTCGCGGATCCACCTCGCCGGCCGCTTCGAAGTGACTACGCCCGAGGCGGTGGATGACGGCTGGAACCAGCAAGAGAGCGAGGAATTCGCCGACCCCGCGCTGCGCACCACGGTGACCGAGGAAACCGCGCGCAGCATCATCAGCCGCAACCAGTCGCCGGACATCTCCTTCTCGCAGTCGGCCAATCCCTATCGCGGTTGCGAACATGGCTGCAGCTATTGCTTCGCCCGCCCCAGCCACGCCTACCTCAACCTGTCGCCCGGGCTGGATTTCGAAACCCGCCTGTTCGCCAAGACCAACGCGCCCGAGCTGCTGCGCCGCGAGTTTTCGCGCCCGGCCTATGTGCCCAGCGCCATTGCCCTGGGCATCAACACCGATGCCTACCAGCCCATCGAGCGCAAGCTGCAGATCACCCGCCGCATGATCGAGGTGATGTGGGAGACGCGGCATCCCTTCACCCTGATCACCAAGAACGCCCTGGTGACGCGCGATCTCGACCTGCTGCAGCCGTTGGCGCAAGAGCGCCTGGTCAATGTGTACTTCTCCGTGACCACGCTGGACCCCCACCTGTCGGCAAAGCTCGAACCGCGCGCCGCCGCCCCGCACGCACGCCTGCGCGCGATGGCCAAGCTGCACGAGGCCGGCGTGCCGGTCGGGGTGATGGCCGCGCCGGTGATTCCGTGGATCAACGACCACGAACTCGAGGCCATCCTCCAGGCCGCGGCCGATGCCGGCGCGCGTTCGGCCGGCTACACCCTGCTGCGCCTGCCGCACGAAGTGGCACCGTTGTTCCGCGACTGGCTGCAGGCGCACTACCCCGACCGCGCCGCGCACGTCATGAGTACGATCCAGCAGCTGCGCGGCGGCAAGGACTACGACAGCCGCTTCGGCCTGCGCGCCACCGGCCAGGGCGTATACGCGGACCTGTTGGCGCGGCGCTTCCAGCTCGCCGTGCGCCGCGCCGGCTTCCCCGCGCGCGGCGACCATGCGCCGCTGGACACCACGCGCTTCCGCCGTCCTGCACCGCCCATTACGCCGCGGCCGGCATCACCGCAGGGCGAGTTGTTCTGAACTCAGGCGCCGTAGAGCGCCTGCGCCGGCTGGAACAGGATCCAGCTGGTGGCGATGAACTTGTCGCCGCCCTGCGGGCGGTTGCCGCGGTGGGTGTGCGTGAACGCAGTCGGCGCGATCAGCAGGCTGCCGGTGCGCGGACGCACCTTGCGCTGCTGGAACAGGAACTCGGTCTCGCCTTGCTCGAAGTCGTCGTTGAGGTACAGCGTCCACAGCACGTGACGGTGCAGGGTTTCGGCGCTGGCGTCGCGCGGGTACAACTCGCAGTGCCAGTACGGATAGCCGCCCTCGCCCGCCGTGTACCACTGCAGGTTGATCGCGCCGGGGCGCAGGCAGGTGCGCGCCAGCTCGGTCAGCGCCGCCTCGCTCATGCCATGCAGGTCGTCGGCGGTGATGCGGCGCGGTTGCCCGTCGGGCCCTTGCACCTGCAGCATCAAGGGCGCCACCAGCGCCTGTGGATAACGGCGCAGGTAGCGCAGCAGCCCGCCCAGCACCGCTTGCTGGATACGCGCCTCAACGTCCGACCAGTCCGGCAGCCCGCTGATGCGCAAGTCCTGGCTGCGCTTGAGCTCGGGAAAAACGCCGCCGCCGACACGCCCGGCGCTGAGCCCATCACTGCCGCGCAACCGGGCGACGATGGCTGCGCAGTCCGCGGCGGGCAGCGCGTTGTCGTAGACCTCGATGAAATCCACGGGTGGGTTGGATTCTGGCATTGGCAAACGATAGCAACCTTGCGTCTGGCGCGCAGTGGCTGTGGGCGCGAGCGCGAGAAGGGACGCGTCAGCACCCCGGAAACTCTCCGGGGTTAAGGCGCTCTTGCCTTGCCCGGTCTTCGAACAAAAAAAAGCCCCGCCGAAGCGGGGCCTTCTTTGCCACGAACCTACTTCGATCAGAACTTGAAGTTGGCCGAAGCGGCCAGCACGTCGCCGGAAACCTCGTAGGTACCGGTGATCACGCTGTTGGTCTGCGAGGTCGACGCGATGTTCGGGTCGCTGGTGAACAGGTGCGTGTAGCCGAAGCTGTACTCGGCGTTCTGCGACGGCGTCCAGGTCAGGCCCAGCGACAGCCACTTGCGGGTGGTGTCCGGCACGCGGACGTCGCGGTGGGCGTCGGTGGTCGGGGTCTGGTCATAGGCCAGGCCGCCGCGCAGGGTCAGCGTGTCGCTCATCCGGTAGTCGGCACCGATCGAGGCGAACGTGGTGTCGCGGTAGTGGAACGGCAGCACGCTGTCGGCCTGGTTGGAAGCGTAGTCGACCGTGATCTGGTCGAACTTGCTCCACGCCGTACGGCTGACATCGGCCATCAGCGACCACTGGTCGTTGAACTTGTGGGTGAAGCTGGCGGTGGCGCTGGCCGGCAGGGTGATCGTGGCACGGCCGCCGGTGTCGACGTACTGGCCCGGCGCAGCCACTGCCAGCACGGCGGCGGCGTTGCCCGGCACGGTGAAGTCGGCGGTGCCGTTGGTGATCTTGTGCTCGACCTCGGAGCGGTAGCTGAAGCCGATGTGGGTGTTCTCGTCGATCGAGAACAGGCCGCCCAGGGTGTAGCCGATCGCGGTGTTGTCACCCTTGATGCGCAGCCTGCCGTCGGCGGTGCCCGGGGCGAAGCCCGGAACACGCTGCGCGTACAGCGCGGTGCCGAAGTCGATGGCGTTGCTCAGGTCCACGTCCAGGCGCTCGCCGAACACCGACGCACCGAACGACACGTACGGATTGACGTCGTAGGAGAAGGCCAGGTTGAGGTCGATCGCCTGCAGCTCGGTCTTCAGGCCGTTGTAGCGGCCGACCCAGTTGTTGTCGTACTCGGTCTTGAAGCCGAACGGCACGGTCACCGAGGCACCGAAGTGCATGTTGTCGTTCTCGCCGAACGGCAGGTGGTAGTACATCGCCGGAACCGGGGCGATCATGCCGGCGTCGCCGCCGTTGCCGCCGGAAACCGGCGTGCCGGTGCCCGGGCCGGTCGGGCCGACATAGCGCGCGCTGCCGGTGAACTCGGCCGAGAAACTGATCGCGCTGACATCGGCCTGGAACTGCTGGCCGTCGAGCTGGCGCATGCCGGCCGGGTTGACGGCGATGATCGAGGCGTCGCCCTCGGCGCTGCCGGAACCGGCGAACGCGCGGCCCAGGCCCTTGGCGCTGTTTTCCTTCAACTGGAAGGCGGCAGCGTGCACCTGACCGAATGCGAGCACGCCGGCGATGCCGACGGACAGCGCGGTCACGCGGCTGATAGTGGAAACATTGGTCATACTGATATCTCTCCGGAAAGACTTTGTAATTGTCTGTAAAGCGCCTGCATCCGCGCGGCCCGAATACTCGATTCGGCCGCGCCGGATGCGCCGGAGACCCCTCCCGGACATACGACGCCGTATGCAGTATACCCATCCGGGTTAACCTAACAATAACGTCTTTGGCTGAACAGCCGGACACTCTTGAAGGTGGGTTCATGCGGGTGAAAGCGCTATCTTGCAGGCAGGTCGACTAAATGTTCATTTCGATCCCTTCCCGCAAGAAGCCGTCTCACCGGTGGGCGATTCCGCTGCTGTTCGCGGTGATCTGGGCCGCCTTCCTCTGGTCGATCAGCCGGCCGGACGAGGCGCGCTCGGGCCTGTGGCTGGACTGGGGCGCACTGTCCACCGGCACGCCGGCCATCTCCGATTGGTGGGCCGCCCTGGAGGACGGCAGCGTGCTGCGCCTGTTCACGGCGCTGTTCCTGCATGCCGACTGGTCGCACCTGCTCGGCAACCTGGTGTTCCTGTTGATCTTCGGCCTGCCGGCCGAACGCATCCTCGGCCCGTGGCGGCTGCTGCTGCTGTTCCTGCTCGGCGGCGCCGCCTCCAACCTGGCGGCGATCTATACGCTGGGCGCGCCGGACCGGGTCATCATCGGCGCCTCGGGCGCGGTGTCCGCGCTGATCGGCAGCTACCTGGCGCTGTTTCCCGGGGCCAAGCTGGGCGTGGTGTTGCCGCTGGGCCTGTTCCTGGAATTCATCCGCGTGCCGGCGCCGCTGCTGATTGGCGTGTGGGCGCTGCTGCAGGTGGTGTTCGCGCACATCGGCCCGGCCTTCGGCATGGTGGCGTGGTCGGCGCATATCGCCGGCTTCCTGTTCGGCATCGGCTACGGGCTCTACGTGCGGGCGGCGATCGCGCGGCGCCTGCGCAAGCGCCAAGGGTTCTGACCGGCGCCGGCGCGGACCTATAATCGCGCCATGGCCAAGGCGCTCTACAAAGTTACTTTCCTCAACCACGGCAAGGTTTACGAGCTGTACGCGCGGCACGTGGCCGGCAGCCACCTGTGGGGTTTCAACGAGATCGGCGATCTGGTGTTCGACCTGCACGACGGGCTGGTGATCGATCCCACCGAGGAACGCCTGCGCGAGGAATTCGGCAATACCCGCAAGCTGCACCTGCCGATGCAGAGCATCATCCGCATCGAGGAAGTGGAGAAGAAGGGCCAGTCGGCGATCCGCGACGCGGCCTCCGGCGAGGCCGTGGTCACGCCGTTTCCCATGCCGGGCAAGCCGCGCTAGCGCCGCGCATGCGCATCGTCATTCCCGAGGATTACCAACGCGCCGTCGGCGGACTGGACTGCTTGGCCCGCCTGCGCGAACACGAGGTCACGCTGCTCGACCAGCCTTTGCCGGATATCGACGCGGCCACTGCCGCCTTTGCCGATGCGGAAGTGCTGGTGTTGATCCGCGAACGCACCCGCATCGACGCCGAACTGCTGTCGCGCCTGCCGAAGTTGCGTTTGATCAGCCAGACCGGGCGGCGCTCGGCCAATGTCGACCTCGATGCGTGTACGCGCCACGGCGTGGCGGTGGCCGAAGGCAGCGGCTCGCCCGTGGCACCGGCCGAGCTGGCCTGGGCCTTGGTGATGGCGGCCAGCCGCCGCCTGCGCGCGTATGGCGATGCCTTGCACGCCGGTCGTTGGCAGGCCCTGGGCGATGCCGGCCTGGGGCGCGCGCTGCATGGCCGCACGCTCGGCATCTGGAGTTACGGCAAGATCGGGCAGCTCGTCGCCGGCTACGGCCGTGCCTTCGGCATGCGCGTGCAGGTCTGGGGTAGCCAGGCTTCGCGGGCGCAGGCGCGGGCGGATGGCTTCGAGCCCTTCGCCAGCCGGGAGGCCTTGTTCGAGAGCAGCGACGTGCTGTCGCTGCACCGCCGCCTCAGCGACACCAGCCGCCATGAAGTCACTGCGGCCGATCTGCTGCGGATGCGCCCGGATGCGTTACTCGTCAACACCAGCCGCGCCGAACTGCTCGCCCCCGGCGCGTTGCTCGCGGCGCTGGACGCCGGTCGTCCCGGCATGGCCGCCATCGACGTATTCGAATCGGAGCCCGTGCTCGACCCGGCCGACCCGTGGCTGCGCCATCCTCGTGTGCTGGCTACGCCGCATCTGGGTTATGTCGAACGCGACAGTTACGAGGCGTACTTCGGCGCGGCCTTCGACAACCTGCTGGCCTTCGCTGCGGGCCGGCCGATGAACATCGCCAATCCAGAGGTGTTTTCGGGATCCGCATAGCGATTGGGGCTATCGGTAAAGCGCTCGCGGCTGAAGCCCCGACGAGCGAAGCCGCAATCCCACCGCACTACTTGACCGGCTTGTCCTCGGTCACCGGCGGCACCGGCGTCTTCGGCACATCCGCCGGCAGGTTCGGCTTCGCATCGGCCGGCTTCACCGGCGCCTCCGGCTTCACCGGCGCCGTGGCTGGCGGCGTCGCGACCGGCCTGGCCGGCTTCGGCGCGGGCTTGGGCACGGCTTTCGCCTTGGCCTTGGCTTGTGCCGCGGCGATTGCCCCGGGTTGCTTGAGCTCGGCCAGGGCCGAGGCGATCGGGCCATCGCCGGGCAGCACGTCGCCGGCGCTATAGCCTTCGGCGCCTTCGTCGTCGCCGCGCAGGTGGCCGGGCAGCGTGGCTTCGCTGTAGTCGGACAGGCTCGCCGGCATGTCCAGCTCGCGCTCGGGTTGCAGCGCCACGTCGGGCACGATGCCGCTGGCCTGGATGGAACGGCCGCTGGGCGTGTAGTAGCGGGCGGTGGTCAGCTTGACCGAATCGCCATTGTCCAGCGGCAACACCGTCTGCACCGAACCCTTGCCGAAGGTACGGCTGCCGACCACGCGTGCGCGCTGGTTGTCGCGCAGCGCGCCGGCCAGGACCTCGGACGCGCTCGCCGAGCCGGCATCCACCAGCACCACCACCGGCGTGCCGTCGAGTACATCGCCCGGGGTCGCTTCGAACTTGGCATCGCTGATCGAAATGCGTCCGCGCGTGCTGACGATGACGCCCTTGTCGAGCAGGTCGTCGGCCACCTGCACGGCCGAGGTCAGCAGGCCGCCCGGGTTGCTGCGCAGGTCGAGCACCAGCCCGCGCAGCTTGCCGCCGGACTTGGCCTTCAACGCCTCGACATGCTTCTGGAAATCGTTGCCGGTATCGGCCTGGAAGGTACTGATGCGGACATAGCCGTAACCGGGTTCGAGCATGCGCGAGCGCACGCTGGTCACGCGGATGGTCTCGCGGGTGACGGTCACGTCGAACGGTTTGTCGCGGCCATCGCGGATCAGCGTCAAGGTGACCTTGGTGCCCGGCTTGCCGCGCAGCGGCTCCATCGCCTCGATTGTGGCGATCGGCTTGCCGTCGATGGCGATGATGGTGTCGCCGGCGCGGATGCCGGCCCGCGCGGCCGGCGTCTCGTCGATCGGCGAAATCACCTTGAGCGTGTTGTCCTTCTGCTGCAGCAGCTCCACGCCGATGCCGTCGTAGGCGCCGGTGGCCTGTTCGTCGAACGCCTCGGCGTCTTCCTTGTCGAAGTAGGTGCTGTGCGGGTCCAGGTCGAGCAGCAGGCCGCGGATGGCCGACTGCATCAGCTGCTTGTCGTCGACCGGATCGACATAGGCCTGCTTGACCGCGTTGTAGACCGCCACATAGCGCCGGATCTCATCCAGCGGCACCTTGGAACTGGCCGATTCGCTGTCGTCGGGACTTTCGCTGTCGGCCGCCTCGGCGGTGGCGGGGGGCGCGGCCTGCGACCACGCAGTGGACGGGGCGAGCGCCAGGAGCAAAGCGGCGGACAGGACTAAGCGCATGGGCTCTCCGAAACAGGACATGCCGCCGGCAGCGGCGGCTGTGCCCGATTATGCGCGAAGCGCGATCCATTTCCCGTGCGCGGGGCCAAGACCGCGCCCACGGACTCGCGGCGATTCAGCGCCGCTGCAACCACGAACCCGGATCGACCGGCTGGCCATTGCGGCGCAGTTCGAAATACAGCGCCGGGGTGCCCTGGCCGCCCGAGTTGCCGACGCGGGCAATCGCCTCGCCGCGCTTGACCGCGGTCCCGGCATCGCGCAGCAGCGTGTCGTTGTGCGCGTACAGGCTCATGTAGCCGTTGCCGTGGTCGATGATGAGGATCATCCCGTAGCCGGTCATCCAGTCGGAGAACACCACCGTGCCGTCGGCTACCGCCGTGACCGCCGTGCCGTTGGGCGCGCCGATCAACACGCCGCTACTGGTGCGCCCGTCCGGCAGGCGCCCGCCATAGCGCGCCAGCAGGTTGCCCGACACCGGCCAGCCCAGCCCGCCGACCTTCGGTGCCGGCGCGTTGGCCACCACCTTGGGCGGCGTCTTGGTGCCGCGGTTGCCGGCCTTGGCCTGGGCGCTGGCCTCGGCGGCGGCGCGCTGCGCGGCGGCGCGGCGTTCGGCTTCGGCGCGGGCCGCGGCAGCGCGCAGGTTCGTCAGTAGTTGTTCAAGCGCCTTGGTGTCCTCGCCCAGGGCCTTCTCGCGCTCGGCGCGTTCCTGGTAGCGGCCGTCGAGATCGGCCACGGTGGCGGCGCGCTTGCGGCGTTCATCGCTCAAGGCCTTCGATTGCACCCGCTGCTGCTGGCGCACCTGGTCCAGCGCCAGGCGGCGCTGCTCGATCTGCTGCTCGACCTGGGCCAGGCTGTCCAGGTCCTGGGTCAGCGCCTGGATCTGCCGCGCGCGTTCGCGCTGCACATAGCGGTGGTAGGCCAGGAGCCGGTTGGCATCGGCCACCGTGTCCTGCGACAGCATCAGCTTGAGCGGGGCGTTGTCGCCGATCCGGTAGGCCGCGCGCAGCAGCCCGGCCAGGGCCTCGCGTTGCCGGCGCAGGCGCGCGTTCAAGTCCTCGCGCCGCGCCTGCAGCTCGGCCATCGCGCGCTGCTGTTCCTGTAGCGCCGATTCGGTCTGGCTCAGCACCCGCGCGGTACGGGCGACCTTCTCGTCGGCCTCACGCAGCTGGCGCGAGGCTTCGCCGCGCTGGCCTTCCAGCTTGCGCCGTTCCTGGCCGATGCCGCGCAGCTCCTGACGCATCTGCTGCAGCTTGCGCTCGGTTTCACGCTGGCTTTGCGCGGTGGCGGGCGGGACGGCCGCCGCCAGCGCGAATGCCAACGCCAGCGCCAGCCATCCCTGCGGGCGGCGGCGGGTCATGCGGCGACGGCAAAGCGGCACGTTGGCCAAGCAGGAAGGTCCAGTGACTTCAGACAGATGCGGATTGTAGCCAAGCGTGGTCCTATCGCTACGACACTGGGGCACTGCCCAACCTGGAGGTTCGCATGAAGCACTATCGTTTGTCGGCTCTGCTCGTCCTGGCGCTGGCCAGCGGTGCGGCCTGGGCCGACGAGGACATCAGCAAGGTCAACGGCCGCATCACGGCCGAGGCCGGCAAGCAGTACGGTGGCCTGTCGACGGTCAATGGCGGCATCTCGATCCAGGACAACGCCACCACCGGCGACGCCGAGACGGTCAACGGCGGCATCACGGTGGGTGCCAATGCCCGCACCGGCGGCCTGTCGACGGTCAACGGCCAGATCAGCGTGGGCCCGAAAGTGGTGGTCCGCGGCGGCATCGAGACGGTCAACGGCAGCGTGTTCGTCGACCGCGGCAGCCAGGTCCAGGGCGGCGTGGAAACGGTGAACGGCAGCATCGGCCTGGTCGGCGCCAGCCTCGGCAAGGGCATCGAGACGGTGAATGGCGATGTCACCGTGGGCGTGGGTTCGCACGTGATCGGCGGCATCGAGGTCAAGAAGCCGAACTTCAGCCTGTCCTTCAAGCCCTCGCGCAAGCCGCGGATCATCGTCGGCCCGAATGCCGTGGTCGAAGGCGCACTCGATTTCGAACGCGAGGTCACCCTGTACGTGCACCGCAGCGCCAAGATCGGCACCGTGACCGGGGCGACTGCGCAGATCTACGACACCGACGTCGCGCCGGAGCACTGAGGCACTGGGCGGCCGGGCCCACGCGGGCCCGGCTTCCGCACTAGAATCGGGCTCCTGCTTGAACCGAGGATGCCCGATGTCCCGCAAGATCCTGTTGTGCCTGGTCGCGGTGTCCGCGCTGGCGGCCTGCAAGCGCGCGCCCGAACCGGCCGCCGCGCCCGCGCCCGCCGCCATCGAAGCGCCCGTCGCCGCTGCGCCGGCCGTCAAGGCCAGTGACCACGCCTTCGGCACCGGCATCAATGCCGGCGACTTCGGCGAGCTGGTCAAGCAGCTGTCCTCGGACGCATTCGAAGGCCGTGGCCCCGGCACGCCGGGCGAGCAGAAAACCGTCGAGTACATCCGCGACCAGATGCAGCGCATCGGCTTGCAGCCGGGCAACGGCGACAGCTGGTTCCAGGACGTGCCGATGGTCGAGACCACCGCCGACGAGCACACCGTGCCGCGGCTGGAATCGGCCGGCAAGACGCGCGAACTCAAGTTCGGCACCGACATCGTGGTCGGCACGCGCAGCGGCCAGCCCGAAGTGAAGATCGACAACAGCGAGCTGGTGTTCGTCGGCTACGGCGTCGATGCGCCGGAGCAGAAGTGGAACGACTACGGCGACCAGGACTGGAAGGGCAAGACGGTCGTGATGTTCGTCAACGACCCGGGCTTCCACACCGGCGACAGCCAGTTGTTCGAAGGCAAGCGCATGACCTATTACGGGCGCTGGACCTACAAGTTCGAGGAAGCCGCGCGCAAGGGCGCGGCCGCCGCGCTGATCATCCACGACGCTGCCGGTGCCAGCTACGGTTGGGACGTGGTGCGCAACTCCTGGGCCGGCCCGCAGTACGACTTGCCGGCCAAGGACGATCCGGATCCGCGCCTGCCGGTGCAGGGCTGGATCTCGGCCGACACCGCCAGGCAGTTGTTCGCCGACGCCGGCCTGGACCTGGCGCAGGCCTACAAGGACGCCAGCAAGCACGGCTTCAAGCCGGTGCCGCTGAAGGCGAAGTGGTCGGTGGACCTGAAGAGCCAGATCGCCGAGAAGCAATCACGCAACGTCGTGGGCGTGCTCCCGGGCAGCACCCGGCCGGAAGAGGCGGTGCTGTACATGGCGCACTGGGACCACCTCGGCAAGCACGAGGGCGAGCAGGGCGACAACATCTACAACGGTGCCGTCGACAACGCGACCGGCGTGGCCGGCATCCTCGAGATCGCCGATGCGTTCGCCCACCAGGCACCGCCGCCGGAGCGCTCGGTGGTATTCGTCGCGGTGACGCTGGAAGAATCGGGCCTGCTCGGTTCCAAGTATTACGTGGCCCATCCGACCTTCCCGCTGGACAAGATCGCCGCCGTGATCAACCTCGATGCCATGTCGGTGGCCGGCCGTGCCAGGGACATGACCGTCGTCGGCTACGGCAGCTCGCAGCTGGAAGACATCCTCAAGCCGATCGTGGCGATGCAGGGGCGCATGCTGCATTCGGAAGCCTCGCCGCAGAACGGCTCGTACTTCCGCTCCGATCACTTCAACTTCGCCAAGGCCGGCGTGCCCGCGCTGTATACCGACGGCGGCGAAGACCTGCGCGAGGGCGGCATCGAAGCCGGCCGCAAGGCCGCCGAGGACTACGGCAAGAACCGCTACCACGGGCCCAAGGACGAGTACGACCCGGCCACCTGGAAGCTCGACGGCACCGTGGAAGACCTCGAGGCCGTGTACGGCGTCGGCCAGCAACTGGCCGGCGGCGACCAATGGCCGAACTGGTACGAAGGCAATGCCTTCAAGGCCGCGCGCGACCGCATGATGAAGGGTACGAAGGCGTCGAAGGCAGAACCAAAACCGTAACGCCCTCACTTATCCCGCTCCCTTCTCCCGCCGCGCGGGAGAAGGGACCCGAAGGGGTGGATGACCGTGCTGCGGCTCAGTCCTTCTCGGCCGCCACGACCTTGCCGTCCTGCGGATCCACCTGCACCTTCATGTCCTTGCCGGCGGCGTTCTGCGCATGGCCTTTCCACAGGCCGTCGTCGAAATCCAGGTCACGTACATCGGAATAGCCAGCGGTCGACAGTGCAGCGCGCACGTCGTCCTCGCTCATCGGCGAGGCCACCCCGTCCGGATACACGCGGCCTGTGGCCGGATCGATCTTCAGGTCTACATGCTTGCCATCGCCGCTCTTGGCATCGGCCTTCCACACGCCGTCTTCGAACTCGACGTCGTGCACGTCGCGATAGCCCTGGGCGGTCAGCATCGAGGTGATCTCGGTGGAGGTCAGCGCCTGCGGCGCGCCCTCGCCGGCCGGCGGCTTGGCGCAGAGGTCCGCCGCCAGGCTGAAACTGGCCAGGCCGAGGGCCAGCGCCCACGCGGTGCGGGTGATCGACGGTGCGCTCATGGCATGCTCCTTGATGAAGGAACGCCATGCTGGCCCGCGTGGGATCGGCGCCGGGTGAAAACACCGGCATCGGCGCCGCGAAGGTTCAGGCTGGGCTGGGATGCGATTCAGCCACGCCCGCGGCCTTCACAACATCCAGATCTCCACGCGCTCATTGCGTTCGCGCGCGCGGCTATCGCCTTCGCCCACCAGCGGACGCAGCGCACCGAGCCCGCGCGCACGCTGCACCACGATGCCGTGCTGGGCCAGGTAGCCGGCAATGATGTCGGCGCGATCGTTGCTGGCGATGGTGGGGAACAGTCGATTGGCCGGATCGCCGTTGGCAAAGCCGACTACCGCCAGCGTGCGGCCCTTGTTCTGCGGCAGCTGCATGTAGGCCACCAGGCGATCGAGATCCTGCGCCGAGCCGCCTTCGAACATTGTGCTCAGCGAGCGCAGGTTGAAGCGCACGCTCAGCGGCAGGCGCCTGGCACCGGCGACGGCCTCGCGATACGGCACGGGGCCGGCGGTCGGCGCGGCTTCGGTCGCTTCCTTCGGCAACGCCATCGCCAGCAGCCCTTGGGAAGCGACCACGCGCTGCGCCGGTGGCGAGATCAGGTACAGCGCCAGGCTGCGGCCGAGCGCGGACATCATCTGGCCGCCGTAGACGCTGTAGCGCTGCACCAGCGGATAGTCCTCGCTGCGCAGGTTGACCGGGGTCGGCGCCACGGCAATCCCACCGTCGGCGACGGCGAGTGCGCGCATGTTGGCCGGCAGCGGGGTGACCAGCTCGACCACGGCCACGGCCTGCGTATCGGCAGCGGCGGCACGCGCTGCGGCGGCCAGCGTCGGGAAGCGGCGCGTACAGCCCTTGATCGCCGCTCCCTGGGTGACGCGGCTGGCGAGGAAGTCGCCCAGGCCGCCCTCGGCCGGACCGCACAGCACGCGCACCTCACCAGCGCGGCCACCGAGCTGCGCCCAGTCGCGCGCCTCGCCCGTCAGCAGGGCGCGCAGTTGCGCCGCCGTCAGCATCTTGGCCGGATTGCCGGCCGCCACCGCCAACTGCGCGCCATTGAGCGCCAGCACGAACTGCTGGTCGGGCGAGGTCAGCTCACCGAGCTGCCAGCCGGCCGATTGTTCGGCTGCCGTCGGTGTGCGCGCGAGCATCGCCAGTTCGCTGTCGCCACGGATCAGGTCCTGCATGCCTGCCGCCGAACCGCGCCGGCCGATCTCCACGATCAGCGGCTGGTCGTCGCGCACCGCATGGATCTCGGTCAGGCTGCCGCTGACCTCGAGCCGGCGCACCTGGGCGTAGCCCATGGCACCCAGCCAGGACTCGACCAGGGCCGGCATCAAGCGCTCGCCGATCGTGTTGGAGCCATGCACGCGCAGCCGTTCGGCTTCCTGTGCATGCAGCGAGGAGGTGAAGCACAGGCCGATGGCCAGCGCCAGGCAGAACAGCGAACGCAACATGGATCCCCCCGGGGGATGACAAAGCGCGGGGAGTGTTGCGGTTGTCGATGACAGGCCGGTGACCGGCCGCGCTGTCAGTGGCGGCGCAAACCCTGGGCGCGCCGTGCTGCCGCCTCGGCCCAGCGCCGCGCCACTACCGGCGTGGTGATGCACACCGCATGGTCGGTGACGGTGGTGACGGCTCGCTCCAGCAATTGGATGTCGGCCTCGTGCTGCCGCGCGACGTGCGGATCCTCGAAGAAGATCGCGCGCTGGCAACGTTGCTGCAGCACCAGGTCGGCGATCTGCGCATCGCCACCCATCGGGCCGCTCTGGTAGCGGTGTACCCAGGCCTGGTCCTGCGGCCAGCCGCGGCTCCAGGCCAGCTCGTTGAGGCGTTGGCCGGTGGTACCGGTGCCGACGCGGTGGGCGAAGCGCGAGAGCAGCTCGAAATGCTCGGCGGCGAAGGCCAGCATCTGCGGCTTCATCGCGTCATGGGCGATGAGTGCGAGGGTGTGCTGCTCGAAGGCGTGCAGGTCGTCGGCACCGGCATCGGCGTGCAGGCCGGCCTGGAGGCGCTCCATCTCGATCCAGTCGCGCGCCGAGGCCACGGTGGACAGGAACGGCTTGCCATGGATCACGCACTGGCGCTTGAGCGCGATGGCTTCGGGAAAAATCGACGAAGGATCGACCGGATCGATCAGGTAGATCGCGCCATCCAAGGTACGCGCGCCGCCTTCCAGGCCCACCACTTCGGCGACCAGCTTCATCAGCCCGCCCTCGCGACCGTTCGGGTAGCGGCGCAGGCCGGCGAATTCCCTCAGCAGGCCGGCGCGCTGGATCGCGTCATAAGTGCGGCCCACCGCATGCAGGCCAAGCTGCAGTTCGCGGATGCCGCGCTGGCAGGCGTGCAGCCAGCGGAACAGCGCCGCGTCGTCGCCCTCGTGGTGCAGCCGATTGGCCGCCAGTCCCAGCCGCATGTCGTTTCCCCGATCGTGCCCCTGCCGCCAGTCTAAGTCGGCCGGGCGCCGTTGGCACGATCCCGGTTCGCGGTCACTGCGTTACCTGTGCCGCGTGCTTCGACAACAGCGGCATCTGCGGCTTCTCGCTGCCGTCCTTGCCGGGCTGCACGTTGAAGGGATAACTGGGCTGCCACCAACTGCCGGCGGCCCAATAGGTCCAGCCCAGCCACACGTCGGCGTTCTGCTCCATGAAGGCCAACATGCCGTCCAGCGCCTGCAGGCAGGTCTCATCGCTGCCGGCGGCAAACTCGCCGAGGAAGCCGCGCTTGCCTTGTTGGCGCAGCCATTCGGTGAAGCCGCGCAGCTTGTCCACGCCGATCGTGGCGCTCACGCATTGGCCGCTGGTGCCGCTGTAGTCCTTGTCCAGGTACTGGTGGACTTCCACCGCCAGGTTGCCGGCCGGATCGTTGATCTTCGCCAGCGCCGCCGCATTCGGCGTGCCGTAGCTGCTGCTGGACCAGCTGTGCGCGCCGGTGTACGCCGTGCCGGGCACCAGGATCAGGTTGCGCGCGCCGGTGGCGCGGATCGCATCGATCGCCGATTGCGCGATCGGCACCCAGGCCGCCGCGTCGATCGCGTTGGGCTCGTTCATCAGGCCGAAGACCACCGCGTCGTCGCCCTTGAACTCGGTGGCCAGGCGCTTCCACAGGTCCGCCAGCAGGCTGCCCGGCGTGCCTTCGGTGCCCAGGCGCACGCCCTGGTACTTGGCGTAGTTGTGTACATCGAGGATGACGTGCAGGTTCTGCGCCTTGGCCTGGGCGACGGCCTTCTTGATCAGCTGCAGCTGGGTGGCATCGAGCTCGCCATTGGGCGTGGGCTGCAGGCGTTCCCACAGAAAGGGCAGGCGTACGATGTTCATGTGCTGGCCGGCGAAGTAGGCGAAGTCGCTGGCTGCGGGGTAGGTGTAGTCCTTGAACAAGGTGCCGGGCCGCTTGGCGGCATTGAACTCGGCGCCGGCAAGATTGACGCCGGCATAACGCAGCGTCCGCTGCTGGGCCTGGCTGGGCAGGATGGAAAAGAGCAAGGCGGTGCCCAATAACCAAGGCAGGCTACGCGACATCAGGGACATGGCGATTTCTCCGGTGGGGGGCGCCGGGCGTGGCGATGGCGCCGCGCGAACCGCTACGGTAAGCGCCAGGATGTTAGCGACGCATACAGAGCTGCCGCGGGATTGCGCAGATGTGCGGCACATCGCACTTGGCGGGCTTGGCTATGTGACGCTATGCGCCCTCGCGCCATCCGCATCCGCAACCTCCTGGACCCGACGATATGAACGACGCCACCGCCGAAGCCCTGATCTGGCACAACCCGCGCTGCGGCACCTCGCGCAACGTACTGGCGCTGCTACGCCATGCCGGCTTGTCGCCGACCGTGATCGAATACCTGCGCGACCCGCCGGACCGGGCCACCCTGCGCGACACCATCGCTGCCGCGGGCATCTCCGTGCGCGAGGCGATCCGCAGCAAGGAACCGGCCTATCTCGAGCGCGGGCTCGACGATGCGTCACTGGACGATGACGCCCTGCTCGATGCCATGCTGGCCGAGCCGGTGCTGATCAACCGGCCCTTCGTGCGCACCGCGCTGGGTACGCGCCTGTGCCGGCCGTCGGAGATCGCGCTGCAGATCCTGCCGCCGCTGGTGACGCCTTTCTTCAAGGAGGATGGCGAACAGATCGGCTAGCGGAGTGCGGGCCGATGCACTGTAGGAGGGGCTTCAGCCCCGACGCTCTTCCGGCATCGCGCGCCGGGGCTGAAGCCCCTCCCACAAAATCTCAGCGAAGGGGGTTACGCCGCCACGCGATCGCGCGGCAGCGCCTCGACGCCCAGCCACTGCACGATGCTCGCTGCCGCATCGCGCCCCTCGGCCACCGCCGTCACCACCAGGTCGGCGCCGCGCACGACATCGCCGCCGGCGAAGACCTTGGCGTTGGCGGTCTGGTACGGCAGTTGCGCGCCGCCCACCAGGATGCGGCCGTTGTCGCTGGCCTGCACGCCCTGGGACGACAACCACGACGGCAGGTCGGGCGAAAAGCCGAAGGCGATGATGACCACGTCGGCCTCCAGCAGCGACTCGCTGCCCTCCACCGGCACCGCATTGCGGCGGCCGCGTGCGTCCGGTTCGCTGAGCACGGTTTCGACCACGGTCACGCCGATGGCCTCGTCGTCGGCACCGGCCTCGATCGACAGCGGCTGGCGGTTGAACAGGAAGCGCACGCCTTCTTCGCGGGCATTGGCTACCTCGCGCGCCGAGCCAGGCATGTTGGCCTCGTCGCGGCGATAGGCACAGGTGACCTTGGCCGCGCCCAGGCGCACGGCACTGCGCACGCAGTCCATGCCGGTGTCGCCACCGCCGAGCACCACCACGCGCTTGCCGTTGAGGTCGGGCAGGGCCAGCGTATCTTCCCAGCCGGCAATCGGCCGGCCCGCGCCTGAGGACAGCAGGGGATCATTGCCCCCGACGATGCGGCTGTTCTGCACCAGGAACGGCAACGCCGGCAGCACGTTCTTCAAGTCCTGCCCCGGCAAGCCGCCGTCGGTATACCGGTAAGCGCCCGTGCCCAGGAACACCGCATCGAACTCGCCCAGCAGCTGCTCGGCCGCGACATCGCGGCCGATCTCCACGCCGAGGCGGAACTCCACGCCCATGCCTTCGAGCACCTCGCGGCGCTTGGCGATCACCGTCTTGTCCAGCTTGAAGCTCGGGATGCCGAACTGCAGCAGGCCGCCGATCTGCTCATAGCGGTCGAACACCACCGGGTGTACGCCCGCGCGCGCCAGGCGGTCGGCACAGGCCAGGCCGGCCGGGCCCGCGCCGACGATCGCCACGCGCTTGCCGCTGGGCCGCACATCGCCCAGGTCGGGGCGCCAGCCCGCGGCCAGCGCGGTATCGACGATGTACTTCTCCACCGCGCCGATGGTCACCGCACCGAATTCCTCCAGCGTGCAGCTGCCTTCGCACAGACGGTCCTGCGGACACACGCGGCCGCACACTTCCGGCAGCGGATTGGTCGAGTGGCACAGCGCGGCGGCCTCCTCGATGCGGTTCTCCTGCACCAGCTGCAGCCATTGCGGAATCGCGTTGTGTACCGGGCACTTCCAACTGCAGTAGGGGTTGCCGCAATCCAGGCAACGGCCCGACTGGTATTGGGCATCGGCCTTGTCGAACTTGCCGTAGAGCTCGCCCCAGTCGCCGGACGTGCGCAGTTCCACCGGAATGCGTTGCGGCATCGTGCGGGGCAGGTCGAGGAACTGGAAAACTTGCTTGCGGCTCATGGGCTGTCTCGGTGGGCATCCGAAAATGCCTGGCGGGGCTGTTGTAGGAGCGGCTTCAGCCGCGAGGGCCTTACCGATGAAGCGTCGCGGCTGAAGCCGCTCCTACAGAGATATTGCGTATCAAGCCGCTCGGCGCAAAGACTCGGTCAACGACTCGATGCTGGCGGCCTTGGGTTTCACCAGCCAGAACTTGCCGACGTAGTCGCGGAACTCGTCGAGGATCTGCTGGGCCCAGATGCTGCCGGTCAGCTCGCGGTGGCGGCCGATCAGCTTGTGCAGGTGCTGGCGGTGGTTCTCGAAGCCTTCGGCCGAAATGCGGTGGATGTCGATCAACTCGTGGTTGTAGCGGTCCACGAAGTCGCGCTCCACGTCCAGCACGTAGGCCAGGCCGCCGGTGAAGCCGGCACCGAAGTTCAGGCCGACCTTGCCGAGCACCAGCACGACGCCGTCGGTCATGTACTCGCAGCAATGGTCGCCGGCACCCTCGATTACCGCCAGCGCGCCGGAGTTGCGCACGCCGAAGCGCTCGCCGGCACGTCCGGCCGCGAACAGCTCACCGCCGGTCGCACCGTACAGGCAGGTGTTGCCGAGGATCGGCGTGCTGCGCGCTTCGAAACGCGCACCGCGCGGCGGGCGGATCACCAATCGGCCACCGGCCATGCCCTTGCCGACGTAGTCGTTGGCCTCGCCTTCCAGTTCCAGTTGCAGGCCACCGGCGTTGAAGGCACCGAAGCTCTGGCCGGCAGTGCCGCGGAAGCGCAGGTTCAACGGCGCGTCCTCCATGCCGTGGTTGCCATGGGCGCGGGCGATGGCGCCGGACAGCCGCGCGCCGATCGAACGGTCGGTGTTGTGGATCAGGAAGCGATGGTCGCCGCCGCGCTTTTCGACAATGGCCTTTGCCAGCAACCCGTCCATCTGCGTGGCCAGCGAGTCCGGCGACTCGTACAGCCGCTGGGCGGCGCAGTGGCTGCCTTCGAAATGGGCCGGCTTGAGCAGGCGCGACAGGTCCACCCGCACGCCTTCGCGCGGGGCGACCTCGAGCTGCTCCAGCAGATCGGTGCGGCCGACGATCTCATCCAGCGAGCGTACGCCCAGGTAGGACAGCCACTGCCGCACTTCCTCGGCCAGCAGGCGGAAGAAGTTCTCCACGCGCTCGGGCAGGCCGGTGAAGTAGTTGGCGCGCAGGCGTTCGTCCTGGGTGGCCACGCCGGTGGCGCAGTTGTTGAGGTGGCAGATGCGCAGGTACTTGCAGCCCAGCACGATCATCGGCGCGGTGCCGAAGCCGAAGCTGTCGGCGCCCAGCAACGCGGCCTTGACCACGTCCAGGCCGGTCTTCAGGCCGCCGTCGGTCTGCAGCAGGGTGCGCGCGCGCAAGTCGTTGCCGACCAGCGCCTGGTGCGATTCGGCCACGCCCAGTTCCCACGGCACGCCGGCATAGCGGATCGAACTGACCGGCGAAGCGCCGGTGCCGCCATCGTGGCCGGAAACGGTGATCAGGTCGGCGCCGGCCTTGACCACGCCGGCGGCGATCGTGCCCACGCCCGCATGCGAAACCAGCTTCACCGACACCAGTGCCTGCGGATTGACCTGCTTGAGGTCGTAGATCAGCTGGGCAAGGTCTTCGATCGAATAGATGTCGTGGTGCGGCGGCGGCGAGATCAGGCCGATGCCCGGCTTGGCATAACGCAGCCGCGCGATCAGCTCGTTGACCTTGTGGCCGGGCAGCTGCCCGCCCTCGCCGGGCTTGGCGCCCTGCGCGACCTTGATCTGCAGCACCTCGGCATTGACCAGGTATTCGGGGGTGACGCCGAAGCGGCCGGAGGCCACCTGCTTGATCTTCGAACGCTTCTCGGTGCCGTAGCGCGCCGGATCTTCGCCGCCCTCGCCCGAGTTGCTGCGGCCGCCGAGCCGGTTCATCGCGATGGCCAGCGCTTCATGCGCCTCGGGCGACAGCGCGCCCAGGCTGATGGCCGCGGTGTCGAAGCGGCGCAGCACGTCCTCGGCCGGCGCGACTTCGTCCAGCGGCGTCGGCACGTCCGCGCGCTTGAGCTGCAGCAGGTCGCGCAGCGCCGAGGGCGGGCGCGAATGCACCGCGTCCATGTAGCGCTGCCAGTCCTCGCCGGTGCCGGTGCGGGTGGCGCGCTGCAGGGTCAGCACCACGTCCGGGTTGTACATGTGGTACTCGCCGCCGTGCACATACTTCAGCAGGCCACCGACTTCCGGCTTGAGCAGGTCGTTCCAGGCGCGGGCGGCGAGATCGCGCGCCTCATGGTCCAGCCGCGCCAGGTCCACGCCGCCGATGCGCGAGGCGGTTTCGGGGAAGCACAGCTCGACCACTTCCGGGTCCAGGCCGACGATCTCGAACAGCTGCGCGCCGCGATAGCTGGCGATGGTGCAGATGCCCATCTTCGAGATGATCTTCGACAGGCCCTTGTACACGCCCTTGCGGTAACTGCGGCCGATCTGCGACTGCTCGCCACCCTTCTTCAACACCAGGATGCCGCGGCGGCCCAGGTCGAACAGGGTCTGGTAGGCCAGGTACGGATACACCGCGGTGGCGCCGAAACCCAGCAGGCAGGCCATGTGGTGCGGGTCGCGCGCGGTGCCGGTTTCGATGATCAGGTTGACGTCGCAGCGCAGGCCCAGCCGCGAGAGGTGGTGGTGCACCGCGCCGGTGGCCATCAGCGCATGCACCATCGGCCGGTCGGCCACCGGGTAGCGGTCGCTCAGCAGCAGCATCACCACGCCCTCGCGCGCGGCCTGTTCGGTCTCGCGGCAGATGCGCTCGATCCCGGCCTTCAGGCCTTCCTCGACCGAGTAGGACAGGTCGATCAGGCGGTTGCGGTCCACGTACTGCGGCATCTTCAGCAGCTGCCGCAGCTTGCGCTGGCTCAGCACCGGCGAATTGAGGATGACGTGGTTCACCGCCTCCGGGCCGGCATGGAAGACATTGGTCTCCTTGCCGAGCTGGGTGGTCAGCGACATCACGCAGCTCTCGCGCAGCGGGTCGATCGGCGGATTGGTGACCTGGGCGAACGCCTGGCGGAAGTAGTCGTACAGCGGCCGGGTGTACTGGCTGAGCACGGCCATCGGCGTGTCGTCGCCCATCGAGCCGGTGGCTTCCTGCTCGGTCTCGGCGAGCGGGCGCAGTACCTGCTCCACCTCCTCGGTGCTGAGCTGGAACAGCTTGTGATAGCTGCGCAGGGTCTGTTCGGAGAACGGCTCCTCGACCAGCGAGGGGTCGATGAGCTCGGTCTGCAGGTAGGTCACGCCCTGGTGCAGCCACTGCTTGTACGGCGCCCGGGCGCGGTTGATGCGGTCGATGGCGTCCGAGTCGAGCAGGTCGCCGCGCTTGAGGTCGATGGCCATCATCTCGCCCGGGCCGAGCTTGCCCTTGCGGGTGATGCGCTCGGCCGGAAGCTCCCACACGCCGGCCTCGGAGGCGACGAGGAAGTGGCGGTCGGAAGTCAGCATCCAGCGCGCCGGGCGCAGGCCGTTGCGGTCGAGCATCGCGGCGGCATAGCGGCCGTCGCAGGCGACGATGCCGGCGGGGCCATCCCACGGCTCGGTATTGAGGCCATGGAATTCGTAGAAGGCGGCCAGGTCGGCGTCCTTGAACTCCAGCGACTGGGTCGCCGGCGGCACCAGGATGCGCAGGGCCTGCAGCAGGTCCATGCCGCCGGCGACCAGCAGTTCCAGCATGTTGTCCAGGCTCTGCGAGTCCGAGCCCTTCATCGAGATCACCGGGTCGAACTCGGCGATGTCGAAGCGCGGCGTCTTCCACACCTTGCTGCGTGCCTGCGCCCAGCGCCGGTTGCCTTCGATGGTGTTGATCTCGCCGTTGTGGGCGAGCAGCCGGAACGGATGCGCCAGCGGCCAGCGCGGCAGGGTGTTGGTCGAGAAGCGCTGGTGGAAAACAATGGCGCTGGATGCCAGGTCGCTGCGCTGCAGGTCCGGGTAGAAGGTGCCGAGCTTGTCCGGCAGCACCATGCCCTTGTAGCTGATGGCATTGGGCGACAGCGTCACGACATAGAAGTCGTCCTCTTCGCGCAGCACTTGTTCGGCGCGGCGACGGGCCAGGAACAGCGCCAGGGCGAAGGCGTCCTCGTCCTGGCCGGCACCGGCGTCGACGAAGATCTGTTCGATCCGCGGCAGCGTGTCCCGGGCCAGCTGGCCGCAGACGCTGTCGTCGGTGGGGACCACGCGCCAGCCGCGTGGCAGCGCATCCACGCGTTGCAGTTCGCGCTCCAGCGCCAGGCGGCAACGCGCGGCGGCCTCGGCATCGTGCGGCAGGAACACCACGCCGGCAGCGTAGCGCGGGCCGATGGCAATGCCCGCTTCGCGCGCCAGCGCGCGCAGGAAGGGATCGGGTTTGCGGATCAACAGGCCGCAGCCGTCGCCGGTAAGGCCATCGGCGGCCACGCCACCGCGGTGGGTCATGCGCGACAGCGCGGCGATGGCGGTGTCGACCAGCGCGCGCGAAGGCTGGTCGTCCAGCTGCGCGATCATGCCGAAGCCACAGGCGTCGCGTTCGTCACGCGCGTCGTAGAGACCGGGTTGTTCAAGCCCTTGGCGAGTGCGGGGGGCCATGCATGCCTCGTTGCGATCCGGGAAGCGGCGACAACCGTCCCCGCTCTAGCCAAGCAGCGCAGTCGAGGTCACCGGACGATCGACTAAATCACACTTGTTGCGGTGCCGCAACCACCGTTACAGATGCAACGAGAACGTGGCCAAACGCTTGCCGTGCAAGGGTTGCGGCGACGCGCGCGGCGTCGCCGCAACAGGCCTTCAACCGCAGCGCACCGCGGTCACGACGTGCTTTTCGTCGACTTCCAGATTCAGCCGGTCGCCGTTGAATTCCATGGTCACCATCTGGCCCGGCTCGAGCACGCGCACTTCGCCGGCCTTGGCGTCCTCGCGGGCCTGGGCGGACAGGGCATCGGTCAAGGGTTGTCCGATCAGTGACTGCAGCTGGCTGGCATCGCACTTGCCGATCGGCGGCGCTTCGGGCGCGGTCTCGGGCGTGGGCGTGGCGGCGTCGGTGGCGGCGCGCTGCGCTTGCGCGGTGACCGCCTCCTGTTCGTCGGGCTGTGGGGATTGGCAGGCCGCCAGCGCCAGGATCGCGGCGGCCAGGGACATCTTCAGCGGGGTGCGCCACAGCGGCGGGTTGGCAGTGGGATGCATCGGAAGACCTCCGTCTGAATGGGTCAGCCAAGGATAAGCACAACGCGGCGCACAATGCAGGTGCCCTCACCCGGCCGGCATCTGCTGTTGACGCGGTCTCGGCGCGGCGCCGGCCAACATCACTGCGTGCCGCGCAAAATCCCCACCGATCCCCACCAGCAAATCGCCCGCCAGGCCGGGCTGGTCCACGTCAGCGACCAACTGCCCGGCATCCAGCGGCGCCGGGCGGGCAAGGGCTTTGCCTACCGCGACGCGGACGGCCGGCCGGTACGCGACCCCAAGACCCTGCAACGCATCCGCTCGCTGGCCATCCCGCCCGCGTACACGCAGGTATGGATCTGCCCGCTGCCGCATGGCCACCTGCAGGCGACCGGACGCGATGCGCGCCGCCGCAAGCAATACCGCTATCACCCGGACTGGGCGCAGGTGCGCGGCGACGGCAAGTTCGAGCGGCTGGTCGCTTTCGGCAAGGCCCTGCCCCGCTTGCGCCGGCGCTTGCGCATCGATCTGGCGCGGAGCGGCTTCCCGCGCGAGAAGGTGCTGGCGATCGTCGTGGCGCTGATGGCCGACACGCTGGTGCGGGTCGGCAACGAGGAGTACGCGCGCAGCAACCGCTCCTATGGGCTGACCACGCTGCGCAACCACCACATCGCCTTCCTCGGCGGCGGCCGGGCGCGGCTGAAGTTCCGTGGCAAGAGCGGGCTGGAGCACGAGGTCGCCATCGACGACCGGCGCCTGGCCAAGCTGGTGCGCGCCTGCCGGCAGCTGCCCGGCCAGGCCTTGTTCCAGTACCGCGACGACGCCGGCGAACTGCAGCCGGTGGACTCCGGCGAGGTCAACGACTACCTGCGCGAGGCCATGGGCGCCGAGTTCACGGCCAAGGACTTCCGCACCTGGGGCGGGACGCTGGAAGCGTTGCAGCGATTGGGCCGGTTGCCGTTGCCCGAGCAGCGCAGCGAGCGCGCACTGGCGCAATTGCAGAACGAGGTGCTCAAGGAAGTGGCCGCGACCCTGCGCAACACGCCGGCGGTCTGCCGCAAGGCCTATATCGACCCGTGCGTGTTCGCTGCCTGGCGTGAGGATAGCCTGCGGGTGCCGGAATCGGTGCGTGGGCCGCGGCAGTGGGAGCAATTCGCCCTGCGCTTTCTGGCGCGGGCGCACAAACGCAGCCGCAATTGAAGTGAATCCCTGGCCTCCTCCTTGTAGGAGCGGCTTTAGCCGCGACCTGTATCGGCTCGCGGAACAATTCCTGGTGCCGAACGTTTACGGTCGCGGCTGAAGCCGCTCCCACAGAAAGCACGGTGCGAGCAGAAAAGACGATGGGAGTGGAAAAGACGGTGGGAGCAGAAAGGAAGATGCGAGGGCAGACCCCTCAGCCGCAATAGATCGCGGTGATGTTGTTGGTCGGGCCGTGCTCGACGGTCAAGCGGTCGCCGCCGCTCTGCTGCGCTCCCTGCGCCGGATCGGCCTGGCCGCTGCTGGTCGCGCCGCTGGTGGCGCGCTCGCCCTGGACCACCTGGACCTTGAAGCTGTCGCTGTCCACGCGCGCGCGCTCCACCGTCTGCGCCGACGCCGCCAGGCCGACGGCGCCGCGCACCATGTCGAGGTGGCACTGCCCGGAGATCACGCCATCGATCGGCTGCACCGCGATTACCTGGTTCGGCGCGCAGGCCGACAAGGCGAGGACGGCGCAGGGCAGCAAGCAGAGGACGAGGCGATTCATGCGGGCAACTCCTTGAAGGTCTTGCCCGCCAGCCTGAGCGCTGCGGCGTATGCGCGGCATGAAGGCGCGCGCCGATCCCATCACCTGGCCTGAGCCTGCGCGCAGGCATCGTCGGGCGCCCGCCACCCGGAGCCCGCCCATGCCGACCTGTGACGTCTGCGGCAACGACTACGACAAGGCATTCACCCTGCAACAGGGCGAGCGCCGCGGCACGTTCGACTCCTTCGAATGCGCGATCCATGCCTTCGCACCGACCTGCGCCCACTGCCAGTGCCGAATCATCGGCCACGGCATCCAGGCCGGCGCCACGATCTACTGCTGCGCCAACTGCGCGCGCCACGCCGGTGTCGAAGGCGTGGCCGACCGCGCCTGACCATCCGGACACCGAGGACATCATGGCCACACGCAAGACTGCCCCCAAGAAGACCGCGCCCCGGCCTGCCGGCAAGCAGGCCGCCAAATCCGCTTCCACACCGGCACCGGCCAAGCGCGCCACCGGTGGCAAGCGCACACCCGCCAACGCGGCCGGTGCCAGCCGGCCCGATGCGGCCGATGCCGCCGCGCGCCGCCAGCGTGCCTTGCAGCAGCAAGTGGATCGCCGCGATGCCGCCAAGCCGAAGAAGAAGGCCGAAAAGAAGGCCGTGCAGGCCGGCACCCGGCGCCAACCGGAAAACCCGTTGCCGAAGCAGCACCTGCGCAAGCCCGGCAACGAGCACGCGTTGGAGGTGGAACCGCGCTACCTGGCGCCCGACTACCAGGGCAGCGGCAAGCTAGAGGGCATGACCGCGATCATTACCGGTGGCGATTCGGGCATCGGCCGCGCCGTGGCCGTCCTGTTCGCGCGCGAAGGCGCCGACGTGGCCGTGCTCTACCTCGACGAACACCAGGACGCGCAAACCACCCGCGACGCGGTCGAAGCCGAGGGCCGCCGCTGCCTGCTGGTATCCGGCGACGTGCGCGACAGCGCCTTCTGCGATGCCGCCGTCGACGAGGTCGTGGAAACCCTCGGCGGCGTGGACATCCTGGTCAACAACGCCGCTTTCCAGTTGCACACCGAATCGATCGAAGACCTGACCGACGAACACCTGACCGAGACATTGATGACCAACATCGGCGGCTATTTCCACATGGCGCGTGCCGTGGTGCCGCATCTGCGCGAGGGCTCGAGCATCATCAATACCGGCTCGGAGACCGGGCTGTTCGGCAGCAAGGCCCTGCTGGACTACTCGGCCACCAAGGGCGCCATCCACGCCTTCACCCTGTCGCTGGCGAGCCAGTTGCAGCCGCGCGGCATTCGCGTCAACGCCGTCGCGCCCGGTCCGGTGTGGACGCCGCTCAACCCCGCCGACAAGCACCCCGACGAGGTGGCCGAGTTCGGCAAGGACAGCGCCATGGGCCGGCCGGCGCAGCCGGAGGAACTGTCGCCCGCGTATGTCTTCCTGGCCTCGCCGGTGACCGCGAGCTACATCAGCGGCGCGGTGTTGCCGGTGATGGGCGGGCCGCACGGCTGAAGGGGCTGCGCGCAGGCGATAATCCCCTGGACCATCGCGGGGATATCGCATGCAGGATGCAGGGAAGCGTTGCCGGGTACTGGTGCTGGGCGGCTACGGGCATTTCGGCGCGCGTATCGTGCGCGCGCTGTCGGCAGAAGCCGGGATCGAACTGATCGTGGCGGGGCGCACGGCGAGCCGGCAGGGCCCGGCGACATTCGCCGAGCTTGCACCGGAGCGGCGCGAACGGCTGGTCTATGCCGACCTGGATACCGGCGCCGCAGACTTTGCCAACCAGCTCGCCGCGCAAGGTGCGGAACTGGTGATCCATACCGCCGGCCCGTTCCAGGGCCAGGGCTATGAGGTGGCCCTGGCATGCCTGGGCACCGGCGCGCATTACGTGGACCTGGCTGACGGGCGCGACTTCGTACGGGAGTTTCCTGCGCAGGTTGACGCGGCGGCCCGTCTTGCCGACCGGGCGGCCATTACCGGCGCGAGCACGCTGCCGGCGATTTCCAGCGCAGTGGTGGATGCGCTGCGCGGGCACTTCGACGTGCCGCATGCGATCGACATCGTGATCGCGCCTGCGCAGCGTACGCCGCTGGGGTTGGCTACGGTACGCGCGGTGCTGTCGTACTGCGGGGTGCCGTTCCGGTGCTGGATCGATGGGCGCTGGCAGGAAGTAGTGGGATGGCGGCGACCGCAGCGGGTGAGGTTCCGGAACATGGAGGCGAGGCTGGCGTCGCCATGCGACGTGCCCGATCACGACCTGTTGGTGGCGCGCTATCCCGGTGTGCGCAGTGTGCGCTTCCGTGCCGCGCTGGAATTGCCGATGCTGCAGCGGGCGCTGGGGATGCTGGCGGCACTGCGTAGCTGGGGAGTGCCCGTGCCCATGCGGGTGCTGGCGCCGGTGTTCTCGCGGGCTGCGCGGGCTTTCGATGCCTTCGGCAGCGACCTTGGCGGCATGTATGTGGAGTTGCGGGGGGAAAGCGCGGGACAGCCGCGAGTGGTGCGCTGGGACCTTACCGCGCCGGCGCTGCATGGGCCGGAGATTCCGTGCCTGGCGGCGGTGCTGCTGGCCAAGCGGCTGGCGGGTGGCGGTGAGCTGCCGATCGGTGCGCAGCCTTGCATGGGGATCCTGACGTTGGCGGATTTCGATGTGGCGTTCGAGGAGTGGGGGATAGTGAGTGGGGTTTGCGAGGGTTAGCGCGTTTTAGGCGTCAGGGTCTGTACGGCTCACTCCACGGAGAAAAATCGAACTCACCGGGAAGATTCCTCAGCGTATGAGCGCTGTATCGATCGATGGCATCGACGGGATCGTGGAGCACACGCAGATTGGCAACGTCACCGGCGTGGACGTGGTACACGATCTGGTTTCTACGCGTGGAGATCACGAAGAACTGGTCACCTGTGGGAGCGAATACGTTGACTGGACGCGTATCAAGAAAGCACTGGAACAGGTAATGATCTCGATCGAACTCGTCCTTCGTTGGTATAAGGCAGTCCGGAAACATCTCAACGATTCGAGGAAGGAACTTCTTCTTCCAGCCGCGACCAAGGCCGTCCAGGTAGTCGTCGGTGTGAAGCCATCCATACGCGGGATGACTTACCAGTTTTCGATTCAACATGTAGCTGCTGTAGGGTTCACACGGAATTCGCCAGCCACCTGTCCGCCAGAGCCATGACCTCGCCAGTCCATCTGGGAGACTAAGCAATGAGCCGAAGCAATCGTCGCCACTCTCGAAAGTATCACCACCAAAGCTTGGGTGTACTTCGATCATTCGGCCTCCACACTCGAACATGACGGCCTCAAACGCGGATGGAGGATCGCTCGGGAAATACTGGGTCGCCAACTTCATACCAAGTTCCATCCGTCCAGCGAATTCAAGTAGGGCCGCATGCGAGGCCGGCTGG
>Ga0160470_100121_pt1 | contig 83300 bp, 89 predicted proteins | sample HID1973I_E11MG_FD_108214 | JGI IMG/M metagenome (GOLD analysis project Ga0160470, IMG submission 108214) | Enriched mosquito-associated microbial communities from UW Madison campus, WI, USA - HID1973I_E11 MG | ecosystem: Host-associated > Arthropoda: Insects > Digestive system > Unclassified ... | reverse complement strand
GTCGGTCTGGACCTCGGACGTTGGCCGTGCGCATCGCCTGTCGGCGCGGTTGCAGTACGGCTGCACCTGGGTGAACACGCACTTCATGCTTGTCAGCGAAATGCCCCATGGCGGTCAGAAATTGTCCGGTTACGGGAAGGACATGTCGATGTACGGGTTGGAAGATTACACCGTGGTTCGGCATGTGATGTTCAAGCACTAACAGCATCGCGAGCAAGCTTTGCTCCCACAGGTTGAACGCTGACCCTGTAGGAGCAAGGCTTGCCCGCGATGGCCTCACCTCGGTCACAACGTCCGCTGCCCGTTGCCGATCCCCTTGGCAATGTCCACCCCCCAATCCAGCGCCGCTTCCATGTCCAGCAAATGCGGTTTTGGATCAGGGTCTTCGAAAATGACCGTGCCGTCCGGTCGGTAAACACCGATCAACATCTTCAATGAGCCGTCCCGCAATATTTCCGCTTTTACCTCGATGGTGCATCCATTCGACAACGTCTCCTTATGGTCCAGATGGCGTTCAGTCATTGCGGCAATCCTCCGGTCGTTGAAGTCCGAGTCAGGTGTTCCCCTGCACTCATGTTAGCTCACCATTTCGCACCAAAATGGCCCACTGAACCGCCTGAAAACAGCGCCCTGACAGCGGCGCAATGCCACCTATACTCATAGCCACCGCCCCCTCGGGGTCTGCACGTCCAACAATAAAAAGCAGAGGTGGAACATGGTTTGGCAGCAAATCTACGATCCGTTCAACAACCCGGTCATATCCACGATCATGGCCGCCGTGCCGGTCGTGGTGATGCTGGCTTCCCTGGCTTTCTTTCACATCAAGGCGCATCTCGCTGCACTGCTTGCCTTGGCATCGGCTTTGCTGATCGCCATTTTTGCCTTCGGCATGCCTGCGAACATGGCAGGCTCCGCAGCGCTGTTCGGTGCCGCCAATGGCTTGCTGCCGATTGGCTGGATCGTGCTCAACATTATCTTCCTGCACCGGCTGACCACCGAGAACGGTTCGTTCAAGGTGCTGCAAGACTCGCTGGCGCGGATTACCGATGATCGACGCTTGCAACTGCTGCTGATCGCGTTTTGCTTCGGCGCGTTCTTCGAAGGGGCCGCCGGGTTCGGGACCCCGGTGGCGGTGACCGGTGCCATATTGATCGGACTGGGCTTTTCGCCTCTGGCGGCCTCCGGCCTGGCATTGATCGCCAACACCGCGCCGGTCGCCTTCGGGGCGCTGGGCACGCCGATCATTACCCTGGCCAAGGTGACCGGGCTGGATGAAATGGAACTGTCGATGATGGTTGGCCGGCAGCTACCGTTTTTCTCGGTGCTCGTGCCGTTCTGGTTGATCTGGGCGTTCGCGGGCTGGCGCAAAATGCTGGAAGTCTGGCCGGCGATCCTGGTGGCCGGGGTCAGTTTTGCGGTACCGCAGTTCCTCGTATCCAACTACCACGGACCGATGCTGGTGGATGTGATCGCGGCGCTGATCTCCATGGCCTGCCTGGCCGGATTCCTCAAGGTGTGGAAACCCGCCACAGTGCACACCTCCGCAGCCCTGTCCGGCCGTGTCGACAATTCAAAAATCGACGCCGAGCATGACAAGAAGCCCGAACCCACCGCAGCCTTTGCCAGCGACGCCAAGCCCGCCGTCATGCGCGCGTGGATGCCGTGGATCATCCTGACCGTCTTCGTGTTTGCCTGGGGCACCCAGGGCTTCAAAAACATGTTCGACACCCGTCCCGCCATCGACCCGGTCACCCACTCGGCCAAGCTTGATCCACAGGGCAAGCCGATGCGTGAAGCGAACCCGATCTTCTCGCCGGCCCTGACATTCACCACCTTGCACCAGCAAGTCGAGAAGGTGCCGCCCGTGGTGCCGGCACCAAAAACCGAGGAGGCGATCTACAAGTTCAACTGGTTCACGGCGACCGGGAGCGGGATCCTGTTTTCAGCGATCCTCGGCGGACTGCTGATGGGCTATTCCATCCCGCAGCTGATCAGCCAGTACGTGCGAACGTTGTGGGTCGTTCGCTATTCGCTGATCACCATCGCGGCGATGCTTGCCCTGGGCTACCTCACCCGCTATTCCGGGCTGGACGCAACCATGGGCCTGGCCTTCGCGGCGACGGGGATTTTCTACCCGATGTTCGGCACCCTCCTCGGCTGGCTCGGCGTGGCGCTGACGGGGTCGGACACGGCGTCCAACGTGCTGTTCGGTGGTTTGCAGCGCGTGACCGCCGAACAACTGGGGATCAGTCCGGTGTTGATGGCCGCAGCCAATAGTTCCGGCGGGGTCATGGGCAAGATGGTCGATGCCCAGTCGATCGTCGTGGCGTCCACGGCAACACGCTGGTATGGGCATGAAGGGGAAATTCTGCGCTACGTGTTTTTCCATTCGATTGTCCTGGCGATTCTGGTCGGCGGGTTGGTGACCTTGCAGGCGTATGTCGCGCCGTTCAGCCATATGGTCGTCGGAGGGCACTGACATTCAATCAAGACCTGTGGCGAGGGAGCTTGCTCCCTCGCCACAGGTACAGTGTCATTATTAGAGAGGTAGACCGATGACGCGTCTCACTGCAAAAGACTTTTCCCCGCAATTGCTCGAACTCTATGACTACTACGCTCACGGCAAGATCAATCGGCGTGAATTTCTGGACCGTGCGGCGCTGTTCACCCTCGGTGGGTTGACCGCCAGCGCCCTGCTGGCCGCCCTGAGCCCGAACTACGCCCTCGCCGAGCAAGTGGAATTCACCGACCCGGACATCGTCGCCGAGTACATCACCTACCCTTCGCCCAAGGGTAACGGCCAGGTCCGGGCCTATCAGGTCAGACCGTCGAAGGCCACCGGCAAGGTGCCGGCGGTGGTGGTCGTGCATGAAAATCGCGGGCTCAACCCTTACATCGAAGACGTCGCCCGGCGTGTGGCCAAGGCCGGCTTCATCGCCCTCGCCCCCGATGGACTGACGTCCGTTGGTGGCTATCCAGGCAACGATGACAAGGGCCGCGAGCTGCAAGCCACGGTCGATCCGGAAAAACTCATGAATGATTTTTTCGCGGCCATCGAGTGGCTGATGAAGCACGACATGGGCACGGGAAAAGTCGGTATCACCGGTTTCTGCTACGGCGGCGGGGTCGCTAATGCGGCCGCCGTGGCCTATCCGGAACTGGGCGCCGCGGTGTCTTTCTACGGTCGCCAGCCTGAGGCAAAGGACGTGCCCCGGATCAAGGCCCCGGTGATGCTTCACTACGGCGAACTGGACACGCGTATCAACGAAGGCTGGCCCGCGTATGAGCAAGCGCTGAAAGCTGCGGGCAAGACCTACGAGGCGTACATCTATCCCGGCGCCAACCACGGCTTTCATAACGACTCGACACCCCGCTACGACGAGGCGGCGGCGAAGCTGGCGTGGGACCGCACACTGGCGTGGTTTCGGCGTTATCTGGTTTAAAGGCAATACGACGACGCACTAACACATCCCGATCCTGATACGTCCTCTGTATGATGGCGCGCTTTTAGCGCGAGTCATTCATCGAGGAGTTTTCATGGACAGGCTTTACCGGACACGTCACAAGGGATTGTCCGCTCCGCGGTTCGCGCTCAATTGCTTCACCCTGGGCCTGCTCTCGGCCAACACCGCCCTGGCGGCCGAAACCGAGCTGCCGGCGCTGACCGTCACCGGCGAAGACACCTCCGGCTATCAAGCCGACAGCGCTTCGGTCAGTGGTTTCGATGCCGCCTCCTTGCTTGACACGCCAGCGTCGATTTCGGTTTTCAACGACGCCCTGATCAAGGATCAGCAGGCGCGCCTGCTCAGCGAGGTGCTGCGCAACGACGCATCGGTCGGCCAGAGCTACGCTCCGGTCGGGTATTACGAAAACTTCGTGGTGCGCGGTTTCTCGTTGAATTCCGCCAGTAGCTACAAGATCAACGGGCGCACCATCACTGGCGAACAGAACGTCGGGCTGGAAAACAAACAACAGGTGGAGTTGCTCAAAGGGCTTTCCGGCCTGGAAAGTGGCATCTCCGAGCCGGGCGGGCTGGTCAACTACGTGACCAAACGTCCCACCGATGTGCGTTCGGTAACCGTGTCGACGGACGATAGGGGCAGCGGCTACCTGGCCACCGATGTCGGCGGTTTCTTCGGCAGCGAGCAGCAGTTCGGACTGCGCGCCAACCTCGCCCATGAAGACATTCATTCGTATGTCGAACACACCAATGGCCAGCGGGATTTCGCTTCCCTGGCGTTTGACTGGAACATCAGCCCTGACGCGCTCTTGCAACTGGACGCGGAGTACCAGACCAAGGAACAGCGCTCGGCACCGGGCTACCAGCTACTCGGCGGCACGACGCTGCCGCACCACGCCTCACCGAAAAAACTGCTGGCTCACCAGAGCGGTTCCAGGCCGGTCACCACCGATGCGCTGAACCTGAACGGCAACTTCGAATACCGTTTCAGCGACGCCTGGAAAGGCAACCTCGGCGCGTCGCGCAGCCGGGTGGTGATCGACGATTACAGTTCCTTCGCCTGGGGCTGCTACGGCGCCGCCAGTTGCGCCGACGCCGCGGTGCCGAACTACTTCAGCCCCGAAGGCGACTACGACATCTATGATTTCCGCAGCCCCGACGACACCCGCCGCAACGACGAGGTTCAGGCGACACTCAGCGGGCGTTTCGACACGGCCGGCCTCGGGCACGAACTGACCGTTGGCACCAGTGCATTCCGCCGGGTGGTGGATAAACGCGACCCGATCAACGTGATGATCGGCAGCGGCAACATCGACCGCGAGCCGGAAGACTTCGCCCGCTACGACGGACCGCTCAACGATTCCTTCCGCCGTCTGGACAGCCGCCAATACGGAGTGTTTTTCAATGACCGGATCAGTTTCAATGAACGCTGGCAAACCGTGCTGGGCGGACGCGAAGTGCGACTGGATGAAGAAACCTTCGACAGCCAGGGCGACACCACGCGTCATACCCAGCGGTATGAATTCCTGCCCCAGGCTGCGCTGATCTACAAGCCGGTGCACAACCTGTCGTTGTATACCCGTTACAGCAAAGGGCTGTCCCTGGGCGGAGAAGCGGCCTGGTTTACTACCAACGCGTTCGAGATCCTGGCGCCAACGGTTTCCCGGCAGATCGAGGCAGGGATCAAGTACGACTGGCAGCGCATGACCCTCGGTGCGGCGTTGTTCCAGATTCGTCAGGACTACCAATACGCCCGACCGAATGACGACGGCACCTTTACCTTTGCCCAACAGGGCGAACAGAAAAACACCGGGCTGGAACTGTCGGCCAACGGTTGGGCCACGCAGCGCCTGCAGATCAGCGCCAGCGTTGCGGCGATTCGATCGCGGGTGACCGGTACCGGTACGCCCGCTTATGAAGGCCACCAGACAATCAACGTGCCGACGATGCGTGCCAGCCTTTATGGGGATTATGCGCTGCCGTGGGTCGAGGGTCTGGCAGTGCTGGGCGGCGTGCAGTACAGCGCCAGCAAGTACGCCAGTCAGGTGGGTGAAGTCGAGACGGGGGCTTATGCGATCTTCAACGTCGGGAGTCGCTTCAGTACGCGCATCGACGGCTATGAGACGGTGTTCCGGTTAAGCGTGGACAACCTGTTTGATAAGCGCTATTGGCGCGATGCGGGGGAATATATGGGAGATGACTATGTATTCCAGGGCGCACCGCTGACCGCACGGCTGAGTGCTTCGATCAATTTCTGATCCGGATGCCTGACACGGCGCCAACGCGAGCAGGCTCACTCCCACATTAGTTGATCGGTTGTGGACAAAAATCTTTGTTCAATGCAAATCCCTGTGGGAGCCGAGCTTGCTCGCGATATCGCCCGTCCAGCCACTACCTGCATGCCTGACACACCGCCATCGCGGGCAAGCCCGGCTCCCACAGTTGATCGGTGGTGCACACAAAGGCCAGGTTCGCCGACGATCCCCTGTGTGGCTTGCCGGCGATAGCGGTGGGACATTCAGCATCGAGGTCACCTGACACGACCTGCTTCGGCGGCATTGCGACAATCTGCACCTATGCTGAAACTATCCACCCGAGGATCAGCCCATGTGCGGTCGTTTATCGCAATACCGGGGTATTCACGATTTCGTTGCAGCGCTGAGCATTCCCGACGCGATGATCAATCACGTCGGGGATGAGCCGCTGGCCCGCTACAACGCGGCGCCTACCACCCAACTCGCCCTGCTGCATCTGGAAGACGACGGTCTGCACGCCGACACGGTTCGTTGGGGATGGCGCCCGCACTGGGCCAAGGATCGCCCGCCCCCGATCAATGCGCGTGTTGAAAAAATCGCCCATGGGGCCTTCTTTCGGGCGATCTGGCCACACCGGGCAATTGTGCCGATCGACAACTGGTTCGAATGGGTGGAGGCCACGGACAAGACGAAGCAACCCTGGCTCATCCGCCGCAAAGACCGCGAACCGGTTTTCTGCGCCGCCATCGGCCAGTTTCCCAGCCGAGGCGCCGAGCCGCGGGCGGATGACGGATTCGTTATTGTCACGGCGGACAGCGCTGGCGGCATGCTCGACATCCATGATCGGCGCCCGATCGTGTTGTCACCCGAACTCGCGCGGGAGTGGCTTGATCCTGCAACGCCGAGGGAACGCGCAGAACAGATAGCGCTGATGCAGGGTGAAAGCAGCGACGTTTTCAAGTGGTACAAGGTGGACAAAGCCGTCGGCAATTCAAGAAACCAGGGGTCGGCGTTAATTGAGAAAGTTGCTTGAACGCCTTAACGCAAAGCATTAGTTGTATAGACAGGCCACTGATTTAAATCGTTACACTCACTGTTTCATCCAGGAAACACTGCCTTGATAAAGTGGCAGTTTGCCGCCTCCACCGCCTGTCTGACATTTCGATTGTCATACATACATTTGAGACGACTGCCGCTAGCATGCGCGCCGCCATGCCCATGGCCTCAGCTTGATTGACCGAAGAGTCAATAGGCGAAAAAAGAGCCCCTGAAACTCAAGCCTTGCAGAGAATTAAGTTGCGCGACGATTTATCTACCAATGTACCTGGTGGTCTGGAGTGTGTTTTTCTTTCGACCACTGAACGCTATGCACTCGATTGTTTTATCGGGCAATACATCAACACCCGAAAACTGCAATCAATACCTGATATTGACGCGGCCCTGCGCGCAGCCTTGCGCAACTATCCGGGTAAACATCCGGTGATGGTCAATGAACTGAATGCCTGGATCGACAAGACGTTGGGCTATCGGGCTGCTCACCCTGATGAGCTACTTGTGGAAGATGTTTGAAGCGAATGGGTTGGCTTAGCCGTTGATGCCGCAAAAAATCAAAAGATCGCAGCTTCGGCAGCTCCTACGGGGATTAGTGTAGGAGCTGCCGAAGGCTGCGATCTTTTGATCTGATCAAGGTTTTAGAGGGAACTCTCTGTCGCGGTCCGACAATTCTTTACCATCGTCGGGATGTTTCCAGGTCGGTGAAGAACGTCTCTGCTGCTCGATTTCTTCTTCCGATGGTTCATCCATGTCTTCATCCACGCCATTATTCGGGCCTGGATGCTTGGGATCATTTGCCATGTTCACCTCTCTTCCTGAAGGGATCAGTCATCAGGTTTCAGCGTAGAACAGATTTCGGCATCTGGCTTACAGCCACCACCGCAGCAAGAAGAAAAACGCCATGCTCAACAACATGCTCAGCAGCGTGTTGCGGGTGTAAATCACCAGCGCAACGGCCACCAGCGAGCTGATCAGGTACGGATTGTCCCACTGCAGGTTCAGTTGCCTGTCGGGCATGAACACGATCGGCCCACAGATCGCCGTCAACATGCCGGGCACTGCAAACCCCAGAAATTGCCGGACATTGCTGCTCAGGCGCACCGGCAGCCGTGGCTCAAGAAACACGTAGCGGTTGAGAAACACCAACGCGCCCATCCCGAAGATCACCGCCCAGACCATCATGCTGCTTGCCTCACATAGAATTTGTTGCAGAGAAACCCTGTGGTCATCCCCGCCAGTCCCGCCAGGACCAGCGCCGAGCCCAGCTGCCAGTAGCTGAACAGCACCGAGCAGAACAACGAGACCGCCACGCAGGCCACCGTCGGCACGTTGCGCACCACGGGTGTGATCAGTGCGATGAAGGTCGCCGCGATGGAGAAATCAAGGCCCATATGCTCAAGCCCCGGAATGCTGCTGCCGAGCACGATGCCGGCCAGCGTGAACAGGTTCCAGGCGATGTAGAACGTCAGCCCGACACCCAGCGCGTACCAGCGGTTGAATTGCTGCTTGTCATACTGGCTGGTCAGGGCGAACAGCTCATCGGTAAGCAAAAAACCCAACCCCACCCGCCAGCGACCCGGCAGAGGCGAGATCACCGAGCGCAGGCTCATGCCGTAGAGCAAGTGTTGCGACGTCAGCAGCAACGTGGTCAGCAGAATCGAAAAGATCCCGGCACCGCCCTTGAGCATGCCGATGGCAACCAATTGAGCGGCACCGGCAAACACAATGCCGGACAGCGCCTGGCCTTGCAGAGGTGTGAGATTCGCTTCGATCGCCATGGAGCCGGCGAGCAGCCCCCAAGGCGCGGTCGCCAGGGATAACGGCAGGATCGCCACAGCGCCGCGCAAAAAAGCGCTGCGGGGCAGGTGTAAGTTGGACATAACGCTCTTGACCGAAAAAAAAGATGTCAGACTTTGCCAGCACTCATCGCCGATGGCTCTAAAAATTTGTCATTCGTTGAAGGGTTGCACTAATCCCTCCGCCCACTGCTCGCCTGGACACCTCACGGAGTCGACATGCTGTATCGAATCGCCGCCGACGGGCTGGTGCTGTTCCACCTGATGTTCATCCTGTTCGTGCTGTTTGGCGGGCTGTTGGTGCTCAAGTGGCGCCACTTGATCTGGTGGCACCTGCCCGCCGCCGCCTGGGGCGTCGCGGTGGAAGTCTTTCACCTGATCTGCCCGCTGACGGAATGGGAAAACCGCATGCGCCTGGCGGCCGGGCAAACCGGTTACGGTGGCGGCTTCATCGAACATTACGTGTGGCCGGTGATCTACCCCGCCGGCCTCACCCCCGCGATTCAGCTGGGGCTAGGCGCGGTGGTGCTGGTGATCAACGTTGGGGTCTATTGTCGAGTGTGGCGACGCGCCCATTGATTCAACAGATCGTCCGAGAACGTTGAGCCCTGGCGCTCCCGATCCTGCGCAAGAACATTCTCGCCCAGGGCGATGGCTTGACCGTGGGCTGGCAACGACCGCTTCGTCTGACCTCAGTTGGCAATGACGCTCATGTTCCTGCCGCTGGCCTTGGCCACGTACAACGCCTTGTCCGCAGCGCGTACCAGGTCATCAGGCTGATCCTGCGAATCGGTGTTGTAAGCGCAGACACCGATGCTGACCGTGACCGTTCCCTCGACGCCCTCACTGTGCTCGATACCGGCCGCCTTGACGGCGTGACGGATTTTCTCCGCGATCAGGAACGCGCCCACATAGTCAGTACCGGGCAACACTACGGTGAACTCCTCGCCGCCGTAGCGGGCAGCCAGGTCACCGGGGCGCTTAATGCTGTCGCGGATGATTGCGCTGATCTTGCGCAAACAGAGGTCGCCCGCTACATGGCCGTACAGGTCATTGAAGCGCTTGAAGTGGTCGACATCGATCATCAGCAGCGCCAGGTGAGTCTGGGTGCGCCGGGCACGGCCCATCTCGGCCAGGATGAACAGATCGAACTGTCGCCGGTTGGACAATCCGGTCAGGGCATCCTCCAGCGCCAGCAACTCCAGGCCATGATTGACCTCAAGCAGCTTTTCCTGAGCATCCAGCAAGACGCTCTGAATGTGATTCTGCTGCCTCATGAGACGGATCAGGCGATAGCCCAAGACCCCGAGAAAACTCAGCAGGAGGGCGACAATGCCGGCACTGAGCAGGGATTCGTCGCGCCAGCTGGCGAGGACTTCATCCTTGTCCAGCGCGGTAAAAATGATCAGCGGGTAACCTTCGACCCGGCGGAATCCCACCACGCGTTCCACGCCGTCAACGATCGACTTGACCCTGGCCGTGCCTGAGTTGCCCTTGGGCAGTAATTGGGTAAACAGCGGCCCATTGGCAACGCTGGTGCCGATTTCTGCGTCATTGAATGGCCGGCGCACGACGATGGTCGCGTTGTCGGCGATCAGGTTGATGACGCCGTTGCGGCCCATGTCGATGCTGTCGTAGAGCCCGAGAAAATGATTCAGGTAGATCGTTGCCAGCGCCACGCCGGCAAAGCTGCCGTCCGGATGATTGACCCGGCGCGACACGGTCATGATCCATTCGCCGCTGGAACGACTCTTGATCGACGGGCCAATGTGCGGCCCCAGGTCGGGATGATCGCGATGAAAAATGAAATACTCACGGTCGGCATTATTGGAATTGGGCACTTGAGCGCCGTTGGAATTGGCGATCCACTGCCCCGTCGCGTCGTAGACGAACAAGCCATGCAACTGGCTCAACTCCGAGCGCTGCACACTGAGCAGCCGTTGCATCCTCGGCAAACGCGCGGATTCGACACCTTCGTTTTCCAGGCGCTCGACCAGGGTCAACAGCAGCGTGTCTGCCTGCTTGATCGACGCCTGGGCTTGCCACGCCAGGGTCTGCGCAAGGTTGGACATCGCCACTTCCTTGTCCCGCAGATGGTACTGGCGCGAACTCCAGGCTTCCCAGATGACGATAATCGTCATCGACAGACAGACCGCGACGAGCAGAAAGACCACGGACCGGACCTTGAGCCTGGACACGGGCTGCTCACCGTTCAACGGCGTGGCGAGCCGGGCGTTTTCGATGCGTTCGTTAATGGACAGCTGACCCATATCATTCCCTGATTACTTATGATTTCGGCGTTTGCTTGACGGCGTCCAGCCAGGCGGGATCCAGTCGCGTCTGGTCGGTGTCAATGCCTAGCGCTTCCATTCGCGTTTTGTGCAGGTCAATCTCGCGATGCAACTGACCATGGTCGCTGGAATTACCGTCCAGCTCATGCATCTGGCTCAACCCCAGATGATAGAAGCGTAGCAACTTCATGGCGCGAGGGTCGTCGCGCTCCACCGCGGCCGTTACCTGGTGCATGACGTTGGTGATACTCATCAGGCTACGCTTGAGTTGCCAGCCGTAAACGGCCGATGCCATCCACGGCTGGTTCCAGAAATACCCGCGCATCAATGCAACCATCAGCAGCACTGCCACAAACACGCCACCGACGTTGAACCGCATGTTGTCGCCATCGGGCTCGCCGAACAGCGCCACAGCAGCGGTCGACAACACCATTGCCAGCGCCAGGAACGTCAGGGCAATAATGACCGTGCTGCGCCGCGTCTGTTGTCGATAGGTCTGGGCGTTTATCGGCTGGATTTCAAACATTGCGGCGGGGTTCCTTGAATCAAGGGAAAGAGACTCGATGATAAAACTGCGGGGCATTATCGCCTCCCCGACAGATTTAGCTATGCTGGAGCTCCTTTTCATCTTTTCATCGTCAAAGGGCAACGTGGCGATACTGCGCAGTTCGTGCCATCTTCTTTAATGGATACACACTATTCGGATGCCATTTGCCGATCCCCGTGTGAGTGACATCGTTTTAAGGATCATTGAATGACCCAACGCCATGTAATCAATGCCTCTGTCAGCCCAAAAGGCAGCCTGGAAACCCTTTCTCAGCGGGAAGTACAGCAACTGAGCGAAGCCGGATCCGGCAGCACCTACACCTTGTTTCGCCAATGCGCCCTGGCCATCCTCAATACCGGCGCCCATGTTGATAACGCCAAGACCATTCTGGAAGCCTACAAGGACTTCGAAATCCGCATTCACCAGCAGGACCGTGGCGTACGCCTCGAACTGCTGAACGCCCCGGCCAACGCCTTCGTCGACGGCGAAATGATCGCCAGCACCCGGGAAATGCTCTTCAGCGCCCTGCGCGACATCGTCTACACCGAAAACGAACTCGACAGCCAGCGTATCGACCTGAGCAACTCCCAGGGCATCAGCGATTACGTGTTCCACCTGCTGCGTAACGCCCGCACCTTGCGCCCCGGTATCGAACCGAAAATCGTCGTCTGCTGGGGCGGCCACTCGATCAACACCGAGGAGTACAAATACACCAAGGAAGTCGGCCATGAGCTGGGCCTGCGCAGCCTGGACATCTGCACCGGTTGCGGCCCTGGCGTGATGAAAGGTCCGATGAAAGGCGCGACCATCGCCCATGCCAAGCAGCGCATCCACGGCGGCCGCTACCTCGGTTTGACCGAGCCCGGCATCATCGCGGCGGAAGCACCGAACCCGATCGTCAACGAGCTGGTGATCTTGCCGGACATCGAAAAGCGCCTGGAAGCGTTCGTGCGCGTCGGCCACGGCATCATCATCTTCCCGGGCGGTGCCGGTACGGCGGAAGAGTTCCTGTATCTGCTCGGTATCCTGATGCACCCGGACAACGAAGGCCTGCCCTTCCCGGCCATCCTCACCGGACCGAAGCACGCCGCGCCTTACCTGGAGCAGCTGGATGCGTTCGTCGGCGCTACCTTGGGTGAAGCGGCAAAAAAACATTACGAAATCATCATCGATGACCCGGCCGAAGTGGCCCGGCAGATGACCAAGGGGCTCAAGGAGGTCAAACAGTTCCGCCGCGAGCGCAACGACGCGTTCCATTTCAACTGGCTGCTGAAGATCGACGAAAGCCTGCAGCGCCCGTTCGATCCTACCCACGAGAACATGGCCAACCTGAAATTGCGCCGTGATCTGCCCGCCCATGAACTGGCCGCCAACCTGCGCCGCGCGTTCTCCGGGATCGTCGCCGGCAACGTCAAGGACAAGGGCATCCGCCTGATCGAAGAACACGGGCCGTATCAGATCCGCGGCGATGCGGCGGTGATGCAGCCGCTGGATAAACTGCTCAAGGCATTCGTCGCTCAGCACCGGATGAAACTGCCCGGCGGCGCGGCTTATGTTCCGTGTTATCAAGTGGTTGCGTAAATAACCTAAAGTAAAATATGTACTTGCGAGCCGAAGCAATTGCTTCGGCTCGCTGCCTTCTATGGAAAGAGAAATCACGATGCGCCAACGTAATGCTGCACGACTCCTGGTGATCAACCCGCAGAACGAGGTGCTGCTGTTTCGCTTCCAGCACAAGGGCGATGCCCTGGATGGTCGCGATTATTGGGCCACGCCAGGTGGCGGGGTCGAGGATGGCGAAACCTTTGAAGAAGCGGCAGTCCGCGAATTGCTGGAAGAAACAGGGTTGCAGGTGGACAACGTGGGCAACTGCGTGGCCGAGCGCACTTTCACGATGATGCTGCCCAACGGCGAGACGGTGTTGTCCGTGGAACGCTACTTCGTCGTTCACGCGGCTGGCGAACACTTGAACCGTGATGGCTGGACCGTGGATGAGGCGCGAGTGATGACCGAGCACAAATGGTGGTCAGTCGCCGAGTTGGAGCGAACCACGGAAACGGTGTGGCCGGAGCGGTTGATCGAGATGGTTGAAAAGGTGTGAGCTGAAACGTGAAACCTTTATCGCTACGGCCTGACTCGAACCTGTAGGAGCTGCCGAGTGAAACGAGGCTGCGATCTTTTGATCTTTGATTTGTTAAAAACAAGATCAAAAGATCGCAGCCTCGTTTCACTCGACAGCTCCTACCAGTCCTACCAGCTCCTACCAGTTCCTGCAAAGACGCGCGGTGGTGTTATAGCCGATCCGCATCAATCACTGCCTTGGCAAACGCCTGCGGGTCTTCTTGCGGCAGGTTGTGGCCGACACCCCCGTTGATCAGCCGGAATTCGTACTTGCCCGTGAACCGCTTGGCGTAATCTTCTGGCGCCGGGTGCGGCGCGCCGTTGGCGTCACCTTCCAGGGTAATGGTCGGCACGGCGATGGACGGCGCCTTGGCAAGTTTCTGCTCCAGGGCCTCGTACTGGCTTTCACCTTGCACCAGACCCAGGCGCCACCGGTAGTTGAAGACCGTGATGGCGACATGGTCCGGGTTCTCCAGGGCCGCGGCGCTGCGGTCGAAGGTGGCGTCATCGAACGACCATTTTGGCGATGCAAGCTCCCAGATCAGCTTGGCGAAGTCGTGACGATTTTTTTCGTATCCCGCCTGACCGCGCTCCGTAGCGAAGTAAAACTGATACCACCACTGCAACTCGGCCCTGGGCGGCAACGGGTTTTTCCCCGCCGCCTGGTTACCGATCAGATAACCACTGACCGACACCAGCGCCTCCACCCGCTCCGGCCAGAGTGCCGCGACGATATCCGCCGATCGCGCCCCCCAATCGTAGCCCCCCAGCACCGCCCGCTTGATCTTGAGCGCGTCCATGAAATCGATCACGTCACTGGCCAGCGCGGCGGGCTGACCGTTGCGAACGGTCTTGTCCGAGAGGAAATGCGTATCACCGTAGCCCCGCGCATAGGGAATCAGCACGCGGTATCCCTTCGCCGCCAGCAAGGGCGCGACCTCGGTGTAGCTGTGAATGTCGTAGGGCCAACCGTGCAGCAGGATCACGACCGGCCCGTCCGCTGGCCCCACTTCCGCGTAAGCCACATTGAGCAAGCCTGCATCGACATGCTTCAGCGGGCCGAACGGTGTGTACGCCGGCGTCTTGACTGTCGTCGCCACCGGCTCTGCGGCGGCGGCATTGGCTACTCCGAGCGCGCCCAGCTGCATCAGTGCAAACGCTAGCACCGAGGGGCCAATCAAGCGGCGGCGTTTTGGGGTTTTCTGACTCAATACGGTCATGTTCACAGTGATCTCTCCTCAAGTCGGCGGCGGTAGGAATCAGCGTAGTGGAACGGTCAGCCGCCCTGATTGGCGCATTCGGCGAACTTGCTGTAATCGAGGACTTTTTGTGTGCCGCTGGAATCCAGGTAAGTCATGCGGGCATTCACGATGCCGCAGCTGCCACCGCTTTCGACGGTCGAGATCACCTTCTTGATATCAAGATGGGTGCCGTAGGTATAGGTCTGCGGCTCGGTTTTGACGTCGGCGTGGGCGGAAAACGCAGCGATGTTCATAACGGCGAAGACGCCGGCGGCGATAACGTTGTTTATGCTCATGGTGTTGACCTCGGCGCTGCAATGGGAAGATGTTGCGAGCAAGTTGCCTTGTCTCGATGGAACCCATTTAATCGACGCGAGGTATCTGCCATGTGTCGTAAAACCACGGCTATTGAGGCGTAAGGTGTCAAACCGGGCATTCGATACAGTGCGATACAAAACCTGCGACCCATAACAAGAAGGCTGAGCGATGGAACACGTGAACCACATCCTGATCGTCGATGACGATCGAGAGATCCGCGAGCTGGTCGGTAACTACCTGAAGAAGAATGGCCTGCGTACCACGGTGGTCGCCGATGGCCGGCAAATGCGCAGTTTTCTCGATGCCAACCAGGTGGACCTGATCGTGCTGGACATCATGATGCCCGGTGATGACGGCTTGCTGCTGTGCCGCGAGTTGCGCTCAGGCAAACACAAAGCCACGCCGATCCTGATGCTCACTGCCCGCAATGACGAAACCGACCGCATCCTCGGGCTGGAAATGGGCGCCGACGATTACCTGACCAAACCCTTCTCGGCCCGCGAACTGCTCGCGCGGATCAACGCAGTGCTGCGCCGCACGCGGATGCTGCCGCCTAACCTGCTGATTACTGAAAGCGGCCGGCTGCTCGGTTTCGGTCGCTGGCGCCTGGACACCACGGCTCGTCACCTGCTGGACCAGGACGACACGATGGTGGCGCTCAGTGGCGCCGAGTACCGCTTGCTGCGGGTCTTTCTCGACCACCCGCAGCGGGTTCTCAGCCGCGATCAATTGCTGAACCTGACGCAAGGCCGTGACGCCGACCTGTTCGACCGCTCCATCGATCTGCTGGTCAGCCGGCTGCGCCAACGGCTGATGGACGACTCCCGGGAACCGACCTACATCAAGACAGTGCGCAGCGAGGGGTATGTGTTCTCGTATCCGGTGGAAATGCTGGGCGCTTAGAGGTTTATCCCCACTGCATCAGCGCCTTTAACCGTTAACACCGACGCATCGGCCGGGCGAACGTTACTATTGTTGAAAACGCACTTCCTGATAACGAGGTGCAGCGAGGTGCCAGCCAATGTTGCCGTGCCATTGCAATCTAAGGGCCTCGGCACAGCGCTCAATTTGATCGCGCAGGACATCGTTGCACTTGAATCGGTCCAGTTCGCCGGATAATCCCGCCTGAATCGTTTGAAATCGATGGGCCCACGCCTCAATTCGGCAGCTCACCTCTGCTGCCGCTTGATCGGGGGTATAGCCTTGAGTGTGTCTGAGGTGAGTCAGCAAGTTGAAAACATCTTCATCGGGGTTTTTCATTATGCTGAAAGACAGCAAATCGTTGACGGCCTTTAGCAGGTTAAGTGTCAACTGGCGCAGCTCCTGCCAAACCGTGCAGTAGTAGATATGGGATGGCAAGTGCACGCGGTTCGCCCAGTAAGTGAACTCGACACAAACCTGGAAACCGCCCGCGTTGCGCCAGACACTTTCGTAATCCTGGGACACTGGCTGTGTGCCCTCACGACGGTGCATCACCGCACGCAGGCAGGGATAAAGATAACTGCCGTACTGCTCTACCACACGCTGCGCCCACTGCCCTGACCGATCACCACCCGCCCGACGAATGATGTCCGCTAACCCGGCAGCGAGTGCTCCATGAGCCTGGCTACTGCCATCGCAGATTGCGCTGTGCACCCTGCGAATTGCTCCTTCCAGGGCTTCGGGTGCCTGACTCAGGTCCTCATCCGCTAGATCGTCCTGACAACTGAACCAGCCTGTCAGGTCGGAAAGAATACAGAGGTCGTCGCGTGTTGCAGACGGCCACATGTATCCCGCATACAGGCCCGGCAAGTAGATATCGAGCTGGTGCGCCGCGTGCGCGCTGTTTTCGAGCCCCAGCTCTTTGAGCCATAGACGCGTGTGCTGATCCGCACTGTCAAAGTATGGACTCAGGGCAATGGAAAGGTGCTTCAGGGAGGGTGGGAGTGAATAACTCATGGGTGTCTCCCTAACAGTTCATTCCATGCACCGATACGCGCTACGCCTCCCTGATGAAGAATTTTACGAAACCAGACGGTATACGACTCGGGTGCAGCATCGATGTTGCACGCGAGCTCCGCCAGTGGCAGCCATTTCCAGTCAAGCGCTTCGTCTCGATTGGGCACGGGATCACTGTGGCTGAGCCCGACAAAGACGTGATCGTACTCATGTTCGATCAGCTGATTGGAGACCTGCTCTCGGTAAATGAATGAATGAACTTCGATCAGGTCTTCACAATCGATCCCCATTTCTTCCTGCAGGCGGCGTTTTGCGGCGTGAACCGTGGACTCGCCATGTCGAGGGTGACCGCAACAGGTATTGGTCCAGAGTCCTTGGGAGTGATATTTACCGAGTGCTCGTTGCTGCAGCAACAAACGTCCCCTGCCGTCAAAAATGAATATCGAAAACGCCCGGTGCAATAGACCTTTACGATGAACATGCATTTTGGAGGCAACGCCGATCGCGGCATCTTCGGTGTCGACAAGGATGATTCGTTCTTCCACAGCCGGACTCCATCCTGTTGCCCTTTACTGGACAATCGCTGACCAGACTTTCAAGTGAACATTCAAACAGAAGAAACAGGCAAATACGCATGAACTGTTTTTAAACGTAGCCGATGCATTCCGGATCACAAGCGCACACAACTACCGTTCATCGAACCTGTCAACTATGACAGGTACCAAAATGCAGAGAGGCGCGTATGGTCAATTAAGCGTCAGGGACACTCGCACACCTCGACAACCTCGCTGTTATTACTTACTGCGCGATCTTGGTCGATAGTGACATCTTGATGGGACCGATCACACCGAAGTTATTGACGCCCGACCAAGAGAGTTAACGCCATGACAACACCCCTGCCGTCTGGCTATCTGCAAGCCAAATCAAACTGGGCTTCTGCGTTTGAATATCAGGAACACCACGCCGGGAAAAACATCAGAACACATCTGGCTTATGCGCTGGCGGATCTCTACCAGCTAGAACAGACCGTCGCGCAACAACTGAGCGAGGTTGTCGAGAAATTCAATACCGCATCACTGGTGCACGACGACCTTGTTGATGAGGATCACACCCGGCGCGGCGCCCCCTCGGTCTGGGTAAAGTTCGGCATAGGGACTGCGCTGGTATCGGGGATGTATGGATACATCGATGGTTTGCAAAAGCTTGGTGAATTGAATGATCTCCCTCTCGTCAACATTGGCATCCAAAGCCTTGAAGCATTGCACGTTGGTCAATACCTGGATATTCAAGTGAGCGACGGTCACGTTCTGCCGACACTTGCGGAGTATCGATTAATTGCTCAATCCAACACCGGTTGCTTCTTTTTGTTCCTGCTGGACTCATGCCAACATCTCCTCCCCATAAAAGAGGAGCTGTATCTGGAACTGAAAGCGCTGTTACTCGAACTATCGGTCTACTACCGTTACGTCAATGACTATTGCGACATCAATCATACCCCACACTTTGAAAAGAAAGGCTTTGCCCCTGATCTTGAAGGCGGCCCCAAATCATTTGTCATGATTCTGGCTAACAAAGTTTTAACGAAAAAGAAACTGACCGACCAACAAAAGCGCGACATCATTACCGCGTTTGGCAACGCCGCTGTTTTCAGTGAAGCACTTACCGTTATGGAAGCCAGTTTCGCTCAGGTACAACACCACTTCGCAACTATCCGATGCTTATCGGGAAATCGTAATTGTCACGCGCTGGATGCGTTTCTGGAGTCGGTGCACTTTCTACAGCACCCGCGGGACAACTATTTCAACAATCTGAACAGGTAGACGTGGCAAAATTTGACCAACGTTGGGTGACACATCGACGCCTCCCGTTCCCACGGATCAACGTGCGTGATAACGACTATGCGTGCAGGTGTTTTTTCATGCCCACGCTCCAGCTCTACAGTGGCCACATCTTCTTCCCACGCTCTGGAGTTCCATCATGAAAAGCATTATCGGTCTTGGTTTCGCGCTTTCGATTCTCGGTGCAACGTCCGCCATTGCCGCTCCCCATGCGGTATCGCAAGTCGTCGCCGCCGCCAAGGTCAGCCAACCGGCCACCTTGAACGTCAATACGGTTGGCGTTGATCACAAGGACGCTCAAGCGAGCAAGCTGTATGTCGCCGAAAATCGTCCTGAGTTTGGTTCGAAGTATCAGCGTTATTGATTGCTGTCTCTAAACCCCGGGTGGTTCCCATCTACCCGTAAGCAGAATGCATACATCTGTGGCGAGGGGATTTAGCGAAACGTCGCACCGCCCCGTTGGGCTGCGTAGCGGCCCCAGAACCTGAAACGGAGGTGTATCAGGTACACCTCAGTTGCAGTTTTAGGGCTGCTTCGCAGCCAACGGGGCGGTGCGACGTTTCGCTAAATCCCCTCGCCACAGTGCTGTGCTCGCCTCAAGCTTTTCTTAAGTGAAGCACTGTGCTCGCCTGAAGCTTTTCTTGAGTGAACAGTATTCGATCTACCCCCTACCCCGGGGTTTTTATGCTCAGTCGCGCGGCGAGTGCCTTCGCCTGGCTCGCGACATCGGTGACCGCCGTGCTTTCCCACCACATGCCGCGCAATGGCGGCCCCATTGCAAACAATCGATCAGATACGTTGCCGCTTGCATCCAGGACGGCGCCATCCACCGCGGCCGCGATGCCGAGTGCCAGCGGGCCCGGCTGAATCAGGCCGCGCGCGAGTAGCTGCCGGGGCAACGGCCGCGCGACGCGACGCCAGTCATATTCGATGCCGCTGGAGTTGATCAATGCTGCACCACTGACGACGGAGGTTTCGGTCTCGCCGCGACGCCGGATGTAGAGGCTGACGTTGTCGCTATGAGTCGAAGGCGCCAACCCTTTGAACGACGCCGCCTCAATTTGCAATCGACCTTCCCCGTGCAACCGCGCAACCAGCTCGGCGCTCAAGGGCGGTGAACGGTGGTGATGGCTTTCCCACCACGGCCGCACATGCCGCACAAACTGCCGGCGCTGTGCATCCGTGGCCTGATTCCACAACCGGCCGATGTGCGCCCGCACCGTGTCCAAAGGTGCCTGCCAGTCAATGCCCTGAGCGATGGCGTCCCGGCAATGCCGACGCAATTCGCGCACCAGCTGGCGTGGTGTGCGCAACGTCGTATCTTCGGCGAGGAAATCCACCCAGGCCGGCGGCTGACGCCTTACGTGCGGCAGCAAACCATGGCGCGAAAACACATTGATCGGCCCGCGGTGCCCGGCCTGTTCCAGGGACACCACAGCATCGACCATGGTCAGCCCGGAACCGATGATCAACACCGTCGACTGTGGATCGAGCTGCTGCATGGCCGTCACATCCCAAGGATCGAGCGCGGCCGCGTTCACGCCGCTGGATTGGGTCTGGGGGGTGCGCGCGGCGGGAAACATCCCGGTCGCCAACACCCCGTAAGCGCCCTGCAAGCGTCGGCCGTCGCTCAGGGTCAGCCGAACGCTGTCGTCCAGAGTCTCAAGGTCCACCACTTCAGCGCGCACGTGTTCGACTGTTGAGCCGTTCAACGCGCCTACCGCTTGTGCTTCCGTCAGACGCTGCTGTACATACACGCCGAACAGCCCGCGAGGCGGGAACAACTCGCTGATGGGCACATGCTGCTGGTCAGACTCGGGCCAGCCGCCCGCCGCAACGTGTTCGGTGAGCCATTGCGTGAGGTCGTCGGCGTTGTCCGGATCGACGCTCATGCGGGCGGCATTGCCATTGAGCGTATGGCCCAATTCGACGGCGCTGTACGCTTCGCCCCGACCGAGTTCGGCACGCGGTTCGATGACCAGCACCGAGCGCTTGCCCGGCAAACGCAGAAGCTGCGCCGCCAGCATGGCGCCGCTCAGACCGCCGCCGACGATCAGAATGTCTGCGTGGCGAAGGGCGTCGGTCGCGTGTCCGCGTGGGGTTTCACTCATGGCGTTCTCACAGATCAGTGTTTACCTAAAGTCATGCAGTTCGCGCTGCTGCCGGATTGCCGAGGCGACTGTGAGCACATTAAAGGGTCGCCCGGCAATCAGGAAGCGGGCAATTTCCTGAACAATCATAAGCCGCAAATCCATGAAGGGTTCGTCAGTCAGTACCAAAGTAGGACGCCAGGCTGGATCACGTTCACACGGTGTCCCGTTTCAGCTCGAACAGCCAGTCAGCCCGTGGTTGCGTGCAAGGGTGTCGCGTGACGGGCCAGATAAAGTGCAGGTTCTGGAAGCCGAGCAGTCGTCGAACGCACTGTTTGATCAACCGTTGCGGGCCTTTTCCCGGGTGGGCAATGGCCCAGTCGCAGAGGCGTCGATGCCAGGTGCCTGGCGTTGCGAGACGGCTGTCGATCTCGTTGAGCAGGGACTCCAGGCGCTTTGCTGAAAGCAGCAGGCCGGTGGGCGCCACTTCCCGGCGGTCGCGACTGGCGCTGACAGGGCTTTGCGGGAAGGCCAGGGATTGACCGCTGTTCAGCCATTGATCGAACAGGACACTCAGGCCGGCCTGCCATTGGGTACCCTCTTCGCTCCACAATTGTGGGCCATGCCACCACCCTATCAGGCGCTGCGGGTTATCTGCCGGGCCGAGCAGGTCGTTGAAATCGAGGGGTGTATACCCTTGGTTGATCCAGCTTCGTCGCATCTGTTGGCCTTGTACGAAAGCATGACTGGGGCGACTGCGGGACAGGGCGTCATGCAGTGACTCGGGGGCCAGGTTGTCCGGAAGCGTCAGCACCTGGCCGCCAATGTGCTGCGCCGCCAGGGCCAGCAACACCAGGTCGGGTTCGAACGCACCGCTCAGCGCCAATCGCGAGGCGTCGATGAAACCTTGCTGGCGCAAGCCATCCGCCAGGCGTTCGACATCGCGCAAGACGTCAATCCAGCGCCACACAAACCACTGGCCTTGGCGTTTGTGGCGCAAGGCCGGCTGCAATGGGCTGACTCGTGCCCAATGACGCAACAGCTCCTGGGTATTTGGCACATCGACTTGCCACTCGGTGATGTCCTCGATGGGGGAACGCTTGAGTTCGTGCACACTCATGAAATCGACCTCTGCTGATGGACGAAAGCATGCGGTGGTCCGCCGGGCCGGGATGTGTGTTGAATGGACGGGCCTCATCGCGAGCAAGCCCGCTTCCACAGGGATTGAAGTTTTATGCAGATACCGACTTTTTCTCTTTCTGCCGCAACGCCGCCAGGTCCCGATACCCCGCTCCGGGATGGATCGCCGGTAACGTTGGTCCTTCTCCAAATAGTTTCTCGCGCAAAGTCCCTGGCGCGTATTCGGTCTTGTACACCCCGCGCTTCTGCAACTCCGGCACCAGCAGTTCCACCGCATCGATGAAGGTTTCATGAGTCAGCGCGTAGGCGAGGTTGAAGCCGTCGACGTCGGTTTCCTCGACCCATTCCTGAAGCAGATCAGCGACGGTTTCCGGGCTGCCGACAAACAATGGACCAAACCCACCGATGCCAACCCAGTCCGCCAGCTCGTTCGGCGTCCAGACCTTGTTTGGATCAGCCGTCGAAAACGCCTCCACCGCCGATTGAATGGCGTTGGTGTGCACATGCTTGAGAGGCTCGTCAGGCTTGAACTGGCTGAAGTCGATGCCAGTCCAGCCAGAAATCAGCGCCATCGCCCCTTCATAGCTGACCCAGGTTTTGTATTCCTCAAACTTGGCTTTCGCCTTGGCATCGGTCTCGCCGAGGATCACCGTCTGCAGGTTGAAGATCAGGATTTTCGAAGGATCACGTCCGGCTTCGGCGGCGCGACGGCGAATGTCCGCAACGGTTTTCTTCAGGAGGACCTTTGACGGCGCGGCGACAAACACACACTCGGCATGTTCAGCGGCGAATTGTTTGCCCCGACTCGATGCCCCCGCCTGATACAGCACGGGCGTGCGTTGCGGCGACGGTTCACAGAGGTGAATGCCGGGCACCTGGAAGTGTTTTCCGACGTGGCGGATTTCATGGATTTTGCTCGGATCGCTGAAAATCCGACGCTCACGATCCCGCAGAATCGCGCCCTCCTCCCAACTGCCTTCCCAGAGCTTGTAGCAAACCTCCAGGTACTCTTCGGCGAAATCGTAGCGGGCGTCGTGTTCGGTCTGGTTTTTCTGGCCGAGGTTCTTTGCACCACTTTCCAGATAGGACGTAACGATGTTCCAGCCAGCGCGACCCTTGGTCAGGTGATCGAGGGTCGAGAGGCGTCGGGCGAAGGGATACGGATGCTCGAAGGACAATGACGCGGTCAGGCCAAACCCCAAATGTTCGGTAACCAGCGCCATCGGTGGAATCAGTTGCAGCGGATCGTTGACCGGCACTTGCGCCGCCTGGCGAATCGCTGCGTCACCGTTTCCGTTGTAGACGTCGTAGATGCCCAGCACGTCCGCAATGAACAGGCCGTCAAACTTGCCGCGTTCAAGAATTTTCGCCAGATCGGTCCAGTATTCCAGGTCCTTGTACTGCCACGAACGATCCCGCGGATGCGCCCACAGGCCGGGCGACTGGTGACCGACACAGTTCATGTCGAAAGCATTGAGGCGGATTTCACGGGCCATTGCGCGGCGCTCCGAAAACGATGGAAAAATCAATACCCAGAGCGTTTGCAGGAGTCATGCCTAAACTGTAATCCGTTATATATCAGGATCTTATAGAACAATTCTAGAAAGATATGGAGCTTTAGAAGAGCAAAGTGTCTATTCAATGTTGCCGGGCAGACAGTTAGATCACCACGTTTCGCACAAACCTCGCGGCGACTGCACCTTGATTTCGGTACGAGTGAGGCTGGTTGCTGGCGAACATGTAGAACTCACCGGCAGCGATCGCATGGGGTGTGTCGCCCAGCATCAATGTCAGGCAGCCTTCAAAGACAAAGATCTGCTCGCTCCAGCCGTCGGCATCCGGCAATGAGGGGTAAATTTCCCCCGGTTGCAGGCACCACTCCCATTGTTCGACTTCACGGGTGGCGGTGGCTTTGGACAGCAAAACCGCTTTACTGCCCGGAATGGTTCCAGCCCAGGCCACTTCATTGATACGGCTCGGATCGCGCGCATCCGGCGCCTGGATCAGATCGCTGAATGCCACGTCCAGCGCTTCGGCAACGCGATCAAGGGTGGTCAGGCTGACATTCTTTTCGCCTGCTTCAATTGCTACCAGCATCCGTCGACTGACACCCGACTTTTCCGCCAGGGTGGTCTGGCTCATGTCGGCAGCATGGCGCAGGCGTCGAACGTTCTGACTGACGTGCTGGAGGACCGAAGCCCGTTGCGTGGAATCTTTGTGCACTATATTGCTCACTCGGTGGGGTTGGGCAGTATACTGCGCAACATTCGACGCATTGTGCGTCTCCCTCAGGTAGCGCGCAAGGTCATGACGTCGGTGAACTCCTCCCACACTTCTCCCCGTTTCTCACGTTTTAGCAAAGCCGAATGCGTGCTGGTGGTGATCACCATGATCTGGGGCGGCACCTTTTTGCTGGTGCAACATGCCATGACCGTCAGTGGGCCAATGTTTTTCGTTGGCCTGCGCTTTGCGGCGGCAGCGATCATTGTTGCGCTGTTCTCCTGGCGTCACCTGCGCGACCTGACCTTGTTCGAACTCAAGGCCGGGGCTTTTATCGGCGTGGCGATCATGCTCGGTTATGGCTTGCAGACTGTCGGCCTGCAGAGCATTCCGAGCAGTCAATCGGCTTTTATTACCGCGCTGTACGTGCCCTTCGTGCCGCTGCTGCAATGGCTGGTGCTGGGACGGCGTCCCGGGCTGATGCCAAGCATCGGGATCATGCTGGCGTTTACCGGGTTGATGCTGCTGTCGGGGCCTGCCGGCGCTTCCTTCAACTTCAGTCCCGGTGAAATCGCGACATTGATCAGCGCCGTGGCGATTGCCGCCGAGATCATTTTGATCAGCACCTACGCAGGCCAGGTCGATGTGCGTCGGGTGACCGTGGTGCAATTGGCAGTCACTTCGGTGCTGGCGTTCTTGATGGTGGTGCCGACCCAGGAGCGGATACCGGATTTCTCCTGGTTGCTGCTGTGCAGTGCACTGGGCCTGGGCGTGGCCAGTGCAGCGATTCAGGTCGCCATGAACTGGGCGCAGAAAAGTGTTTCGCCGACCCGGGCGACATTGATCTATGCCGGAGAGCCGGTGTGGGCCGGGATTGTCGGGCGGATCGCCGGTGAGCGCCTGCCGGCGATTGCCTTGGTGGGCGCCGGATTGATTGTGGTGGCGGTGATCGTGAGCGAGCTGAAGACCAAGGAGAAAGGTGTGGCTGTCGAGGAAGCGCTGGAGCGGGAAACGGAAGGTTGAGCATGAGGATTGAATTGCTGGGCAGATTGCTTTCGCGAGCAGGCCCGATCCTGCAGGAGAAATTGCGCAGGACTTTCGTGTTCACCAACTCTAGAAAGTCGGAGTGAGCCTTCTCGCGATGGGGCCGCGGCTGGTGAAACCTGCTTGCTGAAACAATGTTAAACAGGCTTTTTCCGTCTACGGTGTAGGATTCTGCCACAGGTTGGAGTTTGGCGATCCGGGGACTGGCACGTATGATGCTTCACAAACTTCCGCAGATTAGAAGCCTATGTCCCTGATAGTTCTACTGCTTCTGCCTTTCATAGGCAGCTGTCTGGCAGCCGTGCTGCCGCACAACGCGCGTAACGCCGAATCATTGCTCGCTGGTCTCGTTGCCCTGATAGGCACCGTCCAGGTAGCACTCCTGTACCCGCAGATCGCCCATGGCGGGGTGATTCGGGAAGAATTCTTCTGGCTGCCCAGCCTGGGCCTGAACTTCGTCCTGCGCATGGATGGCTTCGCCTGGCTGTTCTCGATGCTGGTGTTGGGCATCGGCACGCTGGTTTCGCTGTACGCCCGCTATTACATGTCACCCGACGATCCAGTGCCGCGATTCTTTGCGTTCTTTCTCGCGTTCATGGGCGCCATGCTCGGGCTGGTCATCTCCGGCAACCTGATCCAGATCGTGTTCTTCTGGGAACTGACCAGCCTGTTTTCCTTCCTGCTGATCGGCTACTGGCACCACCGCTCCGACGCGCGGCGCGGCGCTTACATGGCGCTGATGGTGACGGGCGCAGGTGGATTGTGCCTGCTGGCGGGGGTAATGCTGCTCGGCCATGTGGTGGGCAGCTATGACCTGGACAAGGTCCTGGCCGCCGGCGATCTGATTCGCGCACACGCCCTCTACCCAATTCTGCTTCCTCTCATTCTCATCGGCGCCTTGAGCAAAAGCGCGCAATTCCCCTTCCATTTCTGGCTGCCACACGCAATGGCAGCACCGACGCCAGTCTCGGCGTACCTGCACTCGGCAACGATGGTCAAGGCCGGGGTGTTCCTCCTGGCGCGACTCTGGCCATCCTTGTCCGGCAGTGAAGAATGGTTCTACATCGTCAGCGGCGCCGGCGCCTGCACCTTGTTGCTCGGCGCGTACTGCGCGATGTTCCAGAACGACCTCAAGGGACTGCTCGCCTACTCGACCATCAGCCATCTCGGGCTGATCACCCTGTTGCTGGGCCTGAACAGTCCGCTGGCCGCCGTGGCCGCCGTGTTTCACATCCTCAACCACGCCACGTTCAAAGCCTCGCTGTTCATGGCCGCCGGTATCATCGACCACGAGAGCGGCACGCGGGACATTCGCAAGCTCAGTGGCTTGATCAAACTGATTCCCTACACCGCCACCCTGGCCATGGTCGCCAGCGCCTCGATGGCCGGCGTGCCTTTGCTCAACGGCTTCCTCTCCAAAGAGATGTTCTTCGCCGAAACGGTGTTCATCAACGCCACCGCCTGGGTCGAGATGACCTTGCCGATCGTTGCGACCATCGCCGGTACGTTCAGCGTCGCTTACTCCCTTCGCTTCACCGCCGACGTCTTTTTCGGCCCGACCGCCACTGACTTGCCGCACACGCCCCATGAGCCACCACGCTGGATGCGCGCGCCTGTCGAGTTGCTGGTGTTCGCGTGCCTGGTGGTGGGGATTTTCCCGGCGCAGGTAGTTGGCCCGATCCTGGCGGCTGCCGCGCTGCCCGTGGTCGGCGGCACACTGCCGGAATACAGCCTGGCGATCTGGCACGGCTGGAACGCACCGATGATCATGAGCCTGATCGCCATGACCGGCGGCATCGTGCTCTACCTGCTGCTGCGCAATCAGCTCAAGCGCGGACGCTTCAAGTATCCGCCGATCATTGGCCGGTTCAACGGCAAGCGCCTGTTCGAACGCTGCCTGGTGGTCATGATGCGCCTGGGTCGTCGTCTGGAACGACGGATCAGCACCAAGCGTCTGCAAACCCAGTTGTTCCTCGTGGTCCTTGCGGCAGTGCTGGCCGGGTTGATACCGATGCTGCACAGCAGCCTCAGCTGGGGCGACCGCCCGAAGATCCCGGGCTCGATCGTGTTCGTGACCCTCTGGCTCCTGGCGATTGCCTGCGCCCTGGGCGCGGCATGGCAAGCCAAGTATCACCGGCTCGCAGCCCTGACCATGGTCAGCGTTTGCGGCCTGATGACCTGCGTGACCTTCGTCTGGTTCTCGGCGCCGGACCTGGCGTTGACACAACTGGCGGTCGAAGTCGTCACCACGGTGTTGATCCTGTTGGGCCTGCGCTGGTTGCCGCGACGCATCGAAGAGGTCGCGCCGTTACCGAGCACCCTGCGCAAGGCGCGCATCCGTCGCTTGCGCGACTTGCTGTTGTCGACCGCGGTCGGTGGCGGGATGGCGCTGTTGTCCTACGCCATGCTGACGCGGCAGACGCCCAACGTCATTTCCTCGTTTTACCTCAGCCGCGCCCTGCCTGAAGGTGGTGGCAGCAACGTGGTCAACGTGATGCTGGTGGACTTCCGGGGCTTCGATACCCTCGGTGAAATTACCGTGCTGGCCGCCGTGGCCCTGACCGTGTTCGCCCTGCTGCGCCGCTTCCGCCCACCGAAAGAGAGTCTGCAGTTGCCGGCCCAGCAACGCTTGCTGGCTCCGGACGTGGTCACTGACCTGGTCAACCCGCGTCACGCCAGCGATACCGCCCTGGGCTTCATGATGGTGCCGGCAGTGCTGGTGCGGCTGCTGTTGCCCATCGCGTTTGTGGTGTCGATCTACCTGTTCATGCGCGGCCACAATCAGCCGGGGGGCGGGTTTGTGGCCGGACTGGTCATGTCGGTAGCGTTCATCCTGCAGTACCTGGTTGCAGGCACGCAGTGGGTCGAAGCGCAGATGAGCCTGCGGCCGTTACGCTGGATGGGCACCGGGCTCCTGTTCGCCACGGTCACCGGCCTTGGCGCAATAACCGTCGGGTACCCGTTCCTGACCACCCACACCTGGCATTTCTCTCTGCCGGTGTTCGGCGACATCCACATCGCCAGCGCCCTGTTCTTCGATATTGGCGTGTACTCCGTGGTCGTGGGTTCGACATTGCTGATCCTGACCGCCCTCGCCCACCAATCGGTCCGCGGACACAAAACTGCGGCCTTGCCAAAATCCGTCGCCAGCAAAGGAGCCGTCTGATGGAAGAAGTCATCGCAATCGCCATCGGCGTCCTCGCGGCGTCCGGTGTCTGGCTGATACTGCGGCCGCGAACGTTCCAGGTGGTCATGGGCCTTTGCCTGCTGTCCTATGGCGTCAACCTGTTCATCTTCAGCATGGGCAGCCTGTTCATCGGCAAGGAGCCGATCATCAAGGACGGCGTACCGCAAGACCTGTTGAACTACACCGACCCGCTGCCCCAGGCACTGGTGTTGACCGCCATTGTCATCAGCTTCGCCATGACCGCGCTGTTTCTCGTTGTGCTGCTGGCCTCCCGGGGCCTGACCGGCACCGACCATGTGGACGGCCGGGAGCCTAAAGAATGACACTGATGCCGCACTTGATTGCTGCACCTATTCTGCTGCCGCTGCTGACTGCCGCCGTGATGCTGATGCTGGGCGAGAAGCACCGTCCGCTGAAAGCCAGGATCAATCTGTTCTCCAGCCTCGTAGGCCTGGGCATCGCCGTGCTGCTGCTGCAATGGACCCAGGAGACCGGTGTTCCCGGCTCGATCGGCGTGTACCTGCCAGGCAACTGGCAGGCCCCGTTCGGTATCGTGCTGGTGGTTGATCGACTCTCGGCCCTGATGCTGGTGCTGACCGGAATCATCGGCGTCAGCGCCCTGCTCTTCGCCATGGCTCGATGGGACGGTGCCGGTTCGAGCTTCCACGCGCTGTTCCAGATTCAGATGATGGGCCTCTACGGCGCGTTCCTGACCGCCGACCTGTTCAACCTGTTCGTGTTCTTTGAAGTGCTGCTGGCGGCATCCTACGGGCTGATGCTCCACGGTTCGGGCCGTGCACGGGTGTCGGCGGGCCTGCATTACGTCTCGATCAACCTGCTGGCCTCGTCGTTGTTCCTGATTGGCGCGGCGCTGATCTATGGCGTGACCGGAACGCTCAACATGGCGGACCTGGCGCTGAAAATCCCGCTGGTGCCGGAAGCCGATCGCGGCCTGTTGCATGCCGGCGCGGCGATTCTGGCGGTGGCCTTCCTGGCCAAAGCCGGGATGTGGCCGTTGAATTTCTGGCTGGTGCCGGCGTACAGCGCGGCGAGTGCCCCCGTGGCGGCGATGTTCGCGATCATGACCAAAGTCGGCGTCTACACCTTGCTGCGCCTCTGGACCCTGCTGTTCTCCGGCCAGGCAGGCGCGTCTGCGTATTTTGGCGGTGACTGGCTGATCTACGGCGGCATGGCGACCATCGTCTGTGCGGCGGTGGCCATCCTTGCGGCGCAACGTCTGGAACGTCTGGCCAGCCTGAGCATTCTGGTGTCGGCGGGGATTCTGCTGGCGGCCATCGGCTTCGCCCAGCCCAACCTGATCGGTGCTGCATTGTTCTATCTGGTCAGCTCAACCCTGGCCTTGAGTGCACTGTTCCTGCTGGCCGAACTCATCGAGCGCTCGCGTTCGGCCAATGATATGCCGCTGTTCGACGACGGCGACCTGCTGCCTCGGCCGATGGAATCCCTGCAGCCCCCCAAAGGCATCAACCTCGACGATGAGCAAAAAGCGGTCGTCGGCCAAGTGATTCCGTGGACCATGGCGTTCCTGGGGCTGAGTTTTATCGCCTGCTCCCTGCTGATCATCGGCATGCCGCCACTGTCCGGTTTCATCGGCAAGCTCGGCCTGCTGCACGCCCTGCTCAACCCGCTGGGGCTGGGTACCGGCAGCGATGAGCCGGTCTCTAACGTCGCGTGGGGCTTGCTCGCGCTGCTGATCATCTCGGGACTGGCCTCGTTGATTGCCTTCTCACGCCTGGGCATCCAGCGTTTCTGGACACCTGAAGAACGACCGTCGCCTTTGCTGCGCCGTCTGGAGTGCGTACCGATCATTGCGTTGTTGGGTCTGAGCATCGCCCTGACCTTCAAGGCCGAGCCCCTCATGCGTTACACCCAGGACGCTGCCGCGGCCCTGAACAATCCGCAGCAATACGTCATGGCGGTGCTCGGCACCCGCGCCGTTCCCAGCCCCGAGGCGAAAGCCGTGATCGCGGAGGTGCAACCATGAAGCGTCTGTTTCCTGCGCCTTGGCTATCGCTGGCGCTATGGGTGTTGTGGTTGGTGCTGAACCTGTCGATGAGCCCCGGCAACCTGCTGTTGGGCGCGCTACTCGGCTTCATTGCGCCCTTGATGATGCGCAAGCTGCGACCATTGCCGATCCGCATTCGTCGACCAGGCGTCATCCTCCGTTTGCTGCTGGTGGTCGGGCGTGACGTCGTGCTGTCCAACCTCGCCGTGGCCTGGGGCGTGCTCAACGCCGGTCGCCGTCCTCCGCGTTCGCACTTCATCAAGGTGCCGATGGACCTGCGCGATGCCAACGGCCTGGCCGCACTGTCGATGATCACCACGGTCGTGCCAGGCACGGTCTGGTCGGAGCTGGCGCTGGACCGCAGCATCCTGCTGCTGCACGTATTCGATCTGGAGGACGAGGCGTTGTTCATCGAGCATTTCAAGGCGACCTACGAGCGCCCCCTGATGGAGATCTTCGAATGAGCCCCTTGCTGTCGAATGCCATCCTGCTGAGCCTGTTCATTTTCTCGGTTGCGATGGTCCTGACCCTGATCCGCCTGTTCAAAGGGCCATCGGCACAGGACCGCGTACTCGCGCTGGATTACCTGTACATCCTGGCGATGCTGATGATGCTCACCTTGGGCATTCGTTATGCCAGTGACACCTACTTCGAAGCGGCGCTGCTGATCGCGCTGTTCGGGTTTGTGGGCTCTTTTGCCCTGGCTAAATTCCTGCTGCGTGGCGAGGTGATTGAATGAGCGCGCAACTGTCTTTGTGGGTTGAAGTGCCGGTGGCGATCCTGTTGGTGCTCAGCAGTCTCTTTGCGTTGATCGGCGGCATTGGGCTGTTGCGCATGAAAGATTATTTCCAACGCATGCACCCACCTGCGCTCGCGTCGACACTGGGGGCCTGGTGCGTGGCCCTGGCGTCCATCATTTACTTCTCGGCGCTCAAGTCCGGACCGGTGCTGCACGCGTGGCTGATTCCGATCCTGCTGGCGATTACCGTGCCGGTCACCACGTTGCTGCTGGCGCGAGCGGCGTTGTTCCGCAAGCGCATGGCCGGGGATGATGTGCCGGCTGAGGTGAGCAGCCGGCGCAAACCAGAGCTGTAGGAGCAAAGCTTGCTCGCGATGGCATCTCGGGAATGTATGCCGGGCCCAATGGCCTCATCGCGGGCAAGCCCGGCTCCCACAGTGGTCTTGGGTGTCTGCAAGTGCCTGTAGGAGCAAAGCTTGCTCGCGATGGCCTCTCGGGAATTTATGCCGGGCCCAATGGCCTCATCGCGGGCAAGCCCGGCTCCCACAAGGGGCTTCGGTGTCTGCAAGGTCCTGTAGGAGCTGTCGAGTGAAACGAGCCAGCGATCTGTTGATCCCTTTGAATCAGATCCAGGCCACAGCCAGCAACCCCGCCCCCAGCACCACGCACAAGGGTGAGTAAGCCCAGGTATCCAGTCGAGCGAATCGCGAATCCTTGACCTGCTTGAAGAACCCCACCAGATTCGAATCGCCGATCGCCCGGGCAAACATCAACATGGCGATCGCGCTGATGACCCATTGCAGCGACCAGTGATGCACCGTCGGCAGGTACAACCCGACCCGCAGACACACCAGCATCGCAATCAGCAGCAACCCCACCGCCACCAGCAAGGTTGTGAAGCCTGAAGGTTTGAACGCCGGCCTGGGTGCCTGGCCGCCCTCCCCGGGTACACGGGGCACCGCGGCCTCGCTTCCCAGTTTGCCTCCCGCCGCCCAATACAGGTGTATCAGGCTGATCAACAGGAAGACGGCAGCCATCCATTGCGCAATTATCAGGCTCATAGTCAAACATCCAGCGTGAAATGTCGCCGCAGGATGAACCTCCCCAAACGTTTATGTAAGGGCAGGTTCGAACTCACTTCAAATCGGCCGAGACTTTGTCCGCCACATCCTTGGGTACCCAGGCCTGCCAGACGTCCGGATGCGCCTTCATGAACGCTTGCGCGGCCTGCCGTGGCGCGGTGTGTTTTTCGCTCATTTCGGCCAGCGCCTTGTTCAACGGATCGATCGGAAAATCGACTTTGCTGAAGAACTCGGCAATCTCCGGGTACTGCTTCTGGAAAGGTGTGGACACGCCGATGGACAGCTTCGAGGCCAGTGAACGCGTCGGTTTCGGATTCGGATTGTCGGCGTCGGTGAGGGTTTTCCAGGCCTCGGCATCAAACGGAGGCTCTTCCAGTTGAATCAACTTGAAGCGTCCCAGCAGTGGCGTGGGCGACCAGTAATAAAACAGGATCGGTTTGCCCCGACGAATCGATGAGCTGATCTCGGCGTCCAGAGCAGCCCCGGAACCACTGCGAAAATTCACATAGCTGTCTTCCAGGCCATACGCCCTCAACTTTTGCTTGTTGACCACTTCGGACGTCCAGCCGATCGGACTGTTGAGGAAGCGCCCTTTGCCAGGGGATTCCGGGTCACTGAACACGTCTTTGTATTTGGGCAGGTCACTGACGCTACGCAGACCCGGAGCGGCGGCTTTGATGCCCTTGGCCGGATCGCCCTTGATCACGTACTCCGGAACCCACCAGCCTTCGGTGGCGCCCTTTACCGTATCGCCCAGGCTCACGACCTTGCCTTCAGCCTCGGCCTTGACCCAGACCGGACTGCGCCCCGCCCACTCTTCACCAATGACCTGAATGTCGTTATTGGCCAGTGCGGTTTCCAGAGTGATGGTCGTCCCGGGCAACGTATCGGTCGGCAGCCCGTAACCCTTTTCGACAATGATCCGCAGGATGTCGGTGATCAGGCTGCCGCTTTCCCAGTTCAGGTCGGCAAAGTGGATGGGCGCCTGTGCAGCGAGCACCGGAACGGGTGAAGTCAACACACTGCAGGTGACCACCGTAGCGGCCAGCAACCGTCGTAGTCCTTTCATGCTTTGCACCTCGTGCTGATCACAGCAATAGCAGGATGGCCGCGCGGAAGACCGCAAGCCTCAAAATACTCAGTCAACTGACTGTAGTAGAGGTTCCTGCTTTCGAGGGGTGTGAATCGATTTTCGGATATGTCCCGCAAACCCGAGGCTTTTACTCGCTGGCCTTGAAGGTCACCAGCTCGCCTTTGCGCCATTTTGCAGCCTTGGCGGTGACGGCCTTGAGGGTCTTGGTCAAGCCTTCCTGCAACTGTTGATGGGCGGCAAACACCATCACCACGCTATGACCTTCCTTGAACACAATGCCGTGCCCGTCAGCGGTGGTCACGAACGCGTAATCGCCCAACCCGTAGACGGTCAGTTTGATTTCGCGAAATTTGATCTCCAGCTTGCCGCCTTCGCGACTGGGTAGCACGGAGGCGCTGAAATGATCGCCTACCTTGAGTTTGAGCCCGGGTTTGTCATCGACGACCAAGGCTTCTTCGGTGTCGATCTCGGCAATGTAAATGCCTTCGGCGTTCTGTTCGGTGATGTAAACGAAACGCGACTGAAACTGCTTAACCAGCTTTGCGCGCAGATCACCCAGCACGAACAAAGCATGCATATCTAGATTACTTACTGCCAAGGAAACATCCCCACATCTGAAATGACGCCGCGCGCGAAAAGAGCGTGCGGAAGAAAAAAAGCGGCCATGCCGAAAGTGAAACCAAACTACCGAATTGAAATCCGGGGACGAGCAGCCTACTGGAAGTTTGCTCGCATCGCCCTGCCTGGCGTTCTTCAACGCCTGAAGGAAAACGTACTTTCTATCGCCAGACAAAACGGACTATCAACTTTAGGGAAAAATCGCTTTGAGAAAAGCATTTTTCCGACAGATCGCCAGCGAAAAATTGCTTTAGATAAACAACGATCACTCACCGATACGGGTGATTCTAGAGCAGCGATGCTCACCGAGACTACCCATAACCGCGTTCAAACGTCGGCAAAACAACGAAAAGGACTTCACATGTGCACCCTGACACACTTTTTCCATCCTCATACCCTTCGATTAAACGACTCGCAAGCCAAGAAATCCGGGCTTCTCCCACTAGAAGGTTCACGTTTTGCAACCCCCGCCCCGGCTCGTTTTCAGGTCGTGCTGGCCGGTAACGCCTTCTTCCATATCAAGGAAACTTCCACGGGGCACGTAAGAGGTTTCCGTCGTCACCATAACGAAGCCTGCGCTTTGGCCCGCTCCCTGGAGTTGCACCACTGAAAATCCTGGCCCTTGATCTCGATAGACGTTTCGTCATGCCGACGACTTAACTCAGCCGTCGGCAGGCAACTACTGCCATACTGCCCGACCAAAGAAAACTGTCCCCAAGCCGGACGGCGTTCAAAACAACAGAATATTTTCAAGGGAAGGCAGCTACGTGACGGAATTTGATATCGGCGAATTTTTTATCCGGGGCGAAGCCAGAGAAGTCGAGGGTGAATTCCAGGCGGTTATTGTCATGCGAGCCAAACCGCCATTGACGACTGTGACCTATCACCAGGTCGAGAAGGATCGCTGGTTCAAAACATCGGACGTTGCTGATTTCGCCGCCAAAGAGGCAGCCAAGGCCCTCAAGCTTGCCGTTGATGAAGGCGCGCTGAAAGCCTGATATCGGGTTTGCAGTCTATGCTTGCTCTGCTTTCGAACAACGCTATCGAACTCCTGGAGCGCGGGCCCCTCAGATGCAATGAGCCGCACTTCAGATCTCGCACTCGGCGCGACCCGCAAGGAGAGAAACATGGATTCACCTACACATGACTTGAAAGGACTGTTCGACCAACTTGGCCTGGACTCCAGCGAAAAGGCCATCGACGATTTCATCGAGAGTCATTCCCCCCTTCCCGAAGACAAGAAACTCATTGATGCCAAGTTCTGGACGCCACAACAGGCAGCCTTCCTGAAAGAACAATTACGCGAAGATGCTGATTGGGCGCGCGTCGTCGACGACCTCAACCTGCGCATGCACCAGACTCACTAGTCCTGGATCAATGCAGGCTGCCCGGTTTCCCGACGCTCAATTGCGCCAGCCAGGCAGCCCTGCATTCCTCCGCCTCGTTACGACTGGAGAAGGCCGTCCCGCGGCGTTCACCATTGAGCAGCACCACCCAGCAGACACTCTGCCCCATCGCACGTAGGCAAGCGGGTACGCCGCTGCCAATCATCACCGCCACATCGACTTTGCTCTGCATGCTGACCTCTGAACTTAATTAGCTACCTAACTATGTAGGTATGGTAATAAGTTCCTGAACGAGGAAACAGCGACGCCGCTGCACAGCTTCATTGCCAAACCGGTAACAATCAGCGGCCTCTCAGCGCGGGTCCTCTGGCCTATAGCCCAAGCGCAAACCACCCCAATGCCGTCCTTTGATAACGATTGGCACCGAAAGATCGTGCATGAGCTCGCCGGTATCGCGGGTATAGGTTTGCAACAGAACGGCTTGCTGATGGCTGCCGCAACGGATGCCGGTGCGGTCGGCAAACTTGCGCTTTGTACGGTTCTGCAGCGCATCCACCTGGGCATCACCCGTCAGCGGCTGGCTGAAGACCTTGTTGTGGGTCGGCACATAACCTTGCTGGGTACAGGCGATGGCGAACACCAGGCCTTCATGGCGCGTCAGTAAAGGTTCCTGAATGGCCGGCAACACCTGATCGGTATAGCGATCGAAGCGGGTCTGGAATTTGGCCGGTTGAGTGTTCGCGATTGCCTGGTAATGCCGGTCGAACAGGTCGTCCAGGCTGACTCGTCCCTGATCGATATCGGCTTCAAAACACGCCGCAATTTGCGTGGCCCCTTCGCGAGCCAGGTCGTAGATACGCTGGTGATAGTCATCCAGGCCAACTTCGGCCAGCCGCTCGCTGATGGTTTCGGCCTGCCCTTCCATTTGCACCGCCGCCTGGGCCAGGCGTTGTGTCTGTTGATCGCTGACGGCCAGGTCACTGCGCATTTGCTCGATGGCGTGGAACAGGCTGTCGAGTTGCTCACGGTTGGTGTCAGCGCCTTGGGCGATCTCCCCGACCTGGGTTTCTACGCCCGCCGCCAGACGCGCAATGTTGTCCAGGTGCTGCCCCGTCTGTTCGACTTGCTCGACGCCAATGTCCAGATCAGTGGAGAGTTGGCGGATCTGTTCCACCACCTGCGCGGTGCGCTGCTGGATATCGGCGACCATCTCGCCGACTTCACCCGTCGCCGTAGCCGTGCGCGCTGCCAGGCCACGCACCTCATCGGCGACCACCGCAAAGCCGCGCCCGTGTTCACCGGCTCGCGCAGCTTCGATGGCCGCGTTCAACGCCAACAGATTGGTCTGGCTGGCAATGGACTGAATGACCAGAGTGACTCGCTGAATGTCGTCGCTGCGCAGGCTCAAGGCCTCGATCAGCTCGCGGCTGTTACTGGCGCGTTGGCTGAGTTGGTGCATGCGAGCAATGGACTCGATCAACTCCGAGCGCCCCGCCGCGCTGCTTTGATGGGCTTCACTGGCAGCGTTGAGGGCGTTTCGGCTCAAGGTCGAGGTGGCTTGTTCGGTCGCGATCATCACTTCGGCATTGCTGACGATTTGCGCCGCCGCGCCGAGTTGCGATTGCAGCCTGTCGGCCAACTGCTTGACCGAAAACGCTACGCCGGCGGCTGACAGTGCGTTGTGACTGGTGGTGTAGGACAGATCGCGAGTCAGCTCGGCAATTGCATCGCGACTGTTCGCCAAGGCGGGTTCTGGAAGGGTTCGCGATCGCAGGCGCGGTAGCCAGATGATCATCACGGCCAGCGGCAAGCCGAGGTAGAGCGGCCAGTTACCTAGCGCGACACCACACAACAGGAGCATCAGTGCGATGCTTTGCAGGGTTGGCGGCAGCCAGCGGTTTGGGGTCACAGGTACTGGTACGGGCACTTGCCCAACCAGAGATCCGTCTCTCGTCATCTTCGTCACCCTACGACTCTTCTAATTGTATGTGCATTAGACGCCACTAGATCGCCATTATCTATGGTCCCTTAGTCGGAGGCGTTGCAGCAGATCAATAAAAGAGGACGCTTTCTGGCAGACGAAAAAAAGCATCGCGGGCAAGCCTTGCTCTTGAGGGAGCCGGGCTTGCCCGCGATGCGGGGCGTTACGAAATCAGGCCTGACGCTGGTGCTTGTCGATCTGTTCGTGACGCTCTTGAGCTTCGATGCAGTACTTGGTGGTCGGGCTGATCAGCAGGCGCTTGAGGCCAATTGCCTCGCCGCTGTCATCACACCAGCCGAAGCTGTCTTCTTTGATGCGTTCCAGAGCCTGTTCCAACTGAGGCAGCATGCGCTGGTCACGATCGATAGCGTTCACCAGCCACGTGCGCTCTTCTTCAACAGAAGCAGCGTCGGCCGGATCGGCTGGAGTGTCCAGGCTCTCGATGGCGATGCGGTTCTGTTCGATGCGCTCATGGGTTTCGACTTTCATGTTCTGCAACAGCTCGGAGAAGAAAGCATGTTGCTCGGCATTCATGTAGTCATCCGCCGGCATGGCCAGCAACTTGTCCTTTGTCATTGATATCTCTATAAAAAAACGTGCATTAAGGCGAATTAGGGAGCGTTCCGCGGGACCTGGTCTGGCCATCGGAAAGGCGCCGTTTATTCCAAGCGCCACCCGGCACTCAATTTACGAGGGGCGGCAGTCTAAGGCCGACTTGAGGCCTCAGCAACTGAAAAGACAGCGAATTCGTCCGACAAAGCCCTGAAAGTGCGCTACGGCAGCCTTTGTGGTGGTTATCGGAGTGCGTTTATAGCAAGAAATTCCATATGGCGGCTGTATATAGAAGACAAATGGCTGATCGGCAACGGGGATCAGCCTGACATCCATTGCAGCGAATGGAACCTAAGCTAAGGTTGAACATCCGAAATCGTCATCTCAAGGAGAGCCCAAATGAAGCTGATCGGCATGCTGGATTCACCCTACGTGCGGCGCGTCGCCATTTCCGCCAAGTGCCTTGGCATTCAGCTGGAACACCAATCGGTTTCAGTGTTCCGGCATTTCGAGCAATTCCAGCAGATCAACCCGGTGGTCAAGGCGCCGACGCTGGTGCTGGATGATGGCGACGTACTCATCGACTCGTCCCTGATCATCGATTACCTGGAAGCGCTGGCCGGCACCGGCAACAGCCTGATGCCGACCCACATCGAACAACGTGTGCGCGCGTTGCGCTTGATTGGTCTGGCGTTGGCGGCGTGCGAGAAGTCCGTGCAGCTTTATTATGAGCGCACCCTGCGCCCGGTCGAGATTCAATTCGAACCCTGGGTGGAGCGGGTTGAAGGGCAACTTGCCGCGGCGTACCTGGCGCTTGAGCGGGAACTGGAAAAACAGCCCCTGAAGACCGACGGATCGATATCCCAGGATGGACTAACTCTGGCGGTGGCCTGGAGTTTCACCAGGCTTGTGGTTCCTGAACAAGCAGACGCTGCCCAATTTCCACGGATCGCAGCGTATACGGCGTACGCGGAGCAGCTGGAGGAGTTTCTCAATACGCCGATTGAATGAATGCCCTCACCCGAAAAAACCAGGCCCCACAAAAAAGCCGCTTCTACCCGAGGTAGAAGCGGCCGAGGCATAAGCCCCAGTGTTATCAGTGCATGAACAGGGCGATCAGGATGATGATCGGGATCGGTACGCCGAGGAAAAACAACAGTAATGAGCGCATGAGTATTCTCCTGGATTAACGAATAGAGGAAGGGGTGGAGACATAAGCGTCGGATTCGACATACACCACCGCATCCCGGCGACGACCGCCGAAGGTTGCAGCGAAGCTGGCGAAGAACGCGCCGATCAACAGGGCAACGAACATCCACAACGCCGTCATGGCAGCGACTTTGGCAGCGGTATCAGCCGCTTCCTTGGCCGCTTGCTTGGCATCGGCCACGGCTTTCTGGGTGCGGGCATACACTTCGTCGACACGACGTTCAGCGTCGGCCTGGGTCAGGTTGGTCCGTTGGGCAACCAGTTGCGCGAGGTAAGTACGGTCTTCAGCGGCCAGTTGACCGTCGTTCAGGCTGCGCACGAAGATGCGGGTGACGGTGCCACGGGCGGCGTCATCGCTGACGGCGGCAGGACGATCATCACGGAACAGGCTATCGACGAAATAGCCGTATTGGTCGCTGCTGGTGTTATTGGCAGCTGTACCGGCGGCTTGAGTTGCGGCACTGGCGGCACCACCGACAACACTGGCCCCGGCTTGCACACCGCCGCTGACAATGCTGCTGACCGAGCCAACGACCAGTGTGGCGGCAACCAGTGTCGCTACACACCAGGCCAGGAAGCCATGGGCAGTGTCACGGAAGTACACTTCATCACCATGCATGTTGGCCCATTTCACCCGCAGACGACCGGCAATGTAACCACCGAGCCCCGAGGCGACGATTTGGGTAAACGCCAACCAGACGATCGTCGATATGCCAAGGCCCTTGGCGCTGACGCCTTCGTTAGCCCAAGGGGAAACTGCCGAAAAGCCCAGACCGAAGCCGAGCAATACCAGGATCAGCGACAACGCCGCCGCCGCAGCGGCCCCGGCGAAGATCGCACCCCAGGAAACGCCCGACCGCGCATTTGATTCTTCTGCGGCAGGAAAGAAACCATCCGAGGATCTATTCATTATTATGTCGCTCCAGGCAGGAAAGATGTTGTTACAAGTTGCTGACTGAGTCAGTGCAGTCAGCGTGCCAAAGAGGAATATTTAATATGTCTTTATTTTTCAATGGCTTAAAAATTTTGAACTTCCAAAAGCCATGCAAATTGCAACGAAACGTCATAACCAGCGGGTTTTATGCATTGCGCCTTTAGATGAAGTTTTATTTAGAAAGACCAGCGCTAAACATTGGCAAAATGCCGGCAACGTTTTGAACCACCATCAGGCCTCCCTATGACCCGAATCTTGACCATCGAAGACGACGCCGTGACCGCCCGGGAAATTGTTGCGGAACTCAGCAGCCATGGCCTCGACGTGGACTGGGTCGACAATGGCCGCGAAGGACTGGAGCGCGCAGTCAGTGGCAACTACGACTTGATCACCCTCGACCGCATGCTGCCCGAGCTGGACGGCCTGGCCATTGTCACCACGCTCCGGACCATGGGCGTGGCCACACCGATTCTGATGATCAGTGCCCTCTCCGATGTCGATGAGCGAGTGCGAGGCCTGCGCGCAGGCGGTGACGATTACCTGACCAAACCCTTCGCCACCGATGAAATGGCCGCCCGGGTTGAAGTCCTGCTGCGCCGCCAGAACACCGTCGCCACCCAGGCCACCACGCTGCGCGTCGCCGACCTCGAACTGAACCTGATCAGCCACGAAGCCAGCCGCGACGGCCAACTGCTGACGCTGTTGCCCACCGAGTACAAGCTGCTGGAGTTTCTGATGCGCAACACCGGGCAGATCCTGTCGCGCATGATGATTTTCGAAGAGGTCTGGGGTTATCACTTTGATCCCGGCACCAACCTCATCGACGTGCACATCGGCCGGTTGCGCAAAAAGATCGATCCACCTGGCAATGCCCCACTGATTCGGACCGTGCGAGGCTCGGGTTATGTCATTGCCGAACCCGTCTAAAGGCTGGCGCTCTTCCAGCAGTCGTTTGCTCGCGCTCTACAGTTCACTGTTCGTGATCTGGAGCGGCATTCTCATGGGGGTCATGTACTACGAGGTCTCCGCCTACCTGGACAACCTGGCCAAGCACTCCCTGTTGCAACGCCAGCATCTGTTCTCGCACTTTCAGGGCCAGCAACTGGTCGACGCCCTCGCCGTCAGCATGACCTTCGACATCCGCGGCATCGACGCCTATGGCCTGTTCGACGAGCAGCACCGCTACCTGAGCGGCGCGCTCAACCACGTCCCCGAAGGCCTGCCACTGGACGGCAAGATTCACATGCTCAGCGATTGCGCTGATTCCGATGACCCGAGCCTGCCGGCCGACAGTTGTGATGCGGTCGCCACCCAGACGCTCGACGGTCGCTGGCTGATTCTGGTGCGCGACAACGGTTCTCTGTTTGCCGTCACCCGGATCATCCTCCACGCCTTGTTCTGGGGCGTCACCCTGACCATCCTCCCGGGCATCGCCGGCTGGCACCTGTTGCGGCGCCGCCCCTTGAGACGGATTCGCGGGATTCAGGCCAGCGCCGAAGCCATCGTGGCCGGCGACCTGACGCGCCGATTGCCATTGTCCAACCGTCGCGATGAACTGGACATGCTCGCAGCCATCGTCAATGCCATGCTCGAACGCATCGAGCGGTTGATGAACGAGGTCAAGGGCGTCTGCGACAACATCGCCCATGATCTGCGCACGCCACTGACCCGCTTGCGGGCGCAGTTGTACCGCATCCAGCAGCAGGCGGACGAAGGCTCACCCCTGGCCGTGCAACTGGATTCCGTGCTCGGCGAAGCAGACACCTTGATGGCGCGCTTTCGCGGTCTGTTGCGGATATCCGAACTGGAAGATCGCCAGCGCCGTTCCGGTTTCGTGCAGCTGGATCCCGTGCCGATGTTGCAGGAGCTGCACGACTTTTACCTGCCGCTGGCCGAAGAAGGCGAACTGAAATTCCAGTTGCAACTACCCCACTCATTGCCGCCGCTAAACGGTGATCGGGCGTTATTGTTCGAAGCCGTGGCCAACCTGTTGAGCAACTCGATCAAGTTCACCCCTCCGGGTGGCGAAGTGATTTTGCGGGGGGTCAATGAGGATGGGCATACGCGAATCGAAGTCCTCGACTCCGGTCCCGGCATACCGCTGGCAGAGCGGGAAGCGGTGTTCCAGCGCTTCTATCGCGCCGAGGGTGGCAACCAGCAAAGCGGGTTTGGACTGGGGCTGTCCATCGTCGCCGCGATTGTCAGCCTGCACGGGTTTACGCTGGAGGTGGGCAGCAGTGAAATGGGTGGCGCGCGGTTGGTGCTCGATTGCCGGCAGAGCCTGATCCCACAGACCTGACAAGAACTGCGCAGTAATGAATATCCCCTGTGGCGAGGGGATTTATCCCCGTTCGGCTGCGCAGCAGTCGTAAAAACTGCTACCGACGTGTATCAGGTACGCCGCGTACTTTGATTCCACGACTGCTTCGCAGCCCAACGGGGATAAACCCCCTCGCCACAAATGTATGCATATCGCTACACACCCAAAGGGGATTTCAATTCTCTCTCAACCCGGGTAATTGGCTCGCAACGCCTTGAGCCCGCCCTCATAGATCCCCGTAAACAACGTCACCACTTCCTCGTCGCTCACACCGACCGGTTCAAACTTTCCTGACCACGTCACCCGCGCGCCCTCCCCTCGAGCCTCAACACTCAAGGTCGCCAGGTAATCCTTCGCCGGAAACGGCGCCTGCAAAATCGAATAGCTGTACGTCTTCGCCGCGTTATCAAACAGCTCGAGCCGCTCGACCACCACCGCGCCATCCGAGGTTTGCAGGCTGCGCACGCGTCCGCCTTCGCTCAACTCACTGCGGGGGATGAACGGCAGCCAGTCCGGCAGCGTGTCGAAGCCACCAATCAATTGCCACACCTGGTCGGCCGAAGCCGGGATATCGATGGATGCTGATGCAGTCGCCATAGGTCGTTCTCTCTGGATGAAAAGGGTTCAGATTGCCATGCTGTCGACGACACCGCCGTCGACCCGCAGGGCTGCGCCAGTGGTCGCCGAGGACAGTGGCGACGCAATGTAGGCCACCAGGTTCGCGACTTCCTCGACATCCGCCACGCGCTGGATAATCGACGTCGGACGGGCCTTGCGCACAAAGGCGTCGGCTTCTTCCCGGGCGCTGCGTCCGGATTCGGCGATGGCATCCTTGAGCATGTGTTCCAGGCCGTCGGTGAATGTCGGGCCGGGCAGCACCGAATTGACCGTTACGCCAGTGCCTGCCAAGCGCTTGGCCAAACCATGGGACACCGCGAGGTTAGCGCTTTTGGTGACGCCATAGTTGATCATGTCCGCCGGTGTCGCCACGCCGGATTCGGAAGACAGGAAAATCACCCGCCCCCATCCTTGCTTGACCATGTCCGGCACGTAATGCCGAGACAGTCGCACACCGGAGATCACGTTGACTTCGTAGAAGCGCGTCCACTCACTGTCTGACGCGTCGAAGAAATCCACGTCATTGAAGATCCCCAGATTGTTCACCAGGATGTCCGCCCGCGGTTCGGCGGCGAACAACTGTTCAGCGCCTTCAGCGGTGCCCAGGTCAGCCGTCACACCGCGCAACTGCGCACCCGGCACGCTTTGGCGAATGCTGGCCAAGGCTTGGTCGACCTTCGCTGCTTCACGGCCAATCACCACCACCGTTGCGCCGGATTCGGCCAGTGCCTTGCTGATACCCAAGCCAATGCCGGCGGTGCTGCCGCTGACAATGGCCAATTTTCCGCTCAGATCAATTTTCATACGTCACCATCCTTCATGTAAGAGCTGCCGAAGGCTCGGCTGCGATCAGACGATCTTTTGGCCTGGCAGCGGAGCCCGCTCGGACACCAGCTTCGCGTCACGCAGTGCCTGCCAAAACGCCGCAGGAATCACCGCCGACAACGCCGCCACATCTTCAGCAATCCGGTCCGGACGGCTGGAGCCTGGAATCACCGCCGCCACCGCCGGATTCGCCAGGGAAAACTGCAACGCCGCCGCTTTGATGTCGACACCGTGGGCCGCGGCAATGCGCTTGATATGATCGACCTTATTGACGATCGCCGGGCTGGCTTTCTGGTACTCGAAGTGCGTGCCGCCCGCCAGAATGCCCGAGCTGTACGGACCGCCGACCACGATCTCGACGTTCTGCGCCAGCGCGGCATCCATCAGGCGCTGCAAGGCACGGTCATGATCGAGCAGCGTGTAACGCCCCGCCAACAGAAAACCGTCCGGCTGAGCTTCGGTGAGGTCAAGGGTCAGTTCGCAAGGCTCTACCTTGTTCACGCCCAGGCCCCAGCCCTTGATCACGCCTTCCTCACGCAACCGCGTCAGCACTTTGAAAGCGCCGGTGCGGGCCTGATTGAAGTACTCCAGCCACTGATCACCGTAAAAATCCTGGGCAATGTCATGCACCCAGACGATGTCCAGACGGTCGGTTTGCAGACGCTTGAGGCTGTCTTCTATCGAACGCATCGTCGCGTCAGCACTGTAGTCATTGACGATCTTGTTCGGGCGACCGTGCTCGAACACCCCGCTCTTTTCGCCCAGGTCCCGGGCCGAGGCATCTTCGACTTCATCAAGAATCACCCGGCCAACCTTGCTGCTGAGCACATAGTCGTCGCGGTTGTATTGCGCCAGCGCGGTGCCGAGGCGAATCTCCGAGAGGCCGGAGCCGTAGAACGGCGCGGTATCAAAGTACCGAACGCCTGCATCCCAGGCCGCGTGGACGGTGGCCATCGCCTCTTCTTCGGGAATAGCGCGGAACATGTTGCCCAGTGGCGCCGTACCGAAACCCAGCGTGCCGGGCAGTTTGTCTTTCAAGCTCATGATTCAATCCTCGTCAGTTTCAGAGGTCGCCTTCTCAAGGAGTGTCGGTGACCGTTGAGCAGATCCTAGATTGCGACGATCGGACCGTCCAAGACATAATGTGCAGCACTTGAGTCCCAAGAGGTCTGACATGATCGACATCCGCCAATTGCGCTACTTCGTCGCCGTCGCTGAAGAAGAGCACGTCGGACGCGCCGCCGAACGCCTGCACATTTCCCAATCACCCCTGAGCCGTCAGATCGCCCAGCTCGAAGAACGTCTGGGCCTGACACTGTTCGAGCGCAGCCAGCAACGCATCCGCCTGACCCGCGATGGGCAGACCTTCCTGGCCGAAACCCGCGCACTGCTGACCCACGCCAATCGACTTGAATCCCTCGGCAAACGCCTGGGTCGCGGCGAAGAAGGCGGCCTGTGCATTGGCTACATCGAGAACGCCATGCACGCCGGCGTGCTGCCCAATGCCCTGCGGGTGCTGCGGGTCGAACGACCCAGCGTCCACGTCGCGCTGTACAACCTGAGCTCTGCTGAACAACTCGAAGGCCTGCGTCAGCGTAGTCTGGATATCGCCCTGGTCAGCGAACCGCCCGTCGCGGACGATCCGGACCTGATGGGTTTCCAGGTACTCGACGACCCGATGCTGCTGGCACTGCCCGAACATCACCTGTTGGCACAGCAGAAAACCCTGACACCGACCGACCTCGCAGGCCAGGAATGGATCGGCGTGCAACACCGCCAAAACTGCGCCAGCCGCGAAGACTTCGTCAGCGCCTGCATCCGCGCCGGCTTCACCCCCGACATCCGCATGGAAGCCACCGAGCCCTTCACGGCGCTGGGCCTCGTCGCCTCAGGTCTGGGCATCGCAATGATTCAAAAAGGGTTAAGCCGCAACGCACCACCGGGCGTGGTGCTGCGGGAAGTGCCGTGGATCACATTCACCACACCACTCTGGGCGGCCTGGCACCGCATCAACCTGCGGCCGTTGGTGGAAACGTTCAGGAAGGTACTGACTGAGTAGGAGTCATACATAAATCCCTGTGGCGAGGGAGCTTGCTCCCGCCGGGTTGCGCAGCAACCCTAAAACCTGCAAGTGCAATCATCAACCAGGCGGGCACCCTGGACGTTGTCCGACGTGGTCGTCACAGGCTCAGACCTTCGGCCTGGCTGCCGGCTCCACCGAAGTTTTCTCGCCAAATAGACGACCAGCTATCTGCCGACCTCGCTCCAGCCCTTCCGACGTCAGCCAGATCGACTTGTTCTTGTTCACCGGATTCTCGATGAAACCATGCTCATGCAATCTGTTCATGACCTCGAAGTCGTACCCTTTCCAAGCGTTGCCTTCGTCAGTGCTGAAGGTTGCCAATAGCGCCAGGACGGCGTCTTCAATCAGTTTTTCATCGTATTCCATGATCGCTGCTCCGCGCATATCCAACAAGTAACTCAGCTTTGTTTCGATATCGTACTGGTCAGTGAACCGCCAGTCGTTGGATTGTCTTCTCCGCGGTACTACGGACGGCGTGGCACCGAATCAACGTGCTGCCGCTGGTAGAAACGCAGGAAAGTGCTGACCGAATAGGAGTTACACAATCCCCTGTGGCGAGGGAGTCACTCCCACTGGGTTGCGAAGCGACCCCAAAACCTGCAACCGCAGTCATTCAGCCAAACCTCGCACCCAGGTTTGACCTGAATCGCTGCCCGCCAACTTTTCCCATGAAGTCGCCAGAATCCCATTTGTCCAACATCCAGACTCATTAGCGCTACAGCAGAAAATCATACGACTTTCAGACAAACATAAAAATGAAGTCAGTTTATTCGATCGTTCATTCGCAGCAGCGGAAGCGGCACTCCGTTCAACCTGACAACAGATGGTGTCTCAGCGCAGTCAACAGCCTGAAAAGGCGTCAACGATAACGATAAGGCAACACATTGGTCGCGCTCGCGAATAGCCCGACACCTGCCCGAGCCGCCGGTGGTGCGCTAGCCGTTTGAACATTCGGATCATGCTCGCGAAGGAACACCGGAAGGTCGGTCACGGGAGGCATTGCCGGGATTTCGAAGTACATCTGGACGATCCAGCCACGGTGATAGCTTGCGTGATTAATCACGTGCATCAGCATCGCGCCGGTGCTCATGGTGCCGCTTTCACCCGAGACAAACGCAAACTCGACAAGTTTGCGCAGCGACTCATCGGTCTGGCGTGAACTCCAGTCGCAGTACCAGTGATCGATGTCCCTTTGCGCCCTGCGCAAGTCAGGCAGTTCGGCATGCAGCAGGTCGTGGGACGTTTTGAAGCCGTGGCCCCGGCCTTCGAGATGGGCCTTCCAGATGCAGTCCACTACATAGATGTGATTGAGGGTGCCGATCATGTTCTTGAAGACCGAGACCCGCTCTCTTCCGACCTCACCCGCCGGCAGCGCGACCAGGCTTTCAAACAGTCGTAAATCAGCCCAACGTTTGTAATCGGCGAGCAGACAGGCAGTGGCGACATTGATCATCGGAAATCTCCCATTGCGATGGGCACACTGCAAAGCATAGCCCCCGTGGCGCGTGGCATTGCAGACACTGATCATCGGTCACACCGGGCTCGAACATGAAGAAATGACAGGCATTACTTGAAGTGATTATTCGCGCACCAAGGAACTCCTGAGCACTGTCGGGCATCCTAAGCTATGTGGTACTTCCCTTACGCTTCAAGCTGTCGGAGGACACCGTCATGCGCCGTCTTTTTCTGATTTCTTCCCTGGTACTGTGTTTACCCTTTGGTTCGGCTATGGCCAAGGTCGACGCAGGTGATGTTGCCACGTCGGCCGGGGTTTCAGCGTCTCTGTATTCAACCTTCAAAGATCACAAGTTGATGATTCCCGCCAAGGACGACGCGTCCAGCTTCGTTGCCAGTGGTGGTGCGATTCGAGGGGTTTATCTTGAGTCGGTGATGCATCAGATTCGCCAGGATAATCCTGGTCTGAACGCTACCGACGAAGATTTGGCTCGGGCCATTCTGATAAATGACGGCGCGGCAAGCGGGCAATAGAGTTTTTAGCCGCCGACAGATCTGTGGGACAACGACAGATAGGTAGGGTGAAAAATGTGGGAGCAAAGCTCGCTCGCGATAGCACTGTATTAGGCGCAGTCAACTTGCCTGACACACCGCTATCGCGAGCAAGCGTTGCTCCCACAGGTTTTTCATGGCGCTTGAAATTCAGCGATACCGCGAGGCCGGCGTTGAGTTGCCGAGCAATCCTGACAGCGCTTTGCGTTGGGCTTCGTAGAGGTCCCATTGGGCCCCATCGTGCAGTCCCGGAATTGTCACCACCTCTCCCGCCGCCAACCCTATTAGCGCAGCATCGACCATGTCCGTGGCAGACATGACAATGTCTTGCGGAAGATTTTCCACGGGGTTGCCCGCCTCACTCCAAAAGTCCGTAGCGGTGGCGCCAGGCAATACCGCCTGTATACGAATGCCTTTGTCGGCCAACTCGTGGTGCATCGATTGGCTCAAGCCAAGGACGAACGCCTTGGTGCCGCTGTATACGCCATTGAGGATTTCAGGTGCGATGGCGACGATGGAAGCGATATTGATCACGGTCCCGACGCCCCGAGCAACGAAACCCGGCACCACCGCATAAGCCAGACGCATCAGCGCGGTGACGTTGAGGGTGATCATGTCTTCCATATCATCCACCGGGCTGCCCAACAAGGGCATGACACCGCCAACACCCGCGTTGTTGACCAGCAAGGTGATACTGGCGTCGTTGCGTAGAACCTCTTCGACCTGCAACAGATCCGCCCTCTCCTTCAAATCAGCTGCGATGACCTCCACGGTGCAGCCGGTTTCATTGCTCAGGTGATTGGCCAGCGCGTTCAATTTCCCGCGGCTGCGAGCAACTAGAATCAGGTTATAGCCTTGACGCGCCAATCGGCCGGCATAGACCGCACCAATGCCGGAAGAAGCGCCCGTAATCAGGGCAGTACCTTTGGAATACGCGTCATATAAAGATTCCTTCACAGTGAGGCGATAAGGTCGCCGGTGTGAACCTTTATAAAGGCACTCACGCTCGTCTCAAATGACGTTTAAAGTACGTTTTCAGGACACTCCCGTTTGAGGGCAGATTGATGACTTCCATAGCCTTTGTCGTGTTTGAGGGTTTTCAGTCCATGGCACTGGCGGCGATGCCGGTGTTCGAGTACGCCAATTTCAGTGCTGGCGAAGCCCTTTATGAGGTCAGCGTGCTGTCCGAGCACGGCCACACACTGCGGGCCTCGGGTGGCTTGACGGTGGGCACCGAAGCCTTCGATGACCGCGTGTTCGACACCCTCATTGTGGTCGGCGGCGATTCCATCCTTGAGCAAGCGCCGGCCGGGGTGCTGAGTTTCTTGCGTGATAGCGTTAAAGCCACACGCCGCACCGCTTCGATCTGCTCGGGTGCGTTCGTGCTGGCCCAGGCCGGTTTGCTGGAGGGCCGACGGGCGACGACTCATTGGGCTTACGCCCGGGATCTGCAAGCGCGGTTCCCTTCGATCCGGGTGGAAGAAGACCGGATTTACGTGGTCGACGGCTCAATCTGGACGTCCGCCGGGATGACCGCCGGCATTGATCTGGCACTGGCGATGGTCGAAAAGGATCACGGCGCCGAGCTGGCCAGGTCCGTGGCGCAGAAACTGGTGATGTACCACCGCCGCGCCGGTGGCCAGTCGCAGCACTCCGCACTGCTGGAACTGGAACCGAAATCCGACCGCATTCAAACCGTTCTTGCCTACGCGCGGGAACACCTCGCCGAGGCCTTGTCAGTGGAGCAATTGGCGGACGTCGCGCGCCTGAGCCCGCGCCAGTTCAGCCGGGCCTTCCGCGCCGAAACCGTCCAATCACCCGCAAAAGCCATCGAGAACCTGCGCCTTGAAGCGGCGCGGCAACTGCTGGAGCGCGGGCGCCTGACTCTCGATCAAATCGCCATCGAAAGCGGATTCAGTGATCCAAGACGTATGCGCGAAGCTTTCTTGCGCGGGTTCGGGCAGCCGCCGCAGGTGATTCGGCGAAATGCCCGGAACGATAACGCTGCGTAGGCGCAGGCGGTGGCCGCAAACTTCCGCGCTTGAAGATCAAAAGATCGCAGCCTTCGGCAGCGCCTACACCAAAGGGAGTCAATCATGAAAATCTCGGCCCAACTTGCCTTGGTGATTGCCATCGGCTGGGCATTGGTCTTTCGCTCGGGCGTAGGCCTCGCGTTGGCCGCCGCCACACTGATCCCGCTGATCGCCCGTATTCAGGCGGAAGAAGCGCTGTTGAAGGCGCAGTTCGGCGGCGAGTATGAGGCTTACTGCCAACGCAGCTGGCGATTGGTACCGGGGGTTTACTGATGAACGCACTATTCGGATGTGACGCGGAATGTGGAACTGATGTGGAACCAGCTCTGTGGCGAGGGGATTTATCCCCGTTGGGTTGCGAAGCAGCCCCCAGCATTCTTCAGTCACATCGAGTCGTCAGGACTTGCGACTGCTTCGCAGCCGAACGGGGATGAATCCCCTCGCCACAATAGATGTGTTCCCTTAGAAGCCGCGTACCCCCTCAAATCAAGTTAAGGCGAATTCGGCCATCAAAATCCGTTTCAACACTGACCGAGTCATAGCTGGCCAACGTCGCATGCGGCGTCTGAATCGGGTGTGGATGGGTCGATGTAATCACCACCAGATCCGCCCCCGACGCCTCAGCCGCCTGAATTCCCACGCTGGCATCTTCGAAAATCAGGCAGTCCGTCACATCGAAACCCAGACGTTGAGCCGCCAACAGGTAACCGGCAGGATCGGGTTTACCAGCGCTGACATCCTGCGCAGTCACCAATACTTCAGGTTCCGGAATCCCCGCGGCGGCCATCCTGCGCAAGGCCAGCTCCCGGGGTGCCGACGTCACAATCGCCCATTGTCTGGCTGGCAACGATTTCAGAAACTGCGCCGCCCCTGACACCTCGACGATCCCTTCCACGTCTTCAACTTCCGCCTGCGTCACCCAGGCGGCTTCCGCCTCGGCATCCACGCCCGGCAACCCCTGACGGTTAACCGTGTCGATAGCCCGAGCACCGTGGATGGTCGGCAAAAACGACGGCACATCAATCCCGTGGCGCAAGGCCCAGGTGGTCCAGATCCGTTCGGCGGCGGCGATGGAATTAAGAACGGTGCCATCCATGTCGAACAAAAATGCGCGGTAGGGGGTGTTGAAGACAGTGTCATGAGCAGACAAGGAGAGACTTCCTTTCGCAGGTGCCAAGCGGGATTTTCAGCAAATGTACAGGATCAACGTTGAGGACGGTGTGACTTCAACGCGCCTTCCACACAATCGAGCAACTGCCCGAGCGCCCAGGGTTTCTTGATGAAAGACACCTCGTGCCGCACCCCTGAAGTCTCCGGCGTTTCGAAGCCCGACATGATCATGATGGGCTTGTCCGGGTATCGATCGCCGAACTGGTTGGCCAGATCGGCACCATTGAGTTTGCCGGGCATGGTGATGTCCGTCAGTAGCAGGCTGACCTTATTGGAATGCTCTTCCAGATAGATTGACGCAGCGTCTGCACTGATCTGCGGCTCAACTGCAAAACCTTCTTCCTGCAGAATTTCGCAGAGAAACTCCAGGATTAACGGGTCATCCTCAACCACCAGAATCAACCCGCCAGGAAGGGAATCACCCGCCTTCGTTACTGGACTCATAACTCTGCCACTCCCTGATTGCCTTAATGAATTCGCGGGCTCAAATCCGCTGCCTACAAGTATGAGCAGCGGACTCGGCGGAAATTCATTTTTGATACAACCAGACGACGAAATCAGGCGTCCTGTAGCTGGCGGGTACTTGAATCACTGGGCCATGTCGTCCTTTTTCATGGCGTCTTTGGACATTGCATCCTTCTTCATGGCGTCCTTGGACATGCCGTCCTTCTTCATCGTGTCCTTGCTCATGGAGTCCTTGGACATGCCGTCTTTTTTCATCGAATCTTTTTTCATCGCGTCCTTGGACATCGAATCTTTGGACATCGAATCCTTGCTCATGCTGTCGTTACTCATCGTATCGGCAGCAAAAACGCTGGCAGCCCCTACGGCGAGGCACATGGACAGTACAACGGTGGTTAGCTTTTTCATGATGAAACTCCTGGAGCACAGTTGCGATTAACGCAGCGATCGCCGCGCGGTGAAATGCCCAGGCGACTTCAGCTTCCACCGAACCAGTTGTAGCCCTGGTCTTCCCAGTAGCCGCCGCTGTAGGTGTTGCTGACGAAAATCGCCTGAATGTGTTTGGGGTTCTTGTAGCCCAGCTTGGTGGGCATGCGCAGCTTCATGGGGAAGCCGTACTCGCGAGGCAGTACCGCGCCGTCATAGGTCAGCGCCAGCAAGGTTTGCGAATGCAGCGCGGTGGCAATGTCGATGCTGGTGAAGTAATCGTCGGCGCATTTGAAGCCGACGTACTTCGCGTCGGTGTCGGCGCCGATGCGTTTGAGGAAATCGCTGAACCGCACCCCGCCCCAGCGCCCGATCGCGCTCCAGCCTTCGACACAGATATGCCGGGTGATTTGCTCGGTTTGTGCCATGGCGCGCAGTTCCTCGAGCCGCCAGCTGCGTTTGTCGGCGACCAGCCCCGTCACCTCCAGCCGATAACTGTCTTCCTCGACCGTCGGTGCCTCGTCGATGCCGTAGAAGGCATTGAACGGAAACGGTCGGGTAATCATTGATTGCGGATACGTCGGCGCCAATGCGTTGGGGTTGAATAACCAGCCTTGAACCCGATCGTTGAAACGGGACATGGAGGACAGCGCGGTCTCAACGCTTTCGTTGTCCGTCAGGTTGCAGCCGGACAACATCGCCACACCGCCGAGGGTCAGGCCGCGCAGCAAAAACGAACGACGGGAGCGGTCTTCGATCTGCGGCGCGATGATTTTCCGGGCGTCGGTGACGATGGACGATTCGTCCAGTCCCGATCCTTGCAGGTGCTTTTTCATACGGGCTCCTTGCGACCGACAATCATGGCCAACAGTGTTTTGGGAACCAGCGCGACCATCACCAGATGTACCGCGACAAAAGCCATCAGCAGCGACATCGCGATGAAGTGCACATGGCGCGCGGCGTCGTAGCCACCCATGAGTTCACGCAACAAGGGAAACTGCACGGATTTCCACATCACCAGACCGGAGATCACCAGCAGCGTGATGTCGACCATCACGAACAGATACGCCAACCGTTGCACCTGGTTGTAATGACTGAGGTCGGCGTGCCCCAAACGCCCTCTCAACGCAGCCCACAGGTCATGAACAAGACCTTTGGGCGACAGCGGAAAAAAGCGCCGGAACAGACGACCGCTCGCAATATTGATGATCAGGTAAACGAGGCCGTTGATGGCCAGGAACCACATCGCCGCAAAGTGCCATTGCAAGGCACCACCCAGCCATCCACCCAGCGTGATCGAGACGGGAAAACTGAAATCGTAGAGGGGCGAGGCGTTGTAGATGCGCCAACCGCTGGTGACCATCAACAGCACCGCCAGGGCATTAAGCCAGTGGGTCAGTCGCAACCAACGGGGATGGCTGCTGACCTTGGGTGAAGCAGGTGGCTTAGTCATGGCGGCTCTCCCAACGGTTGTTGTTATTCGTTGGAGCCGAGTATGTGGGCCTGCAGATCCCCAAATCCTCACGTAAAGTTAAATTAAACGTGATAACTCTCGACGCCCGGCACAGCGCCTTGCAGTGCAATTGTGGTTAAAATGCCGCCCCCTCAAATGGCCGACCTGACCCGATGAATCCAAACGCGCTCACCCTCCTCCACGACCATCTGTTGACTGGCCTGGCCTCGGCACCCGCAGAAACACGCCGACTGTTCCATGGCCGTGGTCGATGCTGGCCGGGGCTGGAGCAACTGACCGTCGACTGGTTACAGGGCGTAGTGCTGGTGTCGCTGTTCAAGGAACCTGATCCTGCGCAACTGGAAGACTTGAAGCAAAGGCTGTTGGCGCTCACTCACCTGCCTGAGTGGACGGCCTCGGGCGCGCACACCTTGCTTCTGCAACATCGCTACCTGCTGCAAAGCACCACCGAATGGTTGCTTGGGGAGGCCATCGAGGAAATGACCATCACCGAAGGCGGCCTGCGCTATCGCGTGGACCTGGGCCGCAAGCAGAACAACGGGCTGTTCCTCGATATGCGCTACGGTCGCGATTGGGTGCAGGCCCATGCCCAGGGCAAGCGGGTATTGAACCTCTTCGCTTACACCTGCGGTTTCTCGGTCGCGGCCATCGAGGGTGGCGCCGAACACGTCGTCAATCTGGACATGTCCAGCGCGGCCCTGAGCCGTGGTCGCGATAATCACCGGCTCAACGGGCATGACCTGAGCAAGGTGACATTCCTCGGTCACGACCTGTTCAAATCCTGGGGCAAGGTCATCGGCAAGGGTCCGTACGACCTGGTGATCATCGACCCGCCGTCCTTCCAGAAAGGCAGTTTTCTGCTGACCAAGGACTATCAGCGCGTACTGCGCCGTTTGCCAGAACTGCTGAGCCCACAGGGTACGGTGCTGGCCTGCATGAACGACCCGGCATTCGGTCCGGACTTTCTCATCGACGGCGTGATGCGTGAAGCGCCGAGCCTGCACTTTGAACAACGACTGGAAAACCCGCCGGAGTTTCCGGATGCGGATATCGAGTGCGGGTTGAAGGCGTTGGTGTTCAAGCTCGGCTGCTGAAGGTCAAAAGATCGCAGGCTTCGCCAGCTCCTACAGGTGAGATCATTCCAATGCAGGAGCTGGCGCAGCCTGCGATCTTTTGACTCACCGAACGACCACGCCGATCACACCTTCACTGTGCATCTGCTGCAACAAGGCCAACCCGCTCGCCCTGAACTGCGCCGATCCGACCGCGCCGGCTTCCAGCGCCAATCCGTCGAGCTGTGCAAGCCCTTCAAGCTGTGGGAACTCATCGATACGTTGCAACAACCGCCACGCCAACGGGCTGAGCTCGGAAAAACTCACCCGCCAATCAGTCGAGCGACGCACCAGCAGCAAGGTTGGCTGCACGGGTGGCGCTTCAGGCTGATAATCGGGCCCCACTTGCTGCACCGGCCAGGCATACGCCAACGGCCAGGCCAATGGCGAAACTCGTAACGGCCGATCCAGTAACTCGCCGGCATTACTGGCGGGCAAGGGCTCGGCATCGGACTGCTGCAGTGCCATCTCCACCCATTCGTAATGCGCCAGTTCGACCATGAATGCTGGCCAGCTCCCTTCCCTCAAGGCTTGCGGTTCGTTAGCCAGGAACCCGACAAACTCCTGGGCAATCTCGCCGAATTTGGGCGTGCGCGCGCGGTGGTCGCGCAGAAACAGACGTACCAGTGTGCGCCAGCGTTCGTTGCCGAGAATCCTGACCAGCACCGGAAACGTTCCGCTCAGCAACGACGACAGATTGGCGAAAATCAAATCCCGGTAAACCTCTGCCCGCGCGACATCCATTCCTTTCGGCGGCGTGCAGTGACCGGGATCGCGCAGGTAACGACCCAAGGTGTTCTGCTGCTCGAACAGGTCTGATTTACCCACGGTTCAACTCCTGCTTTGCAAGCGGCGAATGGTCTGCAGTTCGGTGACCAATTCATCGAACGCCGGAAAGTTGAAGTCCCGTTCGAGCAAAGTCGGTTGCGCACCGAAACGGGCGTACGCCTCAGCCAGCAACGCCCACACCACCGGTTTGACCGAGGCGCCATGGGTGTCGATTTTCAGCGTATCCGACTCATCAAAATGCCCGGCCACGTGCATCGCCACCACCCGCCCCGAATCGATGCCGGCCAGAAAGGCCAGTGGATCGAAACCGTGATTGATCGAGTTGACGTACACATTGTTGACGTCCAGCAACAGGTCGCAATCGGCTTCGCGCAGCACCGCATTGGTGAAGGTCACCTCATCCATGTCCTGCCGGGGCGCGGCGTAATACGAGACATTTTCCACCGCCAGACGCCGCCCCAGAATGTCCTGCGCCTGACGAATCCGCGCGGCAACGTGGTGCACTGCTTCTTCGGTAAACGGCAGCGGCAACAGGTCATAAAGATGACCATCATCGCCGCAGTAACTCAGGTGCTCGCTGTACAGCGGCACGTTGTAGTGATCAAGAAAACCTCGTACCTCCTGCAGAAACCCAACGTCCAACGGCGCCGGACCGCCCAGCGACAGGGACAAACCGTGACAGGACAACGGATACCGCCCCGCCAGCTCCAGCAACGCCGCACCATGGGCGCCGCCGATACCGATCCAGTTCTCCGGCGCGACCTCCAGAAAATCAAAATCACCCGCACAGGCTGCTTGAAGGTCCTTCATCAATCCACGACGCAAGCCAAGCCCGACGGTCGCTGTTGCTGAGGAAACGGGGGTCTGCATGATGTCGATCTCGAGGTAGTCAGAACGGATGTTCAGTCAATCATCGGGATGTATCGGGTCTGTGTTCGGTTGGGGTCCGGTGTTGCGGGGAACTGTATCGGGACGGGGGGTGGATACATTGCAGTACATGAGAGAGGGTCGGGTTTGCTGTTTGATCGGGTAGGTGTGCGAGGTTTTGGGTGGGTTGATAGCGGAATCGCCGGATGAAAAGCCTGGACTGGTGCGTGCGCGCGATCAGTGACAGATGAAACTGGTTGGTTGTTTGTACTGCCGTCATCGCGAGCAGGCTCACTCCCACAGTTTGATCGGGTGCATACCCATGAATCAGATCGGTCAATCGGCCGCTATCGCGAGCAAGCTATGCTCCTACAGAAGATCAAAAACAAACCACCACCCATCGCCGTTGCCCTTCACCACTCAAGGCCGAGCGTTAGCTCGCCTGCAAGCTTTTGATCTTGATCCGGCTTTTGATCCACCCGCCCCTTCGGGAGGCCGAGTGGAGGTGTTCATCTGGGGGGCAGGCGCGAAGCGCCGTGCGGCGAAGCCGCACACATCGAGAGGAGGTCGTCGCGAAGCAGACCGTAGGTGATGCCCCCAGATGAATACCGGAGCGAGGGAACACCGAGCTTTAGCGAGGTGCCGTACGCCTGGGGCGAGCCTTTTTTTGCTTACTTTTTTTTGGCGTTTGAAAAAAAAGTAAGTCGCCGTAAGGGCGAAACCCTAAGCCGCCGTTACCGCAGCAACGGATATGTACACCAGCAAAAAACTGGGCCGCCATCGCTGGCAGGCCAGCTCCCACAGGGATCGGGGTACATCCGAAAAAGACAGGTCGGCTATCAGGCCGCCTCGTCACCCCCCCCCCCACGCCAACCCAGCACTTTCGTCGCCCCACCCGACACCCCAAGGCCAGCGAACTAAACTTAACCCACGCAGGACACATCGTGCGTCCTGTTCATTCCCACGACCACCGCCCAGACGTGCCAACCCCGGAAAACACCACCTCTGGACCGTGATCCTGCCAAAGGAGCACACGTGATGGACGAGGCCAGACTCAACGAATTCATGGGCAAACTGATCAACGACATGGGCGGCGCAGCGATGCTCGCCAATGTCATTCTCGGCGAAGAACTCGGCCTGTACCGGGCCATGGCCGACAGCCAACCCATCACCCCGGAAATACTCGCCGACAAAACGGGCTGCAACACCCGCCTGCTGCGCGAATGGCTCAGCGCCCACGCCGCCTCCGGCTACATGGAGCACCGCGACGGCCAGTTCCGTCTCCCCGAGGAGCAGGCACTGGCGCTGGCAATTGAAGACTCGCCGGTCTACGTGGCCGGTGGCGTCGGCGTGGTCGCCTCGTTTTTCCATGACAAGGACAAACTGATCAACGCCATGCGCGGCAATGGTGCGCTGGCCTGGGGCGATCACCATCCGTGCATGTTCAGCGGCACAGAACGGTTCTTCCGGCCCGGCTACAAAGCGCACCTGATCGCCGAGTGGCTACCGGCCCTGGACGGCGTGGTGGCAAAACTTGAAGCCGGCGCCAAAGTCGCCGACATCGGCTGCGGGCATGGGGCGTCGACAGTGATCATGGCCCAGGCGTTTCCAAACTCACGGTTCGTCGGGTTCGATTACCACGCACCCTCCATCACCGTGGCGACCCAGCGCGCCGAAGAAGGTGGCGTGGCCGGACAGGCGCGGTTCTTCCAGGGAACAGCGAAAAGCTACCCGGGCAACGACTACGACCTCGTCTGCTACTTCGACTGCCTGCACGACATGGGCGACCCGGTGGGGGCGGCGCAACATGCCTTCGAGTCGCTCAAGCCGGACGGTTCGGTCCTGCTGGTGGAACCCTTCGCCAACGATGCGCTCGACGACAACGTCACGCCAGTCGGACGCCTGTTCTACGCCGCATCGACCTTCATCTGCACCCCTAACTCACTGTCACAGGAAGTCGGCCTCGGGCTCGGTGCGCAGGCGGGCGAAGCGCGGTTACGCAAGGTGTTTACCGAGGCCGGTTTCTCGACTTTCCGTCGGGCGACCGAAACGCCGTTCAACCTGATACTTGAAGCACGCAAGTAAACACGGCCCTTGTAGGAGCTGCCGCAGGCTGCGATCTTTTGATCTTTTTTTTACAATCAAGATCAAAAGATCGCAGCCTGCGGCAGCTCCTACAATGTGCCTTATCATGGCCTGCGAAGCTGCGGCAGCTCCTACAATGAACCCTTCATGACCTTGCGGAGTGTTGAACATGCTCGATGGCCGTATCCGTGAACAACTCGACCAACTCGAGCAGCTGATGACCCACCAACCTTTTGTCGTGCTGACGGGTGCTGGCATCAGCACGCCATCGGGCATCCCCGATTACCGTGACAATCAGGGCGTCAGGCGTGGTCGTCAGCCCATGATGTATCAGGAGTTTCTGTCCGCCCCCGAATCTCGTCGTCGCTACTGGGCACGGGCCATGCTGGGCTGGCCGCGAGTGCGACTGGCACAGCCCAACGTCGCTCACGAAGCCTTGGCGAGTTTGCAAAGTACCCGGCGGATCAGCGCGCTGATCACCCAGAATGTCGACACCCTGCACGACCAGGCCGGCAGTCACGACGTCATCGAACTCCACGGCAGCTTGCATCGGGTGCTGTGCCTCGATTGCGGGCAACGCAGCGAACGCGACTCGATTCAGCGATTGATGGTGGCGCAGAACCCTTACCTGGCCGGCGTCGATGCCGTGCAAGCACCCGATGGCGATACCTTGCTCGACCCGGCTTTTGAAGCGCGCTTTCAGGTGCCCCATTGCCCGCTTTGCGCCGGTGAGCGAATGAAGCCGGACGTGGTGTTTTTTGGCGAAAACGTCGCGCAGGTAACGGCGGCCAAAGCCATGGCGGCGGTTGAAAAGGCTGCGGGATTGCTGGTGGTCGGGTCGTCTTTGATGGCCTATTCAGCGTTCCGGTTGTGCCGGGCCGTGGCGGATCAAGGCAAGCCGCTGATGGCGATCAACCTCGGGAAGACCCGGGCGGATGAGATTCTGGATCTAAAGATCGAGGCATCGTGCGAACAGCTGCTGCCCCTACTGGCTAAACGCATGGCCTCGTAGGAGCTGTGTAGGAACTGTGTAGGAGCTGTCGAGTGAAACGAGGCTGCGATCTTTTGATCTTGTCTTTAAAAACAAAGTCAAAAGATCGCAGCCTCGTTTCACTCGACAGCTCCTACAGGGGATCGTGATCAGTGCAATGACAATTGCTCGCCCAGATTTGCTTGCTTTAGCACATCAAACAACGCCTGCGCCGCCGCCGACAGCTCAACCCCGGGCTTGGTCAACACCCCGACGGCCCGCTCCACCACGGGGTCGTGCAAAGTCAGGCACCGCGCACCCAGCTCACGCATCTGCCCGGCACACAACGCCGGTACCGCGCTCACACCCAATCCACTGGCGACCATCCGCCCCACCGTCGCCAACTGGTGGCTTTCAAACTCCACCGGCAACTTCATTCCGCGGGCTTGCAGGTGTTCTTCCAGCATCACCCGCACCGCCGACGGCCGTTGCAGGGTGATAAAAGGCTCCTTGAGCAGCGTCTGCCAATCGATATCACCCAGCTCCGCCAGCGGTGAATCCTGTGAAACCACCGCAACGAACCGGTCCATATACAGCGGTGTGAAGGCCAGCGACGTACTCATGGTGGGCTCAAACGCCACCCCCAGTTCGACCTGCCGGTCACGCACCATTTCAAGCACCTGCTCATTGATCACATCGTTCACCGTCACGTTGACCTTCGGGTAACGAGCGCGGAAAGCCTTGAGGATCGGTGGCAGCAGATTGCCGGCAAACGAGGGTATCGCCGCCAGCGTCACCCGGCCGCGCTGCAAGGTGAAGCGCTGGCGCAGCTCATCCTCCGCGTTGTCCCAGTCGGCGATCAGGCGACGCGCCAGGGGCACCAGGGATTCACCTTCCGCCGTCAGGGCAACGTTGCGGGTATTGCGGGTAAACAGGCGTCCGCCCAAGCCCTCCTCCAGCGCTTTGATGGTCAGGCTCAACGCCGACTGCGACAGGTGCAATCGCTCGCAGGCCACAGCGAAACTCAGGCTCTGGGCCACGGCCAGGAAGGCGCGGATCTGTTTGACGGTCATGGGCGAAGGGCTCCGGTGATTGATGCGGATGCTTTCTCTGGGAGGATGCGTTCTGTGGAAAAGTGCGACCTGTGAGAGCAAGGCTGCCCGCGATGGCGTCCTTGAAATCACCATCGCGAGCAGGCTTTGCTCCCACCGCGTTGGTCCCACGGAAACAGGATTAGTGAGTTTTATCTATTAATTCACATTAAAAAACAACTTAACAAATCAATACAGCAACGAGACACTTCACCCATTACGGCTAGCCAGCCGCCCATAAAGAATAAAAGAGGTGCATATGGCAGGTTTCGACAAGCGCGTGAGTTCCTACGAGGAAGCTCTGGCAGGTCTTGAAGACGGCATGACGGTGATTGCCGGTGGCTTCGGCCTGTGCGGGATTCCGGAAAACCTGATCAACGAGATCAAGCGCAAGGGCACTCGCGATCTCACCGTGGTTTCCAACAACTGCGGCGTCGACGGTTTCGGTCTCGGCGTGCTGCTGACCGATCGTCAGATCAGCAAAGTAGTCGCCTCCTACGTTGGCGAAAACAAACTGTTCGAAGAGCAGCTGTTGAAAGGCGAAATTGAAGTCGTGCTGACCCCTCAAGGCACTCTCGCCGAAAAAATGCGCGCGGGCGGCGCCGGCATTCCGGCTTTCTTCACCGCCACCGGCGTCGGCACCCCGGTCGCCGACGGCAAGGAAGTGCGCGAATTCAAAGGTCGCAAGTACCTGATGGAAGAGTCCATCACCGGTGACTTCGCCATCGTCAAAGGCTGGAAAGCCGACCACTTCGGTAACGTGATCTACCGCCACACCGCTCAGAACTTCAACCCGCTGGCCGCCACTGCCGGCAAGATCACCGTGGTCGAAGTCGAAGAAATCGTCGAACCCGGCGAGCTGGACCCGGCGCAGATCCACACCCCTGGCATCTACGTCGACCGGGTCATTTGCGGCACGTTCGAAAAGCGCATCGAACAGCGCACCGTGCGTAAGTGATCCCCTGCCCCCGGACCGAATGAAGGAATAACAACAATGGCACTTTCCCGCGAACAAATGGCTCAACGCGTCGCCCGCGAAATGCAGGACGGCTTCTACGTGAACCTGGGCATCGGCATTCCGACCCTGGTCGCCAACTACATCCCCGAAGGCATGGAAGTCATGCTGCAATCGGAAAACGGCCTGCTGGGCATGGGTCCGTTCCCGACTGAAGAAACCATCGACGCCGACATGATCAACGCCGGCAAGCAAACCGTGACCGCCCGTACCGGCGCGTCGATTTTCTCCTCGGCCGAATCCTTCGCGATGATCCGCGGTGGCCATGTCGACCTGACCGTGCTGGGCGCTTTTGAAGTCGACGTGCAAGGCAACATCGCCTCGTGGATGATCCCCGGCAAACTGGTCAAGGGCATGGGCGGCGCCATGGACCTGGTCGCCGGTGCAGACAACATCATCGTCATCATGACCCACGCGTCCAAGGACGGTGAGTCCAAGCTGCTGGCCCAGTGCAGCCTGCCGCTGACCGGCGCCGGCTGCATCAAGCGCGTGCTGACCGACCTGGCCTACCTGGAAATCGAAAACGGCGCCTTCATTCTTAAAGAACGTGCGCCGGGCGTCAGTGTCGAAGAAATTATCGCCAAGACTGCAGGCAAGCTGATCGTGCCTGATCACGTTCCAGAAATGCAGTTCGCTGCTCAGTGAGGATTCATCCCATGCAAGAAGTCGTCATCGTTGCCGCCACCCGTACCGCCATCGGCAGCTTCCAGGGTTCCCTGGCCAGCGTCTCTGCCGTTGACCTGGGCGCTGCGGTGATCCGTCAGTTGCTGGCGCAAACCGGGCTCGACGCTGCTGAAGTCGATGAAGTGATCATGGGTCAAGTGTTGACCGCTGGCGCCGGGCAGAACCCTGCGCGTCAATCGGCGATCAAGGCCGGCCTGCCGTTCACCGTGCCGGCCATGACCCTGAACAAGGTCTGCGGCTCGGGCCTCAAGGCCCTGCACCTGGCGACCCAGGCGATTCGCTGCGGCGACGCCGATGTGATCATCGCCGGTGGCCAGGAAAACATGAGCCTGTCCAACTACGTCATGCCCGGTGCCCGCACCGGTCTGCGCATGGGTCACGCGCAAATCGTCGACACCATGATCAGCGACGGCCTGTGGGATGCGTTCAACGATTACCACATGGGCATCACCGCCGAGAACGTGGTCGACAAGTACGAACTGACCCGCGAGCAGCAGGACGCCTTCGCCGCGGCCTCACAGCAAAAAGCTGCGGCTGCTATCGAAGGCGGACGTTTCGTCGATGAAATCACCCCCATCCTGATTCCTCAGCGCAAAGGCGATCCGCTGTCCTTTGCCATCGATGAACAACCTCGCGGCGACACCACCGCTCAAGGGCTGGGCAAACTCAAGCCGGCCTTCAAGAAAGACGGTTCGGTGACCGCCGGCAATGCGTCGTCGCTCAACGACGGTGCCGCCGCCGTGATCCTGATGAGCGCCGAAAAAGCCAAGGCCCTGGGTTTGCCAGTGCTGGCGAAAATTGCCGCCTACGCCAACGCGGGCGTTGACCCGGCGATCATGGGCATCGGCCCGGTATCGGCCACTCGCTGTTGCCTGGACAAGGCCGGCTGGTCCATCGACCAACTCGACCTGATCGAAGCCAACGAAGCATTCGCGGCGCAATCCCTGGCCGTTGCCAAAGAGCTGAAGTGGGATATGAACAAGGTCAACGTGAACGGCGGCGCTATCGCACTGGGCCACCCGATTGGTGCATCGGGTTGCCGCGTTTTGGTGACCTTGCTGCATGAAATGATCAAGCGCGACGCCAAGAAAGGCCTCGCCACCCTGTGCATTGGTGGTGGTCAGGGCGTCGCGTTGGCGATCGAACGGGCTTAAAGCGTTCAACAGGCTGCACGGGGGCCCACGAAGAACCGCTGCAGTCTGGTAACACCCCCGGTGCGACTGATGTCGCACCGGGTCCTACCTATCCTCGGAATTTTTGATCCCGATCCCCTGTAGGAGCTGCCGAAGGCTGCGATCTTTTGATCTTGTTTTTCAGCGATCCGATACAGACAAAAGATCAAAAGATCGCAGCCTTCGGCAGCTCCTACCGGGAATAACCGTAAAATCAGGCAAGATTTACCCGGCTCAAAATCGGGCCAGGCAAAACACCGCTCCTACCTCCCGGCTCACACCACAAACTGAAAGATCAACCAGCTATTCGCCCCGCTGATTACCCCGAACAACCCCCACGCCAACACCCGCGTCGGCAGTCGATTGACGAAAGGTCCCATCAACCGATGATCATTGGTCATGCGGATCAACGGATACAACGCGAACGGCAGTTGCAGACTCAACACCACCTGACTCAACACCAATAGCTTGCCAATCGCATCATCCCCCATCAGCCAGACCCCGATGAAGGCCGGGATCAGCGCCAGCCCCCGGGTGATCAACCGTCGTTGCCAGCACGGAATTCGCAGGTTCAGGTAACCCTCCATGATCACTTGCCCGGCGATGGTGCCGGTGAAGGTCGAGCTTTGCCCCGAGGCCAGCAAGGCCACGCCGAACAACACGCTGGCCAGCGCCCCGCCTACCAGTGGATCAAGCAAGTGATAAGCGTCCTGAATGTCCACCACATCGGAATGCCCGGTCTGGTGAAACGCCGCCGCCGCGAGAATCAAGATGGCGGCATTGACCAGCAGTGCCAGCGCCAGCGAGACAATGGTATCGATACGCGCCAGCTTCACCGCGTCCTGCTTGCTGGCCAGGTCCTTGCCGATCATCCGGGTTTGCACGATGGAAGTGTGCAGATACAGGTTATGCGGCATCACCGTCGCCCCGAGGATCCCGATGGCCAGGTACAAGGGTGCGGCGTCGCTGATGGCGGACAATGACGGCGTGAAACCGTTGAAGACCTCAGGCCAGTAAGGCTTGATCAGCCACAGCTCCACGAAGAAACACACACCGATGGTGCTCACCAGCACCAGCATGATCGCCTCCAGCCGTCGGAAGCCACGGTTCTGCAAGGCCAGCACCAGCAGCGTGTCAAAAGCCGTCAGGGCAATGCCCACGGTCAGCGAACAGCCCAGCAGCAAGTGAAACGCCAGCGCGCAGCCGAGCACCTCGGCGAGGTCGGTGGCGATGATTGAAATTTCCGCCAGCACCCATTGGGTCCGTGCCGTGCGGGTGCTGTAACGCTCACGGCACAGCTGAGCCAGATCGCGCCCGGTGGCAATGCCCAGGCGCGAGCACAGGCACTGCACCACCATCCCCGCCAGACTCGCCAGCAGCACCACGAACAACAGGCTGTAGCCAAACCGCGAACCGGCTTCGATCGCGGTCGCCCAGTTGCCCGGGTCCATGTAGCCGATTGAAACCAGCAAGCCGGGACCGGCGAAACGCAGCACACGCTTGAAGAATGAGGCGCGGGGATCGACGGCAACGCTGCCCGCCACTTCCGGCGGGCAGAAGGGTGCAGTGGCGATTTTGGGCAAACTGAATTTCACGCAATCATCCGTCAACAGGTCTGAGGAGGCAGCTTAAACGTTTCGTTCCACGCGGTGAAAACACCCGCCTCTATCGACCCAATAACTGCTGGCGCAATTCAGGGTTGCGGGTACGCGGGTCCAGCCAGATATTGAAGAAGGCGCGGGCGAATTGCGGGTCTTGCACTTCATGCTGCAATTGCTGGCCCACAAAAAACCGCGCGCCCTGCCCCGGCACATACACGCCCGTGATGCGGGTTCCGGGCTGCACATCGACAAACGACCGCTGCATCTGCTCCTGCCAGCCGGCGAGTTGCTCGCTGCTCACCGCCGAACCGGACAGGCGCTTGATTTCATCGACGCTGGCTTGCACAAGATCGTCCCGGGAAATCTTGCGTTGATAGATCAACTCCAGCGCGAAGGGCTGGTCATCGGATAACGGCTGCGCTGCGCTCCAGAGTCGGGCGTTGTAAACATCAAAACCCCAGACACTGAACTCTCCGGCGCCAATGATCCGCGCACCGGGCACCGTTTCCTGCCAACTGGCCATGGCTTGAGACCCCAGCAACATCAACATCCATACGCAGTGGCATAAGGCGGATCGCAGGCTTTTCATGGGGTTTCGATTCTTAGGGGGACCTGATAAAAACTTATACGCAACAAGACGATTTGTACAATTTTACACGCCGATGTTTTTGTATACAAAAACAGGCAAACAATAGAGCAATCCACCACTGGCGATGCTAACGTTGGCGCTCACTTGGTTCGGAGGTGCATGCGTGCTCTTGCTTAAATTGCTGGTGATTCCGGGATTTCTACTGCTGATTTCCCTGGCAGGTAAACGCTGGGGCCCGAGCGTGGCTGGTTGGCTGTCGGGATTACCAGTGGTGGTCGGACCGATTCTGTTCTTCCTCGCCATCGAACAGGGTGAGGTGTTTGCCGCCCAGTCAGCGACAGCGGCGTTGTCCGCCATGTTTGCGATGATCGCCTTTTGCGTCACCTACGCCCAGGTCGCACAACGCAAGGGCTGGCCGTGGGCCTTGGTGATTTCATTGCTGGTGTGGGCCTTGGTGGCCGCAGTGCTGTCGCTGATCCCTGCGTCCCTGGTGTTCTCGGTCATCGCCGCCACCACCGCGCTGTTGGCTGCGCCTTACCTGTTTCCTGCGGTGCAGCCCATTGTGTCCGGGCCTGCGCCAAAGTCCGACAAATTGCTGCTGCGCATGGTCGCCGGTGCCTTGCTCACCCTGGCGGTTACTTTGCTGGCCAGCACCGTGGGCGAACGCTGGAGTGGACTGCTGGCGGTGTTCCCGGTGCTGGGCAGCGTGATGGCAGTGTTCTCCCAGCAAACCCGCGGGCCCGCATTTACTGCCGCGTTGCTGCGAGCCACCGCAACGGGCATGTACTCGTTCGCCGCCTTTTGTCTGGTACTGGCATTGACCCTACCCCGCATGGGATTTAGCGCTTTTGCTGTGAGCGTGGCAGTCTCGGTGATGATGTTGGGGGTGACTAAACGCTTGCTGGCAAAACCTGCGAGTCTGCCGTCAACACGTTCGGTAAAATCGAACGGTTAGCGCAACAAGCCCGGCCGTCGCAATCGGTTCCCACAGAACCAGGCGGATTGACTCGAGGCACGCCACAGCACGACCACCCGTTACCCCGCGCTGGAATGCCTCATGGCCTCCATGGGATGATCGCCCGCACTGCGCGACCACCCCTGGAGATTTTGAATGTCACTGTTGAGTAAGAAAGCCATTGTCCTGTTGCTGATGGCGGTTGCCAGCCTGGGGGCTTTGAATGCGCAAGCGGCCAAGGCCACGGCTAAAGACACGGCGCCCAGCCAGAAAGTCTCCATGCTGGGTGGCAAGTTTACCTTCACCCTGCCCAAGGGTTTCATCGCCAACCCGCTGCCCGCCAGCTCTACCGGCGCAAGCGGCACCATGTACTCCAACGAGACCACCAAAACCGTGATCATCACGGCTGAAAACAGCTTGCCCGAGGGCGTCAAGGTCAAGGACAACGATGGCGAGTTTCTCGACGGCACGGCGGCCGACTTCGACGCGGCACAGCGCAAAGCACTGCCTGACTACAACAAGTTGAGCGAAAAAAGCCTGACGCTGAAAAAGACCGCGCTAGGGCTGCGCCAGATCGACAGCACCGCCACACGCGGTGGCGGCCAGACCCTGAACACCACGCTGATGGCGGCGTCAGGCAGCCATATGGCCGTGGTTCAGGTCATTTCCCGCCCCGGCGATATGGCCGCCCATGAAACGTTGATCAAGCAGATGGTCAGCGGCAAGTAACACTCAGGGATTGAGGCGCTGCAACCAGGCGCTGAGGTCCTGCATCTCCACGGCACTGATGGAATGGCCCACGCCTTCGTAGGCATGAAACTCAGGTTTGAGGGACAGGCTTTGCAACAGGCTGTTGGCGTCGGTGCCGTCCTTGAACGGCAGGCGCGTGTCGGCCGTGCCATGACCAATGAAAATCCCCAGGTTCTGGCGCTTTTCATCCTGTTTCAGTTCGGACTTGAGTACCGGCAGAATTCGCCCGCTCAAGGCCGCGATCCCGCCGACAGCCTCGGGATGCCGCAACGCCACTTCGTAGGACATGATCGCGCCCTGACTGAAACCCACCAGGTACACCTTGTTCGGTTGCGTGTGGTATTTCTTCGCGGCTTGCGCGATGAAATCCAGCAACACCTGGCCGCTGGTTTTCAGGTCATGCGTCTCGCCGTTGTAGGCGCCTTTGCCTTTCTGGCGAAACCACTGATAACTGCCCTCTTCCATCACGATCGGCGCCCGTACGGACAGGTAGGTGTAGGTCGCAGGCAATTCGTCCTTGATACCGAACAGGTCTTGCTCGTTGCTGCCATAACCGTGGAGGAAAATCACCAGCGGCTTATCACTGGAATCGGGCTGGGTCTGCTCCAGGTATTTGAGCGGCAGGTCGGTTTGCAGCGGGGTTTGAGCGTGGACAGCGGCCGACGTGAGGAGCGTCAGCAGAGCGAGAAACTTCAACATAAACCTTCCTTCACATGTGCAGGATTCGAGGTGGAGCCTAACAAAAACGACGCCCGCTTGTAGGCGCTGTGTAGGAGCTGGTAGGAGCTGTCGAGTGAAACGAGGCTGCGATCTCTTGATCTTGTCTTTAAAAAAAGCAAAATCAAAAGATCGCAGCCTCGTTTCTCTCGACAGCTCCTACAGGGCACCAACAGGTCAGTTCATCAATCGTTGATGAGCTTCCCTACCCGAATCGGCTCGCGCCCCGCCACCTTCGCCTGCCACGTGCCCGGCTGGGTATAGCGCCCACGATCTATGGCAAACAACACCCCGCTGGTCCCGGCGCGCACCGTGGTCACCCGGTCATTCAACGGGTCGACCACTTCGAACAGGGCGTCCCCCCGCTCCACCCATTCGCCGGCCTCGCGCAGGAAGCTGACGACCCCGTGATGCGGCGCAAACAGGTACTCGGTGCCTTCAAAGGGCATGCCTTCACAGCATTCATCCGGTGCCGGCGACCAGACACCCTTGATGAAGCCTTGCTCGGCGAGGAATCCGAGAATCGCTTCGGCATTGGCCTGGGCCTGATCGACGCGGGTATCGCCCATGCTGCCTAGCTCCAGCGTCGTCGCCAGGTTGGCCGGGGGAATGGCGGCCTCGGGAAAGGCCCGCGCCAGACGCAGCCACGGCGATGAACAGGATTCATCGAACGAGCTGCCACCGGAGTCCTCGCAGAGCAATGCGACCCCGGCCTTCAGGCGCGCGGCCAATGACTTCCACTGTGGCCAGTGTTGCGGCAACGCATAGAGATGAATTGCTGCGTCGAAGTCGCAGTGCAGATCCAGCGTGATGTCGGCGTCACACGCGTGGCGCAGCAGCAATCGGTGCAGGGCCTCCAATTGCGAGGCCGGCGCCGGCAAGGTGTCGAGTACCTGGCCCATGGCCTGGCGAATCAGCGTGATGTTGGCGAGTGCATCGTCGCCCAGGCGATCACCAATCAACGTGGCCACCGGTGCACTGAGCTCGACGAACGAACGGTTGAAGTTCTTGCCGCTGCCCAGCTCGAAGCGGCCCATGTGACTGCCTTGCAGGTGCTGATCGAGCCCGATCGGATTGGCCACCGGCACCAGTTCGATCACACCCTGCAGCTGCCCCTGAGCTTCGAGTTCAGCCAGGCGTTTCTTCAGTTCCCAGGCGGTGCGCATGCCCGGTAACTCGTCAGCGTGCAGGCTGGCCTGGATGTAGACCTTGCGAGTGCCCGCGCCATAACGAAACACGCTGAGGGTGCGCTCGGTCCCCAGATGGCTCCAGGGTAATGGATGGTCGATGCGTTGCATGGGAACTCCATTCAAAATGGCACTGAAATCACCTGTGGGAGCAAGGCTTGCCCGCGAAGGCACTGTGTCAGTCAACATTAATATTGAATGTACTGACGCCTTCGCGGGCAAGCCTTGCTCCCACAGGTTTCTCATCTCTATTGAAAAAAAATGGCAACCCCTGTCAGCGGTTGCCACTTTTTTAAACGGCTTGTTTACTCGCCGTAAACGTCAAAATTGAAGTACTTGTCCTGCACTTGCTTGTACTTGCCGTTGGCACGGATCTCAGTGATGGCGGTGTTGAATTTGTCCGCCAGCACTGTGTCACCCTTGCGCACAGCGATACCGGCGCCGCCACCGAAGTACTTGGCGTCTTCATAGGTCGGTCCGACAAACGCGAAACCCTTGCCGGCGTCGGTTTTCAAGAAACCCTCATCGAGGGTGACCGAGTCTGCCAGCGTGGCGTCGAGGCGACCGGAAACCATATCAAGGTTGGCTTCCTGCTGGGAGCTGTAACGAACCAGGATGATGCCGGCCGGTTGCAGCACTTCAGTGGCGAAGCGGTCGTGGGTACTGGCACGCAACACGCCGACTTTTTTGCCTTTGAGTTCGGTCAGCGGGTCCTTGACGTCGGTGCCTTCCTTCATCACGAAACGCGCGGGTGTGTGGTAGTACTTGATGGTGAAATCAACGTTTTTCTTGCGGTCATCGGTGATGGTCATGGACGACAGAATGGCGTCGATTTTCTTGACCTTCAACGCCGGGATCAAACCATCGAACTCTTGTTCGACCCAGGTACATTTGACTTTCATCTGCTCGCACAGGGCATCGCCGATGTCCACGTCGAAACCGGTGAGCTTACCGTCAGGAGTTTTCATCGAGAATGGCGGGTAACCGGCTTCGATCCCGATACGGATCGGCTTGGCGTCATCAGCCACAGCGGTCAGGGACAGCATCGACAGTGCCAGAGCACCGAACATCACTAGCTTCTTCATTTATAACTCCTGTATGCGGAGGCTTTTATTGGCAGCGTTCGATTGGTAGCTTTCGGGCGTCAGCGCTGAAGGCGGCGACCGAAGTGGCCGGCAGTCTAGAGCGGCTGCAGAGCAGCAAATTGTGTTTAGGCGACAAATACTTATAAAAAGGTGGCAGGCATGAGCAGCAAGAAGACGACGTTGAATGTGATTCAACACCACAGCGCTGAAGGCCCTGGCGCCATTGCTCATTGGGTGGAGGCTCGTGGGTTGTCGCTGACGGTCTTTCGCGCTTATCTGGGTGAGCTGCCGCCGATGAACGATGCGCCCGTCGTACTGCTGGGCGGGCCTTATGAGTCGAACGCCGGGCCGGTGTGGCTGGAAGCCGAACGACAGTGGCTGGCAGGCATTCTGGAGCGCGGGGCTCCGGTGTTCGCCATTTGCCTGGGGGCGCAGCTGCTGGCGTTGGGTCTTGGCGGGAACATCCGGCGGATGGACAGCCCGGAAACGGGCTGGACCACTGTCACGTTCGCTGATGGCCAGGCATTGAGCGTGCTGGAGTGGCACGAAGACGCGATCGACCTGCCACCGCAGGCCCAATGCCTTGCCCGCAGTGATCGCTGTGAACAGCAGATGTACAGCGTCGGGCCGACACGGGTGGGACTGCAGTTTCATCCAGAGTGGAATGCCGAGTCGGTGGCGACGCTCAATGAATTCTTCGCCGAGGAATCACCGCTGCCACGAGGGCAGCCGGACAGCGCGGCGTACGCTAAGGTTTTTGATTGGTTGCAGGTGACACTGGATGCCTGGTGGGAGGCTAGCGTTTGAAGGGCGAGATCAAAAGATCGTCCGAACGCGGCCCGAGCCTGCGGCAGCTCCTACAGGGGGTACGACTGGACTCTGCAGGCGCTGCCGAAGGCTCGGGCCGCGTTCGGACGATCTTTTCGGTTACTTCAACATTCGCAGCCGATCACCGTGTTGACGGAACGTTGCACTGCCCCACTCAACTCAAACCCCTCATCCAGCCAGCCGGTCACCCCGCCGATCATCTCCTTGACCGGATAATCCAGCGCCGCCAGTTTCACCGCCGCCTTGTTCGCGCCATTGCAGTGAGGGCCGGCGCAATAGACAACGAACAGGGTCGATTTAGGCCAGGCAGCCAACGCATCAGCGGTCAGCATCCGCCCCGGGATGTTAATCGCACCCGGCACATGACCCCGGTCAAACGCCAACGGGCCTCGTACGTCCACCAGGACGAAATCCACATCGCCAGCCTGTTGGCTGCTGAAGACGTCGGAACAATCGGTTTCGAAGGTCAGACGGTTGCTGAAATGCATCAGGGCAATGGCCGAGGGCGCGGCAGGAATCTCACGGACAAGACTGGTCATGGGCTGTACTCCAGAGTGTTTTTGGGTGTGAAACCACTTTATCTGCCTGATGCTTGAGGCTAAAGTGGCGCACAAGACACTCACCGGGAACTTTCCGCCAAATGCAACGAGCCCCTGGATTGGTCGCGATTCTGGCCTATGACGGCCTCTGTACCTTCGAATTCGGCATCGCCGTGGAGATCTTCGGCCTGGCCCGACCCGAGTTCGAATTCCCCTGGTACGCGCACCGGATTGTCGCGGTCGATCAGGGCCCGATGCGCGCCATGGGCGGCATTCAGGTGCTGGCGGATGGCGGCATGGAACTGCTCGATGAAGCCCGGACCATCATCATTCCCGGCTGGCGCGACCGCAGTGCGCCCGTGCCTGAAGCCTTGCTCAACGGACTGCGTCGAGCCCACGCGCGGGGCGCGCGGTTGCTGTCGATATGTTCAGGGGTTTTCGTGCTGGCGGCGACCGGGTTGCTCGATGGCTACCGTGCCACGACTCATTGGCGCTACACCACGGAACTGGCGGAGCGATTTCCCAACATCCTGGTCGATGCGCAGGTGCTGTATGTCGACTCGGGTCAGTTGATCACCTCAGCCGGCAGCGCCGCCGGCATCGATGCTGGCCTGCACCTGGTGGCCCGGGATTTCGGCACCCAGGTCGCCAATTCGGTGGCACGTCGCCTGGTCATGTCGCCACAACGCACTGGCGGGCAGGCGCAATTCATTCCTTCACCGGTCAGTCCTACGCCGCGCAGCGACCTGTCCCGCGTCATGCAATGGTCCCGGGAACGCTTGCATCAACCGCTGGAAGTTCGCGATATGGCCAGCGAGGCGGCCATGAGCGAACGGACGTTCCTGCGGCGATTTACTGAAGCCACCGGCCTGCCCCCCAAAGCCTGGCTGCAGCATGAGCGCCTGGGGCGTGCGCGGGAATTGCTGGAGAGCACAAATCAGAACACCGAGCAGATCGCCATGGGGTGTGGTTATCGATCGATGGAAACTTTTCGCGTGGCCTTTCGCAGTGTGGTCGGCGTGCCGCCGTCGGTGTATCGGGAGCGGTTTGGACGTGAGGTCAATTTGGAGGTTTGAGGTGTGCTTTGACGGCCTCATCGCGAGCAAGCCCGCTCAAGCACTAGAGACCTCAGGGCTTCCTCAATAAATAAGTATCCATGATCCAGCCATTGGCCATTCGGGCAGCCTTGCGCACCCGCTCGATCTCCTGCGCCACGTCCTTGAGCTTGCCACTGATAAGAATTTCATCCGGCGTCCCCAGGTACGCGCCCCAATAAATCTCGGTCTCCGGGTCGGCCACCTGATGGTAGGCATCTTGCGCATCGAGCATCACCACCAGGCTGTCGGCATCGCTCACCTGCCCCGCGGCCAGACGGCGTCCGGTGGTGATTTCAATCGACCGCCCGATGCGATTCAACGGCACCTTGTGCTGCGCTGCCAGCGCCTGAACGCTGGTGATGCCGGGAATCACTTCAAACTCGAATTCGCACGCGCCTGATGCCAGGATTGCCTGCAAAATCCGCACAGTGCTGTCGTACAACGCCGGATCGCCCCACACCAGAAAACCGGCACTCTCGCTGTCGGACATTTCCTCGTTGATCAGCCGTTCGAACGTGCGCTGCTTGGCCAGATTCAGATCATCGACACTGGATGTGTAGTCCACATCACCGCGCTCGCGCTCCGGGCTGTGGGCTTCGATGAAGCGATAGGCGCGATCGGTGATGAACCGCTCACAGATCTCGCGGCGCAGTTCGATCAGCTTGTCTTTGCTTTCCCCCTTGTCCATCAGGAAAAACACGTCGACAAGGTTGAGCGCCTTTACCGCCTGCATCGTGATGTAGTCGGGGTTGCCCGCACCGATGCCGATCACCAGAAGTTTTTTCATCAGTGTGCGTCCTCTATAACCATCTCTGGCAAGCGCAGTCGCCAGCGCCCGTTGTAGCGAAGTTCGATGGACGACAGCGGCTCAACATCGATCTGATTAAACGCCGAACAGTTCAAGACATGGGTCAGCGCGGCGCGAATGACAAAGGGATGGGTGATGGCCACGACGTGCCCGGGAGTTGCCTCAAGGGTCGTCAGCCAGGCGGCGACCCGCTCAAGAAGTTGTGCAACCGACTCGCCACCATGGGGCGCGCAAGCCGGGTCAGCCAGCCAGGCCTCGAGGGCCCCGGGTTCTGACTGCTGCAAGTCATCGATCTGCGCCCCGCTCCATCGGCCGAAATCGCAATCGCGCAATGCCTCGGCAGTCTCGACATCGGCGGCATATAACTCAGCAGTTTGCCGGGTGCGCAATTCCGGTCCACACAGAAAGCGCGGCGTTTTTTTGAAAAAGGTTGCGCGCGAACCCTCTGCCGATTGCCCTTTTATTTCCACAGGTTCATTTGTAGGAAAACGCCCTAATTTTTGTGCGACGGTTCGAGCGTGGCATATCAAAGTCAAACGGGTCGCCTGCACAAAAAATCACTCGGCAAAAGGGATCGGAGCACGGCAACAGGCCGTGGATGATTGCTTGATTGTGCCGTATCCCGCGCCAACGAGAGCATTTCGTTTGCGCGGCTTTCATTAATTAACGCGAAGAAAAAGGCATTGTCTTACACCAATTTTAGAAAGGGCCTACACACAGTAGCGTCATTCTTGTAGCCCTTGGCATACGGGCTTTTCGCCTTATTCAAGGCTTTGAAACGCCTGGCAAAAATTCACTAGACAGGCACCGTGGCTTCCATAAATACTGATTTCGCGGAAACAAAACACCGATGGAAATCATCCTGCAGGAGCAGGGATTCTCTGTCTCGACACCCTGAATGATCACCTTCGATAACCCTGTGTCCGCCCAGGACACTACAGGTGTTCAACATCGTCATCGTAATACCGTTCAACACTAAAAAGCTGACACAGAAGAAGAGCGGCGCCTGAACAGACTTCAGGGTACCGCCCAAGCAATGCGTGGAAACCGACAGTGATAGTCAGGTTGGGTGCTTGCCACCGAACCCTTTGATACAGGAGTACGTCCATGCTGGTCTTACGCCCGGTCGAATTAACCGACCTGCCCCAGTTACAGCGGCTTGCCCATGATAGCCTGGTGGGTGTCACCTCCCTGCCGGACGACGCTGAACGCTTGCGCCAGAGGGTATGCGACTCTTGCGTCTCGTTTGAAAAAGACGTTGAAGATCATGGCCCGGAGAATTACTTCTTCGTCCTGGAAGATCTGACGTACCAGCGCCTGGTGGGCTGTTCGGAAATCCTGGCCACTGCCGGCTTCAACGAGCCTTTCTACAGCCTGCGAAACCGTCATTACACCAGTGCCTCGCGAGAACTCAATATCGAGCACGACGTACCGACACTCTCGCTGTGCCATGACCTGAGCGGCCATACCTTGCTGCGGGGTTTCCATATTGACGTCGAGTGGGTTCGGTCGCCGTTTTCCGAACTGCTGTCCCGGGCCCGACTGTTGTTTATCGGTGCTCATTCAAGCCGTTTTGCCAACACTGTGATCACAGAGATCGTCGGTTTCAGCAACGATGAAGGCGATTCGCCGTTCTGGGATGCAGTCGGCAAGCATTTCTTCGACCTGCCGTATGCCGAGGCGGAAAAGCTGTGCGGTTTGAACAGTCGTACGTTTCTCGCTGAACTGATGCCCCACTACCCGATCTACCTGCCGATGTTGCCCGAGACGGCACGAGACTGCGTCGGACGAATCCACCCGGATGGGCAGGAAGCCTTCGATATACTCAAGCGTGAGGGGTTCGATACCTGTCAGTACGTCGACCTGTTTGACGGCGGTCCTACCTTGCAAGCCCGGCTTTGCGACATCCGCTCCATCGCCCAAAGTCATATCACAACGGTCAAAACCGGGTCCGCCATTGATGCCCGCGGCCGCTATCTGGTGAGCAACGACTCACTCCGGGGCTATCGGGCAATTGTCGCCGAACTGGACTTCAACCCTGGGCAACCAGTGATGCTTGACGCCAGGATGTGCGCTGTCTTGAACGTGAGCGAGGGCGACCTGATCCGGTTGATCGACCTTTGACGAATGCCCGACAACATCCCCCACGATTGCGCCCGGGCAGTCGCGAAGAAGGAGCTTCAACATGCTAGTCCGTCCGGTCAGTGTCACCGACCTGCCTGCGTTGCTCGCGCTGGTGCGCGAAGCCGGCCCCGTGTTCACCACCCTGCCAGCCAATGAAGAACAACTGCTCCACCGGGTGCGCTGGGCGCAACGGACGTTCGCCGAACAAGTCGAACGTGCCGATGCCGATTACCTGTTCGTGCTCGAGGACGACGATCAACAGGTTGTCGGTATCAGTGCCCTGACGGGAGCGGTCGGTATGCGCGAGCCCTGGTACAACTATCGCGTCGGCGTCACCGTCAGTTCTGCACCGGACCTGGGCATCCAGCGTCAGATTCCCACGCTGTTTCTGAACAATGAAATGACCGGGCAATCGGAGCTGTGTTCGCTGTTCCTGCGCCCGGATCACCGCCAAGGTAATAATGGGCGATTGCTGTCATTGGGGCGTCTGCTGTTGGTGGCTGAATTCACGCACCTGTTCGGTGACAAACTGATTGCTGAACTGCGCGGTAGCGCCGATGAGCAAGGCTGCTCGCCGTTTTGGGACAGCCTGGGCCGGCATTTTTTCAAGAGGGATTTCAGTCATGCCGACCATCTGGCCGGATCGGGCAGCAAATCGTTCATCGCGGAACTGATGCCGCGCCAGCCCCTGTACACCTGCTTGCTTACCGAACAGGCACAGGCCGTGATCGGCAAAGCCCACCCCAATACAGCACCCGCGTTGAAGATTCTTGAGGCTGAGGGTTTTGCGCACAAGGGGTACATCGATATCTTCGACGGCGGTCCGATCATCGAGGCGCCAATGACGAACATCCGCACCGTGCGCGACAGCGAACCCCTGATCCTGGCCATCGGCACGCCGGATAACCGGGCGCAGGTCTGGCTGATCCACAATCGTCGCATGGAGAACTGCCGTATCACCGCTGCCCCTGCGTGGCAGGTTGGCAACAGCCTGATCGTCGACCGACAGACCGCCAAGCGCCTGCAACTGCAGCCGGGTGACTCGATAAGAGCCATACCGCTGGTCAACCGACAACATAAGGCTGTAGCGGCGTAATCACTGCCGACCTCGCCACAGAAACCGCCTTGCGTCAGGCCTTCTGCAAATTCGTCATCATTTCCCCCTCCTTCGCGTGATAGCCTTTTGTTTCTTCGGCGTTGACACTTTTGCTCAAGCCCTTCCATTCCATTCCATTGGTGGAACTCCTATGTCCAGGCTATCTCATCAAGATTTGCGCCGTAGTTTCCGCGAGCTGTTCGCGTCCAATACCTGCTATCACACCGCGTCGGTCTTTGACCCGATGTCGGCACGCATTGCCGCAGACCTTGGTTTTGAAGTGGGCATTCTCGGCGGTTCGGTCGCGTCGCTGCAGGTGCTGGGCGCGCCTGACTTTGCCTTGATCACCCTCAGCGAGTTTGCTGAGCAAGCCACGCGCATCGGCCGTGTCGCCCAATTGCCGGTGATCGCCGACGCCGACCATGGCTACGGTAACGCGCTGAACGTCATGCGCACCATCGTCGAACTCGAACGAGCCGGCATTGCCGCGCTGACGATTGAAGACACCCTGCTGCCCGCGCAATTCGGGCGTAAATCCACCGATTTGATCACGGTCGCCGAAGGCGTCGGCAAGATCCGCGCGGCGCTGGAAGCCCGGGTTGATTCGGAGATGGCGATCGTCGCCCGAACCAACGCAGGGATTCTGCCGGTCCAGGAAATCATCAGCCGTACCCAGCAATACCAGCGCGCCGGGGCGGACGGGATCTGCATGGTCGGCGTTCGGGATTTCGAGCACCTCGAGCAGCTTGCCGAGCACCTGACCGTACCCTTGATGCTGGTGACCTACGGCAACCCGCTGCTACGCGACGATAAACGCCTCGCCGAACTCGGCGTGCGGGTCACCATCGACGGCCACGGAGCGTATTTCGCGGCCATCAAAGCGACGTACGACAGTCTGCGGGAACAACGGCAAATGTTTACCCAGGCCTCGGATCTGAGCGCCACCGAACTGACGCACACCTACACGCAGCCCGAGGAATACATTCGTTGGGCTGAAGAGTTCATGAGCGTCAAGGAATAAAGCGTCAGCGGTCGGGGCCACACATGCCCCGGCCCCGTAGGAGCTGACGAGTGAAACGAGGCTGCGATCTTTCGATCTTGGCATTCCCACGCTAACCAGCCGGGTCACTCGCTACACCGAATCCAGCAACTCATGATGAGGCCGGCTATCGCTGCTGCAAATCACGCGGTTGCGGCCGGTGGTCTTGGCTTCATACAGCGCCTGGTCGGCGTCGTTTAGCCACAGGGTGGCTTCGGCATGGCCCGGATCGAATGCGGCAATACCGATGCTCAGGCTGACCTTCAACGCCGGGTTCTGCTCGTAGCCCAGCGTGGCGAAGCGATCCCGTAGCGAATCCATGGCGGCCGCCGCGCTGCTCAGGGGCAGGTCCGGCAGGATCACGCAGAACTCATCGCCGCCGTAACGCCCCGCCAGATCGGCGGCTCGCAGGTTTTGTCTGAGCATCTTGCTCAACTGACGCAGGACAATGTCCCCGGCGACGTGGCCGTACGTGTCATTGATGGTTTTGAAGTGATCGATGTCGATCAGCGCGATTGCGCCACCGCGATGCTGACGTTGGCAACGCTGAAACTCGATTTCCAGTTGATCTTTCCAGGCGCCGTGATTGAGCAGGCCGGTCAGGCTGTCGGTACGGCTCAAGGCCAGCAATTCACGCTTGTGTTGACCGAGTGTGTAGGCCTGGCGAAAACAGATCCAGCCCAGCGCCAGCGGATAAAAACACAGCAAAGGCAAACAGGCATACAGCTGAAATTGACTGGTTTCAGGAATGAAGGCCGGGGCAAATATCAGCAGGCCGACGCCGATGCCCAGGATCTGCGCGACCGTAGCCACCAGCAAAAACCGTAACCCGCCGATCGCGACGTTGTTCATGGCCATCATGGAAATGGTCACGGCACTGGGCAGCGGATTGAACTGCATGGCCGCCACCCAGAAGCCGCCGAAAAAGGCATCGACCAGTAGATTGCGGTATTCGGCGTGGTAGGGAACCGGCGCCCGACGCGCCCATTGGTAAGCCAGATGAGGCCACACAACGGCATTGAGCAGCATCACCACCCAGACCCAAGGGGCCGGGTTGAGGGGATGCATCGCCGCGCCAACGCACAAAAGGCCAAGTGCCAAACCCAGGGTTCGCGACGTGTAGAGCCTCCTTGCCAATGAAAGTCCCTTGACTCGCGCTTTTTCCATAGAGGCCTCTACGCCACTGAACGAAACCTGATGACACCGGGGTTGCGTGTGTGCTGGGAGTCTATCAGGGTAACGTTAAATAGCCATCACCGGCCGGCGGCCAAACGAGATCGCTTCAGGCGCAAGAGGTGGTCTATATATGAGGGATGGTTTCATAAGGGATAGTTTCGTTCGATCTCGATAAAGGAGGCTCATGCAGACTTTCCAGGTGCTGATCATCGGCAGTGGATTTGGCGGACAGTGCGCGGCGATCAATTTGCTCAAAGCCGGTATCGACGATTTTCGCCTGCTGGAACGGCGGGATTTTTTCGGCGGCACCTGGTGCCAGAACACCTATCCCGGCGCGGCGGTGGACGTCCCCTCACCTTTGTACTCACTGTCTTTCGCGCCCTTTCGCTGGACGCAAATGTTCGCCGGCCAGGCCGAACTGCACCGCTACACCCAGCATGTCGTGGAGCACTTCGGCCTGCGGGAAAAGGTGGAACTGGAAACGAACGTCGAACGCATCGAATGGGACGAGCCCAACAAACGCTGGGCGGTACACACCGGCAACAAAGGCATTTTTTATGCGCAATTTGTGATCAATGCGACGGGGCCGCTCAGCCAACCGGTTATCCCGCACTTCGAAGGCCAGGAGCGCTTTAGGGGCAAGGCTTTTCACACCAACAGCTGGGATCACACCTACGACTACCGGCATAAACGTGTGGCCATCGTCGGCAGCGGCGCCAGCGCGGCACAGGTCATTCCGGAAATCGCACCGGACGTTGAGCATCTGAATGTGTTCCAGCGCACACCGCACTGGGTGTTGCCGCGCGCCGACCGCACGTTCGGCCGTTTCCAGCGCTGGCTGCTCGGGCTCAAACCGGCCTACACGCTGCTGCGCTGGATGATCTATTGGCAGTTCGAAACCCGGGTGATTGCGTTCAAATACTCCAAACCGGCGATTCGGCTGGTGCAGCAACACGCCCTGCGCTTTCTCAAGCGACAGGTACCCGACCCCGAACTGCGACGCAAACTGACCCCGGACTACGCCATCGGCTGCAAGCGGATTATCGTCTCCAGCACCCTCTATCCGGCACTCGGGCGCAGCAACGTGACGCTGCACAGCCGGGAAAACGGCATCGCCAGCATCGATGAAACCGGCATCATCACCCAAGACGGTCAGCACATCGACGTTGACCTGATCGTCTGGTCCACCGGCTACGACGCCACCGACGGGGTGATTTCCTACCCGGTCAGCGGAAAAAACGGCACGCAACTAAAAGACGTCTGGGCGCAATACCCCCGCGCCTATCTGGGCACCAGCCTGCCGGACTTCCCGAATCTGTTCATTGTCACCGGCCCCAACACCGGGATCGGCCACACCTCGGCGCTGTTCATTATCGAATCGCAGATGAATTACATCCTCGACTGCATTCGTACGTTAAAAAATCGGGGTTTGCGCAGCATCGAAGTGCGCCCCGACGCGGAACGCACCTACACTGAAATGATCCACAGAGAAATGGAGCGCACGGTGTGGAAATCCGGAGGCTGCCACAGTTGGTATCACAGCCGGAGCGGGCATGTGATAGCCATGTTTCCGGGATTCAGTTTCAGCTATCACCGGCTGACCCGGGCACTGAAACCCGCCGACCACATCTTCTCCTGATCCGATAAAAGGAAGACGCTGATGCTTCTATTGGTTGTCGCAATTGCCGTTTTCATCGCATGGAGCTGGTTGAGCTACCCCGCAATCGGCTACGTGCTTTATGACTTGAGCGTCACCATCGAAGCCAGGCTTTACCGGCTCCACAAGATCGTCGTACCGATCAGCGAAATGACCGTATCGACCTGGCAAGGTGGCCCCTACGAAGCCACCAGCAGCGTGTTGATGCTCCACGGTTATAGCGCCGACAAGAACCTGTGGCTACGCTTCGCCCGACATTTTGTCGGCAGCCACCGGGTGATCATTCCCGACATCGCCGGTCACGGTGAAACCGGCTTCAAAGCCGGCGGCGGTTATGACATCGCGCTCCAGGCCAAACGCATGATTCAGTTGCTCGATGTGTGCGGGGTCGAAAAAGTCCATGTGATCGGCAATTCCATGGGCGGCTACATCGCCGCCTGGCTCGCCGCCACCTACCCCGACCGAATCGCTTCGGTCGCCCTCATCGATCCCGCCGGCGTCACGGCCCCCGAAATCAGCGACCTGGAACGGCAACTGTCCAAGGGTCATAACCCGTTCCTGATCAATTCCCGGGAAGAGTTCCGGCATTTCTACGCTATGACCATGGCTAACCCACCTTGGGTACCGGGTGTTGTGCTGGATGCTATCGCCCAGCGCTACGAACAGTCTCGCGATGAACTGGAAGAAATCTTCAAAGACTTTCGCGCCAGCCCGCCGATGGAGCCAAGACTTCCCGACATCAAATGCCCGGCGCTGCTGGTGTGGGGGCGCAAAGATCGTCTGATCGATGTCAGCAGCGTGGCCATCTGGAGTAAAGGCATCGTAGATCTGCGGGTGGAAATTCTCGAAGGCGTCGGCCATATGCCCATGGTCGAAGAGCCGGCCTACACGGCACGGCTGTATGGAGAATTCCTGGCCGCCCACCGCTCGCACCTTCCGGTGTAATCGAGACTGCACGGCTGGCTCCAATCCTTGTAGCAGCTGCCGAAGGCTGCGTCTTGTGAGAGCAAGGCTGCCCGCGATTCAGACGACTGGGTTTCCCAGCCGCGCATTCAGGCGGGTCAAGCAGTCCTTGGCAGAATGAAGTCCGTAAGATTCTTCGTTTGTCGGCGTCGCTGAAGGCTGCGATCTTTTCTCCATCCTTTTCGTCACCGCGCCAGGAATTTTTTTCATGAGCCACCCAAGCTTCGTCAGCCCCGACCTGATCCGCCAACGCTTCTCCAAAGCGATGTCCGACATGTACCGCGAAGAAGTGCCGCTGTACGGCGCGTTGATGGAATTGGTGGAGCAAACCAACCGCCACGTGCTGGAAACCGATCCGCAGGTGGCCAGCCAATTGAACAGCACCGGCGAGATCCAGCGCCTCGACCTGGAGCGCCACGGCGCGATCCGCGTCGGCACGGCCAACGAACTGGCCACCCTCGCCCGCTTGTTCGCCGTCATGGGCATGCAACCGGTCGGTTACTACGACCTGACCCCGGCTGGCGTGCCAGTGCATTCCACAGCGTTTCGCGCGGTGCATGAAACGGCGCTGCAGGTGAGCCCGTTTCGAGTGTTCACCTCACTGCTGCGCCTGGAACTGATCGAAGACCTGGAGCTCCGTGCCTTCGCGCAATCGGTATTGGATCAGCGTTCGATCTTTACTCCGGCAGCGCTGAACCTCATCGATCGCGCGGAACGCGATGGCGGCCTCACCGAAGAGGATGCCCGGCACTTCGTCGAACAGGCACTGGAAACCTTCCGCTGGCACCACAGCGCCACCGTCACCGCCGAGCAGTATCGCAAGCTCAGCGCCCAACATCGCTTGATCGCCGACGTGGTGGCGTTCAAAGGCCCCCACATCAACCACCTGACGCCGCGAACCCTGGACATCGATATCGTCCAGGCGCAAATGCCTGCCCACGGCATCACCCCCAAAGCGGTCATCGAAGGCCCGCCTCGCCGCCAGTGCCCGATCCTGCTGCGCCAGACCAGTTTCAAAGCCCTGGACGAGCCGATTGCCTTCACCGATCAAACCAGCACCCACGGCAGTCACAGCGCCCGCTTCGGTGAAATCGAACAACGCGGCGCCGCCCTGACGCCCAAAGGCAGGGCGCTGTATGACCGTTTGCTAAACGCCGCCCGGGATGAACTCGACGACTTCCCCAACGAAGGCAACGCTGCACGCTACAACGCACTGATGACACAACACTTCGCCGAATTCCCCGACACCCTTGAAGGCATGCGCCGACAGGAACTGGCGTACTTTCGCTACTTCGTCACGGAAAAAGGAATGGCCGCCTCGCACCTGAAATCCCTGGCGCTGGATGAGCTGCTTGATGAAGGCTTTTTTCGGGTAGAACCGTTGGTATACGAAGATTTCCTGCCCGTCAGTGCCGCGGGTATTTTCCAGTCAAACCTCGGCGATGCCGCGCAAAGCCACTACGGCGAACATTCGAACAGGCAAGCGTTCGAACACGCCCTGGGCCGCTCGACCATTGATGAATTAGGCCTATACGCCGAGACACAGCGACGTTCGATTGAGCAGTGTTTTGAAGCGCTGGGCTAAACAGGTAAACGAGATTTTTTGCATTTGATCTGCTGTTGATCTTGATCTTGACCTTGATCTTCTTGCCCCATGGGAAGGCCGAGCGCAGGTTCTGCGCAGTGGGCAACCCGGCATGGATGCCGGGTTAGCCGCGCACGGCCATGGATGGCCGATCGCGGCGGGCCCACGGAGCAGGACCGGAG